>Ga0164242_10003418_pt1 | contig 18152 bp, 9 predicted proteins | sample OricomgcompostMG_FD_108783 | JGI IMG/M metagenome (GOLD analysis project Ga0164242, IMG submission 108783) | Miracle-Growth compost microbial communities from Emeryville, California, USA - Original compost - Miracle growth compost (MG) ... | reverse complement strand
GACGGAGTGGCATGATTCGGTCCTTTTGCAGTGGAGGAGAGGCGCGGCGTGGCGGAATACGTCGTTCGTCGCGGTCACTGAAAAGTAGATCGACGCAACTCATGCATTGGTTACAGGTGAATGAGGAGGGTGAATCGCTGGCGAAATCGGTTGCCGCGCGAGCTTTCCGGTGCATCAACCGTTCGTTAGGCGCTGAAGTCGAAATTCGGGGAAAACGAAGTCGGACACCCAGGCGGCAGCGAGTCTTCGGCTGCCGCTCCGCTTGCGCAACGCGACACCGCGACAGGGTTACTGAAACGGATGCGCCGAGGTGGCTATACCGTTGTCGCGCGTACGCCGTTCCGGACGATGTTCGTCAACAGCGCATCGAAGTCGCGCGCATAGCCGACGGGATCGAACAGCGCGAACGTCTTGCGGCCGCGCGTGAGGTGATCGTGCAATGCGGCGCGCCGGGCCGTATCTGTGATTAACGTACCGACGATCCGCGAATATTGCGCATCGTCGTCCGCCGCCAGTTCGGCGAGTCCCACTGAGTGCAGCAGCGATACGGCGACGCGGGACGCGAACGTTTCGCCGCTGCGGGCCACGACCGGCACGCCGGCCCACAGCGCGTCGCTGGTGCCGGTGTGGCCGCCGTACGGCCAGGTGTCGAGCACGACGTCGGCGCAGGCGAGCCGCGACAGATGCAGCGGCGTGTCGGCCAGCGGCGCGAAGAAAAGTCGTGACGGGTCTACGCCGCGCCGCGATGCTTCCCGGCGGAGATTGCGAACCACCGCCGGATGCGTGTCGAGCAGCCACAGCACGCAGTGCGGATGGTCGCCTAACAGCGCGCACCACACGTCGAACGCTTCGGGCGTGATCTTGTACGACTGGGCGAAATTCGCCAGTACCACGGCATGGTCGGGCAAGCCGGCCTCAGCGCGTAACAGCGGCTGCGGCAGCGGGCGTTTCGCATCGTTAGGCTGGTAACAGCGCGGCAGGTAGAGAATCGGCTCGCTGTAGTGATGCTGGAGCGCGGGCGGGATGACGATCGAATCGGCTATCAATCCGTCGACCAGCGGGAATCCGAAATCACCCGGATAGTAAAGATAGGCAAGCTGCAACGGCGCAGGCCGCATCGCGAGCACGGCGGCACGCGGATCCGCCGGACCTCTCAGGAACAGCAGGACGTCGATCTCGTCGGCGGCGATGCGCTTCGCGATCTCGCGGTTCGATAGTGTCGCGATATCATGAAACACGTCGAACGCCGATCGCACCCGTGCGCCGAGCGGGCCCGCGCCGCCGGCCGGCCCGAAGTTGTAGCCGACGTACTGCAACTTCGCCCGGTCGTGCGCCTCGATGACGCCGACTATCAGATAGGTCGTGGCCTGGCCGTGAAAATCGCCGCCGAGGAAGCCGATCCTGAGCGGCTTGCGGGTGTCGCGTGTCGGTGGCCGGGCCATCCGCAGCGTCAAGACTTCGGCGCGTGCATCGGCTTGACTACGCCATATCATGTCCGTCCTGCGACCCTGACTCGACGCATGGTCGTAACCGGTCAGTGCGGGCGAGGCCAGGGTGGTTTCTCCGGACACTATCCCGCCGTGATGGCGCACGCTATCCGCGATAGCGGCCTGCAAGTGCCCATAGCGATCCCAGTGGCAGACGTTGATCGCGCAACGCAGTTCCTGGATGAGCAGGTTCAGGTCGTGGCGAGCCGGATCCGACTGCTGGGCGGCTTCGTACAGCGTGCGGGCCGCATCCCAGTCGCGCCTCGACTCGTGCTCGCCGGCGAGCTTTTGCCAGTCGGGCGGCAGCGGCATCATCGCGCCGCTCCGGCATGCGACGCCCAGGTCGACAATGCCCCCCGCACCTGCTCGACGGCGGACGCCCAGTCTCCGGGCGCGGGCTGCCGGAACAGACGGGCGCCCGGATACCACGGTGAATCGTCACGCCGATCCAGCCAGCGCCAGCATGCCGCGTGACGCAGAAGCATCCAGACGGGGCGTCCCAGCGCGCCGGCCAGATGCGCGACGGAGGTATCGACGGTAATCACGAGATCGAGCCCGGCCATCAGCGCGGCCGTATCCGCCATGTCCTGCACGTTCGTCATGACGTCGACGGGACGAAGCCTCGCGGGCAAGCCGGACAGTTCCTCCCGTGCGTCTCCCATCTGCAGACTGACGAACGTAAGGCCATCGATGTCGAGAAAAGGCTGGCACGCGGACAGCGGCACGGAGCGGCCGTTTTCGGCGAATGCGCCGCTGCGTCCGCTGCCCCACACCAGCCCGACACGAAGCGGTGCATCCGGCAGGCGCGCGCGATCGATCCGTTGCGCGGGGGCGCGCAGATACGGAAACGGGCCGGGCAGCGTGTCCAGCGTCGTATTCAGGAACGACGGCAGACTCGTCAGGAAGCACCATGCGTCGTGCCGCGGGATCGGCATGCCGGCAGCGAGCCGAAGCCAGTCGACGCCATCGATACTTTCCTTGAGCAACGCTTCCAGCGCGGGCCAGCAGGCGACCGTGACACGCGCGGCCCCGAGGTCACGCAGCATGGGGACGAAGCGGATGAACTGGATGATGTCGCCCAGCCCCTGTTCCGGCCACACGAGGAGCGAGCGGCCGTCGAGCGGCTCGCCGCGCCAGCGGGGAAAGTCGAGCGGTGGACGCAGAACGGCGGTCGCATCGTTCGCGGCCAGCGCCCGGTCTTCGTGGCGCACTTCGTAAAGCGGCCACGCCTCCCGGTAGCGGCCCAGCATCAGCAGGGTCAGGCCATAGTTCACGTGCGCCGGCAGATTGTCGGGGCCGCTCGCAAGCGCGCGGCGATAACAGCTTTCCGCTTCGTCGAAGCGACGCTGGTCATGCAACAGCAGGCCCAGGCCATTCCACGCGAACGAAAACGCGGGATCGAGCATGACCGCTTGCCGAAAAGCCGCTTCGGCCTGCGCCGGCGCGTCGTTGCGCAACAGCAGCGCGAGGTTGTAGTGCGGATTCGCGGCGGCGGAATCGAGTTCGATGGCTTTGCGATAGCAGCTGGTTGCGTCGCTCGCGCGGCCGAGCGCGGCGAGCGCCAGCCCCAGTTCGTTCAGCACGACGGGCGCGTCCGGCCGGATCGCCAGCGAACGCCGGAACGATGCGATGGCCTGGTCATCGGCTCCTTGAGCACGTTGTGCGATGCCGCGTTTGAACCAGGTCTGCGCGTCGTCGGCGTGCACCGGCGTGGCGCGCACAGGGGAAGGCGTGCGCCCGGCTTCGAGCGCCGCTTGCCGTGCGATCGCAGCATCGTCCGCAAACGGACGCGGATTGCCGCCGGGCTGTAGCGTGCGCACCAGTTGTGCGAGACACGGACTCCAGTCACCGGGGCGAGGCTGCTGATAGCGTGCGACACGCGCAAACCACGCGACACCGTCGCCGGCCCAGCGCCAGTCCGCGTGATGCTGAAGCAGCACGTGCAGGTCGACGCCAACGGCGCCGGCCAGATTCGCACTGGACGTACAGACCGACACCACCGCATCCATGCACTGCATGGCCGCCGCAGTGCGGCTGAAATCGGTGACGAAGCGCGAAAGATCGACGAGCGGCAGGTCGGGTGCCTCCGTCAGACGATCGGCGTGCGCGGCGGGCATCAGCGAATAGAACTGCACGCCGTCGAGGCCTGCAAACCAGCCGTTGAGCAGTACCGACGGCACATTGCGCGACACGCGGTTCGATCGCGTCGACGCCGGATTGGCGGACCAGACCAGGCCCACTCGCAGCGGCCGGCCTTTGCCTGTTCGCGGCCGGGCGCACTCGCGTGAGCCGATCCATTCCCGGGCGGCGGTGACGTCGGCCGCATCGGGCTTCAGGTACGCGCCCGAAGGCGGTTTGGCGATCCATAACGGCAGATCGCCGATAGGCGCATGCCAGACGATCCTCGCGTTCGCGACGATCGTCGCATCGACACGGCTTTCCATCGACGCGGAAGATTCGACGTGGGCGTCCGGAAAGCTGGCACGAAACAGCCGCACCAGTTCGGCACGGCACGCGAGCACTACCCGCATGCCGATCGGTTTCGCGAGCGCGAGCAGCGCCGGAACGAACGTGGCGAACAGGATTTCGTCGCCGGCACCCTGTTCGCCCGTGACGATGAGCACGGCCCCGGGTTGAAACTGGCCGGACCATCGCGGATAGGGACAAGGCAGGCGTGCACCCCGCACCATGATCTGTTCGCCGGCGTCGAAACGCCGGGCGTAATGCGGCCACGCTTCGTCGAAGCGCCGCTGTTTCAGCAGGAAAAGCGCATATTCCCAGTGCGTGGAAGGATCGTCGTTCTGGCCAATCTGCTCGCGGAACAGCGTATCGGCGCGATCGTCGAGGCCGAGATACGCGCAACACACGGCCATCCGGTGCGCAGCCATCGGACGCATCGTGCCTTCGATTGCCGCCAGCCGGTCGAAATACGACAGCGCATGCGCGAAGTGTTCGTCCAGCCGCAGTAGTTCACCGTAGTTCCACAGCGCATCGCGGAAGTCGGGATCGCACTCCAGACAATGACGATATTCGGTCATCGCACGCAGCGTGTGGCCCGCCTCCTGCAACGTCACCGCGAAGTTGTAGTGCACCTGGGCATCGCCGGGCGAAAGCCGCGTCGCATGTTCCAGTACCGGCAGCGCGGCATCCCGTTTGCCCGCGCTCGCCAGCGCGACGCCGAGTACCATGCGCGCGAATCCGTTATCCGGCACAAGCGCGCTGGCCCGTTCCGCGTAAGCGATGCAGTCGGCCAGCGCGCCGCGATCGAGGCACGACAGCGCACGCTGCAATGCCCCGTCTGCGTCGCTTCGGTCGCCCCCCAGGCCGGTTGGAGGGCGATGCCCATTTACCCTTACCACTGGTAGCCTGCTCCTATCGAACCGCCATAATAGCCGCTCGTCGTGGCATTGACCGCGGCCTTGACGACCCAGTGGCCGTCGCCCGTGATGTGCGAAAGGCCCAACGCGGTACCCGCCTGCCCGCCCCATTCCGCACCGGCCAATGCGACCATGCTGCGGCCCGGCAGATACGGTTGCGGTAAGCCGGCCAACGCCATCGCGGCGGCGATGCCTCCCGTTAGCCGGTGGTCCTGTGCGGCCACATCGGACCTGAGCGCCGACAACTGATTCATATTGACGGCGTCGGTGCCGTTCACGCCCGGTGCAACGTTCGTGATCGTTCGTTCGTTGCCCTGCGATCCGACCGAGACGCTGTTTTCTTCGTTCGCAACCGATCCGGCACCGAGCGCGACCGAGTTGTTCGCCTGGGCGCTGGCGCTCGCGCCGACTGCCGTGGCGCTGGTTGCGCCGGCGCTGGCGTTGCTCCCCTGGGCCGTGCTGCCGTTGCCGGACGCAACCGCATTGGCGCCGCTCGCGATGCTGTTGGTCCCCGATGCACTGGCGCCATAGCCGATCGCCGTCGCGCCCGCAGCCGTGGCCGCGGCGACGGTCGGAGCCGCGTCCGGCGTCGAACCCTCCGCGGCGACTTCTTTCGTCGAGGTTCCGCTGCTGTCCGCCTGCGGTGGAGTCGCAGTGACGACACTGGATGCGGTGGACGTTGTCTGCCCGAGCGTGCTGATCTCATTGTTGAGTTGCGTGGTGGCGGCCTGCAACTGCTGCACATTGACTGCATCGGTAGCCTGGCTACCGGCCGCAACGCCCGTGATCTGCCGGTTGCCGACATTGACTTCGCCGCTCGACGATTGCGGTGACGTCAGCCCGTATGCCCGATAGTCCGTCAGTGCGCCACGCCCCGCAATCGATCCCGCGCCCAGCGCGACGCTGCCGGCCGCGGCGGCGCTGTCCGAGCCAAGCGCGACGCCGTTGGCTCCCGCCACGCTGTCGGTGCCGATCGCGATGCTATTGCTTGTCGTGAGGTTTGAACCGGCGTTGGCCCCAATGGCAATGTTGTTGTCGCCCGAAATGGCGGATCCCGCCGTGGATCCGATCGCAACGTTGCTGTTGCCGCTGACGGCGTTGCCTGCGTTGATACCTTCCGCCGTGTTGAATTGCCCGGTCACACTTTGGCCTGCATCGTAGCCGACCGCGCTGTTGGCGTTGCCGATAACGGATTGACCCGCCTGGAAACCGCTCGCATTGTTGTAATCGCCGGTGACGGTCTGGCCGGCGTCGTAGCCGTTCGCGTTGTTGTAATCGCCGCTGACCTTGAAGCTGGCGCCGTAGCCGCTGCCGTTGTTGTAGTTGCCGGTGATGCTGCGGCTGGAAAAATCGCCGCTGCCGCTGTTGTAGTTGCCAGTGACGAAGGTACCGGCCTGGTAGCCGCTCGCCGTGTCGTAGTCGCCGGTCACGGACATGCCCGCTTCGTAGCCGCTCGCGTTGTTGTACGAACCGGTGACGGTCTGTCCCGCCTGATAGCCGCTCGCGTTGTTGTAATCGCCACTGACCTTGAAGCTGGCTGCGTAGCCGCTGCCATTATTGTAGTTGCCGGTGATGCTGCGGCTGGCGAAGTCGCCATATCCGCTGTTGTAGTTACCGGTGACGAACGTGCCGGCCTGGTAGCCGCTCGCCACGTTGTAATTGCCGGAAACCGACGCGCCCGCCTGGTAGCCGATGCCGTTGTTGTAGTTGCCGATCACGGACGTGCCCGCTTCGTAGCCGCTCGCGTTGTTGTAGTAGCCGGTGACGGTCTGTCCCGCCTGGTAGCCGCTCGCGTTGTTGTAATCGCCGCTGACCTTGAAGCTGGCCGCGTAGCCGCTGCCGTTGTTGTAGTTGCCGGTGACGCTACGGCTGGAAAAATCGCCGTATCCGGTGTTGAAGTTGCCGTTGACGAAGGTGCCGGCCTGCTCGCCGGTCCCAATGTTGAAGTTGCCGGTCACGGGGGTGCCGGCACCGGAGCCGATGGCGATGTTGTCGTTGCCGCTGACCGTCGGCGCAGTCGTGGACGTCGTCCACGACTGGTTGCCCGTGGTGGTATCCGTGGCGGCGGTCGTCTGCGCGTGCGCATTGATTCCCGCGCCTGCGAGCAGCAGGGTCGTCAACGAAGCAATCGGGACAGGCCCACGCCGGCCCTGGGTTGAGCGTTTCATTTAATGGTCGTCCAGTCGAAGAAAAAGGGGAAGTCCAGCGACGATGACGCTGCTTAAGTCGAAGCCGTTGCGACGCCCATGGCCGGATCGCAGTAACTGTCCTTGCCGGTTTCGACGCGACCCGCGAAGCGGCGCGTGAACGTGCCGTAGCTGTCGGTCGACGACAGCGTGAAGTCGTACCAGCCGTACGAGTTCACCAGTGACCAGCTCGGCTCCGTTTGCGCGCCGGGCGCGACCGTATAGGTCCATGGCCCGGTGGTGAAATACGCGTTGGCGGCGACCGTCACCTTGGCCGTCTGGGTCCCGGTGTTCATGATCGTCAGGTACACCGCGTTGTTTTCTTCGTCGTAGCAGACCCTCACTTCGGGGTTGACGCCGCCCGTCACCGAATGCACGTTGCCCGTGAATTCCCGATGGAAACCGCCCGGCCCCAGTACCCAGAGACTGTAGTAACCCGTTTGATCCGATGCATCCGCATTCAGGAACGCATTCCAGGTGTCGGTGATCTGCTTGCCCGCTTCGACGGTATAGCGGCGCGGAGGCGTCGACAGGTTAAGCTGGTCGTACACATGGAATACGGCGGCCTGCGTGCCGGTGTTGGCGAACTCGAGTTCCACCACGCCTTCGTTGGACAAATTCGCCACGGCGCTGGTATGCAGCTTGTACGGCAGCGCTTTCGACGGCACCAACGCGAGCGGCTGCGTCGGCAACGCAACCGAACCGGCCGCATCGGCGGGCGCGGTGGCGAGGCTCTGCTGCGAGGCCTGGAGTGCGTTGGCTTGCGCCTGGGTCGGCGCGGGAACCAGCGTCGGAATCGCGTTGTTCGGGGTGACGAAGTTGAAGCACGACGTCAGGTCGCCCACCACCGCCTGGCGCCATGGGGTGATGTTCTGGTTCGGCGATACGCCGAAGAGCTTGTAGAGGAATTGCAGTGTCGACGTGTGATCGAACACTTCCGAATTGACATAGCCGCCCACGCTCCACGGCGAAATGACGAGCATCGGCACACGAATGCCGAGGCCGACCGGATTGCCGTCCGGCGTGAAGGGGCTGGTCTCGCCCGGGAACGGCCCCATTGTCAGGTACTCGCCGTCGGTCGAGACGGTGGACTTGCCGTAATACCCCGTAGCCGCTACGCCGCCGATCGGCGAAGGCGGGGCTGGCGGCGGCATATGGTCGAACAGCGCATCGTTCTCGTCGTAGTGGAAGAGCATGACCGTCTGCGCCCAGACGTCGGGATTGGCGGTCAGCGTGTTCAGCAGTTGCTCGATGTACCACTCGCCCATCGGCGTGACCGAGAGCAACGGGTGCTCGCAATAATCCTGCGGCATGATTATCCAGCTCACCTGCGGGAGCGTGTTGTTCTGGATGTCCGCCGCCATGTCGGCCAGAAAGCCGGACGAGGGGATGCCGTTATCGGTGGGGACGGTATTGCCGTAGCCCTTGAAGAGCGGCCCGTACGGCGGCGAAAGCGACTCGAAGCTCGGCGAGTACGGCGTAGTGGCCGGGAATCCGGTCGAATTGAACTCGGCGAAGGCCGCCCGAAACGACGCGAACGCACCGTTCAGGTTGAATCCGAACGAGTTCTCATTGGGAGACGAATAGACTTTCCAGGTAATGCCGGCTTCCTGCAGCAGTTCCGCGTAAGTGGGCCATGTCAGGCCGTCGGCGATGGCGGTGCTGGCCGCGGTGCCGCTTATCTGATAGCTGTTTATCTGCCAGCAGTCCTCGGTGGCGATGACCGCGCCCTGGCCGAAGCGCGGCCCGTTGGTGCCACTTTGCTGGTGCAGTCGGTTCGGCATCGTGGGGCCGAGTACCGAGCAGTGATACGCATCGCAAATGGTGAACGCGCTCGCGAGTGCCCGGTAGAACGGGATATCGCCCTGTTCCAGATATCCCATCGTGGCGTCGAGACTCTTCGCCCTGGGCCAGTCGACCATGTTGCCCTGATTCCAGCCTGCATGCTGGGTGGGCCAGGTATGATCGCCGCCGATCCAGTACCCGTTGTACGTGGCGGGGTCGAGATAGTACGGCTGTATCGGCTCGTCGTTCACGCCGATCTGGGTCCAGACGTTGCCGTTAGTCGTCGGAATCGGGAAGCGGTCGCTAAAGCCGCGTACGCCCGGCATGGTGCCGTAGTAATGATCGAACGAGCGGTTCTCCTGCATGATGATCACGACGTGCTTGACGTCGGCGATCGTCCCGGTCGCGTTGTTCGCCTGGATGGCGAGTGCACGTTGAATGGACGGCGGAAGTGCGCTGAGGGCTGCGCCGGCACCGGCAGCCTTGAGAAAATTACGGCGATTAATCTTCATGGCGATGAATTCGATTTCGTTGTGGTCGGACCCGTGCTTAAGGGGCGCAGTCGAGCTTCGGGCTCGTCCCCGCGGGTGACGACGCGGGCGCGCCGTCGCTCGCAGCCGCAGGGGAACTGGCTCCCGATGCGGGCGCCGACCCTCCACCGGCGCTGCTTCCTGCCGTGCTGGTGCTGTTTCCGCTACCGCCGCCGCCACATGCCGTGATGAGTGCCGCAAGCAGCGCTGCGGCAGCAACGCTTTTGCAGGGCGACGCGACTGGCGAGCAGACGCGCTGTATCCGTGCGATCAGATTCGTATTCATATCGTTATGCAAAACAGTTGAAGATCGTCCGGCATGGATCTGACCGTCGGGGCGGTCAAGTCGATGCCGTCATGGGTGGCCGTGGCGAACAGACAATCACGCGCCGAGGGGTCATGCGACTACAAATAGCGATGCAGCGTTAGCATCAGGTCGCGACGATGCTCGCCGCGCAGACGTGCTGCGCCCGGCGACGGATTGACGTCATGGACGATGCTACGGATACCGAATTGATACGCCGCTTCCTGTTCGGCCTGCGTACCGGCCGCAGGTTCGTCTATGCCGGCGCGTGCAGGTTGGGGAGCGGGCTGGTTGGACCGACGACGATACGCTGGTGGGTTCGCGACCGGGAAAGAGCAGCGCGCGTCCAGGAAACAACATGGGTACACGTCACGGCGTGGAGCGCGCAATACGGATCAATAATCGCTTTACGATAGTTGGCCGGGAGAATGCGCGATTGCGTAATTCGGGAAGCTATGTTGCGCCATCCGGATTTAATGCTGGGCAATGGAGATACGGCGCGCCAACCACATAGAAATTGTAAGAGTTGAAGCAATAACAATTTGAGCTCCAGCGCTGCTTTTTGTAGGATAGGCGAGGATGGTAGGGGCGGGTCGTTACGTATATATGAAGACTGGCTGTCAAAATGACAGAAAGGTGCGGGCGTCGGCACAGCGCTGCGAGACGGCGAGGTCGGCCCGCCGGACAGGGATTTGGCGAGTCGGAACAGTCGGCGCATCGACCGGCCGCGGTGGCTGGTCGGGCTCGGCGTGTCCGGTTTCGTCAATCACGGAGGATTGACAATTGGCATTTATTTGCGGATCGCGATCGTATTTCTTGGTTCGGTGGTTAGTGCTGTGTTTCGTTTAAATTTACCGGTTGTTTAAAACTGTAGAAAAAGACCTTATTCCGTTAGTGCGGCTGAACGTAAAAAGATCGTTGCAGCCGGAGTGCCGATACTTCGACGGATGAATGAAACATCGCGATGCACATGCTGCGGTGGCGAAGCAGTGGGGAACCGGGCCGATATCTTTAATCGTGCCTGCCGCGCTTCTGATCGGAGAGAAGTTTCGCCGCCTGGCCGCCCGAACCAGGGCACCGCGGGTCCGCGCCGCTGCGCAGCCCCCGGCGGCAAGTCCGCGTTCCCCAGTCGAAGTCACTCCGTTTGTAGCTGCAACTCCCTGCGCAGCACGGAGCCGACGATGGACGTTCCCAGTGCCGACAGCACGAGAAATCCCGCCAGCGTCCAGAGTCCCAGGTCGTAACTCCCCCGAATGTCCTTGAATGCACCCATGATCATCGGGCCGAGAAAGCCGGCGAAATTACCCATCGCGTTGATGAGGGCGAGCCCCGCGGCTGCCGCTACGCCGGTGAGACATTGCGATGGGATTTGCCAGAATACGCTCTGCGCCGACAACACACCTGCCGTGGTCAGGCTGAATGCGACGATCGCCAGCGGCAAGCTGTCCGCATAGACGGCATACACGATGGAAGCGGCGCCGACCAGCGACGGGATGATGGTGTGCGCGATCCGTTCGTTTCTGCGATCGGACTGGTATCCCCACGCAATGATCACTACTGCGGCGACGAGATAGGGGATGGCGCCGAGCAGCCCGATCTGGGCGATGCTTAGTCCGGCGCGATAGCGGACATTGAGCGACTCGATGATGAGCGGCAGGAAGAAGCCGATCGCGTATTCGCCGAAGACGAACCCGAGGAAGATGAAACCGAGGCCGATGACCAGCGGGGAGAACGCGGACCTGACGCCTTGCGTTCCCCCCGACGCAGATTGGATCCGGGTCCGTTCGGCGTCGAGCGTGGCCTGCAGCCAGGTCGCGTCTTCGACGGCGAGCCAGCGTACGTCGGTGGGGCCGTTGGGCATGCGGTACAGACACCAGATGCCGAGCAGGATCGCCGGGATCGATTCGATGATGAACATCAGTTGCCATCCGTGCAGGCCGATCCGGCCGTCAACGAATTCCATCAGCCAGGTCGACAGCGGCGCACCGATGAGCGGCGAGGTCGATCCGGCAACCACCAGCATCGCCGTGACGCGGCCGCGTTGCTGGAGTGGAAACCACAGCGTCAGGTAGAAGAGGATGCCGGGAAACAGCCCCGCCTCCACAGCGCCGAGGACGAAGCGCAGAACATAGAATTCGGTCGCGCCGTGCACGGTCGCCATCAACGCGGCAATGGTTCCCCACGCGATGGCGATCGTTCCGATCCACCTGCGTGGACCGTACCGCGTGAGCGCGAGGTTGGACGGAACCTGGAACAGCACGTAGCCGATGAAGAATATGCCGGCGCCAAAGCCGAATGCGGTATTGGACAGACCGATGTCGGCATTCATGCGTAGCGCCGCGTAGCTGATATTCGATCGATCCAGAAAGCAGACGAAATACAGCAACAGAACCAACGGTGTGATGCGAAGCGTCGTCCTGCGCAGAATATGGCGTTGCTCGTCCGGGGATGCGTTTAGGGTGATGCCCGGATTCCTGGTCTTGTCGGTCATGTGTGTCTCCTGATAGGTACGGGTTATCCGCCGCTCAGACCTGCTCGCAACTACCCTTGCGCACGTATTGTTCGAATTCCGTTTTCGGCACCATGCCGCCTCCGGTGGCCCACATCACGTGCCACGCATTGCGGACGATCTTCGCGGTCAGGCCGAGCCGTTCCCGATAGCCCTGCTGCTCGGTCATGACGCGAGCGAAGCCGGGCGCGCCGGCTAGCGCCGACGGTTCGAGCGCCACGTTTTCCGACTGCCACGCGATATTCAGCAGCGCGTACATCTCCTCGTCCGGCAGCGTGTAGTAGCCGTCGATCATGCGGGCGAGCGAGCGGCCGACGAACCCGGACGGACGGCCGACCGCGAGGCCGTCGGCCGCCGTGCGGTTGCTGATCGCGAAATCCTGGACGGCGATCCTGTCGTGCAGTCCGGTGTAGACGCCGAGCAGCATGCACGGCGACTGCGTCGGCTCCGCGAAGATGCAGTGGACGTTGTCGCCGAACGCGTGCTTGAGGCCGAACGAGATGCCACCGGGTCCCCCGCCCACGCCGCACGGCAGGTAGACGAAGAGCGGGGTTTGCGCGTCGATCCTGATGCCGGCCTGGTCGAACTGATGTTTGAGTCTTTGCCCGGCGACCGCATAGCCGAGAAACAGCGTGCGCGAATTCTCGTCGTCGACGAAATGGCAGAGCGGATCGCGCCCGGCTTCGTCGCGGCCCTGCAGGACGGCCTGGCCGTAGTCGCCGCCATGCTGGACCACCGTCACGCCGTCGGCCCGCAGGCGGTCCTTCTTCCATTGGCGCGCGTCTTCCGACATATGGACCGTGGCCTGGAATCCGAGCCGCGCCGCGGCGATGCCGATCGACATGCCGAGGTTGCCTGTCGAGCCAACCGCGATCTTGTGGCGGCGGAACAGCGCCCGGCATGCATCTCCGGCGAGGACGCGGTAGTCGTCGTCCAGACGGAGCAGGCCCGCGTCGATGGCGAGCTGCTCGGCATGAAACAGCACTTCGTAAATGCCGCCGCGCGCCTTCACCGAGCCCGAGATCGGCAACTGGCTGTCGAGTTTGAGCAGGACGTTGGCGGGAACCGACACGCCGTAGCGGCCGGCGATGTGCGCCGCGAATGCGTCGGCCCGATGGAGCGGGGATTCGATGATGCCGCCGGTATCGCGCACGTCGGGAAACGCGTGCGCGAGGTACGGTGCGAAACGGCGCAGCCGTGCGTCCGCGTCGGCGATGTCCGACGCATCGAGATCGATGTCGGCCGACGCTGCTTCGAGCGGCGCGATGGCGGGGTTGAACCAGGTGGCGGATTCGCCGCGGATTAGCGTGGCGATGAGCGGATAGCGGGCGATCCAGTCGTCCAGCGTCTTGCCGTGCACCATAGGCGTGGGTTTCTTCATGTTTTCGCGGGTTCCGTACGGTCCGTGGATCACTTGAGTGCGCGCCGCAGCGCTTCGAAGAACAGTTCCGACTGGAGACGTTCGCCCTGGATCTGCCGTGCCGTCTGTGCGGCCAGTGCGACGCCGACGGGATTGAGTTCGAGCCCCGTGGCGCGTGCGAGGCATTCGGTCTGGCATGCGCGTTCGAGGTAGTAGAGATCGTCGTACGCGTAGTCGAGCCGTTCGCCGCAGACGATCACACCGTGATTGGCGAGGAACGCGATGTCCTTGCCGCCGAGCGCGCGGGCGATGCGCTCGCCTTCGCTCGCGTCGAGCGCGAGTCCGTTGAAACGACCATCGATCATGACCCGCTCGTGAAAGCGCATGGCATTCTGTGAGAGTGTCGTGTCGAGCGTGCATCGGCGTGTCAGGGCGAGCGCCGTCGCATTGGGCGCGTGCGAATGCAGCACCACATTCTTGCGTGCCAGCCGATGCACCGCGGCGTGGATGAACATCGCCGAAGGTTCGATCTCGAAGCGCCCTGCGAGGCGGTTGCCCGCGCTGTCGACGAGCACGATGTCGTCGGCATGAATTTCCTGCCACATCAACCCGCGCGGGTTCACCAGAAACTTGTCGGCGTCCCGTGGGAGCGCGACGCTGAAATGGTTGCACACACCCTCGCCGAGGCCGTGATGGGCGGCTGCACGAAGGGCGAGGGCGAGATCCTCGCGCAGCGCAGCGATGTCGGGACGCCCGAAAAGCGGGTGCTCGATGGATTCTGTAGGGCTCATTTTCTCTCCGTTGATCCTCGATTGGCGCGAGACAGGCGTATTGCGCGGCGGGCCGTCGGTAGACGGTCTGGCGCTCACCGCGCGACTACCGTTGTCAAACTAATGCATGACCGGTTACGCTCGAAGCACGCGGATCCCATGTGCCGGGTTGTTCCCGCGCTGCGATAGATGCCTCTGTTATTTCTTGCCGATTTTCGCAGTGGGTCGGCGGGGTGCCAAACGCTTTATAGTGATCGCGACATTAGTTTAATTAGTGAGGACGCATGCTTTCGTCGTCGATGATGGTCTGGCTACGCAGCTTCGACGCGGCGGCGCGCCATTCGAGCTTTACCCGTGCGGCCGCCGAGCTTTGCATTTCGCAGGGGGCGGTGAGCCAGCAGGTGAAGAGTCTCGAGACAGTGCTCGGCAGAAAGCTCTTTCTGCGCGATCCTCGCGGCCTGCTGCTGACGTCGGATGGGCGGCGCTTGTACGATGTCGTACGCGATGCTTTCCGGACCCTCGACGCCGTACTTGTCCAGTTGCAACGTGAGGAAGATCGCTACGAGGTGACGTTAAGCTGTTCGCCGTCGTTTGCGATCGGCTGGCTTACCCCGCGTCTGAACAGCTTCTTTCGCGAAAATGCCGCGATTCATCTGAAACTGCGCGGCGAATTCCAGGCTCTTACCCAGGTCGATTTGCTTCGACAGGGCCTGGACGCCGCGGTCCGCTACGATCTGGGCAATTATGTGGATCTGGAGGCGCGTCCGTTTTTGAACGAATGGCTCGTTCCTGTGGCCAGTCCCGACTTCCTGAGAGGCCATGCCCGATTGCGCACGCCGGCCGATCTTGAGCCGGAATGGCTGCTGCACGACTCGAGTCCCTGGGAAGGAGCAGCCGAATTCGAGGAGTGGGCCTCGTGGTTCGATGAAGTCGGGAGTACCGCGCCAGATTTCGCCGCTGGGCGCCGGTTTAACCTGTCGCAACTGGCGCAGGCGGCTGCCGTCGTGGGGCAGGGCGTTGCAATGGGACGGCTTGCACTGGTCTTCGACGATCTGGTGAGCGGTCGACTGGTGCCCCTGTTCGGAAAGTGCATACCGTCTGTCGCGTCATATTATCTGGTGACCACCGGTATGCCGAAGGGCAGGATTCTCGTTGTCGAGGCGTGGCTCAGGAATGAAGCTGACGCATTCAGACACGCTTGCGCAAAGCAATTGCCGCAATTATGGTCCACTGCGACCGGTTGATTGCGACGCGTGACGGCGTTGCCATTCATTTGCCATCTATCGGCAAACCTTCCGCAGACAACAACCGACGCAGTAGCCTGCTGGATATCTGTCGAGAAGAGAAATGAACATGCGACGCAAGGCTGTTGCGGCCTCCACGTTCTCCGGAAAAACAGCGGATTCGGGCCATGCGGCTATATGCATTCCCCGCCAACCATAAATAACAACGAATATTAATATTCCGCGTTGCATCATTCACCAACCGTTATAAGACGTCGCAGTAAATAAAATGCATTGCGTCGTTCCCGCGCCCCTATACTCGATCGGCGGCTTTGCGATCACATTACGTTTCCGGCGCATGACCGTAACGGGACAACGATCAGACAAAAACATCGGAGACAGACATGAATGCCAGTTCAGCGGCTGGGTGGGCGCGCGGCTCGTTTCTGGCCGCGGCGGGCGTCACGGCGCTGTGCAGTTGCAGCGGCGGGCACGACGGCGGGCCGCCGCCGCCCGTTGCGGAAAGCCAGGGAATCTACAAGATCGTCGTCAATAGTCCGAACGATCCTAATGCGCCGAGTCAAAACCCGACGTTCGGCGGCACGTCGTTCGGCTCGGTCGGCGCGTACGAAAAGATTCGCGGCGAAGCCTATGGGCGGCTCGACCCGAAAGACCCGCATAACTCGCTGATCGCCGACATTCAACTGGCGCCGCGTGACGCGGACGGTATGGTCGAGTATTCGATGGATTTCTACATCCTGCGTCCTGTCGATCTCAGTAAAGGCAATCACAAGATTTTCTACGAGATCGAGAATCGCGGCGGCAAGCAATTCGGCGCTTTCGACGAATCCTCCGGCGGCAACAATCCGACCACGGCGGCCGACGCCGGCAATGCGTTCCTGATGAAGCAGGGTTATACGCTGGTCTGGAGCGGCTGGGATCCCGGCGTGTCGCCGACCGGCAGTCCCGACCTGCTGCGCATCCATCTGCCGATCGCCATGAACAGCGACGGCAGCAGCATCACCGGGCCGGACTACGAATATCTGGAAACCGACAACAGCACCACGACGTCGTTCACCGTGCCGTACAACACCAACAGCATGGACACGACTCAGGCCACGCTGACGGTGCGCGCGCATCTGACCGATCCGCCGACGCAGGTGCCCGCGAGCGGCTGGCAATGGACGAGCGCGAACACGATCGGCCTGCTGCCGGCCAACACGGCGTTCGCGCAAAGCGCGATCTATGAACTGGTCTACACGGCGAAGGATCCGTACGTGGCCGGCATCGGATTCGCGGCGACCCGCGATTTCGCGTCGTTCCTGCGCAATGCGCAGGCCGATACGCTCGGCACGCCGAATCCGCTGGCCGGCGATCCGCAGCGCATCGTCAGCTGGAGCCTGTCGCAGCCGGCCCGCTACATGAACGACTTCGTGTGGCTGGGCTTCAACCAGGACGTGAACGACAAAAAGGTATTCGACGGCGTGTTCAACTGGGTTGGCGCGGGCGACGGCGTCGATCTGAACAGCCGCTTCGCGCATCCTGAACCGACCGAGCGCAACCGTCAGGATCACCTCTATGCGGAGGCGTCGTTCCCGTTCTCGTATTCGACGCTGACCGATCCGTTCACCGGCAAGACCGACGGCCGCGACATGCGTTGCATGCAGAGCAATACCTGTCCGCTGATCATGAACGTCGATTCGGCGAACGAGTACTGGGTGAAGGCCGGTTCGCTGCTGCACACCGACCTGCAAGGCAACGACGTGCCGGATCCGGCCAACGTGCGCAACTATCTGCTGTCGGGGCTCCAGCACGCGGGCGCCGCGCCGGCCAATACGCTCGGCATCTGTCAGCAGTTCGGCAACTCAACCGATCCGAACCCGGCGCTGCGCGCGCTGTTCGAGGATCTGGACCAGTGGATCGACGGCACGCCGCCGCCGCCCAGCGCGGTGCCGAGCCGCACGGACAACACGGCGGTATTCACGACGCCCGGCCCGTTCTCGCCGCTCGGCATCGGCACCGTGTCGCAAAGCGACCTGAACTGGCCGACGATCCCCGGCGTGCTCTATACGGGCCTCGTCACGGTGCGCAATCTGTTCAACTTCGGTCCGCAATTCCCGACGGCCGGCATCATGACGATCAACCCGCCGCAGGCGACCGGGCAGATTTATCCGTCGTTCGTGTCGAAGGTCGATGCGGACGGCAACGAGATCGCCGGCATTCGGCTGCCGCCGGTGGCGGCGCCGGTCGCCACGACCGCCGGCTGGAATCTGCGCAGCGCTGCGTTCGGCGGTAACGACGGCTGCGAGTCGACCGGTTCGCTGATTCCGTTCGCACCGACGGCGGCGGCCCGCGCGTCGCTCGGCGATCCGCGGCCGTCGCTGGCGGAACGCTACGGCACGCATGCGGGTTATGTCGCGGCCGTGACCGCTGCCGCACAGGCGCTGGAAGCCAAACGGCTGCTGCTGCCCGACGACGTGCAGACGTACATCACGAATGCGCAGTCGCCGGTGGTGGTGACCGGCAATCCGCTGTACGGGTCGTATTCGTTCTAACGCGGCGTCGGCGTCGGAACGAAAGTCGTCGGGGCGTCGGGCTCGAAGCGGGCCCGGCGGCCCGCG
>Ga0164242_10003417_pt1 | contig 18152 bp, 13 predicted proteins | sample OricomgcompostMG_FD_108783 | JGI IMG/M metagenome (GOLD analysis project Ga0164242, IMG submission 108783) | Miracle-Growth compost microbial communities from Emeryville, California, USA - Original compost - Miracle growth compost (MG) ... | reverse complement strand
CGCCGATGATAGTGCGGATTGCCCGTGTGAAAGTAGGTAATCGTCAGGCTGCTCATGCAGTACGTCCAGAACCCCGGTGGCTCCGAAAGAGCGCCGGGGTTCTGGCGTTCCGGCGCAGGAAATGCGTGCAGAATCCCTGCTCAATAAGCACCGCAGACACCCTGCTGCGCACATAAAAACAGCCGCCCCAAGGGACGGCTGTTTTGCATTCGGCCTCCGAACTACCGGGCCGAGCTTCAATGCGCAGCTTTCGCCTTTTGCGCTGCCGCGAGCACATCGGGCGTCGAAATCTCGGCGGCGTCCGCGAGTTGCTCCTGCGTGAGCTCTTCGAGCAACGCCATATCGCGAGCGATCACTTGCGGAAGATGTGCGCGCAGGAATTCCACCCAGGTCTTCGTTTTCGCATCCACGAACTTGCGCGACGGATACAGCGCATATACATGGTTCTTCTGCAGGATGTGCTGGGGCAGCACGCGCACGAGCGTGCCGTTGCGCAGCCCTTCTATTGCCGCATACACCGGCAGCATGCCGATGCCCATTCCTTCACGAATCGCTACCGCCAGCGACTCTGCAATATTCACCTGAACCGGACCGTCCACCTGCATTTCGACGCTTCCTTCGGGACCTTCGAGTACCCATTCATGCGCGGGCGCCGTCGGTGTCTTGAGGATCAGGCAGTCGTGATGTGCGAGATCCGCCGGCGTGCGCGGCGCGCCATGCGTATGCACATAGGCTGGCGACGCACACAGGATGCTGCACGACGAACCGAGTTGATGCGAGACAAGATCGGAATTCGGCAATGAAGCCGCAGTCACCACCGACACGTCGCTGCTGCCCTCGAACAAATCGGGCATGCGCTGCGAGAGCGTAAGCTCGACTGTCACTTCGGGGTGCAAAGCACGATAACGCGAAATCGCGGGCAGCACGTACTGTTGCCCGATGCTCGCGAAACTGTGCATACGCAACGCGCCGGCGGGGCGCTCGTGTGCACAACTGGCTTCTTCTTCGGCGCTGTCGACGTCCGCGAGAATTTGCGAGCAGCGCTTCAGATAACGTTCGCCGGCGGGCGTGAGCGCGAGTCGGCGCGTCGAGCGGTTCAGGAGGCGCGTCCGCAGATGCGCCTCCAGCTCCGAGACCGCGCGCGACATTGCGCCCGTAGTCGAATCGAGCGACTGGGCCGCGGCAGTGAAACTGCCGGCTTCGACAACGCGGATAAACACCCGCATATTTTGTAGCGTATCCATCAGACCTTCTTTGAGAACTTCTTGTTCGGCACGAAAGCCATATTGTCCGCCTCGCGGACCCCGGCATTGTTGAGTGATCTGGAACGGACGTTCCCCACCCGTCCCGTTAATTCGCTCAACTGACGCTCCTACAATCGGCGCCTGTCGACCAGAGTTGGCGCTTCAGCGCTTACTCTGGTCCCATGCTTCGCGGTCGACCAGAGTTGGCGCTTCAGCTGTCGGCCCGGAGTGAGCGCTTCAGCGCTTACTCCGGGCCCATGCAGAGCGCTCGCTCTGGTCCCGGCAATTTCGTTGCTTCGCCACTGTGCCTGCAGCGGCTTTCTTCGTAACAATCCAAGCGTAGTGCGTTTTAAATGAACCGCCAGCCAGCGATACATCGAGCGATCGACTCGCGTCGTCGCGCCGAAATCATATGGCGAGCCGCGCGGCGAGGCCTGCGAGACTGGCAGGGCAGCAGCGGTGCGATCTGGCTGCATTTGCTCAAAACGGTTGCTGCGGGATTGCTCGCGATGGGCATTTCGATGTTGCTCGACCTGCCTCAGCCGCGCATTGCGATGACGACAGTGTTCGTGCTGATGCAGCCGCTCTCCGGCATGGTGTTCGCGAAGAGTGTCTACCGCATCGTGGGCACCGCGGTGGGCATGGTCGCGGCAGTGGTGCTGGGAGCCGTGTTCATCCAGCAGCCCGAGCTCTACATCCTCGGGATGACGGGATGGGTGGCCGCATGTACCGCGGCCGCCATGCGCAATCGCCATTTTCGTTGGTACGCTTTCGTGCTGGCAGGCTATACCGCTGCGCTGATCGGCATTCCGCTCGTGATGCAGCCCAACGGACTTTTTCTCGCCGCGCTCGGGCGCGGCGCCGAAGTGGCCGTGGGGATTCTGTGCTCGGGGGTGGTCAGCGCCGTTGTCGTGCCCCGGCAATCGGGTTCGGTGCTCGAACGCACTTTGCGTACCCGCTATCTTGATTTTACTGCGTTCGCGGCGCTTGTGCTGTCCGGTGGACTCGAAAGAGGGCCATTTGAAGGGCGATTCGCGAAACTCGTCGATGAGATCGTCGGCTTCGAGGCCACGCGCGCTTTCTCGATTTTCGAAGATCCGACCATGCGTTCGCGCAGCCAGTTGCTCGCGCGCCTGAACGGCGAGTTCATGGACGTATGCGCCCGTCTACACGCGCTGCGTCAGTTGAAGAAGCGTCTGCGCTGGAGCGACGAAACCATCGCGCCGCTTGCGCCGTATTTCAGCGAGCTTGCGATGCTGCTCGCGCAACGTCCTCGTCAGGGGGAGGCCGATCGTGCGTATGCACTGCGTATCGCGCAGGATCTGGAGTCGTTCAGGCGCACGCTGCCGCGCCACGTGCGCGAGACGCGCCGGCCGCTCGAGGCGGCCGGGCTCGACGCACTGCAGGATTTCGACACGTCCGCCGAACTGATCTACCGCTTCGCGACCGAAATCGTCCGCTACAGCAACACGTGGGCGTCGCTCACGCAGGCCGGTCTGCCGCCCGAGCCGCGCATTACGCGCTATGTGCCGCGTACGAGCTGGTACGTCGTGGCGTTCACTTTCACGCGCACGGCCGTGGTGGTGGCCGCAATCGGCTGGTTCTGGGTGGAGACCGACTGGCCGAGCGGCGGCCTCGCGATGATCGCCGCCGCGCTGACCTGCGCGCTCACTTCATCGGCGCCGCGTGCCACGCGCATGGCCTTCCAGATGGCTGCGGGCGCCGGCTGCGCGGCTGTCGTCGGCTATCTGCTGACCTGCTATGTGTATCCAAACGTCGATGGCTTTCCGCTGCTCTGCGCCGCGCTCGCGCCCGTGCTCGCGCTGGGCGCCTTCTTCGCGACGCGGCCGCGCATCGCTGGTTTCGGGGTCGGATTCGCAGTGTTTCTCTGTCTGCTCGCGGGCCCCGATAACGTGATCGTGTACACGCCGGATCTGCTGATCAACAACGGCATCGCGGTCGTCGCAGCGATGATCGTGGCCGCGCTCGCGTTCGCGGTGGTCTTTCCGCCGCACATGAACTGGCTCGTCGAGCGCATGCGCGTGGCGTTGCGCGCTCAGGTCGAGCTCGCCTGCCGCGGCGATCTGCAAGGTCTCGGCCAACAGTTCCAGTCGGGCACGCATGACCTGATGCACCAGTTGCGGTTGCTGCTCAATGGCCGCAAGCAGGCACACCGGCGCGCGCTGCGCTGGATGCTGATCACGCTCGAAGTGGGGCACGCCGTGATCGATTTGCGTCACGAGGCACAAGTGGCCGCATGGCTCGGCACGGCCGGGCACAGATGGTCGGCGAGCCTCGATCAGGTGCTGGACGATATCGCGCGCCTTTTCGGGAACCCCGACGCGGCACAACTGGAGCGCGCACTGTCGTCGGTGCGTGCGGCCACCCGGATCGCTCAGGAAGCGCTTCCCGGCGTTCACCATGACCGGGAGCGCAGGCACGACGTGCAGCGGCTCCTGAGCCATCTGCATTTCATCCGCAGCGCGCTCATCGACCGCGATGCGCCGCTCGGCGCGCTCGCGCGTCAGGCGCGCCGCCGCCATTCGTTGCGTCCGGGAACACCTTGAAGCCGCAGTCGTGGAAGGTGGCGCTGCGCGATCTTGCCACAGTCTGGAAATATGCCTTCCACCCCGCCTTCTTAATCATTCCTGGCCTCGGTCATATAGTCACATCACTGCTTCGCAGTACCCGTTAGCACTGGAGAGTAAAATGAAGTCCCTGAAGATCGCTGTTGTTGCCTGTTCGCTGTTTGCCGCCGCCGCTGCTCATGCGCAGAACGAAGCACCGGCAGCGAGCGTCCCTCAGCAGGTCGCGCAAAACGCCGCTCAGCCGGCTGTACAAGCGCCCGTCAATCAGTTCGCAAAACCGGCGAAGAAAGACGAATGCGTCGGTCCGGTCAGCTTCTGCAACCTTTATTTCGGTAGCTGAGATCAAGTGATCGCCCGCCATGAATGAGCGAGGCGCAAACTTGAGTTCCTTGCCGCGACGCCTTCTTGTGAGGCCTCGCGGTTTTGCGCATTGTGGCTGCAAAACTGTATTGCAAACGCCGTAATGCGAGGCCGCCGAAGCGAGACCTGAAAAGGGCACTTGGCGATCAGTGTGTTTGTGGAGACTTTGATGTACGAAGACCGTATTCGTTGTGCCGCGTTGCGCGGGAAAATCACTTCGGCTGCCGAGGCCGCGAAACTCGTGCGCAACGGCATGCGTGTCGGCGCGAGCGGCTTCACGCGCGCGGGCGACACGAAGGCCGTGCCTATCGAACTGGCGCGCCGCGCGCGCGAAGAGCAGGAGCCGCTGCGCATCACGCTGATGACGGGCGCCTCGCTCGGCCACGACGTCGACCGCATGCTGACCGAAGCCGGCGTGCTCGAGCGCCGCTTGCCGTTCCAGGTCGACACCACGTTGCGCCGTGCGATCAATCGCGGCGAAGTCATGTTCGTCGACCAGCATCTCTCCGAAACCGTCGAGATGCTGCGTGCGAACCTGCTCGGCAAGCTCGACCTCGCGATCATCGAGGCCGCCGCGATCACCGAAACCGGCGGCATCGTCCCCACGACGTCGGTCGGCAATTCGGCGAGCTTCGCGATCCTCGCGGAGAAAGTGATCGTCGAGCTCAATCTCGCGCAGCCGCTCGCGCTCGAAGGTCTGCACGACGTGTGGATTCCGGGCCGCCGTCCGCACCGCGACCCGCTGCCCATCGTGAGTCCGCACGACCGCGTGGGCACGTCCATCATCGACATTCCCCCCGAGAAGATCGCCGCCATCGTCATCACGAACGAGGCCGACAGCCCCTCGACCGTGCTGCCCGCCGACGAAGAGACCGCGCGCATCGCCGGCCACCTCATCGAGTTTCTGCAGCACGAAGTGAAGCATGGCCGCATGAGCGCGCAACTGCCGCCGCTGCAGGCCGGCATCGGCACGATCGCGAACGCGGTGCTCTCGGGCTTCGTGAAGTCGCCGTTCGAAGCGCTTACGATGTACTCCGAAGTACTTCAGGACTCCACCTTCGACCTCATCGACGCGGGCAAGATGGTGTTCGCCTCGGGCGCGTCCATGACGCTCTCCGCGCCGCGTCAGGCGCAGGTGCTCGCCGAGCTCGAGCGCTATCGCGACAAGCTCGTGCTGCGTCCGCAGGAAGTGAGCAATCATCCGGAAGTGATTCGCCGCCTGGGTCTCATCGCGCTGAACACGGCGCTCGAATGCGACATCTACGGCAACGTGAATTCCACGCACGTGGGCGGCACGCACATGATGAACGGCATCGGCGGCTCGGGCGATTTCGCGCGCAATGCCTCGTGCGCGATCTTCGCGACCAAGGCCATCGCGAAAGACGGCCGCATCTCCAGCATCGTGCCGATGGTGCCGCACGTCGATCACAACGAGCACGACGTGGACGTGATCGTCACCGAGCAAGGTCTTGCCGACTTGCGTGGTCTCGCGCCGCGCGAGCGCGCCCGGCTGATTATCGAGCGCTGCGCGCATCCGCTCTATCGCGATCTGCTGGGCGACTACTACCGCGATGCGCTGAAGATCGGTGGCCAGACGCCGCACAATCTTGCCAAGGCATACGAAATGCATTTGCGCTTCAACGAGACGGGCTCGATGCTGCCGGTCGCGGCGCAAGCGCAAGCGGGCGATCTCGTCGCGAACGGCTGATCGACCGGACGTGTGAGCGGCACGAGCCGCCTACACAGCAAGCCGATAAAAAAAGCGGGAACACCCGTGAAGGTGCGCCCGCTTTTCATTTGACGGCCTTGAATCGCTACGCTCTTCGGAACAGCCTGATGATGAAGAGCAGGATGACCGCACCGATAATGGCGGTGATGATCGAGCTGATCATGCCGCCGCCGATGTGAATCCCGAGCAGGCCCGCGAGCCAGCCGCCGATGAAAGCCCCGACGATCCCGACGATGATATCGACGATCAAGCCGAAACCGCCGCCCTTGACGAGCACTCCAGCAAGCCAGCCGGCGATTGCGCCGATGATGAGCCATGCGATGATGCCGTGTTGCATATGGAAGACCCCCCTCGTTGGTGTGAACAAAGCACGGTGAAATGGAGCTTAGTCCAAGGACGGGGTCGAGTCCATGAAACGCGGCCGGAATTGACAGTTCTTATAGCCTGTCGGGGATCTATTGCAAAAATTACAACAACAATGAAATGATTTCGTAAGGAATGCGTGTCGATTTTGCGTCGTCGCTGTGCACAATGTGCTTACTCGGGCGCGACCTCGGTTTCCGCGGCGGTCCAGCTTACGCTCGAGACGCCTTTTTCCATGCTCAGGCGGCTCGCCATCAACTCGAGCTTGGGTTGATATTTCGGGTGCAGGCGCAGGGTCGCCGTGACGCGCAAACGCTGCGGGTCGCCCGGCATGTCTTCGCTCGTGAGGCTCTGGAACGAGAGCGGCGTGGAGTACATCGAATTCGAGAGCACGGTGCGAATGTGGATCTCGTCGTCTTCGCGGCACACCACCGTGAGCACGTAGACCCGCACGAGATCGGCGTTGGAAACCGGCGCCTGATTGATGATGCGGCTTACCTCGCGCAGCAAGGTGTTGGTGATCAGCACGACGCCCGTACCGGCGAAGGCCGGGACGTAGTGGCCCGCGCCGCACAATACGCCCACGGCGGCAGAGCACCAGAGCGTCGCGGCGGTATTGATGCCCTGAATCGAGCCCTTGTCGCGCATGATCACGCCGCCGCCCAGAAAGCCCACGCCCGAGACCACATAGGCCGCGATTTGCGTCACGCCGGCGACACCGTTGCCCGTGAGTACGCCGAGCGTGACGAACAGGCACGCGCCGCTGGCGACGAGCGTGATGGTGCGCAGGCCGGCGGTACGCTGGCGCATCTGGCGTTCCAGACCGATGGCGACGCCGCAGGCGAACGCCGCGAGAAGGCGCAGGGCAAATTCGTAAGTCATCGTTCTGTCATGAAAGCGGCACGCGGGATGCCCCGCGTCGCTCGCGCGCGGTGCGATCCGCGGTGCGGGGGCGCCGTGGATCATACGCGGGACAAGGGGGCCCGCCAAGCTGGCGCCGCTGCCATGTACGGGTCAGCATGAGGCCACGGCCTATAAGCGAGACTGGCGCTATTGACGATGGAGTGGGCCAGGAGTCGCTGATGGATACGCTGCGCAACATGCGGATCTTCGTGAGGGTGGTGGAATCGGGCAGTTTCACGCGCGCCGCCGCGAGCGAGACGATGACAATGGCGCAGGTTTCGCGCGCGGTCACCGATCTGGAGTCGCGCCTGCGCGCGCGGCTCTTGAATCGGACCACGCGGCGCATGTCGCTGACCGAGGCGGGCGAGCGCTACCTGCAAAGCTGCAAGCGCATTCTCGCCGATATCGAGCAGGCCGAGGCCGAAGCGGCCGCCGCGCAGGCGAACCCGGCGGGCAGATTGCGCGTCTATGGCGGCACGAGCTTCGGCCAGCACTATGTGATGCCGCTGATCGCACGCTACCAGCAGCACCTGCCCGATGTGGCCGTCGATCTGACCATCGCGCAACAGATGCCCGATATCATCGAGGAAGGCTTCGACGTGGCCGTGGTGGTGGCCGCCGAGCTCGAGGATTCCGCGCTGATCTCCCAGCATCTGGGCAGCACCGCTGCCATTCTGTGCGCGTCGCCCGCGTATTTGCACTCGCGCGGCGAGCCGCGATCGTTCGACGATCTCGCGATGCACACCTGCCTGCACCTCACCGATGCGAGCCTGCCCGTGGGCCAATGGGTCTCGGAGGGCCCGCACGGCGAAACGTTTCGCCACACGGCGGTGACGCCTTTCCAGGTGAACAATCCCGAAGCGCTCGCGCTGGCCATTCGCGAGGGCATGGGCATTGGGCCACTGCCGGTGCCAGTGGCGCTGCCGGGCCTCGCCGACGGCTCGCTCGTGCGCGTGCTGCCCACGCATCGTCTGCAAAAGCTCAACATCTACGCGCTCTATGCATCGCGCCGCTATCTGGATGCGAAGATCCGCACCTTCGTGGAATTCCTGCGCGAGAAGGTGCCCGCGGTGCTGGCCGAGCAGGAAGCCGCGCTCGCGGCCTGCGATATGCCGCCACGCCAGCGCGCCGCGGCGCGCGCGCGTCTGCGCGAAGCGCGGGCGTCCCACGAGGCGTATGAAGTCGAGCACCTGCGGCTCGTGAACTGAGCCACGACGTTTCGTATGGCGGCGCGCGCGAAGCATGGCGCGAATTGCCTATGACGCGAGCCCCATTCCTTTAACGATGAACGATGCGAGCCGATGCGTTCGCGCGCCTTCATTCCACGCCTGAATCGCCCGAAACCGCCTCATGTGGATCGTCAATCTCGCGCTGAAGCGGCCCTATACGTTCATCGTGATGGCCATCCTGATCGTGCTGGCCACGCCTTTCGTGCTCATGTCGATGGCCACCGACGTGCTGCCGAACATCGACATCCCCGTCATCAGCATCATCTGGTCGTACACGGGCTTTTCGGCGCAGGACATGGCCGAGCGCGTCACCTCGGTCAACGAGCGCGGCCTTACGACCACAGTCAGCAACATCGAGCACATCGAATCGCAGTCGCTGCCGGGCATTGCCGTCATCAAGCTGTTCCTGCAGCCCGGTGCGAACCAGCAGACCGCCATCGCGCAGGCCGTCGCGTTCGAGCAGGCGCAGCTCAGGCAGATGCCGCCCGGCGCCACGCCGCCGCTCGTGATCAGCTATTCGGCATCGAGCATTCCGGTGATCCAGCTCGGCCTCTCCAGCAAGTCGATGAGCGAGCAGGCGCTCGCCGATGTGGCCATGAACTTCCTGCGTCCGCAACTGATCACGATTCCGGGCGCGCAGGTGCCGTATCCGTACGGCGGCAAGACGCGCGTGATTTCCGTGGATATCGACACGCACGCGCTGATCTCGAAGGGCCTCACGCCCGCCGATATCGTGAACGCCGTCAATGCACAGAACCTCATCTTGCCGACCGGCACGGCCAAGCTCGGCCAGACCGAATATCGCGTGGACACCAACGCGTCGCCCGAGACCATTGCGGGCCTGAACCGCATTCCGGTGCAGACCGTCAACGGCGCGACCACCTATCTCGGCGACGTCGCGCACGTGCGCGACGGCTTCACGCCGCAGACCAACGTGGTGCGCCAGGACGGCCAGCGCGGCGTGCTCATGTCGATCCTCAAGAGCGGCAACGCTTCCACGCTGCAAGTGGTGGGCGCCCTTAAAGCCCTGTTACCGAAGGTGCGCGACACCTTGCCTGCGGACCTCGTCATCAAGCCGCTGTTCGATCAGTCGGTGTTCGTTTCGGCGGCGGTGCAGGGCGTGGTGCGCGAGGCGCTCATTGCCGCCGCGCTTACGGCCGCGATGATCCTGCTGTTTCTCGGTAACTGGCGCAGCACGCTCATCATTGCGGTGTCGATTCCGCTGTCGATTCTCGCCTCGATCATCGCGCTCTACGCGCTCGGCGAAACCATCAACATCATGACGCTCGGCGGCCTCGCGCTCGCGGTGGGCATCCTCGTGGACGACGCCACCGTGACCATCGAGAATATCGAGCGCCATCTGCATCTGGGCGCGGACTTGCACGCAGGCATCCTCGAAGGCGCGGGGGAGATCGCAGTGCCGGCGCTCGTCTCCACATTGTGCATCTGCATCGTGTTCGTGCCGATGTTCTTCCTCACGGGCGTGGCGCGCTTTCTGTTCGTACCGCTCGCCGAGGCCGTGGTGTTCGCGATGATCGCTTCGTACCTTCTCTCGCGCACGCTCGTGCCCACGCTCGCGATGCTGCTCTTCGCGGGCCACGACCCGGGCGCTCACCCGCAGCAAGGCGCACGCCTTTCGGGGTTCGCGCGCGTGCATTGGCGCTTCAACCACGCGTTTGAGCGCGTGCGTGCGAATTACATCGCGCTCCTGAGCGTTTTGCTCGCGCGGCGGCGCTTCTTCGGCAGCACGTTCCTCGCGTTCTGTCTGCTCTCGCTCGGGCTGGTGTTCTTCCTGGGCCGCGACTTCTTTCCCTCGGTCGACGCGGGCAATATCCGCTTGCACATGCGCGCGCCCACGGGCTATCGCATCGAGGAAACGGCGCGTCTGGCCGACGAAGTCGAGCGGACCATCCGTTCGGTCGTGCCGCCCGACCAGTTGGCCACCATCGTGGACAATCTCGGCCTGCCGTATAGCGGCATCAATCTCTCGTATAGCAACTCGGGCACGATGGGCACGCTCGACGGCGAAATACAGATCGCGCTCAAGGCCGACCATGCGCCGTCGCACGTCTACATCGACAAGCTGCGCACACTGTTGCCGCAGCGCTTTCCGGGCGTGGAGTTCTTCTTCCAGCCCGCGGACATCATCACGCAGATCCTCAACTTCGGCCAGCCCGCGGCGATCGACGTGCAAGTGGTGGGCGCGAACCTCTCGCAGAACATGGCGCTCGCAAGCACGCTGCTCAAAGCGGTGCGCCTGTTGCCGGGCGCTGTCGACGCGCATATCGAACAGCGCGACAACGAACCCGCGTTGATGCTCGCGATGGACCGCTCGCGCATGCAGCAGTTGAACCTGAGTCCGCAGAACGTCGCACAAGACGTGCTGGTCGCGCTCTCGGGCAGCTCGCAGACTTCGCCTGCTTTCTGGGTGAGTCCGCAAACCGGCGTGGAGTATCCGCTCACCGTGCAGACGCCGCAGTACCGCGAGGCATCGCTCAACGAGGTGATGGAGACGCCCGTGTCCGCACACGCGACGACCGCGGGCGCGGCGGCGCCCCTGCAACTCATGAGCAACCTCGTGCAGCTCAAGCCGCACGACGGGCCCGCCATCGTCACGCATTACAACATCCGCCCGGTGATCGACCTGCTCGTGAGCGTGGAGGGCACCGATCTCGGTTCGGTGGGCGCGCGTATCGACGCTCTCATCAAGGGCGCGCAGGCCCACGCGCCGCGCGGCACCACCATCACGATGCGCGGGCAGATCGGCACCATGCGCAGCTCGTTCGTGGGGCTGGGCGTGGGGATCGCGATGGCGATCGTGCTCGTCTATCTGCTGATCGTGGTGAATTTTCAGTCGTGGGCCGATCCGCTCATCATCATCAGTGCCTTGCCCGCGGCGCTCGCGGGCATCGCGTGGATGCTGTTCATCACGGGCACGCATCTGAGCGTGCCCGCGCTCACGGGCGCGATCATGACCGTGGGCGTGGCCACGGCCAACAGCATTCTCGTGGTGGCGTTCGCACGCCAGCGCCTCGCCGCCGGCGCAACGCCGCTGGCTGCCGCGCTGGAGGCGGGGGCCACGCGAATCCGGCCGGTGCTCATGACGGCGTTCGCGATGATGATCGGCATGGTGCCGATGGCGCTGGGCCTCGGCGAAGGCGCGGAGCAGAACGCGCCGCTCGGACGCGCGGTGATCGGCGGCCTGATGTTCGCGACCGTCTCCACGCTTTTATTCGTACCCCTGATGTTTGCGGCGGTTCATTCGCGACTCGCGCGCCGTGCCCAGGCGAGGCGCGAACGCGAGGCGCAACGCCGCCGCCCGGGACGTCAATGAGCGCCAATGAGCGCTAACCGGAAACGCTATTCCTGGCCGAAGACATGAACGATCCTCAGCACCACTCATCCCTCGACATCGCCGTGGGCGGCGAGCAAGGCATGGATTTGCCCGGGCGTGCGCAGGCAGGCAAGCGCGCGCGCATTGCGGTGATCGTCGTCGCGTTGCTGCTCGCGGCCGGCGCGACGCGCACGATCGTCTCGAACGTGATGAACGCGCGCCATCTGGCCGCCGTCACGCAGCAGAACGCGAAGCAGTACGTGAGCGTCGTGCAGCCCGTCGCGGCCGGCGCGGACGGGCGCATCACGTTGCCTGGCACTTTGCGCGGCTACGTGGAGGCGCCGATCTATTCGCGCGCGAACGGCTATGTGCGCAAGTGGTATGTCGATATTGGCGCGCACGTCCAGCAAGGCCAGTTGCTCGCGGAAATCGATACGCCCGAGATCGACCAGGAACTCGCGCAGGCGCAGGCGCAGCGCGACCAGTCGGCCTCGACGCTCGCGCTCGCGAAGACCTCGTTCGACCGTGCGCAGCAATTGCGCCAGCGCGATGCGGTTTCGCAGCAGGAACTCGACGACCGCCAGGGCGCCTACAACCAGGACACGGCGAATCTCGCGGCGGCGGACGCCAACGTGCGCCGCCTGCGCGAGATGAAGTCGTTCCAGCGCATCGTCGCGCCCATCGCGGGCGTGATTACGCAGCGCAATATCGATATCGGCGACCTCGTGAACGCCGGCAATGGCGGCGCGGGGCGTGCGCTCTTTGCGATCGCGCAGTCCGATCCGCTGCGTCTCTATCTCGACGTACCGCAGACCTATGCCAATCAGGTGAGCGTGGGCCAGCACGTGAGCGTGACCGAGCAGGAATTGGCCGGCGTGACGTTCGACGGCACGGTCACGCGCACCGCCCAGGCCATCGACGTGGCCACGCGCACGCTGCAGGTCGAGATCACGCTGCCCAATCACGATGGCAGGCTGTTGCCCGGCGCCTATGTGCAGGCGGCGTTGCAGACCGATTCGAAGGGACTCCTGACGGTTCCGGGCAACACGCTGCTGTTTCGCGCGGAAGGGCCGCGTCTCGCGGTCGTGAACGCGCAAGGCAAGGTCGAGCTCAAGCCGGTCGAGATCGCCCAGGATCTCGGTCGAACGCTCGAAATCAGCCGTGGGCTCGATCCAGGCGATCGCGTCGTGCTGAACCCGAGCGACTCGATCGCCAACGGTGACAGCGTGGTGGTGGTTGCGCCAGGCAAGCGTGGCGCCGCCGGTGCGGGCAATGCCGCCAGAAGAGGTGCGACGTGAGTGCCGCGAAACACATCAAGCGGCTCGCCAGGCACCGCATGCCGCAACGCGCGCATCCGTCGGCCATGGCGGTTACGGCGCTCGCGGCGCTCGGCATGGCGGGGCTCACGGCCTGCACGGTCGGCCCCGACTATCGCGCGCCGCAGACGGCGACGCCAGCCGCCTGGCGCGTCGACCCCGCCGATGCGTATTGGCACGCGGCGCAGCCCTCGCACGCGCCGCTCGATCCGCAGTGGTGGAAGGTGTTCGGCAACGCGGAGCTCGACGGCCTCGAAACCCAGGCGCTCGCGCAGAACCAGACCTTGCGCATGGCGGTCGCGCACTACGAACAGGCGCGCGCGACGCTCGCTTCGGTGTCGTCGCAACAGGCGCCGCAGGTTGCGCTGGACGCGAACCTCGCACGCGCGCGCGTCTCCGCGAACCGTCCGCTACTGAACTACGGAACGCCGAACATGTCGACCGTGCAGAACGATATTGGCGTAGGGGCGACCATCAGCTACGAGCTCGATCTGTTCGGGCGCATTCGGCGCATGGTGGAGTCGGCGCAGGCGTCGGCGCAGCAGGCCGGCGACGATCTCGCCAACGCGCGCCTCGTGCTCACGGCAGCGCTGGCGACCGATTACTTCGCACTGCGTGAGCTCGACGACGAAATCGACGTGGTGCACCGTTCGGTCGCGCTGCAGCAAAAGGCGCTCGATTTCGTGAGCGCGCAGCACGACCTGGGCGCGGTCTCCGGCCTCGAACTGCTGCAACAGAAGGCGCAGCTCGACGCCACGCAGACCCAGCTTCAGTTGCTCGAGAACCAGCGCCAGCAGGACGAGCACGCCATCGCCGTGTTGATCGGCAAGCCCGCGCCCGAGTTCGCGCTCGCGCCGCAGGTCACGCCGTTGCCTGCGCCCGCGCTGCCTGCGGGGCTGCCGAGCGAGTTGCTGCAGCGGCGTCCCGACGTGGCCTCGGCCGAGCGCGCCATGGCCGCGGCCAACGCGCAGATCGGCGTGGCGTGCTCGGCGTACTTTCCCGACATCGCGCTCTCGCCCACGCTGGGCTGGGAATCCACGCGCTTCGGCAATCTTTTTACGGCGCCGAGCCTGATGTGGTCGCTCGGCGCGGCGGCGGGCGAGGCGCTGTTCGATGGCGGCAAGCGCGCGGCGGGCGTGGACTATGCCCGGGCCGGTTACGAGTCGGCGCAGGCGTCGTATCGGCAGACGGTGCTCACCGCTTTTCAGGAGGTGCAAAATGCGGTGACGGGGCTTTCGGTGCTCGACCGGGCGGCGGCGAACGGCCAGGCCGCCGTGGACGACGCACGCAAATCCTTCGATCTCGCGAACGACCGCTATCAAGGCGGGCTCGTCGCGTTCATCGACGTGCTCAACGCCGAGCAGCAACTGCTTGCCAGCGAGCGCCAGGAGGTGCAGATTCACGGACAACAGGCGGCCACGGTGGTTTATCTGGCGAAGGCGCTGGGCGGCGGCTGGAGCGCGGACGAACGCGCGCTCGCCTGCAGCGGGGGCACCTGCCGCGAGGTGCCGGAGGGCGCCGCATCAAGAGGAGGATGAGAATGAAAGTACTGGTGATCGAAGACGAGCGCAAGGTAGTGGACTATTTGCGCAGCGGGTTGAGCGAGCAGGGCTGGGTGGTCGACGTCGCGATGGACGGCGAGGAGGGCGCCTGGATGGCGACCGAGTACGACTTCGACGTGATCGTGCTCGACGTGATGCTGCCCAGGCTCGACGGTTTCGGCGTGCTGCGTGCGGTGCGCGCGAAGAAGGAGACGCCCGTCATCATGCTGACCGCGCGCGACCGCGTGGACGACCGCGTACACGGCCTGCGCGACGGCGCCGACGACTATCTGACCAAGCCGTTCTCGTTCCTCGAACTGGTCGAGCGGCTGCGCGCGCTCACGCGCCGCGCGCGCGCCCAGGAGTCCACGCTCATCTCCGTGGGCGATTTGCAGGTGGACCTCATCAGCCGCCGCGCGACCCGCGACGGCGTGCGGCTCGATCTGACGGCGAAGGAGTTTCAACTGCTTTCGGTGCTCGCGCGGCGGCGCGGCGAGATTCTCTCGAAGACGCTCATCACCGAGCTCGTGTGGGACGTGAACTTCGAGAGCAACGCCAATGTGGTGGAGACGGCCATCAAGCGGCTGCGCGCGAAGCTCGACGGCCCGCACGCAGCCAAGCTGCTGCATACGATACGCGGCATGGGCTACGTGCTCGAAATGCGCGAAGCGCGCGAGGACGGAGGCCCGGCATCATGAAGCGCTCGATCTCGCTGCGGCTTTCGGCGATGTTCGCAGCGGTGTCGCTGGTCGTGTTCACGCTCACCGGCGCGGGGCTTTTTCTGCTGATGCAGCATCAGCTCTTCAACGAACTGCGCGAAACGCTCGACACGCGCGCGCGCATCGCGGGCCTGATCGTTGCGCACGCACCGGACGTGAAGAAGTGGGCGTTCGTGCAAGAGAAGTTTCGCGATCTCTCGCCTTCGGATAGCCGCATGCATTACTCCGTGGAAGGCCCGGACCCGCGCTTTCGCTTCGGCACGCCCATCGTGGGCAAGGTCACCGGCGACGTCGGCCCGAATCATCAGCTCATTCGGCCGGCGGGCTGCAACTACGATTTGATCGTCACGAGCATGATGGTGCCCGCAAGCGGCGACCGCCCCGAGGTGAAGCTCGTGGTGGCAAGCGATTGCGTGCGTACCGAAAGCATGCTGCGGCATTTCGGCATCGCGCTGGGCGTGCTGATCGCGCTCTCGACCATTGCGGTGGCGCTCCTGAGCCGCGCGGTCACGCGCTTCGGTCTCGCGCCGCTCACGCGGCTTTCGCGCGAGGCGGCGCAACTGAGCCCCTCGAACCGTCGCCAGCGCCTGCACGCCGGGGAACTTCCCGAAGAGCTGCACGAGCTTGCCACTTCGTTCAACGGCGCGCTGGAGCGGCTCGACAAGGCCTACGAGCGCCTCGAATCGTTCAATGCCGACGTCGCGCACGAGTTGCGCACGCCCGTGAGCATCCTGATCGGGCAGACCCAGGTGGCGCTCACGCGCGACCGTTCGGTCGCGCAATTGCAGCAGACCCTGCAATCGAATCTTGAGGAATTCGAACGATTGCGCGTGATCGTCAACGACATGCTGTTCCTCTCGCGCAGCGACCGCGGCGAGCGCGCGACCGAACTCACGGAGATCTCGCTGCGCGCGGAAGTCGAACGCATGCTGGAGTTTCTGGACATGCCGCTCGAAGAGGCGCAACTGACCGTGCAGGTGCAGGGCGATGCACGCGCGTGGGTGAATACCTCGCTGATCGGGCGCGCGGTGAGTAACCTGTTCGTGAACGCGATCCAGCACTCGCCGCCCGGTACCGCGCTGCAGGCGACCATCGCGCCGCAGAACGGCCATGTCGAGATTGCCGTGTCGAATCCCGGCGAGCCGCTCGATCCGGTTGTGCGCGAGCATATTTTCGACCGCTTCTATCGGATTCAGGAGGCGCGCTCGAATAGCCACGAGAATCACGGCCTTGGGCTTTCCATTGTCAAGGCGGTGGCGGAGATGCACGGCGGCACGGTATTCGTGCGCAGTGCGAACGGTGTCAATACGTTTGGTTTTTCGGTGGCCGCGCAAGGCGGCGACGCGGCGGGCGGCGAGCACACGATGCCCGACGCCGCGCGCCAGGGCCGCGCGGGGTTGCCCGTGCACGTCTCGTCCTGAGCACGCGCGGCGTGTCGGCAGAGCGAGCGGACGCTAGACCGGATCGTCGTCTGCTTCGTGGCTGACGGCGCCATCGTTATGATGATGCTGGTCGCGGCGCAGCAGATCCCAGCAACTGATGAAGAGCGCGGCAATCAACGGCCCGATCACGAAGCCGTTGATGCCCATGAGCGAGATGCCGCCTAGCGTCGAAATCAGCACGACCCAGTCGGGCAGGCGCGTGTCCTTGCCCACCAGTACGGGGCGCAGCACGTTATCCACGGTGCCGATCACGAGCGTGCCGAAGATCGCGAGCCCGATGCCCTTGGCGAGCGCACCCGTCGAGATGAAATAAATGGCGATGGGCACCCACACGAGCGCCGCCCCCACGGCGGGCAGCAGCGAGAGCAGCATCATCACGAAGCCCCACAGCAGCGCGCCCTGAATCCCTAGCACCCAGAGCGCGACGCCGCCCAGCGCACCCTGCACGAACGCCACGGCCACATTGCCCTTCACGGTTGCGCGGATCACGGTCGTGAACTTGCGGATGAGATGCTGCTTGTGCGATTCGTCGAGCGGGATGGCGTCGCGTATGAGCCGGGAGATTTCGCGGCCATCGCGCACGAGAAAGAAGAACATGTAGAGCATCACGCAGAAGCTCACCATGACTTGCACCGTGATCTGCCCGACGCTCAGCGCCCGCGTCGCGACGAACTGGCTGATTTGCGCGGCGCCGGCCGAAAGGCGCTGCTGGAGACCGGGCAGATCCATCAGGTCGTAGCGCGCGAGCAGGTTTTGCAGCGACTGCGGCAGCGCATGCACGATCTGGCTGAAGTAGGCCCCGAAATCGAGACTGCCCGAGCGCACCTGCGCATACGCGTAGCCCACCTGCTGGATCAGCGTGCCCGCCACGAGGGTCAGCGGGAAGATCACGATGACGAGGCAGATCGCCAGCGTGATGAACGCGGCGAGATTGCGCCGCCGTCCGAGGCGCGCGACGATGCGGCGCTGCACGGGCTGGAAGATCAGCGCGAGTATCGCGCCCCATAGCACGGTGCTGAAGAACGGCGCGAGCACGAAGCACAGCGCGATGGAGACGACGAAGAGCAGCAGATAGAACGCGGTCTGGTGGAGGTGTTTGTTGCCGTCCATGAGCGATCGATTCCTGTGGGTTCCGGGCACGACGCGAACCCGTGCCAGTGGGCGGCGTGGTTGCCCTGCATGAGACTGGATGCGTGCGCAACGGTTTAGGGCGGCTCGCCTAGCGCGCGCCGACGAGCCGCACGCGGGTGATTTCCGAAGGCGCGCCGAGCCGCTTGGGCGGCCCCCAGTAGCCCGTCCCGCGGCTCGTGTACACCCACAGGCTGCCGAGTTTTTCGAGGCCCGCCGTGAACGGCTGCTGCAGCCGCACGAGGAAATTCCACGG
>Ga0164242_10003416_pt1 | contig 18159 bp, 19 predicted proteins | sample OricomgcompostMG_FD_108783 | JGI IMG/M metagenome (GOLD analysis project Ga0164242, IMG submission 108783) | Miracle-Growth compost microbial communities from Emeryville, California, USA - Original compost - Miracle growth compost (MG) ... | reverse complement strand
GCTCCTTCCGACGCGCCTCCCGCGTCACCTTATCCATTGCCAACAGTGTGCTTCCTTCCATAAAGAGACCCACCCCTTACACACACCATTTGACAGGCCCGGTGCTTCAGATCGCGGAAGCCGAAGCCCGGCTCACGACCGAGGCGCGCCGGTTGCGTGCCCTGCCCGGTGAGAACCGCACCCTGGACCAGTTGCGTGCCGACCTGACCCTGCAACTCCTCACCACCGGCGGCACCACCCGCGACGGCACCACCACCCGCGACGGCACCGCCACCCGCAGCCACGAGGGCGACGCAAAGGGTGTCGCGCCGGTGAAGACCGGTGTCCAACCGTTCGTGCTGATCGACGCGGACGGCCGGTTCGCCGAGCTCCTGGGCTACGGTCCGATCCCGCCCAGTGCCGCCGCGAAAGCGTTACGGGACGCACCCTCGTTCCGGAAAGTGCTCGCGGACCCGATCCGGCCGGCACAGTTGAACCTGGACACGAAACGGTACCGGCCGACCCCGGACCAGCGGACCTGGCTCACGTTGAAGTACGGGTTGGACGAAGACTCCGCACCCTACCTCCCAGTCGGGGTCACCACCGGTGCCGAGATCGACCACGTCATCGAACGACAACACGGCGGACCCACCAACGTGACCAACCTTGCCCCGCTGAAACCCCGACTGCACCGGCTGAAAACCGTCACCAGGATCCGGTTGGATCCCAAACCCGACGGCGGCATCCGCGTCCGCACCCCCACCGGATACGACAGCGACCCACCACCCTTCTAAACGGCACGGATCTCCGTCGAGCACAACGGCTTCGTTGCCGAGAACCTGAGCGCAGACCCAGACTCGCACTTGCTAGTCTCGTCGGCACGCGTCCCCCACCGCCGTCGGAAGCATCCTTTATGCCTTCAGCTCGTCCCTGCAGTCGATCAGTGTCTCCTCTTGCGCGCCTTGCTCGGCAAGGTTCGGTGCGGGTTGCCGCTGCAACCGTGCTCGCGGCATCCGCTCTGCTGCTGGCCGGATGTCAGGGCTCACCGTCACCGAACGCCACGGCGACTGGGTCGGCCCGGGCGTCGGCATCCCACGCGCCCGCGTCGACGCCGAAGGCATCCTCGACGCCGAAGCCCAAGCCCACTCCGGTCGCTCTGACGTGCGATCAGGTGCTCACTTCCGCCCAGCTCTCCGCACTGGTTCCGCCGCTCTCCCCCGCGTCGGAATTCAAGCCCGACAAAGGAACGGATGCCGCCAAAGCCGTCTCGTACGCCGGCGTCGCCTGCGGTTACAGGAACGCGTCGACGGGTAACACGGTCGCGGTCGCGATCGCACGTCCGGCGCAAGCAGATCTCACCGAACTGAACAACAAGGCGATCACGAGCAGCCATGTGGTGCCGACCTACGGCGTTCCGCCGAAGGTGATGGGCTACTTCACCGTGGATGCGTCGGTCGGTGTCGCGCAGGCCTTCACCGGAGGCTATTGGGTGACAGTCAGCTCGAAGGACTTCATCGAGCCGGGCGCCGCAGCTCCCGTGATGGCCGACGTGCTGGGCAACCTGCCTGGTTGAGGCCCGCCCGGTTGAATCGGGCCCGCGATCGGATGCTAGCCTTGACGGGCACTGAGCCCCCATAGCTCAGGGGATAGAGCGTCTGCCTCCGGAGCAGAAGGCCGAAGGTTCGAATCCTTCTGGGGGCACACCCTGCGGCTCCCACACGCACAATGGAGTGGGAGGGCGCATCGTGCAGGATTCAGCGGAAGAACGCGACAGATCGCTCATCCAGCCGGTCGCGGACGAGGGCGGCGACGCTGCCTGCTGGCTCAGTCACGTGTGTACGGAGTGCGGCGCTCTCGTCGAGGGAAGCACGGCCACCCCATGCTGGCGTTGCGGCGCGATCCACGATCCGAGCGCGTGAGCCTGTCCGCTACCGGTAGTACTCGACCTGCGGGGCCGGGCTCGGTAAGCCCGCCCCCGTCGTGCTAAGGCGTCGCAATGCGACGAGATCGAAGATGTGCAGCGCGATAGACAACGGCACTGCAGTGGCGGGGATGAGCACCAGCGGCAAGACCGTCAGTTCCGCGCTCGTGGGCGGGACATTGATCAGCTGCGCTGTTGCACTGAGCCCGGTCAATGCGCCCAGGACCAGTGCGACGGTGAGATCGAGCAAGCCGTAGATGTTGAACCAGACGGCGCCGCGGTAAGAGCCTCTCGCAACGCGACGCATGACGAACGGCGCGGTGAGGCCGATCGCGATGTCGCCGAGACCCGCGGGCAGGGCGAACAGCCATGGAAGACCCCCGAACAGCATCGCCAATAGGAAGATCACGCCCGCAACACGCAGCGCCTGCGGAGCAATCAGAGCGGATGCCGCACCTGACCCCCTGAGAGCGCGCGCGACAACAGGTACTCGCGACCAGGCGAGCAAGATGGCGAGCCACAGCGCCGCTGCGATCGGCATTGCAACGGTCATGCGTGAGAACACGCCGGCAGCCGATCCCCAGCCGAGCGCGATCATCCAGCCCACTGCGACGAGGGCCGAGGCGATCACCGTGGCTGTGGCGGTGCGCAGGCTCGTGCCATTCGCGCGTGCGCCGCTGTACACGACCACGAGTGCGGCCGCGGGGATGCCGAGCACCGGCACTGCGACCAGGACGAAGAAGAATCCGGGCAGCGACGTCATGAGCAAACCCTCACCTGGACGTTGTGTTTCATATCGAACATGATGTTCGACTATGCTCGACATGATCCCGGCCCGACAGAGTCAATCGGACTGAGTCGTCGCTTTCCGAACGCACCAGCGAATCCGTCCGGAAACCGCGAGCGGTCGAGACGAAGGGAAGGCTTGCCGATCGTCGTGCAAGACCGCAGGGTGCGGCGGTCGAAGGCCCTGATAAGCCATGCGTTCACGGAGCTCGTGCTCGAGAAGGACTACGGGCAGGTGACCGTTCAGGACATCATCGACCGCGCCGACATCGGCCGCTCGACGTTCTACGCGCACTTCCGTGACAAGGAGTCGGTGCTGCTCTCCTGCTTCGACGAGGTCGAGGCGGCATTGGCGAGCATGTCCTCCCGAACCTCAGCACCGGCAGCAGCGTCCACTCCGCCGCGCGTGCTCCTGGATCACGCCTGGGACCATCAACGCGTCTACCGGGCAATCTGCGCGAGTTCGGCGAGCGGTATCGTCCAGCGCCACCTTCGCCGCATCCTGCTCCCCGTTCTCGACCGCTTCCTGCCCTCTGCAGGCAAAAGTGACGAGACCGCGATCGCACGCGAGTTCTACCTCAGCGCCGTCATCGGTGTGCTCATCTGGTGGGTGTCGACAGATTTCCGGGTCGCTCCGGCCGACGTCGCCGACGAAATCCAACGGCTGGCGGCGAGCGGACTATGGCAGGAAGCCGGCACCGATCCTCTGCTCACTCGCTGACGAAGTCGATGAGCTCCTCGACGCGCCCGAGGAACGCAGGCTCGAGGTCACGGTAGGTCGACACGGTGGAGAGGATGCGCTTCCACGCCCTGGCGATGTCCGCTTGGTCGCGATGCGGCCAGCCAAGAGACGCGCAGATTCCCTTCTTCCACTCGATGTTCCTCGGGATCTGCGGCCACGCCTTCATGCCCAGTCTTTCGGGCTTCACCGCCTGCCAGACATCGATGTACGGATGCCCGACGATCTTCACGTGCGCGCCGTGCGGCCCGCGGGCGACGGCATCCGCGATCCTGCTCTCCTTGGAGCCTGTCACGAGGTGGTCGACGAGCACACCGATGCGCTTGCCGTGCCCCGGCCGGGTCTCGTCGAGGATGCCTGCCAGGTCGTCGATGCCGCCCAGGTACTCGACGACCACACCCTCGACCCGCAGGTCGTCGCCCCACACCTTCTCGACCAGCTCTGCGTCGTGCCTGCCCTCGACGAAGATGCGGCTGGCGCGGGCGACGCGCGCCGGCACATCCTTCACCGCCAGCGAACCGGAAGCGGTGCGCACCGGCCCCTTCGGCTTGGCCGCCTGCGGTGCCACGAGCACGACGGGTTTTCCGTCGATGAGGTAGCCGCTGCCGAGCGGGAAAGCGCGCACCTTGCCGAAGCGGTCCTCCAGCTGCACGAGCCGATTCTCGATTCCGACGATCGCGCCGGTGAATCCGGTGTCGGCCAGCTCGACGACGAGGTCGTTCTCGGCCGCCACGGTCTTCGGTTGCTGGATGCCCCTGGCACGCCAGTTGCCGGAGAGCACGTCGGATCCATATGGGTCGTCGAAGGTCACCGGTACACGGTACGAGGTGCCGACCAGGTATGGAGCGAGACGTGCCGAGGCATCCCTGCCAGGATCGATGCATGGCTTCGAAGACGATACTTTTCATCGGCGGCACCGGCACCATCAGTTCGGCGTGCGTGGCGCGCGCCGTCGCACATGGGGCATCCGTGACGGTGCTGAACCGGGGCGAGTCCCACCTGCGCCCACTGCCGGACGGTGTGGAGGAGCTGCGTGCAGACATCCGCGACGCCGCCTCCGTGGATGCCGCGCTCGGCTCGCGCGAGTTCGATGTCGTCGCGGAGTTCCTCGCGTTCACGCCAGAGCACGTTGCCGCCGACATCGCACGGTTCGCGGGGCGCACGGGCCAGTATGTGTTCATCAGCTCGGCCAGCGCCTATCAGACGCCGCCGGAGCGGCTGCCGGTCACGGAGTCGACTCCGCTGCGGAACCCGTTCTGGACGTATTCGCAGAACAAGATCGCGTGCGAGGACCTGCTTGTGCGCGAGTACCGCGAGAACGGGTTTCCCGCCACGATCGTTCGGCCCTCGCACACCTATGATCGCACCTCCATCCCGACCATGGGCCACTGGACCGACATTGCCCGCATGCGGGCGGGCAAGCCGGTCGTCGTGCACGGCGACGGCACGAGCCTGTGGACTATCACCCACAACACCGACTTCGCGGTCGCGTTCCACGGGCTGCTGGGCAACCCGCTCGCGGTGGGCGATACGTTCCACATCACCGGCGATCACGCACCGACCTGGAACCAGATCTACACCTGGCTCGGCGAGGCAGCCGGGGTGCAGCCGGTACTCGCGCACGTGGCATCCGACACGATCGCGCGCCTTGAGCCTGACCTCGGTCCCGGGCTCATCGGCGACAAGGCGAACTCGATGGTGTTCGACAACAGCAAGGTGAAGTCGCTCGTGCCCGAGTTCGCCACGACCGTCACGTTCGATCGGGGTGCGGCGGAGATCGTCGAGTGGTACGACGCGCACCCGGACCGGCAGCACTTCGACCCCGACCTGGACGCCTCGTTCGAACGGATGCTCGCGACGATCCCCTCCGCCTGACGAGTTCCTGCCGTTCATAACTCCTGCAATTCCCTCGGTGACCGCCCTCGGCGATCCCGATAGCGGGCGCAGGCGGATCGATGGATCAAGCGGCACCACCGAGTTGCAGGAGTTATGAACATGGCGGAGCGGGAATGAAGCTCGTGCGCATCCGGTTGCCGCTGCCATGACGACCATCGGACTCATCGGAGCAGGACACATCGGATCACAGATCGCCCGCCAGGCGGTCGCGCACGGGTATGACGTGGTGGTGAGCAACTCCCGCTCGCCAGAGACACTCGCGGACCTCGTGGCCGAACTCGGTGAGCACGCGCGGGCAGCGACAGCGGCCGAAGCGGCACAGGCCGCGGACATCGCGGTGGTCACCATACCGTTCAACGCGATCGAGAAGGTGCCGGCCGAGCCGCTCGCCGGCAAGCCGGTCATCGACACGAACAACTACTACTGGGAGCGCGACGGGCACCGGCCAGAGCTCGACGACTTCAGCGAGACGAGCTCCGGTCAGCTGCAGCGCCACCTGGCGGGAGCACACGTGGTGAAGGCGTTCAACCACATCTTCGCCTCCGCGATCACCGAGGAAGCCCAGGATGCCGGCACTACGGACCGACGCGCACTCGCGATCTTCGGCGACGACACAGCGGCCAAGCGCACCGTCTCCGAGTTCATCGACACGATCGGGTTCGACGTGGTCGACGGCGGATCTCTCGACGACAGCTGGCGCATCCAGCGCGACACCCCCGGATACGGACCGCGGATGACCGCGGACGAGCTGCGCGCAGCCCTCGTCGCGGCGACGAAGTGACGCGCCGGTCTCGAGCAGAAGCGGGGCTAATCTGAACCCCGTGCCGACTCGCTTTCTGATCGTCCCTCAGTGGCAGGGGTCCAGTTCGTCGCGGGCGATGCAGTTGCTGGACGGCGCGACGGCCATCGCCGGCGATCTGCCGGCATCCGCCACCACGACCGTCGACGTGCCGATGGAGGCCGGCGAGTCGCTCGGCACGGGCGTGCACCGATTGTCGTCGATCGCCGCGATCCGGGATCGCGCGCTGGCGGCGCTCACCGAGCTGTCCGCGATCGGCGACGGCACGATCGTCACGATCGGCGGCGACTGCGGGGCGGAACTGGCGAGCGTGGAGCACGCCGTGGCATCCCGCGAGCAGGGCAGCGTCGCGCTCGTGTGGCTGGATGCGCACGCCGACCTGAACACGCCCGAGACCTCGCCCTCCGGCGCGTTCCACGGCATGGTGCTGCGCGCCCTGCTCGGCGAAGCGCCTGAGCCGTTGGCCGCGACAGGATCCGCGAAGCTGTCGCCGCAGACCGTCGTGCTGGCCGGAACGCGGGAACTCGACGACGGCGAGGCGACGTACGTGGATGAGGCAGGCATCCGGATGCTGTCGCCGGACCGCCTGCACACCACCGACTCGCTGGTGTCCGCCGTGGAGGCGACCGGCGCCACCGCGGTGTATGTGCACGTCGATCTGGACGTGCTGGACCCTGGTTCTGTCTCGGGCGTGCAGTTCCCGGAGCCGTTCGGGCTCACGCCAGACGAACTCGTGGCGGCGATCCTCGCCGTACGCGGCCGTTTCGCATTGGCCGGGGCCGGCATCATGGAGTTCGCGCCGCGGAGCCCGGATGCCGCCTCGGACGACCTGCCGGTGATCCTGCGCATTCTCGGCGCGCTCACCAAACAGAATCCGTAGGGCGTCACTCTTCGCGGTACATGCTCGGGAGCGCGCCGATAGTCTGCCCCAATGAGCGAGATCGAATACGACGTCGTCGTCATCGGCGGCGGTGCGATCGGTGAGAACGTCGCGGACCGCGCCGTGCAGGGCGGGATGCGCACCGTGCTGGTGGAGTCCGAACTGGTCGGAGGCGAGTGCTCGTACTGGGCGTGCATGCCTTCGAAGGCTCTGCTGCGCAGCGGAGCGCTGTTGCGCACGACGCGGAACGTGGACGGCGCGAAGCAAGCCGTCGCAGGCGACCTCGATGTGGCGGCCGTGCTGCGTCGACGGGACAAGGTGACGAGCCACTGGAAAGACGACGGCCAGGTCGAGTGGCTGAACGGCGCGCACATCGATCTCGTACGGGGCCACGCCCGCCTCACAGCGCCGAAGCGCGTCGAGGTGACCGGCGCAGACGGCGGGATCACCACGCTCGTCGCCAAGCGCGCGGTCGCGGTGTGCACCGGATCCGCGTCGATGCTCCCCGACATCCCCGGCTTGATCGACGCCGATCCGTGGACCAGTCGCGACGCGACGAGCGCCCAGGAGATCCCGTCGTCGCTGGCGATCGTCGGCGGAGGTGTCGTCGCCGCCGAGATGGCCACCGCGTACGCCGGATTCGGCGTGGACGTGACGGTGATCGCGCGCAGCGGGCTGCTGGGCAAGAACGAGCCGTTCGCGGGCGAGCTCGTGCAGCAGTCCCTCGAGGAGCTCGGAGCGAAGGTTCTCATCGGCGTCTCTCCCGTGCGGGTCACGAGGGATGAGACGGATGCCGTCACCATCGAACTGGACGACGGCGGCCGGGTCACGGCCGAGGAGGTGCTGGTGGCCACCGGCCGCGTTCCGCAAACCCAAGACCTCGGGCTCGAGAACGTCGGTCTGAGCTCTGGCGACTGGCTGAAGGTCGACGACTCGATGCGGGTACTCGATGCCGACGGGGATGTGCTCGACGGTGCGGGCGAGGATGCCTGGTTGTACGCCGTCGGCGACGTCACGCACCGCGCACTCCTCACCCACCAGGGCAAGTACGACGCCCGCATCGCCGGGGACGCGATCGCGGCCCGCGCCGCGGGCAAGACGCTGTCGCTGACGCCGTGGTCCACCTACGCCGCAACCGCCGACCATGCAGCAGTTCCGCAGGTGACGTTCACCGATCCCGAGGTGGCATCCGTGGGGCTGAGCGCCGCGGAGGCGGAGAAGGCGGGCATCCGCACCAGGGTCGTCGACTACGACATCTCGCAGGTGGCCGGGGCGACGATCGCGAGCGACAGCTACGTCGGCAAGGCGCGCATCGTGGTCGACGAGGATCGCAAGGTTCTGGTCGGCGCCACGTTCGTGGGACTCGAGGTGGGCGAGCTGCTGCACTCTGCCACGGTCGCGATCGTGGGCGAGGTCACGATCGACCGGCTGTGGCACGCGGTGCCGTCGTATCCGACCCTCAGCGAGGTGTGGCTGCGGCTGCTCGAGTCGTACGGCCGCCCCACCGAATGATCCCACCGGCATGAGCACCGCGCCATCGCATGCGCGCCGTCTCGCGCGGTCGCTACGCGCGGCGCTCAGCGAGTACCGGCGCCTGCCGAGCCTGTTGCTGGTCGACTCAGCGCTGTCCGACCTCGGTTACCGCTATGCCACCGCCGTCGGTTTCGTCTGGGGCTTCCTCTGGAGTGTGGGCCGCGTCGAGCGACGCGAGGGGCTGTGGGTTTTTCGTGAGATGCCGCGTTGCACCTTCGGTAGAGGAGGCTCCTGCGTCGGCGGCTGCTACTTCACCGATCACAACGTCACTGACGACGTGCTCGAGCACGAAGCCGTGCACAAACGACAGTGGCAGCGATACGGCATGCTGTTCCCGGTGCTGTACGGGCTTGCGGGACGCGATCCGCAGCACAACCGATTCGAGATCGAGGCGGGCCTCGAGAAGGGCGGATACCGGTGAGCGACCACGAGCCGGCGGAGGGGCGAGCGCGCACGATCGTGATCACCGGTGCCAGTTCGGGCATCGGCGAGAGCGCCGCGGCAACGCTGGCGCAGCAGGGCGCGCACGTGGCCGTCGTCGGCCGCAACGCGGAACGCACTCGGGCGGTGGCCGACAGGATCGGCGCGGATGCCTTCATCGCCGATTTCGAACGGCTGGATGACGTACGCCGGCTGGCATCCGAGCTGCTCGACCGTCTCGAACGCATCGACGTGCTCGCCAACAACGCCGGAGGGCTCTACCACGAGCGCGCCATCACCGTGGACGGGCACGAGCGCACGATCCAGACCAACCACTTCGCCCCGTTCCTCCTGACGCACCTGCTGCACGATCGGCTGGTGGAGAGCGCGAAGGATGCGCCGGTCCGCGTCGTCAGCACGGCAAGCATGGCCAACACGTTCGGATCGCTCGACCTCGACGACCTCGACTGGGAGAAGCGTCCCTGGCGCGGCGGATGGCAGGCGTACGGCACCTCGAAGCTGGCGGACATCCTCTTCGCACGCGAGCTCGGCGAGCGCCTCACCGGCACCGGCGTGACCGCGTACTCGTTCCACCCGGGGACGATCGTGACGCGCTTCGGCGGGCAGTCGCCGCTCATCCGATTCGGCAACCTCGTGACCGGCGGACGATACGGACGCACCGCCGACAGCGGCGCTGGACCGCTCGTCGCACTCGCCGGCGCCCGCACGGTGGGCGAACCGACCGGCACCTACTTCGACCGCTTCACGGCGAACGGCCGCGTGAACAAGCAGGCCCGCAATCCGCAACTCGCACGTGACCTTTGGACGACGACGGAGCGCATCCTCGGCCTTCAGCGCTAGCGCCCCCCCCTCGCGCCGAGAGCTCAGGATCCCAGAGGTTCCGCCACCCTGGAGAACAGGCAGGAAAGCGTCTTCCACGCGAACGCAGGCAGATCTTGCCTGTTTTCGCGTGACGTGCCTGCGTTGCCGCGTGCTACTCGCGGCGGGATGCTCAGTGTCGGTCAGCGCCGTTCCGCAGTCCGTACCGCTCCGGAGCGGCGATGTGTTCCTCGGGCATGCCGACCACGCTGGCCAGCACCTCATACACTTCGCTCACGCCGCGGAAGTCGCCTGTGAGGATCGCCTGCGTGTCGCCCGGCCCGTCGCACAGCATCTCCGCCGTCCAGGCGCGCACGGCCCGCCGCAATGCCTGACCGGGTGCACAGCCTTCCCCGGTGCCCGGTCGGCCGCCGCGAACGGACCGCGGCAGCCACGTCACCGTCATGCGCATCGGCACCTGGAGCGGGAAGACATCCTTCGGCTCCGCCACCTCGACGAAGACCCGGCCCTTCGCGCACAGCGGAAGCAGCGCGAGCTGGCTCTGCAGTTCGGCGAGAGATGTCTCATCCGCCGTCACGAGGAACTGCACGCGGTCGTCCCGGTGCGCGGTGGCACCGGTGTGAGCGGAGTGTTCGGGCTGGTACATGGTGGTTCCAGTATAAGGCGAGCCTTACCTAAGGTGTGCTGAGGGCGCATCCCACACGGGTGGCCGGCGGTCCTGCCAGCGGATGCGCCGCTGCAGCTGCGCTCCGAGCGAGAGCAGCACGGCCTCTCCCCCGGGTCTGCCGATCAGCTGAACACCCATGGGAAGCCCCTCGGATGTCTGCCACACCGGCAGCGTTATGGCCGGCAGTCCGCTCACGTTGAGCATCGACGTGAACGGCGTGTACTGCACCTGCTGAGCGAAGTTGCGTTCGGCATCCTCCACGTCGTACCAACCGAGCGGACGCGGAGTCATCGCCAGCGCGGGCGTCAGTACCGCGTCGAACGAGGACAGCTGCCGAATGAGCGAGCGCTCGTACGCGGTCAGCGCGGCGAGCGCTGCGCCCAGTTCGCGCGCACCCACTGCCCTGCCCTGCTCGACGAGCCAGCGGGTGAGCGGCTCGAGCAGTGCCATCGCCTCGCCGTCAGCGGGGATGCGTGCTGCGCCCGCTTTCCACAGCGTGGTGAACGCCGGCCCGTACGTGGGGTTGGGGGTCAGGGCGGCCTGCTCGATGCCGTGCCCGAGCGCCGCGAACTCGTCGGCGGCGCAATCGAGTGCGGCGAGCGCATCCGGCTCGAGTTCGATCTCGTAGTCGAGGTCCCACGCGCTCGTCGTCATCACGCCGAGCTGATAACGACCTTCGCCGCGCACGGCGGCGCCGAGGAATGCTGTGTCGTCGCCCGGCGCCGCCACCGCGAACCGGTGGTCGACCCGCCCGTTCCGGCGCGCGATCATGCCGTCGAGCAGCAGAGCCGCGTCCTCGACCGTGCGCGCGATCGGGCCGTCGACGACGAGCCCGCCGAGCGATTCGAGACCGCTGCCGGAGGGGACCCTTCCGCGCGACGGCTTCAGCCCTACCAGCCCGCACGCCGCAGCGGGGATGCGAATCGACCCGCCACCGTCCGACCCCGGCGCGAAAGGAAGCATCCCGCTCGCCACGGCGGCCGCCGCTCCGCCGCTGGAGCCGCCGGCGCCGCGCTCAAGATCCCAGGGTGTGCGGACCGGTGGCGCGACCAGCGTCTCGGTGTAGCACGGAAGCCCGAACTCCGGAGCACCGGTCTTGCCAAGACTGACGGCGCCCGCGGCATCCAGGTCTTGCACGATCTCGTCGGATTCCTCGGGCACGTATCCGGTGAGCAGCCTCGATCCGAAGCCGGTCGGCACGCCGGCGCGCTGCCACAGATCCTTGTCGCCGATCGGCAGCCCCCACAGCGGCGCGGACCGGGGAACGGATGCCTGCACCCGCTCCGCCCGCTCGCGCGCGGCATCCGCGGTGACGGTCACGAACGCTCCCACCAGCTGGTTCAGGGCCTCGATGCGTGCCAGATAGTGGTCGGCGAGTTCGAGCGGCGTCACCTTGTCGCGCTGCAGCAGGTTCCACTGGTCGAGAGCGGTCAGCTCGTGCAGGTCAGCCATCCCTCGAGCCTATGGTGGCCGGCCTCCCCGGTTCATAACTCCTGCAGAACGTCGCCGGTGTCGTGCATCACCCAGTGTTCGCGCGCAGCCGTCGAGACTGGCGCCGGTTTTGCAGGAGTTATGAACAGAGCGTTGACAGCGCTTCTTGGGTTAGTTACTGTACTAATGAACCAACGAGGAGCGCGGTGATCGACGAAGGCAAGCCGATCTTTCAGCAGATCGCTGAGCAGATCGAGAACGACATCATCTCCGGTGCACTGCCGGAGGAGAGCCAGGTGCCGTCGACCAACGAGTTCGCAGCGTTCCATCGCATCAACCCGGCGACGGCCGGCAAGGGTGTCGGCATGCTCGTCGACGACGGCATCCTCTACAAGAAGCGGGGCATCGGCATGTTCGTGTCGTCCGGTGCTCGCGAACAGCTGCTGGCGAAGCGACGCGAGAGCTTCAGGGCCGACTTCGTGCTTCCGCTCATCTCGGAAGCGAAGAAGCTCGGCATCTCGCCGGCGGAACTCAACAACCTGATCACTCAAGAAGGAGAAGCATCGTGACCGATACGGCCACCCCCGTGGTCGAGGTCGACGGCCTCACCAAGCGCTTCGGCGACGTCGTCGCACTCGACGACGTCACGCTGAGCGTGCGATCGGGCGCCATCACGGGCCTGCTCGGGCGCAACGGCGCCGGCAAGACCACACTCATGCAGACCATCACCGGGCAGGACTTCGCGAGCTCGGGCACGATTCGCGTATTCGGCGAGCATCCGGTGGAGAACGCGAAGGTGCTCTCGCGCATCTCGTTCATCAAGGAGAGCCAGAAGTACCCCGACGAGTTCAAGCCGAAGCACGTGTTCGCCTGCGCGCCGTGGTTCTACGAGAACTGGGACGCCGACTTCGCCGCCCAGCTCATCGACGACTTCCAGCTGCCGGTGAACCGCCGCATCAAGAAGATGTCCCGCGGACAGCTCTCGGCGGTCGGCGTCATCGTCGGCCTCGCCGCCCGGGCACCGCTGACGTTCTTCGACGAGCCCTATCTCGGGCTGGATGCCGTCGCTCGGCAGATCTTCTACGACCGCCTGATCGCCGACTACGGCGAGCACCCGCGCACGATCATCCTGTCCACGCACCTGATCGACGAGGTGGCGAACATCCTCGAACACGTCGTCGTCATCGACAAGGGCCGCATCATCATGGACGAGTCGGCGGAGTCGGCACGCGACTCGGCGACGACCGTCGTGGGGCCGCGTGGCGCCGTCGACGCGTTCGTGGCGACCCGCAAGGTGCTGCATCGCGAAGGCGTCGGCGGGCTGGCATCCGTAACCGTAGAGCGACTGGATGCCGACGAGCGGCGGGATGCCCTCGCCGCAGGTCTCGAGCTCGCTCCCGTGTCGCTCCAGCAGCTCATCGTGCGCACGACCAACTCGACCGTAACAGAGTTCGCCGAGTCCGCTTCGGCCGTGAATGGAGTCCGGTCATGACGGCCATCAGCTCGCCCGCTTCCCTCGCGGACACCGTCGCGGTTCCCAGCGCAGGTCAGCGCGTCTGGAGCGTCACGCGACTGCACTTCGCGAACCGGTTCACCATGATCGCGCTGCCGTGGATGATCTTCGGATTCATCTACCTGGTGAACATCGTGATCTGGATCTCGATCTTCGCCGCAATGGGGAAGCCGCTGGAAGGCACGCAGTGGTCGGGCTCGACGTTCTACTTCTACGTCTACTTCGGCGTAGCAGCCGTGCAGGCCATGAACCTGACGTTCCGTTTCGCCATGGGACTGTCTGCCACCAGGCGCGACTACTTCCTCGGAACGGTGCTCGCCTTCGCTATCCTGGGCGCCCTGATCACGATCGTGTGCACTCTGCTCTCGTACGTCGAGGAGTGGACGCACGGCTTCGGCATGAACGGGCACATGTTCAGCAACGTGTACTTCGGCTCCGGACCGCTCTGGCAGCGGCTGTTCACCTGCTTCGGCGCATTCTTGTTCTGCTTCGCCCTCGGCTCCCTGGCCGGCAGCGCGTTCGTGCGGTGGCAAGCCAACGGGCTCTACCTGCTCGGTGCGTTCGTTGCGGTCCTCGGTGTTGCGTTCATCGCCACGGCGACGCTGACCGGATCGTGGCCGGCCGTCGGCCAGTGGTTCCTGCAGACGCGCACCGTCGGCGTGGTGGCATGGTCGCTCATACCCACGGCCATCGCCGGCGTGGCCGGATACTTCGTGCTGCGAAAGGCGCCGTCCCGGGCCTGACAGGCATCCACCGCTGCGAATTGGACGAGGCCTGCCGCATCCATCCCGGATGCCGGCAGGCCTCGATTCGTACAGCGCCTTATCGACCACCCGTTCGGGCGACCATCGGCGGAGGTGAGATCACTGTATGACCGGCCACCGGCATCCGTCAGGGGTTGTCACGGATTGATAACGACGATGGGGCGAATCCATAGGAACCGCGAGTGCTATTCCTTGAGGCTCTTCTGCATGAGGACCGTGCCCAGCCATCTGCCGAACTTGTAGCCCACGTGGCCCATGCTGCCGATCTCTTTGAAGCCGAACGCCTTGTGCATGGCGATGGAGGCATCCGCTCCCTGGTCGGCGATCACGGCGATCATCTCCTTGAGACCCGCCTGCTTCGACCGCTCGATCAGCGCCTGCATGAGCACCGTGCCGAGCCCCTTGCCGGTGGATGCCTGCCCCAGGTAGATCGAGTTCTCCACCGTGAATCGGTACGCCTTCTTCTGCTTCCACGGCGTGACGAGCGCGTAGCCGAGGATCTGCCCGTTCGGCGACTCGGCGACGAGGAACGGCATGCCGAGCTTCGTCAGGTAGGCGTACTTCGACTTCCACTCCTTCAGCGACATGGTGTCTTCGTCGAAGGTGACCGTGCTGTTGGTGACGTAGTAGTTGTAGATCTCGCGCACGTGCGGAAGGTCGCTCGGCCGGGCATCCCGCAGCTCATACGTGAACGGGGGCTCCGGGGCCTCGGGCCTCCGAAGGTGCGGCGGCAGCACCCGGCGGGTCTCGTATTCCTCTTCCAGCACGGCGACCAGCGTAACCGCCGGTTGTTGCACCTCTGTTTCAGGTCTGCTTCATCCCAGGGCCCAGTCCACCGGCTGTCCGCCCTGCCGCACGAGCTGCTCATTCGCCCGGCTGAACGGCTTCGAGCCGAAGAACCCTCGGTCGGCCGAGAGCGGGCTGGGGTGGGGAGACGTGATCACCGGGGTGGTGCCGAGCAGGGGCCGCAGACCCCCGGCATCCCTCCCCCAGAGGATCGCCACGAGCGGGGTGCCGCGCGCGACGAGCGCACGGATCGCGTGCTCGGTCACGCGCTCCCAGCCGACGCCGCGGTGCGACGCAGGCGCTCCAGGACGCACGGTGAGCACGCGGTTGAGCAGCATGATGCCGTGCTCGCTCCACGCGGTGAGGTCGCCGTGGTCGGGCGTCTGCAGTCCGATGTCACTGCGCAGCTCGCGGTAGATGTTCTGCAGGCTGCGTGGTATCGGCCGAACGTGCCGCTCGACGGCGAAGGAGAGGCCGATCGGATGCCCGGGCGTCGGGTACGGGTCCTGCCCGACGATGAGCACGCGCACGTCGGCGAGCGGATACCGGAACGCACGCAGCACGTTCGCCCCGGCGGGCAGATACTGACGCCCGGATGCCACCTCGTTGCGCAGCCAGTCCCCCATCGCGGCGATATCGCCCGCGACGGGCTGGAGCGCCTCGGCCCACCCCGGATCCATCGAGCCGTCCGTGGCCAGCTCGGCGAGTGTCTTCGCCATCTACCGGGGGCTCCCCGCTGCGCTGCCCGTCGTGCCCGTCACCGCATGCTCCGCACGAGCACGCCGCGGTCGTCCTTGGTCACCGCCCAGACCGTCCCGGCGCCGCTGGCGCGCAGCGGCCCCGATCCCACCGCGAGCACCGTGGCCTCATCGATGGCGATCACCTCGTCGACCGCTCCGGAGTCCACGGCGGCGATCGCGCGGGAGAGATTTCCCCACTGCACGGCGTGCACGTCGACCGTGACGTCGATCAGCCCGAGACCCTCCTCGATCGTGAGCTCGTCGAGGTCTTCGGCGGCATCCTGATCCACGATCTCGATGCCGCCGATCAGCCATCCGCCGAGCAGCGCGCGATCCGGGGCGATCATCGCGCCGGCCGAGAACCCGAGGTAGGGCACGCCCGATTCCACCTGGCGACGGATGCGCGACGCCAGCGGAGCGAACGCGCTGAGGTAAGCGGGCGTGAGGCCGCCGCCGACCAGGATGCCGTCGGCACCGTCCAACGCGGACGACGGCATCAGTTCGCCCTCAGCCACGACCGTGGCCGTCAGCTCGACCGGCCGCTCGCCCGCCACGCTCTGCACGACGGATGCCAGCGTGTTGCCGTGACCCGGGTGAGCATCCTCGCGCACCGTGAGGACCACGATGCGGGCCGGGCGTGCGTCGCCGTCGGATGCCTGCGCCGTACGGTGGGCCGATGCGGCTCTCGCGAGCGCTTCCGACACGAAGCCCCCGTAGACCGCTTCTTCCGATCCGTCTCGGAAGCCGCCGCCGACCAGGAACACGCTCATCGGCTTCCCTTCTCGTCGTCCTTGCCCGCCACACGCAAGGGACCGCGGTGGAAACGGTACGACGCGGCCTGCGCCACGGGTTTGACGACGATCAGGTCGAGGTCGACGTGCGGCGGCCGCTCGAGCGCGTCGACGATCGTGTGGGCCACGTCGTCGGCAGTGAGCGGCTCAGGCACGTTCGCGTAGACCGCATCCGCGCGCTCCTTGTCGCCGCCGAACCGCGACAGGGAGAACTCCTCGGTCTGCACCATTCCGGGCGCGACCTCGATGACGCGCAGCGGCTCCCCGTTCAGCTCCAGCCGCAGCACCTCGGTGAGTGCGTGCTCGGCGAACTTCGCAGCGTTGTAGCCGCCTCCGCCGACGTAGACGTTGTGCCCAGCGATCGACGTGACGTTGAGGATGTCTGCGTGCCCGTCGGCATCCGCTGCCTCGCGCAGCAACGGGAGGAGGGCGGAGATCACGCGCTTGGTGCCCAGCACGTTCACGTTGTACATCCACGCCCAGTCATCCACAGACGACGTCTCGATCGAGTCGAGCCCCCGGGCGCCGCCCGCGTTGTTGACGAGCGCGTGCACACCGCCGACGGATGCCACGTGATCGCGCAGCGCATCGACGTCAGCCTGCACCGTGATGTCGGCGGCGAACGCCTCGGCTCCGGTCTCCTCGGCGAGAGCCTCGAGACGCTCTGCGCGGCGCGCGACGGCGACCACCTCCCATCCGTGCGCTCGCAGCAGGCGAACCGTCGCCTCGCCGATTCCCGTGCTCGCTCCCGTCACCACTGCCCGTCTGGATGCCATGCCCACCATTCTGGCCGCCGGAACACCGACGTCTGCAACCGACGGCCGAGTCGGCTGTCGCTCCAGCGCGCAGTTACGTCGTGTTGCACTTGCCTTGGGCCGCGGATGCCTGGCGCCTAGCCTGTACAGATCAACGGCGCGTCAGGCGTGCCGAACCAACACAAACCATCACGTCGTGCCGATGGCACACCCGAGTACCGATCGGAATGAGAAACATGACCGACTCCGCGCAGTGGCAGTTCGAGACCAAGCAGATCCATGCCGGTGCCGCGCCCGACCCGGTGACCAACGCCAGGGCGACGCCGATCTACCAGACCACGTCGTACGTGTTCAACAACTCCGACCACGCGAAGAACCTGTTCGCGCTGGCCGAGTTCGGCAACATCTACACGCGCATCCAGAACCCGACCCAGGCCGTCGTGGAAGAGCGCGTCGCCGCACTCGAAGGCGGAACCGGAGCGCTGCTGCTCTCATCCGGCCAGTCGGCCTCCACCTTCGCCGTGCTGAACATCGCCCAGGCCGGTGACCACATCGTCTCGTCCAGCTCGATCTACGGCGGAACGTACAACCTCTTCAAGTACACGCTCGGCAAGCTCGGCATCGAGACGACGTTCGTGGAGAACCAGGACGACCCCGAGGAGTGGCGGCGCGCCGTCCGGCCGAACACGAAGCTGTTCTTCGCCGAGACGGTCGGCAACCCGAAGGTGAACATCCTCGACATCGAGACGGTGGCCGGCATCGCGCATGAGAACGATGTGCCGCTCATCGTCGATAACACCATCGCGACGCCGTACCTGCTCCGCCCCTTCGAACACGGTGCCGATATCGTCATCCACTCGGCGACGAAGTTCCTCGGCGGCCATGGCACGACGATCGGCGGCGTGCTGGTCGACGGCGG
>Ga0164242_10003415_pt1 | contig 18163 bp, 17 predicted proteins | sample OricomgcompostMG_FD_108783 | JGI IMG/M metagenome (GOLD analysis project Ga0164242, IMG submission 108783) | Miracle-Growth compost microbial communities from Emeryville, California, USA - Original compost - Miracle growth compost (MG) ... | reverse complement strand
GTTGCGCACGATGCGTGTCAACCGGAGCAGCGCGGGACGCAGGACGGAGGCGAGCTCGGCTGCGCTGGCTGTCGGGATCGTGGTCGGCACGATAGTTAGTCTAGCTAACGAACTACGTGGCTTCAACTGGATCTTGTTGCCCGCACAGCCCGCGGCCCCGCCCAGCGCAACAAGATCCAGCCCGCCCACGATCTTGTTGCCCGCACAGCCCGGGGACCCGCCCAGCGCAACAAGATCCGGCCCACACCCACGATCTTGTTGCGCCTGACGGGCCAGGACCCATCTGGCGCAACAAGATCACGAAGCGAGGACGGCCCCGAACGCCGCCACCGCGCCGTCGTCGCGGGGCAGCGGCACGCCGTCGAGCGAGTGGATCGGCACGGCGCCGGACAGGCTGCTGGTCCAGAACGCGACGCCCGCGCGCAGCTCCTCGACGCCGAACGTCTCCAGCCGCGTCGGCCGGCCGGTGTCGCGCGCATGGTCGAGCAGCGCGCGGCGCGTGACGCCGGGCAGCAGGTCCTCGCGCAGGGGCGGCGTCACCAGGGTGCCGTCGGGTTCGAGCAGGAAGACGTTGCCGCGGGCCGTCTCGAGCACGGCGCCGTCACCGGCGACGAACAGCGGGGTGACGCCGCCCGCCTCGGCGCGCTCGGCCCAGCCGCGGTCGGCCCACTTGTGCCGCCAGCAGCCGGGCGGGCGGGGCACCACGACAGCGGCACAGGCGCTCGGCGGCGGGCCGACCGGCCGGGCGGCGACGGCCACCGCACCGTCGGGCCGCACGGTCACCCGCAGCGCACCCCGGGCCAGGCCCGTCGACGCGGCGGCGGCTCGGCCGGCGACGTCAGCCGGCACCGGCACGCCATAGAGCTCGTGGGCCGAGCGGCCGAGCCGCGCCAGGTGGTCGGCCAGCCGCACCGGCCGCCCGTCGATGATCAGCACCGTCTCGAACACCCCGCCGGCCAGCAGCGCGGCATCGACCGATGCCGGCGGGGCGGCAGGCAGCACGCCGCCGCAGGCCCGCACCACCGGCCGTGCCTTGTGCAGGCACTCCTGCCACTCCGCGTCCGGGACGCTGTCGACCGTGATGCCGCCGCCGACGCCGAGCTCCGCGCGCCCGCCCGCGACCTCGACCGTGCGGATCGCGACCGCCCACTCCGCGCCCCAGCACGGGCTGGTGAACCCGACCGCGCCGGTGTACGCGCCGCGGGGTGCCCGCTCGAGGTCGGCGATCGCGGTCAACGCGCGCAGCTTGGGCGTGCCGGTGACCGACGCGGGCGGGAACAGCGCCGCGCTCACCTCGGCGTCGGTGACGCCCGGGCGCAGGTCGCCGTCGACGACCGAGACGAGGTGCAGCACGCCCACCCGCTCGACCACGTCGAGCAGCCGCGTCGGACGCACCGAGCCCGGCGTGCACACCCGGCCGAGGTCGTTGCGGACGAGGTCGACGATCATGACGTTCTCCGCCACGTCCTTCGCCGAGGCGAGCAGCCGCTCCGCGTTGCCGGGGCCGACGGGCAGCGTGCCCTTGATCGGCGCGCTGGTGACGGCCGTGCCGTGCCGCCGCCAGAACAGCTCGGGGCTCAGGCAGACGACGGCGCCGCGGTCGGTGCTGACGTACGCGCCGAACGCCGGGTCGAGCGCGTCGGCCGCGGCGGCGAACAGCGCGGCGGGGTCGCCCTCGAACTGCGCGCCCAGCCGGGTGCAGACGTTGACCTGGTAGAGCTCGCCGGCGCGGATCAGCTCGATCGCCCGCTCGACGGCGGCCAGGTGCCGGTCACGGTCCGGCAGCGCCCACTCCCCCAGCCGCCACGTGCGTTCCGGGGCGGGCGAGCGCAGCAGCGCCGCCCACTCGGCCTCGGCGGACGCCAACGCGGCCGCCCGCTCAGGTGTCCACAACGCCTCGAAGCGCCAGCGCCCGTCGACGAGCCGGACGACGTGGTCGTAGCACCCGAACCAGGACGTGTCACGGTCGAAGCCGGCGACACCGAACCACCCACCGCCCACGACGTCCGTCCCGTCGTCGGCAACCGGCTGCTGCTGCGGGCCCGGTTCGCGCGCCGTCCGGACCGGGTGCGAGGTGATCAGCGGACGGCCGCCGGCGAACGACCCGCGCAGGCAGACCAGGCCCGGCCGGCCGGCGGCGCGCACCACGAGCTCCTCGACCGACCGCCCCGGCCCGAGGTCAGAGATCCGACACTCGCTCACGGCCTCACTCCGTTCGGCCGTGCCGAGACGCAGCGCCCATGGTTCGCTCGGCAAGCCTCGCTCAGTAGGCTCCGCGGCGTGAGCGACGAGGAGCCGACGGCGAGCCCCCAGGGCCGTCCCGTCGACCCCGTCACGGGGCTGGTCACGCCGCCCCCGGTACAGATGAACGCGCGTCGCATCGTCGCCGTCGGCACGGTGCTGTGGTTCGTCGCGTTCGTGGTCCTGCTGCCCTTCTACGGGTGGCTGGGCCGCCACGACCACCGGCTGTGGCTGTGGACCTGCCTGGCCGGCTGGCTGCTCGGGCTGGCCGGCTCGCTGCTGATGCTGCGGCACCGCAGGCTCGGCCGCACGATCTGAGCGCGCGTCAGCGCTCGAGGCTGACCTCGCCGTCGTCGTAGACGACCTCGGCCACGTCGGCCAGCGGCGTCGACGGTGCCCGCACCTGCGAATGGGCGCCGCAGCCGAACTCGACGCTGACCACCTGCCCGTCGGTGTCGACCACGTCGTTGGCGCACACGCCGAACCCGGCCGACAGCGCGCCCGCCAGACCGACGAAGAACCCGCAGGTGCCGCAGCTCGCCGGCGCCTGCCGGGCCATCGGCGTGTCCGGCCCGCGGTCGCCGGTGTACCAACGCTCGGCGGCGAACTCGCGGCCACCGCGCGAGAGCACCCGCTCGCGGCCCACGCCCAGTTCGAAGGCGACCGCCTCGACGGCCGGGTCGCCGCTGTCGGTGTAGCCCGGGACGAGGCGGACGTCGTCCTCGTGCGTGGGCAGCAGGTCGCCGGGGCCGAGGTCGCCGGGGCGCACCCGCTCGTTCCACGGCACCCAGGCCGGGGCGAGCAGCGCGCCCTCGCCGGGCAGCAGCACGACCTCGTCGACCGTGACGGTCTCGGCGTCGAGCGCGCGGGCGACGGTGACCGCCCAGTGCCAGCCGCGGTAGCCGGGCATCGACGCGGCGAAGGCGTGAGTGACGACGAACCCGTTCGCGGCGGGCTCCTCGCCGCGCAGGCCGGCGTGCTCGCCCACGGAGTCGCCGCCGACCGCGACCGCGGCCTCGCGGGCGAACTCGACGGCGGCCGCGAGCACGGCGTCCGGCTCCTGCGCCGCAAGCACGGGGTCCGAAAGCGCAGGGTCCGCGGACACGATGGGCTCGGAGAGATCCAGACTCGTCACACGCCCGATTGTCGCACCGTCCGCGTCGTGGCATCGACCGTGGCGTGGGGCAGGATGGGGAGATGGCGCGCGACCGGAAGCCGAAGCGCTACGGCCGCCTGTCCAAATCCGGCAACACCAGCCACGTTTCCCGCGCCACGCCGCCCGAGCCGGGTGCGGGCAACTACCGCCCCACCCGCGACTACCCGCCGTCCGGTGCGGACGAGTTCACCCGCCCGGTGCAGCCCCGCCCGGCCCGCCCCGCACCACCCGGCGAGGACGACTTCCCCACCGCGGTGCACCAGGGCCGGCCGTACCGCGACGGGCGTTACGCCGAGCCGCACCACCCGGAGCCCCGGTACTCGGAGCCGCGCTACAGCGAGCCCCGCTACACCGACCCGCGGCACAGCGAACCCCACTCGGAGCCCCGGTATGCAGAGCCGCGCTACCCCGACCGGCGCGACGACCCGTACTACGACCCGCCGCCACGCCGCGACCCCCGCTACTCCGACGACCGGCGATACGACGAGCGCTACCGGGACAGCCGGTATCCGGACGAGCGGTACCGCGACGATCGCTATCCCGACGATCACTACCGGAACCAGCGCTACCCGGACGATCACTACCCGGACGAGCGGTACCGGGACGGCCGGTATCCGGACGAGCGGTACCGCGACGACCGCTACCCCGACGACCGCTACCCCGACGACCGCCGTGCCGGAGCCGCGCCCGGCGCCCCCGGCACGCCCCCCGGCACCGCGGACCCCACCCGTCCGGTCACGGCCGGCGGCGCGGCGATCGTGCTCGGCAAGGCCGCCGTCCAGGGCACCAACAAGGCCGCCCGCGCCGTCACCAATCGGGTCATCACCGCCAGCCGGGCCCGCGGCGCGCAGGAGTCCGGCCTCACCGCGCTGATCTGGAACCAGGTGCTCAGCTACGGCACCGACGCCATGATCACCGTCTCGCTGGCCGGCACCGTGTTCTTCGGCGCCAGCTCCCACGCCCAGCGCGGCAACGTCCTGCTCTACCTGCTGATCACGATGGCGCCGTTCGCGGTCATCGCCCCCGTCATCGGCCCGGCGCTGGACCGCCTCCAGCACGGCCGGCGCTGGACGATGGCGTTCACCGGCATCGGCCGCTGCATCCTCGCGCTCGTCATGGCGGCGCACGCCACCGACCTGCTCGTCCTCTACCCGTGCGCGCTCGGGTCGCTGGTGCTGTCCAAGGCCTACGGCGTGGTGCGCGCGGCCGCCGCGCCGCGGCTGGTGCCCCGCGGCATGACGCTCACCGAGGCCAACGCCCGGCTGACGATCTTCGGCCTCGGCTCGACCCTCGTGCTCGGCGCCGTCGTCGGCGCGATCATCAAGGTCACCGGCTCCTACAGCGCCGGCCTGGTCCTCACCGCCGTCGGCTTCGCGGCGTGTGCGTTCTTCGCGTTCCGGCTGCCCAAGCAGGTCGACTCCGCGGCGGCCGCCCCGCGCCAGCCGAAGCCACCGCGCAGCCCGCAGCACACGCCGCGCTCGGCCCGGCTGGTGTCGTGGGCCGGCCGCGGCTTCCCCCCGCACCTCGTCGTCGCGATGCAGGGCCAGTCGGCGCTGCGCCTGCTGTCCGGGATGCTGACGATCTACCTCGCGTTCTACGTCGAGTCGACGTCGCACGGCCTCACCGGCGTGCTCCAGCTCGGCCTGGTCATCGGCGCGGCCGGGGTCGGCAATTTCCTCGGCACCGCCATCGGCACGCGGCTGAAGATGGAACGCCCGGAGATGATCGTCGTCATCGCCGTGCTCGTCTCCGGCCTCGTCTGCTTCCTGGCCGCCCTCGCGTTCAGCCCGATGGTCGCCTCGGTCGGCATGCTCGTCGCGTCGATCGGCAACGCGCTCGGCAAGATCGCCCTCGACGCCCTGATCCAGCGCGACGTCGTCGAGTCGCAGCGCTCGAGCGCGTTCGGCCGCTCGGAGACGTTCCTGCAGCTGGCGTGGGTCATCGGCGCCGCCCTCGCCGTGGTCCTGCCGAGCCACCACGGCGACGGCCCGATCGGGTTCTGCGTGGCCGGCGGCATCGTGCTCGCCGCGGGGATCGTCACCGGCCTGCGCTTCCGCACCGCATCGTCGGCCGCCACCCGGTCCATGACCAGTGCCACAGCTCACGACGACCGTCGGCCACCGCAGGGGCCGGGCGGTAGCGTCGTGCCCCGAAACGTCGACTGACCTCAGGGGCCCACCCATGCGCCGCACCGTCCGTTACGCCGCCTCGGCCGCGGCCATCGGCGGCGTGCTCGCGCTGGCCGCCTGCGACAAGCCCGCCCCGAAGGTCACCGCGCAGAGCGGGTCGACGTCGATGACGGTCTCGCCGAGCTCCTACTCCTGGGACTCCACCCACCTGAAGAAGTTCGTCGCGTCGCTGCCCGAGATCACCACCAAGACCGACGGCACCGTGCTCGTCGACGTGCCCCGGCGGGTCGCCAACGCCGGGTGGGCGATCAGCGCCATCAGCCTGAGCAACACCGCCAAGGCCATCGGCGGCAGCGGCCAGATCAAGGATCGCCACACCTTCCGCGTCGCCGCACAGACCAACAACGGGCAGCCGTTCATCGTCCGGGTCGACGAGTACCGCAACGGCAAGCCCGACGGCAGCGTCTGGAACTTCCTCGTCAAGGTCGACGACGGCACGTGAGTTCGGGACGGTCGCGGTGAGCACCCTCGTCGTCACCGCCGTCCCCGCCGAGCGCGACGCCCTCGTCGCGGCCGGCTGCTCGGCCGATGTCCTGGTTGCCGGGGTCGGGCCCGCCGAGGCCGCGGCCCGCACCTCCGCCGCGCTGGCCGGCGGCTCGTACCGCCTCGTGCTGTCCGTCGGCGTCGGCGGCGGCTTCGCGCCGCTCGCCCCCGGCGACGTCGCCGTGGCCTCGGCCATCGTCTTCGCCGACCTCGGCGCCGTCACCGCCGACGGCTTCGCGACGGCGTCCGAACTCGGCTTCGGCCGCGAGGCCTACGCGGTCGAGCCCGCGCTCGGCGTCCAGCTGGCCGACCGCACCGGCGGCCACCTCGGCACGATCCTCACCGTCGCCACCGTCACCGGCTCGGCCGCCGGCGCCGACGCGCTGATCGCCCGCTATCCGGACGCGGTGGCCGAGGGTATGGAGGGCGCGGGAGTGGCCGCCGCGGCACTCGCGCGCGGGGTCGCGGTCGGCGAGATCCGCGCGATCAGCAACCTCGTCGGGCCGCGCGACCGCGACGCCTGGCAGATTCCGCTCGCCCTCACCACCCTCGGCCGCGCCGTCACCGCCGCGCTCGCCTGACCATCGCCCGCTCGACCTTCACGAAGGGACGTCGATGCTCTCCCTCGCGCACTCCCCCTGCCCGAACGACACGTTCGTCTTCCACGCCTGGACGCACGGGCTGATCCCCGCCGCGCCAGCCGTCGACCTCACATTCGCCGACATCGACATCACCAACGGCGCGGCCGAGCGCGGCGAGTTCGACGTCGTCAAGGTGTCGTACGCGGCGCTGCCCTGGCTGCTGGACAACTACACGCTGCTGCCCAGCGGCGGCGCGCTCGGCCGGGGCTGCGGACCGCTCGTGCTCTCCCGCGGCGACATCAGCTCACTCGACGGCAAGACGGTGGCGGTGCCGAGCGAGCGGTCGACGGCGTACCTGCTGTTCCGGCTGTGGGCGCAGGGGCAGCGGCCCGCACGCATCGAGGTCGTGCCGTTCACCGAGATCATGCCGGCGGTGCGCGACGGCCGCTACGACGCGGGGCTCGTGATCCACGAGGCCCGGTTCGTCTACCAGGACTTCGGCCTGGTCTCGCTGCAGGACCTCGGCGAGTGGTGGGAGGCCGACACCGGCCTGCCCATCCCGCTGGGCGCGATCATCGCCCGCCGCGGGCTGGACGCGGCCGCGCTCGCCGCCGCGGCGCGGGCGTCCGTGGAGCACGCGTGGGCCGACCCGTCCGCGTCGGCCGGCTACGTGGCCGGGCACGCCGCCGAGATGTCGCCCGACGTGCAGGCGCAGCACATCGGCCTCTACGTCAACGAGTTCACCCGTGACCTCGGCGAGGAGGGCTACGCGGCGGTGTCGGCGCTGCTGGACCGGGCCCACGCACTCGGCCTCACCCCGGCCTCGCCGGCGCTGCGCGACTGATCTGACTGTCAGCCGATGGCGGAGGCCACGATCGCTGTCTGGGCGTCGGCTCCGGCGATGTTCGGGTGCAGCGGCGCGGCCAGCGACAGCAGCGGGTTCAGCGACAGCACCCCGACGAACTCGACGTAGCGGGTCGTCGGCGAGGCGCAGGCGTTGTGGCCGATCGTCGGCGTGTACGTGTTGACCAACTGGGCCTTCTGCTTGGCCGCCGCCGTGGCGAGCATCGCGTTGAGCTGCTTGAACTTGCTGGTGAACCACGCCATGTCCGACGCCGGCAGCGGGATGAACGGGTAGCAGCCCTTGCCGTTGTCCGGCACCGCCTCAAGGTAGTTGACGAGCAGGATGCGCACACCCTTGGCCGCCCGGGCACGCACACCCTTGATCGCCGCCTCGATCTTCGGCTCGGCGGCGTTGATGGCCGCGGACTCCTTGTCGACGCCGTCCTTGACGTTGTCGGCCTTGCACGATGCGAACGTCAGGACGTCCTCGACGCACTCGGTGGCCAGGCTGACCAGGCCGGCGTCGTTGCCGCCGATGCCGATGGTGACCAGGTTGGTCTTCTTGGTGATGCGGGCGAACTGCGGGTCGTTGGTGCCGACGGTCGTCTTCTGCGCCTTGGTGAAGTCGACGGTGGTGGCGCCGCCGCAGGAGGCGTCGGCGAAGCTGGCGAGCCTGCCCTGCGTCTTCAGGATGTTCGCGACCTGGTGCGGGTAGTCGGTCTGCGACTGGAAGCAGCCAAGCGGCGCGTAGGTGACGTCGGGGACGGCGTTGAAGCCGGTCGAGGAGGTGTAGGAGTCACCGAGGGCCACGTAGTTGTACTTCGTGGCCGTTGCCGCACCGGCGGATCCACCCCAGCCGACCAGGCCCACCGCGGCGACCGAGACCGCTGCGATCGCCGCGCCGGCCCGCACCCACACCGTTGTCCGTCCTGCCATCAGAGCCCACCTTCGGTTCGTCCGTCGCTGGTCCCGCCCTGCTTCGGCCATTTAGAAACAGTGGCGTACCCGAAAATGTAGGGCGAGTGGAACGAATCGGCAATAGCGCGATAACGGTTCAGGACGAACGGACGGCCGCGCCGACGGCCGAACACACCAGCGCCGTCGCCCGGGCTGCGAAACCGTCGAGCGAGCCCGAGCCGTCGGCGATCCGTTCGCGGATCAGCTGATCCATCCCGCCGATGAGCATCACGAAGAACTCCAGCGGCGGCGCCTGCACGCTGCGCCCGCGGCTGGACGTGCGCAGCGCCCGGTGCATGCGGCTCGCCAGCGCCCGGATCAGCGCGGCGTGCTGGGCGCGGATCTCGTCGGTGGCCCGGATCATCTCCAGGTGCGCCGCCCTGGCCAGCCCCGGCGTGGCGTCGAGGACCCCGACATAGCCGTCGAAGAAGAGCCGGACGCGCTGCTCGAACCCGAGCCCGGAGGCCGCCCGCGCCGCGTCGTCGAGGGCGTCGAGCAGGCCGTCGAGCAAGGACTCGATCGCCTCGGCGAAGCACGCGTCGAGGCCGTCGAACAGCTCGTAGAACGTCCGGCGCGAGACGCCGGCCCGCGCGACGACGTCGGCCACCCGGGTCGCGCTCCAGCCGCGCTCACCGATCACCTGCACCGCCGCGGCGAGCAGCCGCCCGCGCTGCGACGCGGTCACGCTCTCCGGGCTGAGCTTGTGCCGGCCGCTCGGCAGGCGCTGCCAGCCCACGTCCGCCTGCACCACCCGCCCAGCGTACGGGCGCTTTGGCCGGGTAGCTGCCGCGCCTCAGGCGGCAGCGGCTGGTCGTAGGTCAAGGTCGGGTGGGTGGTGAGTCCGGTTCCGCTGTGGTGTGCGCTCGGAGTCGAGCCAGGGTGGTGGGATCCATTCGGGTAGGCCGTCGGTCATGCGCACGGCCCATCCGCAGCGTTCGAACTCGCGGTGGTGAAAGCGGCAGACGAGGGTGAGGTTGTCCAGGTCGGTGGGGCCGCCGTCCTGCCAGGCGATGACGTGATGGACCTCGGTCCAGGGCGCCGGGCGGTCGCACTGCGGGAATGAACATCCGCCGTCTCGGGCGGCGAGGGCGAGCCGCTGCGCGCGGCTGGCCAGGCGTCGGGTGCGGCCCAGGTGCAGCGCGGCACCGGCGTCGCTGGTGAGCACCGGGACCACCGCGCCGTCGGAGCAGGCGGCGAGCACCTCAGCCAGCGGCCAGACCGCGCCGCGATCGGTCTGGACCAGACCGGTGCCGCGGGCCAGGTCGGCAGCGGTGGTGCGGACCAGCACGGTAACCGGCACACCGCCGGCCGGGGGCAGCGACCCGGAGCGCAGCAGCCGCAGCCCCGCCTCCAGCAGCCCGTCGTGACGCCGCTGGCCCGCGCTGCGGTGATCCATCCCCGGATCACCCACGCCAGGTGAGGCATCACCGTCGCTGGCTGCCGCGTTGCCCTCGCCCGCCTGAGACTCGTCGACACACCCACGGTTCTCCACGCCTGCGCTGTCCGCGTCGCCCTGACCGGCCGCGCCAACCAGATCCGGATCGGCCGGGGCAGCTGCACCAGCCGGGGCGGACAGGGCGTCGAGGATCGCCGTCCAGACCGCGGTGGCTTCCGGCGTCAACCGGCCGGTCAACCGTCCCGCCCCGTCCGGACCGACACTCAGGCTCACCTGCCGGTGCCGTTGCTGATCACGCGGCTCCGGGCCGTCGGGATCCAGGCGGGCCAACAACAGCGCTGCCGTCTTGGCCAGCTGCCCGGGATGCTCATGCCGGGCAGCCTGCACCAGCGTGGACTCCACCACCTCATACACGCCGACCGGCGCTGCCGAGGGCACGTGCTCGACTGCCTTGACGACCACCGCGACGTGCTCGCCCGAGAGGTCACCGGCGGCCACCGCCTGGGCCGCGACCGGGAGTATCGGCGCCAACGGCTCACCGGCCATCGTGCGCCGCGGACCCAGCTCCGCAGCTTGCGCGACCCGCGCCCGCGCGGCCCGCGGCGTGATCCGCAGCAGCTGCACCAGCAGATCAGCCACCGACGCCCGCCCCAGCCGCGCAGCGATCGACCGCTCCGACAGCTGCGCGATCACCCGGTGATCGACCGCCGCCAACCGCCGCACCTGAGCCTCCAGGCCCTGCACCAGCCCCGGCAACTCCTCATTGGTCAGCCCGTCCAACGACACCCCGACCAGCTCATCGACAGCAGCACCCAACGCCTCGACAGCGGCACGAACGACGGATCCGGACACAGGGCCAAAAATAGCACATAAATCGAACAGGTGCAAGGCGCGCCGCCAGAATTTCCGGCTCACCCGATGATGGGCGAGGTTTTGTGCCGCGCAATGGCCCGACCCGTCGATCGAGCACTCGACTTCTCGATCGAACCAGAACGCCGGCGACGGCCATTACCTGCACGACGCTCAACAGGCAGCGTCACCAGGCACTGGGGCAGATAGGACACACAGCCACCGCCGCCGTCCCGCGGAACCAACCGCGCACCACTCACGCCGGGACATAACCAGCGGAGCGGACAGCAGCACCGATGATCGACCCGGCACGTCACCTACCAGCGCCGCGAAAGCCAGCGCCGCGAAACCCTCCCTCAGGCGTCCAGGTTGTCGGCGAAGGCCCGCAGCAGCGCGGCGATCTTGCGCGCGTCGGCGGGGTAGCGGCCGCGGCGCAGCGAGTTCGACGCGCCGTCGAGCAGCTTGATGAGGTCCTCGACCAGCGGCGCGAGCTCCTCGGCCGGCTTGCGGGTGTTGCGCGACACCGACGGCACCGGGTCGAGCAGCCGCACCTGCATCGCCTGGTCGCCCTTGCGGCCGGAGACCACGCCGTACTCGACGCGCGTGCCGGGCCGCAGCTCGGTCATCCCGTCCGGCAGCGCCTCGCGGCGGACGTAGACGTCCTCGCCCTCGTCGTTGGAGAGGAAGCCGAACCCCTTCTCCGCATTGAAGAACTTCACCTTGCCGGAAGGCACCGCAAACTCCTCGATTGTCGCGTCCTGCATGCCGACGTGCGGCGCAGCCGCGACGTGTGTACCAGGCTACTGGGCGGCGCTCGCTGATTCACGGTCGCACCGCGTGACGGATACTGGACGCATGCGCCTCCCCTCGTCGCGTCCGGTCCGGGTCGGGCTGGTGTTGTTCGCCGTCGGCGTCGTCTTCATCGCCGTCGACGTGCTGCCGTTCTTCGCCGGCGACGAGAACACCCCGCTCTGGATGAACCTCGCCTGCCTGCTGGCGCCGCTCGGCTTCCTGATCGCCATCTGGTCGGCGTTCCGCACCGGCCGGGCGCAGCAGCGGGCCGCACTCGCCGCACTCGATCAGCAGCCCTCGATACACTGACGAGTCCGTCCCGACCGAGAAGGGCCTTTCGACCATGGCCGGCAGCACGCCCCGTCTTCCCGAGCAGTTCCAGGCCGACGCCCGCGTCGACGACTTCCACGTCTCCGAGCTCGTCTCGGACGCAGCCGGGGCCCACTCGCCGTTCGGCGACCTCGAGTTCCCGCTCCCGTACCAGGAGCTCACCTACACGCACCCCGGCCCGGCCGACCGGCCGCACCTCGCCGAGGGTCGCTGAGCCCGTTCCGCCCGTGGCTGCGTCACCGGTCGCCGGACCCCCGTCCGGTGACGCCGCGTCCGGTGACGGACCGGTCGCGGGAGCCGCACCCAGGGACGCCCCTCGGCCGCTGACCCTGCTCGGCTGGCTGCGCGAGCGCACCGACCGCCAGCTCGTCGAGCTGCTGCGGCTGCGCCCGGACCTCGCCCTGCCCGCTCCGCCGGACGTGTCGGCGCTGGCCTCCCGGCTCGGCGTGCGCACCTCGGTGCAGCGTGCGGTCGACGGCCTCGACGCCCGCACGCTGGCCGCGCTCGAGGCGCTGGTGCTCGCGGCCGCCGACGACGACACCGTCGACGACCCGGACCCCGGCGGTCTCGATGCACTGTTCGACCTCGCCCTGATCTGGGGCGCCCCGGACCTCGTCCACCTCGTGCCGACGGCGCGCGACGCGCTCGGCCCGTACCCCGGTGGGCTGGGGCGGCCGGCCGCGGTGCTGCTGCGCCAGGCACCGGACACCGCGCTCGTCCCGGTGCTGCGCGAGCTCGGCATCGAGCCCGTCGCCCAGCCCCGCGCCGGCGCCGCGGTGGCCGCCCGGCTCACCGACCCGGCCGCCCTCGACGCGCTCATCGCGGCTGCCGACGCGGGCGAGCGCGAGGTGCTCGGCAAGCTCGCCGCGGGGCCGCCGGTCGGCACCGTGCGCTCGGTGCTCCCGTCCCCGGACACCGCGGCCGGGCGGCTGATGACGCGCGGCCTGCTGGTCCCGATCGACTCGACACGGGTCGAGCTGCCGCGCGAGGTCGGCCTGGCCGTCCGCGGCAGCGGCGCCCGGCCGGCAACCGCGCCCGAGGTGCCGGTCCGGGAGCGCACGCCGCGCGAGCTCGACAGCCTCGGCACCACCGCGGTGGCGAGCCTGCTGCGCCTGGTCGACACGCTGGCCGCGTCGTGGACGACCCAGCCGCCGTCGCTGCTGCGCTCCGGCGGCATCGGCGTGCGCGAGCTGCGGCGCACGGCCCGCGACCTCGACGTCGACGAGGCCACGGCCGCCGTGGTCGTCGAGGTCGCCTACGCGGCCGGGCTGATCAACTCCACCAACGGTGTCGAGCCGGTGTACCTGCCCACCGCCGACTACGACGCCTGGGCCCAGCGCGACGCCGCTGCCCGGTGGATCACCCTCGTCACCGCGTGGCTGGCCATGACCCGCCAGCCGAGCCTGATCAACCAGCGCGGCGAGCGTGACCGCGTCATCAACGCGCTCGGCCCGGACGTCGAGCGCGGCACGGTGCCCGCCCTGCGGCGGCACGTCCTGGACACCCTCGCCGCGCTGGCCCCGGGCAGCGCGCCGACCAGCCGCGACACCGTCCTGGCCCTGCTCGCCTGGCAGCAGCCGCGCCGCGCGGCCGGGCAGCGCCCGGTGGCCGACGCGATCCTGCGCGAGGCCGACCTGCTCGGCGTCACGGCCGCCGGCGGGGTCACCGGCTGGACCCGCACGCTGCTCGACGGCGGCACCGGCCCGGTGGTGGCCGCCGGCGCCTCGGCCGCGGCCGAGCACGCGTTGGCGCAGGCGCTGCCCCTGCCGGTCGACCACTTCCTCGTCCAGCCCGACCTCACCGTCGTCGTCCCCGGGCCGCCCGACCGCACCATCGCCGGCGAACTCGACCTGCTGGCCGACCTCGAGTCCACCGGCGGCGCCAGCGTCTACCGCATCACCGAGCGCTCGATCCGCCGCGCGCTCGACGCCGGGCGCGACCCGTCCGCGCTCGCGCAGTTCCTCGCCGTCCGGTCCCGCACGCCGGTGCCGCAGGCGCTGGACTACCTGCTCGACGACGCCGCCCGCCGCCACGGCATACTGCGCGCGGGCAGGGCCGGCTCGTACCTGCGCTGCGAGGACGAGTCGCTGCTGGCGCGCGTCCTGGCCGACAAGGTCGCGGCCCGGCTCGGGCTGCGACTGCTCGCACCGACCGTCGTGGTCGCCGACGTGCCGATCAACCAGCTGCTCGACGGGCTGCGCGACGCCGGGTTCGCACCGGCGGCCGAGGCCGCCGACGGCCGGCTCGTCACCCTCGAGGTCGAGCCGCAGCGGGCGCCGGCCCGGCCCGCCACCCGGATCGGCACCCCCCGCGGCGACGGCGACGGCCCGCTGGCCGAGACGGTCCGCCGGATGCGCATCGGCGACGAGGCACAGCAGCGCGGGGCGCGGGTGCAGCCCATCGCCGCGGGCGTCCCCGGGGTCACGTCGGCGTCCACCATGGAGCTGCTGCGGCGGGCCGTACGCGAGGAGCGCACCGTCCAGCTCGGGTGCGCGGAGCCCGACGGCCGGGCCACCGTGCACCTGCTCCAGCCGATCTCGCTCGCGGCGGGCTCGGTGCGCGGGTACGAGTCGGGCCGGCCCGGGCTGGTCGCCTACCCCGTCCACCGCATCACCTCGGTACAGCTGGTGTCCGACCCGGACGACGAATGATCCTCGACCTGGAGCCGCGGTCCACGTCGGTCAACCCGGTGTGGTGGCGGATCCCGGCGCACCTCGCGCTGATCGCCTACACCGTGGCGGTCTCGCACGGCCTCGCGTCGCGTCTCGCCGGTGGCGTGCTCATGGGGCTGGCCGCCATTGCCGTGCAGTTCGCCGGGCACCCCCGCCGGCGGGTTCGTCAGGCCGCGGTGATCGCGGCCGTCGTCCTCGGGCTCGCCGCGTGCCTCGCCGCGCCGGATGGCCTGGCCGAGGTGCCGGTGGTGATCGGCGCCTCCCGCGCACCGGGCGCGTTCGAGGGCGGGCTCGCGCTGCGGGCGTTCACCGTGGTGGTCACGGTGGCCTTCGGCGCGACGATCGCCTACATCAGCCACTCGGTCGCGGGCGCGCTCGCCGGGGTCGGCGTCCCGCTGCTGGTGCAGCGCTCGATCGAGCACGAGGCACTCGTGCGCGAGCGTGACCGCGCGCGGGCACTGCTCGCCGAGGTGCAGGCCGGCCGTGAAGCGGAGACGCAGGCCGCCGCACTGCGCGAGCGCGGCCGCATCGCCCGCGAGATGCACGACGTCCTGGCACACAGCCTGGCCGGGCTGTCGGTGCAGCTGCAGGCGGTCCGTGCCGTCGCGGCGCGCGAGCGGGTGGGGTCCGCCGTGCTCGACCCGCTGGACAGGGCCGCCCAGCTGGCCAAGGACGGCGTCGCCGAGGCGCGGGCCGCGGTGAGCACGCTGCGCGACCCGGTCGGCCTGGGGCTCTCAGACCTGCCCGCTCTCGTCGAGCGGCACCCCGGCCGGGCCACGCTCGCCGCCAGCGGCGCCGCCGGGCAGGTCAGCGCCGAGGCCGGGCACGCCGTCTACCGCGCGGTGCAGGAGGCGCTCACCAACTCCGCCCGCTACGCCCCGGGCTCGGACGTCGCCGTGCTGGTCGCGTGGGCGCCGTCGCTGCTGGACGTCACGGTCACCAACGACGGGCCGGCCCCCGGCCGGGAGGCCGTCCCCGGCCAGGGCACCGGCCTGGGCCTGGCCGGCATGACCGAGCGGGTCACCGCGGCGGGCGGCACGGTCACCTCCGGCCCGCACGGCGAGCGCGGCTGGCGCACCCACCTGGAGATCCCGACGCTGGAGGACCCGTGATCACTGTCGTGCTCGCCGACGACCAGGCGGTCGTCCGGGACGGGCTGCAGCTGCTGCTGTCCGCCAGCGACGACATCTCGGTGGTGGCCGCGGCGCCGGACGGCACGCAGGCGCTGGCCCTGGCGGTGACGCACCGGCCGGACGTCGCGCTGCTCGACCTGCGGATGCCCGGGTTGGACGGCGCCGCGGTCACCGCCGCGCTGGCCACCCAGGCGCCGTCCGTCCGCGTCCTGATCCTCACCACGTTCGCCGACGACGACGCCATCCTGCCCGCGCTGCGCGCCGGCGCGGCCGGGTACCTGACCAAGGACGCCAGCGGCGAGGAGCTGGTCGGCGCCATCCGCGACGTCGCGGCCGGGCGCACCGTGCTCGACCCGAGCGTGGCGCGGCGGCTCGTCGAGATGGTGACGGTGGACGCGCCGGGCGCGGGCGTGGCTGGGGCCGTGGAGTCGAGCGCTGCCGAGCCGGCCGGTGGGCTGACCAAGCGGGAGGTCGACGTCGTCCGGCTCGTCGCCGAGGGCCTGTCCAACCAGCAGGTCGCCCGCCGGCTGGTCGTCAGCGAGGCCACCGTGAAGACCCACCTGAACCACGTGCTGTCCAAGCTCGACGTCGACGGCCGGCCCGGGCTGGTCGCCTGGGCCTGGCGCAACGGCCTGGGCGGCTGACCTCGACAGCTTTGGCGGCCCGCCCGCGTATTCGCGGGCGGGCCGCCAAGAGCGAGCCGGGAACGCCGTCAGGCCGCGGCCAGGGCCCGCTGCGGCTCGGCGGCGGCAACGGACGAGGCGCGGTGCGCCCGCAGCACCAGGATCGCGGTGCGGACGAACACCTCACCGAAGGCCATCAGCACGAGGGCGTCCGTCCAGGCGGCACCACTGGTGATGTCGTGGCGCATGCTGAACCGGGCCAGCGACGCGTCGCCGCCGTGCGAGGTCCACAGCGAGAAGCCGAACCGGAAGCCCATGCCGAGCACCCACGCGCCGGCCGCCACCCACCCCGCCTTGACGAGCGCGTGGCCCTCAGCGTTGCGGCGGACGCGGGTGGTCAGGGCGCTGACGAGGCCGAGCACGACGCCGATGCCGGTGAACAGCGCGACCAGGGCGAGGTCGTTGCCGGCCGTCGGCATGCTGTGCAGGTAGTGGACGCCGACGTAGCCGCAGACGGCCAGTGGGATCGCGATGGCGTGCCAGCCGAGGCGGCTCTCCCGGAGCTGGCGGAACACGATCGCGATGAGCGTGATGTCGAGGATGTAGTCGGTGATCGTCATGACCATCACGGTCGTCGCTTCGGCCGCGCGGCGAATCAACCCGCGGGTGGAGCCCGGGTGGAACCGTCCGCCCGTCCTCTCCACCCCATTCTTCAGCTGGCGGTGGCGGAAGCACACGGAGGTCGCCGGCGTTTGAGACAATCGAGAGTCGCTTTGCCGAAGGAGACCGCGTGACCGACGGGCCACTCATCGTCCAGTCCGACAAGACCCTCCTGCTCGAGGTCGACCACGAGCTCGCCCAGGAGGCCCGCGCTGCCATCGCCCCGTTCGCCGAGCTCGAACGCTCGCCGGAGCACGTCCACACCTACCGGCTCACCCCGCTGGGGCTGTGGAACGCGCGCGCCGCCGGGCACGACGCCGAGCAGGTGGTCGACGCGCTGATGCGCTACTCCCGCTACCCGGTGCCGCACGCGCTGCTCGTCGACGTCGCCGAGACGATGGACCGCTACGGCCGGCTGCAGTTGGTCAAGCACCCCACACACGGGCTCTGCCTGGTGTCCCTCGACCGCGCGGTGCTCGAGGAGATCCTGCGGCAGAAGAAGATCGCCCCGATGCTCGGCCAGCGCGTCGACGACGACACCGTGCTCGTGCACCCGTCCGAGCGGGGGCGGCTCAAGCAGGCGCTGCTGAAGGTGGGCTGGCCGGCCGAGGACCTCGCCGGCTACGTCGACGGCGAGGCGCACGCGATCGAGCTCGACCAGAGCGGGTGGGAGCTGCGCGACTACCAGCAGCAGGCCGCCGACATGTTCTGGGCGGGCGGCTCCGGTGTCGTCGTGCTGCCGTGCGGCGCGGGCAAAACGCTGGTCGGCGCCGCGGCGATGGCCCGCGCCAAGGCCACCACGCTCATCCTGGTCACCAACACGGTCGCCGGGCGCCAGTGGAAGCGCGAGCTGATCGCCCGTACGTCGCTCACCGAGGAGGAGATCGGCGAGTACAGCGGGGAGAGGAAGGAGATCCGTCCGGTCACCATCGCCACGTATCAGGTGATGACGACGCGGCGGAAGGGCGAGTACCGCCACCTCGAACTGTTCGACTCGCGCGACTGGGGCCTGATCGTCTACGACGAGGTACACCTGCTGCCCGCGCCGATCTTCCGGCTCACGGCGGATCTGCAGTCGCGCCGCCGCCTGGGCCTGACGGCCACGCTCATCCGCGAGGACGGGCGGGAGGGCCACGTCTTCTCGCTCATCGGGCCCACGCGCTCCGACGCGCCGTGGACGGACATCCAGAACCACGGCTGGATCGCGCCGGCCGACTGCACCGAGGTGCGGGTGACGCTCACCGACAACGAGCGGATG
>Ga0164242_10003414_pt1 | contig 18163 bp, 14 predicted proteins | sample OricomgcompostMG_FD_108783 | JGI IMG/M metagenome (GOLD analysis project Ga0164242, IMG submission 108783) | Miracle-Growth compost microbial communities from Emeryville, California, USA - Original compost - Miracle growth compost (MG) ... | reverse complement strand
TTGAGCCAGGTCATGGACGCGGTGTTAATGGAAACATTATCGCAAATGCGACAAGAAGCCGAGCTGCATCTGCCGGGGTTCCGCTGGAGCATTTCCGGCCTTTGTAATAGCGTTGTGGTGCAGTTGGCGCGTAATATGGAGCGGAACCAATATTCTTCCAGCCAGGTGACCAAGGAAAATCGCGGCGTTTATTTGGTCAGTTGCGCCAAGGAATATCTGCTGGAACATCTCACCGAGGAAATACATTTGGATGACGTGGCAGCGCATCTTCAAGTGAGCCGCGAGCATTTATCGCGCACGTTCAAACGCGTGGCAGGGCAATCGCTCTTTAGTTATTTTCTGCATCTGCGTTTAGAACGAGCCAAATTGACGCTATTAAATTCCGATAAAAACGTCACGGAAATCGCCGATGAATGCGGCTTCAGCTCGGTGGCTTTATTCTGCCGCAATTTCAAACAATATACGCAGATGACGCCGCTGGATTATCGCGATGAATTTGGCAGCGGCAGTTGAGATTCACCTGAGCAGAAAGTACTTTTGTGGAAGTTGTTCGGGAAAAGTATCAGGGGATTTCTTCTATTTGTGGTGATTGATACAAAAGTACTTATACTCTTGCTATGATAGATATTTCCCGCTTAGAAGCTTACTTGCAACAACGTTTTTCCGACGCCGCAGAATTCTTACAGGAACTGGTTGCGATCAACAGTTTCACCGTCAATACAGACGGCGTGAATGCCAATGCGCAACGTGTTATCGAACAATTCACGCCGTTTAATTTTCAGGTGCGCCAGGAGCAATGCGGACTTCCGGGAACCGGCAAACATCTGATTCTCGATTCCGGCGGAGATGCTCCCGCCATCGGATTAATATCGCATCTCGACACTGTGTTTTCGCCGCAGGAAGAAGTGGAAAATAATTTTCATTGGAAGCAAGAAGGTGATATTGCTTATGGCCCGGGAACGATGGATATCAAAGGCGGCACGGCGATGATTTGGCTGATACTGGATGCTTTGGCGGCGCAGAGTCCGGAGCTATTTCGTCAAACGCGTTGGATAATTCTACTTAATGCCGCCGAAGAAAAATTGCCGCTGGAATTCGGCGAACTTTGCCTGCGCGAGTTGCCGCAAAATACCAAAGCCTGTTTGGTATTTGAAGCGGATAGTGAAAAACGGGAGAATTTTTGTCTGGTGAATTCACGCAAAGGACGCGGTTCATTCACAGTCAAAGTCACCGGCCGCAACGCTCACGCCGGCGGCTATCATCGCGATGGCGCAAACGCCATTCATCAGCTTGCGCGCGTCGTTGATCGCCTCGAAGCGCTGACTGATTTGGAACATGAAACCACAGTGAATGTTGGCACCATCAGCGGCGGCACGGTGAATAATACCGTTCCCGCCAGCGCCACGGCCACGCTGGAAATGCGTTCATTCGATGAAGCGCGGTATCGAAAAGTGCAACAAGCGATATTGGCGATGAACGGCCCCGGCGAAATAAAATCCGTCAATGGCGGCCACGCCTGTCAGATTGAAATCCAGCAAACCAATGAACATCTGCCCTGGCCGGAAAATCCGGGAACAAACAGTCTGGCCAAAATTTGGCAGGAAGCCGCCAGCAGTTGCGGTTATCAATTGACATCAAAACCCCGCGGCGGCCTCAGCGACGGCAATCCGTTATGGAACATATTCCCCACCATAGATGGATTAGGCCCGCGCGGTGCCAATCCGCATTGCTCGCAACAAAATGCAGACGGCAGCCAGGAACCCGAGCATGTGGATTTATCTTCTTTTGTTCCCAAGGCGCTGGTTAATTGTTTGGCTGTTGAGAAGATATTGGAGTCTGTGTGAGCCGATCAACATCGCTAAATCAAGCCTGCTTTTGCACAACTAAGAGATACTGGAGTATGAGTTAAAAGTACTTTTAACCTACGATTAATTTACCTGATAAATTCGAGGAACTTATGTCTCGCACGAAGAAAACTTTAAAGCCCGATTTACATTCAATGTCTTCGGGAAATCTGCAAGATAGGATCAGAACTTGTGTTTATAAAGAGACGACGGCAAGATTCAATAAAGGCCGTCGAGCTTGGAAAGCCGCGAGAATGGAAGCTGAGGCTGAACTGCAAAGACGATTGGACAAGAATGAAAATAAAGGGAATAACAGCTGACGCAACAGGTGAGTCGGAGTTATGAAAAGTACTTTTGTATTGACAAACCAATTAAATTAAATGACAAATCGAAAAGCATTTTGCTCGTGGAGTGGCGGAAAGGATTCATGTCTCGCGCTCAACCGTGCCATTAAAAACGGATTTGAAATAACGCATCTTTTGACAATGTTCGATGAGACCGGCGAACGTTCGCGCTCGCACGCGATTTCGCTCGAAGTGATGCAGGCGCAGGCGAAAAGTTTGGGAGCGGAACTCATTGCGTCCAGTGCTTCGTGGCAAAATTACCAAACGGTTTTCATCGAAGAACTGGCGAAATTAAAATCACAAAATATTGACGCGGCAATTTTCGGTGACATCGATTTGCAAGAGCATCGCGATTGGGAAGAAGAGGTTTGCGCGGCGGCGAAAATCGAAGCGGTTCTGCCGCTTTGGAAGGAAAATCGGCGTGATCTGGTCCACGAATTTTTAGCGGAAGGTTTTCGCTCGGTCGTTATTTGCGTCAACGAAAAATACCTGCCGAAAGAATTTTGCGGGCGCGTTTTCGATGAGCAATTTATGAAAGATTTGCCGGACGGCGTGGATGCGTGCGGCGAGAACGGCGAGTTTCACACATTCGTTTTCGACGGTAAATTATTCAACAATCCTGTGCCCTATAAAATTGACGGAATTTATTCACACACGCCTACTTTTCCATCAGGCGATTCGGCAAGTTTTTATTATGCCAAACTGATATTATAAAATGAAAGCCGTTCTTTGCGCCTCTGCGCGAGTTATATAAAAGTACTTTTACAAATAATAAAAATAAAAGCTGTAAAAGTACTTTTAAGAGATTCCTTTGAGGAAAATCCAAACAATGAACTTGGCTAATCAACAACTCAAAGCGTACACGAAGCCACTCTCAGAAGCATTGACACAAATGCAGTTTTGGGTGCAGCGGGATAATGCTTCGCGACTGCTGGTGGCTGCGTCTTCTCGGAAAGCATTAAATCGCGAAGATTGGCCCGAGCATGTGAAAGTGACCAAAGCGAAACCGCTGGGACGACGCGTAGCGGCGCGTGGATCGCGGCGTATTTTAGTGGCGTTTTGGCCGGATGACAATTATCAGGAAGCGCGTCAGGCGAGTTTGCTTTGTGTCATTCGCGGTCAGGCTATTCTTGGTATTGCCGATTATAAATTGCATTGTCGGGTAGGCGATTTCGTATTGATTCCGCAAGGCGTTCCGGTGTCGAATCAATCGCATTCTAATTTAGAACAGAAGCAAAACGAATGTGAGGTGTTGTGGATCAGACCCAGTGAAGAAGCCAATCAGCTGGATTGCTGGATTTGCTATTCGCGTGGCGAAGCGCACGAATCGGGGCCGCAACATGGCGCTTGCTGGGTTGCAAAAGCAATGTTGAAACACTTGTTTGCGAGTTTGTGTGAAGAAGCGCAAAATGATAATAATAGCGAGTTAAACCATCATTTGCTCACCAGTATTCTTTTTTTGTTGTCGCGAGAAATAGAGCAGGGAAGAGCCTATTTGCCGCGTCATCATCTCCAGGGAAGTATCCAGGATGCCCTTAATTCAAAACCCGATGATCCCATTGAAGAGGCATGTTTGTATATCGATGAACATTTGGATCAACAACTCACAGCGGCGCGGTTGGCGCGTCATGTTTGCATTTCGCCCACGCTATTTCATCTGAAATTTAAGAGCAATAAAAAGCAATCGTTTCATCAATATCTCACCGCGAAACGTTTGGCGAAAGCCTCCGCATTATTAACCGATAGCGACGTTCCCGTGAATGTGGTGGGCGAGATGATTGGATTGCGCTATTCTCAATTGCGGCGATTATTTCTGCAGAATCATGGCTACGCTCCAGGTGAATTTCGGAAGAGACATGTTCAGAAATTGTGAGTTCGTGTTCTTGCCAACTTTATTCATTGCAACTATCTTCCCCGCTTGCAATACTTTTGAATTAGATCGTCAACTCAAATCTCCCATCTAATTCCTATGAAAAACTCCACCTATATTATTTCCGCGCGGCGCACCGCCATCGGTAATTTCGGAGGCACTTTGCGCGATGTTCCGTTGCGCACTTTGGGAACACGTGTCATCGAAGATGCTTTCACGCAGTCTTCCCTTTCGCCCGAAGACATTGAAGAAGTACTTTTAGGCAATGTCCTGCAAGCGGGACAAAATAATATCGCGCGTTTTTGCGCGGTGGATGCGGGTATTCCATTCCGCGTTCCGGCTTCTGTTATTAATCAACAATGCGCTTCTGGCCTGACTTCCGTGCAACACGCGGATCGCATGATTCGTTGTGGCGATCGCGACGTCATTCTCGCCGGCGGATTGGAAAGCATGTCGAGTGTTCCCTATATTTCGCGCAACACGCGTTGGGGCGTGCGGTTGGGAAACGTGGCGCTGGAAGATGAATTGGCCAGCGGACTTACCTGCGGTCTCAGCCATTTACAAATGGGCAGCACTGCTGAAAATATTGCGCGACGATATTCAATCAGCCGCAAAGAGCAAGATGAGTTTGCGTTGCAAAGCCAGCAAAAAGCGTTGGCGGCAATTGAAGCCGGAAGATTTAAAGACGAAATTATTCCGATTGAAATTCCGCAACGCAAAGGCGATCCGATAATTTTCGATACGGATGAATATCCACGCCAAACTTCATTGGAACAATTGGCGAAATTAAAACCCGCGTTCGAAAAAGACGGCACTGTGACAGCCGGAAACGCTTCCGGCCTCAACGACGGCGCGGCGGCGATTGTCGTGGCTTCGCAAACTGCCGTAGATAAACAGGGATTGAAACCAATGGCGCGTATTTTGAGCACCGCCGTCACCGGTGTGGAGCCGGAAGTAATGGGGCTCGGCCCGATTCTCGCCATGCAAAACGCGCTGCAAAAAGCTAATCTAAAATTGGAAGAGATGGATTTGGTAGAAATCAATGAAGCCTTTTCCGCGCAAGTTCTTGGCGTGTTGCGTGAAGTGCCGGTGCCGTTAGAGAAACTCAATGTCAACGGCGGCGGCGTGGCGCTGGGACATCCCATCGGCTGCAGCGGCGCGCGGATTTTGGTGACGTTATTACATGAAATGAAACGGCGTAATTTGCGATACGGTTTGGCGTCATTATGCGTCGGCGGCGGCATGGGCAGCGCAACTATTATAGAGATGGTTTGAATCTCAAGCGGCATTGCGCAAATCGCCGCGGTCGCGGGTTGCAACCTCAGACTCATTGACGCTTTCGACGGCGGACCAGGAAAAATATTCCTGCATTGAAGGTGGCCATACACGCGGAACGAGATACAGCTCACCGTAAAAACATAGTTGTACCACCCCAAATGCTTTACCACAGAGGCATACTGAATATTATAATATTGACTTATACCCGCCAATTAATTCCGCGTAATCACAAAATGCTTTTAGATAGGGATCGCGTCTAATCTGATGGTAAAAGTACTTTTCAAAGCCTGCTTTGTCGTCTTTTAATCCCAGGTTATAGACGGCTCCCAAAATTGAACGCATCACTTTGGCGGTGGATAGCGCGTTTTGTTCGCGGATGGCTTCGGTGTCTTGTAATAAAAAAGATATATTCTTGAGATGCTGCAAGATGTCTTTTCTCTGCTCGCCGGCAGCTGTTCGCAAATGAGATTTTTCGTCCATTACCGTCGGCGTTAGTTTTAATGATACTGGCCCATTTTTATCAAAAGATATATGGGCAATGAGGCCTTGACGAGATTCGGGGATGCGGCGTTGATAGGTCATATCGAACCAGAAATTTCCCAGGCTATATAAAATCAAACTATTGCCAACCGTTTCCATTCCCTGCAACACATGCGGATGATGGCCGCAAATCACGTCTACTCCGTTTTGCGCCAGTTCACGGCAAAGATGCATAAATTCCAAGCGCGGGTAGTGTTGAAATTCGTATCCTTCGTGTAATGTCAAAATGATGACATCGACTTGTTGCCGTAATTTCGCGATATCTTCCAAGATAATCTCTTTCCGCAACGGTGCAACGCCGGCGCTTTCTTGCGTGGCCGCATCCAGTTCGGGTTGAGAATATCCCAGCAAACCGATTTTTATATTGTTGTGTTCAACAATCACCGCCTGGCGTACTTGTTGCAAATTCTCACCGGCGCCAAAATGCGCGATGTTATTTTGTGATAGAAACGAAAGTGTGTCCTGCAATCCCTCAGCACCACAATCCATGGTGTGGTTATTGGCGATGGTAAAGGCATCGAAACCCAGCGAAATCAATACGTGCGCCAAATCAGGATCACTTTGCAGCACGCCGCGTTGCGGGTCAAACGGCGCTTTCGATAGCGGAGTTTCCAGGTTGCCAACGACATAATCCGCCGCTAACGCTTCGCGCATTCCCGCTATTGCATTTTGGGGATTCTCGCGCAGCCGTTCTTCGACTTCGCGAATGAGACAAATGTCTCCCGTAAAGCTAAATGTTGTAATATCGCCGGAAGGTGGCCGCAGTTCTTGATAGCCGTTTTCAAAAACGGCTATCAAGGATGGAAGTGAAAGCATATAAAAGTACTTTTGAGGAAATGTGATTCCTTCGTGTAATCTATTGGGCACCCAATATATCTGTTAATGTGTCATCTCGACCGTAGCGAGGCACGAGCGGACCCACGCGTGGAGGAGTGGAGAGATCTTGCTGTTTGATGGAATATGCTGCAAAACGGCAAGATTTTTCCACTCCAAAATTTGCTTAGGCAAATTTTCCGGTCGAAATGACACTCTTAAAACTTGTGGAGAAACAGTAGCCCCGCAAGGGGGAATCACGCTACAAAATTTATTATTCCCGGTTCGCCGGATCGTGATGATGTGCTAAGGAACGGTCAAAATAATCATCCAATAATTCAATTTCAAATTCCGCCACCATTTCTTCAATGCTCACCGTTTCGCTTTTGCTGGTGATGAGAACGCAGCCTAATAATCCGGGATCAAAAATTGTTACATCCGCACCATACTTCTTTTTCATCGCAGTGAACTTGCTACCATTAAAATCGATATGTGCAACTTTACAATCGAGATTTACGGTATGCGTAATCGGCTGATAATAATTGGTGCTGGTGGCGAGTTTATGTCCCACCGGCGAATAAAATTCGTTGGGCAGTGTATCGACCCCCGTGCATCCCACGAAATGAGTGCGGCAGGAATAAGCCCAATAGGCTTCCATTAAACCACCGTGATACATGGACGGGAAGACGATGAGATCGGGATGTAACTCTTTATACTTCAATCGCAGTTCATCGAAATTCAAATCAAAACAAATAGCGAATCCCACCGTTCCAAAATCGGTTTTGATAATCGGCGTATCCGCTCCGCACAAAATGCCTTTATTAATTTCGGTGACCACGGTGTGATTCTTATTGTATTGACCAATTACTTCGCCGCTGCGATCGATCATTACTGCCGCGTTGCGCCAAGTGCCGTCCGGCTTTTCCAGTGAGCTGGAATGCACGATATAACAATTGTTTTCGCGCGCAATGTTGCGCAATTCATCCAGCATGCGCGTGCCCATCGCTTTGCGAAACGGCACCACCATTTCTCCGGGCGTGCCCCAATAGCGATCACAATTTTCCGGCAGAATGATCAAGTCGGGTTTGTCGGGCAACACAATATCAATCTGACCTTTCCAGAATTGAATCATGTCTTCGACCAACCCTTCATAGTTGGTCTTTTCTTCAATAGGAAAACGCGGCGGCTGTTTTCCAAGGGAGCTGATTTTTACGTTACGTGCCATTTGATGTCTCTTCTAATTTAGATTTATACAACTGTTATTCAGCAAAAGTACTTTTAATCCAACCGGTACAAATTCACATCATCCACAAAGGTCTTTTGATTTACTCGCCAATTGCCCAGCGGCACCACGGTTAAGGTGCGCACTACTAAGGTGATTTTTAGCTTTGCGCCCGGCTCCTTTATTTCCGGCACGATAATCGGCGCGCGGATGGTGCTCCATTCACCTGGAGTTAAATTTACCTTTTTCCCGGAGGTAATGTAAGGCGCATTTTTGATTTCCTTGCCGTTCGCATCGACCACTTGTGTCTGTTGAATGACGTAGGCCATCGGGCTATTTTGAGGTTGATAGAGATGCGCTTCCAGATAATAATTTCCTGCTTGATAAGGAATATTCTGTGAGATATGGGCGAATTGCAATACCTTCGTTCCATCGTGGCCGGATGCTACCATTAAGCTGGATTTGCCGGAATTGGCATTTTCCGCTTTGACCTGAATCGCCGCAGCCAAAGTACTTTTCTGTGCGTTATTGGCATCATTGAAATTGTATCTTGCCGGAAAATCCAGGGTGATTTGCTGCAAATCCCAATGCGCCAATCCCTCTTCGAACGAAGGATTTGCCAGCAGCGGTTTTCCCGCGCCAGTGGCGGCGCTTAGCAAAATGCGCGCATTTTGCTGCACTACGGCATTCTCATTTTTCGTTAATTGTTCCACTTTCGACTTGACGGCATCGCTTTTTTCAATCCATGGCAATAGATTCCACAACAGCGAATTTCCGTTGCCCCAATCGCCGTGCATCCAACCGATGCCTTTGGATGTTGCGGCGCGCACAGCCATGTAATGATAGAATGCGTCGTCTTTGTATGTCGGCAATTGATGGAAGAATTCCTGGCGCGTATGCGAGGCGATGATTTCCTGCGCGGCTTGATCTGCTGTCTGGAGAGCTTGCGCTTCGGTTTCAATTGGCTTGGTGGAATTTTGTTCTGCTTGAAAAACCAAAATGGATGGTTTGTAATAGCGCCGCCACACGTCGCGCAGTTTCTCCACACGCACTTTGCGCTCAGGCGTATCGGCCAATGCGTAGGCTTCATCCAGCAATTTATCCGATTGCTCCACATAAGATTGCGGCACGTCCGCGAGATACAACGTGCTGGTAAACGGCAGATACGGTCCGGTCTGCGTCCACCATTTCGATTTCAAAATATCCTGCGTCCAGAATTTTTCCCAGATGGCATAATATGCTTTTAATTTAGGCGCGGCGGATGGTCCGGCGGCATGATCATACCAGTCGTTCAATAACTCATCCACATTTTGTTGAGGATTCCACAACAACTTGGCGAAGATCCAACCTTTCGGCCCTTCACCCCAATTGGGATACAATTCCGATGTATAAAATTTCACATGATGGTCAGCTCCCCAGCTCAGATATTCCTGCGCCAGATGCGGCCATTCGCGGGGAATGCAATAGGTCATTCCATAAATGTAATCATACCAACCCAGATGTTTGGCGACGGCGGCCCATTTTTCGGTGTTTTCTTGATCGATCTTACGAATCTTCGGATCAATCCAGCGCATTCGTCCCAGCGTCATGAAAGGGATAATATGATCGTTGACGCCGATTTCCGCTTTGGGCGGATCGGTCAATTCGTGATAAGCCAGCGTGCCAAACCATTTATCGGGATACTGCAAAAGTACTTTTGACGCCACGCCATTGGCCCACAGGAAATAATCATCGGAAACGTCTTCCTTGCCCTGGGAATTCTTCGTGCCGTTACGTCGCGCCAGTGATTCGGGCGACTGATCGAAGGTGCCGGAGGAATCGTTCATGGCCAGCGAATAACTGCTGGAATCGGGATTTTCCTGAAAGTACTTTTCTACCTGCTTTGCGCCTTCATCCACAATACCCGGCGCGGAAAAGTTGGGCTGCCAGTTCCATGTGCCCTGTTTGGGAATATATCTTTTGCCTTTTAGCATGGGATAAAATTCAGGATGCGTTTCGGCATAATCTTTGGGCGGAAAGATATTTAATAAATTATGCCCGTGCGACTCACGCCACACCGCGCGGTTGCGCCATGTCCACATTCCATCCACATCGGATTTCGAGGAAGTGATGCCGCCCAAACGTCGTGATAAATAGACCGGCTCCTCCACGATTTTAGCAGGAGATATATCCAGCGTTGCGTGTTTGGGCACATCTTCGCCCATTTCGCCGGGCATTAGCCAGCGCACGCCGAGGTAACGTTCCAAAAAGTCATATACACCAAACTCAATGCCGCGATCACCGCCACCGGCAATCACAAAAGTACTTTTATCCAACCCCTGCAAAATAAAACCTTCCGGATCGAGCTTCGGAGAATCGGGCAGAGTAGCAGCATTTTGCAATCGAATCGAAACAGCAGCATTTGAGGTGGCATGAATCGGCAACGTCGCGCCGGTGCTCTTCTGTATATAATGTTGCAACGATTTGGCCGCATTTTGAATGTCAATGCTGGCATTTTCCGCGACGACGATATCGGCGGCGGGTTGGCCATTTTTGACGATGGTCATGGCGTTGCAAGTTGCCGTGTAGAAAATTGCTACAGTTAATAGAAAAAGTACTTTTAGGGATAGTAGTTTTTGCATAATCTTGCTCGTAATTATAAGGATGGACTGCTAACTTTGAATGTAAAGTTTCCTCCGCTGGGAGCCGTCGCTCCGCTATACAGGGAAGACATTGTTCCGTTGGGATTACCTTTGAGCCATTTGACATGGCCATCAGCAAAAGCCAGGTTGATTCCTTCAAGATGTAATGTGGCGCCGTAAGCATAAACGCCGCTACCGGTCGTGGTGCTGATCACAGCGAGTTTATTTGTATGGGAACTCGTACAGTTATCTCTTCCCCAAGTGCCACATCCTGTCAGGCCTGAACCCGCACTGCCGCTTCCTCCATCTCCCATAAGGACGGTATTGGCAGGCGCATCAAGTGCGGCCATACTAATCCCCGATTGTGATGCTGAAATTGCAGTATTAACCCAGTAATCACTATAACCCGCGTTGCCGATAGTGGCATTTTCTCCCCAAACTGTTTGGCTGGGGCAATTGAATACCTGTGTGCTTTTTACATAGGGCTGGAGTAACATGGCCCACCCCTGATCGCGTCCGGTGGCATTGATTCCGTTCGGATTATAGCCACCGCTACCATCACGATCTTCCCATTGCGGCATATATTTTTCATCATAATCCTGCACGTACATCATAGCGCCAAGAGCTATTTGTTTTACATTACTCATACAACTGGATCGCCGCGCATTCTCCCGTGCCCGCGCAAAGACCGGAAACAGAATCGATGCGAGAATTGCTATGATGGCGATAACAACAAGAAGTTCGATTAGTGTAAATCCCTTCGACCGTTTGTTTTTTAACATTACAATCTCCTTTCAAATAATTTTTGCCACGCCTTGAGCAAATGGCTTACTATTATTCTACCACCACAAACTTCTTCTGAAACATTCATTTTGAACACGAAACGTTCTTTTGCGACATTTTTTATTCTGCCACTTTAAGAAGATGAATATAGATTAAGCCGTAAAAGTACTTTTACAGTGTTATTTTAACCTTCATAAGGAAAGAGCGGAGTGAAAAATCTTGCTGTAAAAAGTACTTCTTTACAAGACAGGATTTCTCTACTCCGCTCGAAATGGCCATCGTTTATCCGTGAGGCATTAATAAATTTTGCTGGATACTTTCTTTTTGTTACTACTTTTTTTGGCAGATTCTTTCGATATTTCTTCCCTGAATTTGCTGGTGGTATTACGGCAAACTCCACCCAGCGATGTCACATCCGAGCCGATATTTATATATTGGAATCCCATGTCCAGGAGTTCGGCAAAATTGTCCAACGTCCCCACCGTGGCGGCGAATTTTCCGTGTTCGTGACAGGCGGCCACCATGCGTTTTCTAGCATCTATCAATTTGGGATGGGTGAAATCGCCCGGTGCGCCAAGCGCGTGGCTGAAATCGCCGGGGCCGAATAGCAAAATATCCAAACCAGGCACAGCGGCGATTTCGTCCAGCTCTTTTACTGCTTCAGGATCCTCGATCTGTCCGATGACAAAACGCTGTTCATTGGAATCGCGCAAATAATCTTGCTGCGGCACGCTGCAATAAGCGCCATCCTGATTGCCGCCGTCCAACGCACGCAATCCAAACGGATGAAACCGCGTCATTTTTACCAGATTTCGTGCATCTTGCGCGCTCATAATGTGTGGAACCATGATACCGGTGGCATCCATTTCCAGCGGACGGACATAATCGCTATAGCTGCCGCGTGACACGCGTACCACGGTATCCACGTCATAAATTTTGGCGGCGCGGATCATGTTTTCCACAGTTTGCCAGTTATTGCCGCCGTGTTCGTTGCACAGCCACAAGCCATCAAAACCGCTCATCGCTGCTATTTCCGCGAGGCGCGGCGATTCAGTATTGAGTTTAAAAGTGCACACGGATTCACCGTTGCGGAGTTTTTTTAAGATACGACTGGGACGCATTTTCATGATTTTTATTTTCCTTTGTGTTTGTAATGTGCCATTTTGCCCTTATAGATTTGCCTAAAAACAAATGTATAAGCGGAGAAATCCTGTTGCAAAAGTACTTTTGCAACAGGATTTTCTCCGCTCGTTCAACGTTTCAGTGGAAATGACACAAAACAATTCATTTAATGGTTATCAATACTCCTGTAACTTCTGTGTATTATAACTCAACTTGCTACTCATAAATGGCGCATCGTGGCCTCGTCCTTCGTTCTGCGGGAAAGTACTTTTAAAATGCAGGCGGGATGTATGCGCTCCATAAAGGAATTATTCATATCCAATACTTATTGCACTTGGTTCCAATCCGTCAGCAAATGCACATGCTTTAAGAGATTGGGTAGCTTGTTTGTCTAATGTCAATGTACCTTCATACAATGGAGAATCAACTGTGGGTTTAGAACCATCAACGGTATAATGGATTTTTGCACCCGGAGTAAGGCTCTTCAAATCAATCTGTACTTTATTATCCTTCATTTCATATTGAACAATCGGCATCGCAGTCCGGCCAATGCGGTAACCCGTTAATTTCTGCGCCTCGGGCAGATAATAGCGATCGTAAAAATGTGGTTGATCACCTTTCTCTCGCCATAAATCTTGCAGTTTGGATAAAGCTTCGAAATATTTGGCTTTTCCATTTCTGCTGTCTCGTCCGTTATAGATCAGCTCCACAAGTGCAGATTGGCCGTCTTTTGGCATAGGTTTTCTATCTGCGTCATTTGAATCAAACCAAACATTCCCCTTAATTGTGCCAAAGATATTAGCTTTACGAAATTGTGAAGTAATATAACGCGGATATTGCCATTTTTCGCCTTGCGTGTTGAATTCCGATTCGCCCAGATAAGTCGCCGTTGCATATGCGTACAGAAATGGTTTGAATTGCGAAATGGATCTTCCCGTCATCACAATGCTATCATGAATGATAAGGGGACCATCAGGAAATAGTTCCCGCAGCATACGCATCTCTTTATATGCTAATAACCAATCAGCAGAAGGCAAGCCATCGCTATACACACCATCAATGCCGTATTTATCTTTCCATTCACGGACTGCGTCAATATATACCTCAGGATCGCGTGTTGGTGTAAAAAATGCACTCATATAGTTGACAACTTGATAACCAATATCATGCAAAGCGCGAATCTTTGTGCGCAGGGTTGTCTCATCATAGGGTATTTGACGGTCAGAGAAACTATGCCCCCAAGTCTTGGAATTAAAATCCCAAAGTATGCGGGTAGTCACGAATGGCTTACGAGAAGTTGGAATTGGAGTTTTACGAGACATGTTTTGCCAACCAAAGTGGAAAGATTCTTCCCATGGATATGGCTTTGGCGGAAATACGCTAGTGCAAAGAAGTTCACCGGGCGATGTCGTCCATTGAGCTTTCCAATTTGGCTGCGCTGCACCGGGAATCATGTCACGTGGCGGAGTTGTGTTTGCTCTGGTTTGATTATCAGGCGCAACACCTTGAGTGAGTGTTGTGGCAAAAATTGGTTCCTTCGTTAATAGCTTCGTTCGGACTAATCGCCCTGTGCCCATCGGGATATATGGATTTACCGTAATGCCACCGAAGTCATCAAAACTCAACAAATGGCCTCTTTCATAACGGTTCCAATCACCGCCTAGCAAGTTGGTAAGCTCCATGGTGAGTTCTTTTTGAGGACTAATCGCCATCATTGAATCGCCCTGAATACCAATTGTCAGTTGATCATTAGTCAGCACACAGACATCCGCCGTTTTCTTATCTATCCTTAATCCAGCCAGGCTGAGTGAAGAGTGCCATTTTGCCAGATCGCGCGGAAATTCTATGCGCTGTGAAGCCAGGATCGTGTCATTTTTTGTATTAAAATCAAACTTCGCTCCAGTCGTTTCTACAATTATATGTCCATCTTGACTCCGCGCTGATTCCACGTGCATCGGTAAATTACCAGGGCCGCCAGGGAAAGTAACTCCTTCGCCTCGCGATAGCGGAGTTAATGGTTGCGGCGGTAATTCCACGAAAACAAAATCTGCAACATGGATTTGGATAGGTTGATTTGTGTTAGATACATTCACTCTAATAGCGGGTTTAGCCTGAGCAATGAGAGGATTATCCGGGATAGTAACTTTCCATGTCAATCTTTGCCAACCGTCAGGCCCTTTTGTGATGGCAGGAGCGCCCATCGGATGGCGAGGGCTTACGAATACATTGTCTTTACTATAGAACTTCAACATAAAATTTGCTTCGACTGCTGTGCGCTGAAAATCTGTTTTTATAAGTGCTGAACCAATGTACGTACGGTTACGCTTTACTTCGAAGCTATTCTCACTTACCAGATATGGCGAATAGAAGCTAACGCTCTCAGCTTGTTTAGCATCGGGGTTAGTTTGCGTCTTATATTCGAATTTGTAACTTCCGTATTCTGGATACGTTTGCTCGTAGACCATCGCGAAATCAGGTCTTTTGACTTTGGCATCTTGTATCCATTTAGCTCCAGGCTTTGTGAGATCAAAACTCTCAGGACGTAAAACGGTTCCACCTTGAGGATCAACGTGGAGTAATTTTGCGAAGGCCTCCGGAGCTTGCGGGAGAGCTTTGTGCGTTTGCGCGGAACATGAGGTAACAGCAAAAAGAGCTACCATGATAAAGACACATGTTCCTAAGATAATTGGCTTGGTAATATTTTTATTTAGAATCATCAGAGGTTTTTCCTAATTTAGGTAAGTATTGTTGCATAAATATCGGGATATTTATGCGATAAAGTGTGATACGACTTATAGAGCCTTATTGCATTTATCCATTGCTGGGATTCCAGACACCGTATGCGGTTTTCTTTGCTTCGGTAACCAATATACTGCTTTTTAACCATTTCGCATGTCCGTCAGCAAATATTACATTTACGCCATCAAAATGCCGGCCATGATTGCAATCGGAATAATGGCCGCTGCCCGGCGGAATCCTCGTCGCATCACAGACTCCGCCCCCTTCACCCATCCCAGGCAAATATTCAACAGTCAGATTACTCTTTTTTGCCCTTTTAGGCTCCATGTAATATATTCCTGCATCCATAATTAGATAGATAGTGGAAGGTGAAGTGATTGCGGCCATGCTTAATTGGGAGCCTGGTGCTCCGATGATTTCGGTATTTGCTCCATAATTAGCGATTGAGGGAGTTGTAGCTGCAGCAGCACCCGATTGGGAAGGGCACCAGAACATGTTCTCACTCTTTGTATACGGATAAAGAAGTTGCGGCCATATGAGATTTTGTGATGACAACCAGAACTGACCGTCAGGCATATCGCTCGCAGATGTATAAGTGTCGGTGCTTTTGTCCCACGGATATTTCTCATCATAATCCTGCACATACATCATCGCGGCCAATCCAATTTGCTTCAAATTACTCAGGCAGCTTGTTCTTCTCGCGCTCTCTCTTGCGCGGGCAAAAACGGGAAATAAGATTGCCGCGAGTATACTTATTATAGCCACAACGACAAGAAGTTCTATCAGTGTAAATCCTTGTCGGTTGTTGACTTTCGGTTTTTGTTCAGTTCTATACATAAATAATCATCCTCCAAAAGTACTTTTATAATATCGGCCTACTAAATAGTATCTGCTTTTTTTACTCTCATGAATGGGGGAATATCTGCTTCCTGGATAATGCCTTCCTCGGCTAATACAGTTAATTCCTTGGTGTGGTGATAAGCAGCGTTGCCAGCCGCTTCTGCATCGTTGCCTGTTAAGAGAATAGTTAATTCGTCGTGTAATCCCGGATCAGGAGTGGGGCGAAAAATACCGGGGAAAGTATTTCTATACATCAAGCTGATCGCGTAAATCGTTTCCATCGTTCGGCAAATAGGAAGCGGCATGACGGTCGAAGTGACAAACATGTGATAGCCAGTGTCTGTTTCGCGCCATTCTGTGGGGCCTTCATTTAATATCGCGTGATGAAATCGTTCATTGAGTTGGCGTAATTCTTCACGCTGTTCGTCCGTTGCATAATCCACAAAAAGCCGCGCTGCCAAGCTGTCAATTGAGCGGCGTGTCATATAGGCGTGCACAACATCTTTTGAGGTCCATTCCACCACTTCGGATCCCACATTTGGACGGGAAACTATGAGCCCTTCCTGTTCTAAACGGCGCAACGCCTCAATCACAGGGCCATTACTGACACTGAGCTTTCGGCACCATTCACGAATCACCACTTTTTCTCGCGGCGGCAAATCGCCTGAGATAATCTTGCTCCGTAAATGATTGTATACATACTCCGCGTTAGACATCGGCAATGACATTATTTTATTTCCTCCTTTTCTGTCTCTGTTTGAATCGTTAATGATTAATCATTAACGATTTTGTTTAGTATATCCAGTCATTCTAAGATGTCAACCAACTGTTTTGAGAAATTTTCGCGAGTATTCCTTTGGTGAAGATTGGTAATTGCTGACAACTTGGGTTAGATGGAATCGTGTAGTTCTTCTAAAAGTACTTTTCTGCCGTTTTGTTCACGACTCATTAAACCAGCAATCACCATCTTCATCAATTCCACCGTTTCGCTCCAGGGAAATGGTCTCTCGCCGGTTTGTAGATATTGTATAAAACTTTCCAATTGTGTTTTGAACGAATAATAACTGTCGCTGCTGCTGACTTGCACGCTTCCCGCTGTGCCAGCCAAGGTCAAATCGCCAAAGCTGCCGAACATGTCATAGATCGCTGCGACCACCACTTCGGCGCCGCTTTCATGGGAAAAGTGTATAATGTTGTGCTCTGTCGTTCCGCTGTGCGTGGCGCTGACAAAGCCTGTTCCAAGAATCGGGTAAACAGCTTCGAGCGCGTGAATGCCATAACGTTCCCAAGATTTGGGCGTGGTGATGGAGACATAACGCAGCTCGCCGAGATTGTGCGTCGAAATGCGATACGGCGCGAACTCCTTGCAAAATCGCATGGAACTGGAAGACAAAATTGCTTTACCTTCATCCACCCAATCACAGAAAACTTTCAAATCCGCAGCATTATCCACCATCGGTTTATCCACGAAAACCGGAACGCCCGCTTCCACAAAAGGCCGGCAACGCGCCACATGTTCTCTGCCAATGTCGGTGGCAACCAACACTGCATCCACTTCGCCAATAGCATCTTGCGGATTTTTTAGAACGTGCGGAATCAACGATGCTTTGGCCACATGTTCTGCTTCATCGTGATTATCACAATGCACATGTGTAATTTTCGCGCCAGGGATACCAAAAGTACTTTTAGGCTGTTTTGCCAGATAAGCGGGAATTGCCGCGTATCCGCAATCTTTCATGGCGTCCGGATTATAGCCGTTAAAGATGGCGCTCCACGAATAGGGATGACCATTGCCTTCCACCATTCCCAAAATTGCGAGCTTGATTTCATCTCTGTTTTTTACCAGAGGTTTTGTTTGCATGTCAGCAGTGTAGCGGAATTGCTTGTTAAATTGGAGTGGCTTTATAAACTGCATGGTAGCAATGCCTTAAAAGTACTTTTCATTGCTGACTTTCCCAACTTCATCTCATTCAAAAATGGAGTAATTGATTTTTATGTTATGCCTTAAAATCCATTGGTGACAGATAATGGAGTGAGGTAAGCGGCCTAATGTGATTATAATCCTATCTCCAACTTTCAATGATTACTTGTGCTTGCTTCAAAATGGTAAACCATTCCTGATTCAAACATTCATCGCGCAACTTGCC
>Ga0164242_10003413_pt1 | contig 18166 bp, 17 predicted proteins | sample OricomgcompostMG_FD_108783 | JGI IMG/M metagenome (GOLD analysis project Ga0164242, IMG submission 108783) | Miracle-Growth compost microbial communities from Emeryville, California, USA - Original compost - Miracle growth compost (MG) ... | reverse complement strand
GGGGCGGCCGCGGTACTGCGCCTCGGTGCGTACGTCGGTGAAACCCTGGCCCTGGTAGACCGCGATCGCGGGGACGTTGTCGCCGTCGACGTAGAGGATCACCTGGCCCACGCCGCTGTCGGCCAGGTGCTCGAGGCCGGCGCGGGTGAGGACGGTGCCGAGGCCGCGGCCGGCGTACTTCGGGTTGACCGCGACCACGTAGACCTCGCCGTACGGCGGGTCCTCGTCGCGATGGACCTTCGTCCAGTGGAAGCCGAGCAGCTCGTCGGTGACCTCGTCGACCGCCATGATCAGCCCGTCGGCGTCGAACCACGCCTCGTGGGTGCGCTCAGTGAAGTCCTCCTCGGTCATGTGCCCCTGCTCGGGGTGGTGGGCGAAGGCGATCGCGTTGACCCTGAGAAGCTCCGCGGTGTCGCCCTCCCGGAAGGAGCGCAGCCGGACGCCGTCGGGCGCGACGGCGGGAGGGACCGGGAGTGACGTCGGGCGAGACATGATCTTCAGCTCGCGCTCCCGTTCGATGCCGAAGCGCTCCGCGATCCGGGCGGCCGCAGGGTGGTCGGCATGCGACCATGCCTCGACCTTGGCCAGGTCGGCGAGGGCGGCACCGGCCAGGGCGGTGCCGACGCCCTTGCCCCGAGAGTCCGGATGCACCGCGAGGTCGAGGATCTCGCCGTGGAGCAGGGCGAACCCCGTGGTGCGGTCCGCATCGGCAGCGAGCCACAGGCGTGCGTCGCGCAGCCCGCGGTACTTCAGCTGCAGGCAGGCCTGCTCGTTGAGCGTGATGACCTCGTCGTGGGCGTCGCACGCCTCGGCCACCTCGCGCAGCGCTGCCGCGGGTCCTGCTGTGGGCGACACCGCGAACTCGTCCGCGCTCACCTCGTGAATCTCGACCATGACGCGAGACTATCCGCCTCAGGCGATGGGGGCGTCCTCGCGAGCCTTGCCCGAGGTCGTCGGGGGCAGCACGAACCGGTAGCCGACATTGCGCACGGTGCCGATCAGGGAGTCGTGGTCGGGGCCCAGCTTGGCGCGGAGGCGGCGTACGTGGACATCGACCGTGCGGGTGCCACCGAAGTAGTCGTAGCCCCAGACCTCCTGGAGCAGCTGCTCGCGGGTGAAGACGCGACCGGGGTGCTGGGCGAGGTATTTCAGCAGCTCGAACTCCTTGTAGGTGAGGTCGAGCGCGCGGCCGCCCACGCGCGCGGTGTACGCCGCGTCGTCGACGACGACCTCGCCGCTGCGGATGACGCCGTGATCGGGGTCGTCCTCGCTCTCCAGCTGTGCCCGCCCCAGCGCGAGTCGCAGCCGTGCCTCGACCTCGGCCGGACCGGCGGTGTCGAGGATGACGTCGTCGACGCCCCACTCCGCGTGGACCGCCGCGAGGCCACCCTCGGTGGTGACCAGCAGCACCGGCTGGGGGCTCCCGGTCGCGCGGATCAGCCGGCAGAGATCGCGGATCCGGGCGAGGTCACGGCGCCCGTCGAGCAGCAGCGCGTCGCAGGCGGGGGCGTCGAGCAGGGCGCTGCCCTCGGGCGGCAGGATGCGCACCTGGTGGGGGAGCAGCATCAGGCTGGGGAGGACCTCTGCGGAGGTCTGGTTGGAGGCGGTGAGCAGCAGGAGGGTGCTCATGGCGACCTCCTCCCGTAGGGCGCTGCCGGGAGCGGCAGGCGTGCCGGTTCGTGATCAAGCAGGATATCGGAAGTGGGCGGCGGATATCCTGCCGCCCGGGTTGTGGGCGAAGACGTGGTGTCGCCCACACGGGCCGCCTGCGCATGCGTAAACTGCGTGAGCCCGACCGGGTGACCGTGGCGCCGCCGCGCGGATTGAGGAGACGTGATGCCGCAGATGCACGGGCGCGTGGCCTCGCGATTGCGCGACCTCAGCCCGCCGCCGGCCGCCCTCGCGTCCGGGGTGGCGGTGCTGGTGCTGCTCATCCTCGTGGCAGCGGCCGTCGGCGGTGCGCTGCCGGCCTTCCTGGTGATCGGGGCGGCGGCCGGCCTCCTCCTGCTCTCCCTGCTGGGCAGCTATCGCACCGCGATCCTCGTCCTCATGCTGGCCTTCGGCACCGCCCCGATGTACAAGGGCCTCGCCGCGTCGGTGGGATCCGTGGTGACGCCCACCGACCTTCTGATGGTGCTCGGCCTGGTGCTGCTGGTCCCGACGCTCATCGTGGTCCGGCTGCACATCCCGATCGCCTACTCGGTCGGCATCGTGCTGCTGTTCGTGATGGCCTTCACCGCCTCGGCGGCTGCATCCGACCCGTTGCGCAGCTTCATGGATCTCGTCCAGCTCCTCGCGGTGGCGGTGATCTTCCCGCTGGCCCTGACCGCCGTCGGCGGATCCCGGACCTCGATCCTCCTGCTGGCCGGGAGCTATGTCTTCGGGCAACTGCTCAGCCTGGCCTTCGCCTTCATCCGCGGGCCGGTCACGGGCAACCGCTACCAGGGGCTCTCCCACCACCCGAACGCCTTCTCCGAGGCGGGGCTGATGGCAGTCGCCCTGCTGCTCTATCTCTTCTATCGCTATCGCTCGTGGTGGTGGCGCGGCGCCGTGCTCGGGGCGATCGCCCTGTGCGGGCTCTCCGTCATCATGAGCGGCAGCCGCGCGGCCACCGTCGTGTGCGCCGTCCTGATCGTGATGGTCCCCTTCGTCGAGCGGTCGACCGCCTCCGTGGTGGCCTTCATGGCCCTGCTCGCCGGAATCTTCGTCTCGCTGCCGCTCATCCTGCACTTCGGGGGTGAGGGATCCGCGATCCATCGGCTCACCGGGGCCGCGGACGCGCTGGTCGCCGACAGCGCGCGCGATGAGATGCTCACGATCGGCTGGCACCGCTTCCTCGGGCATCCGCTCGCCGGCACCGGCTTCCAGGATGTCGAGCTGATGCACAACGTCTTCCTCGAGACGCTCGTGGCCGTCGGCGTCGTCGGCACGATCGGCTTCGTGATGATGATGATCACGCTCGCCCTCCCGCTCTTCGGTGGTGGCATCGACCGTCGCCTGGCCTACACCGCGTGGGCCTACATCGGGTTGGGACCCACGGTTCCCGGCCTCGAGGACCGCACGCTCTGGGTGCCGCTCGCGCTCGCGATGCTGGCGGCGGTCCGGCCGGTCCGACATCCGGAGGACGAGTCCTCGACAGCCGAAGGAGGTGCACGACATGGCGACCGACCAGAGTTGGCGGAACCGGTGGCGTGAGAACGCGAAGTCCGTCGTACGAGGTGTCGCACAACGCGGCGACGTCTCGATCGGGCGTGGCGTCTTCGCCAATCACGTCGGCCGCACCCTGGCCGCGCAGGGGATCACCACCGTCCTCGACATCGGGGCCAATGTCGGCCAGTACGCCCGCTCGCTGCGCCGGGCCGGCTTCACGGGCCGGATCATCAGCGTCGAGCCGCTCGCGGGCGCCTTCGTCGAGCTCCAGCGTCATGCGGCCGGCGACGCGGGGTGGCTGACGCTCAATGCCGCGGTGGGTCGCACGGCTGGCACGCTGGACATCCACGTGTCCCAGAACTCCTACTCCTCGTCGGCGCTCGACATCACCAATGCCCATCTGGCAGGCGACCCGACCTCGGCGTACGTCGACGTCCAGACCGCGCGCATGGTGACCGTGGTCGACCTCCTGGCCGAGCACGATGTCGACCCCGGCCGCACGCTGCTCAAGATCGACACCCAGGGATTCGAGCGCGAGGTGCTGGACGGCGCCGGCGAGCACGCCGCCGAGTTCGCGGCCCTGCAGCTCGAGATCTCCTTCGTCGAGCTCTACAGCGGACAAGAACTTGCCGAGTCGATGATCGAGCGCCTGCGGTCGTGGAACTATCGCCTCCAAACCCTGGAGCCGGGGTTCTCCAATGCCGAGGGCCGGCTGTTGCAGTGTGACCTGCTGGTCGTCAGGGACGATCCGGAACGTACCGCTCGAGAGCGGGGAAAGTGAGCCCATGAAGAAGACGCTGCAGTCCCGGCTCTACGGGATGCGCCTGGGTGCCAAGGTCGCGGTCGCCAAGCTCGGGCCGGACAGCTCGAAGCTCGACACGCTCTACAACCTGCCGAAGCTCGAGACCTGGCGCAAGGAGCACGTTCCCGCCGGCACGCCGGAGTTCGACGAGCGCGTGCAGATGTACGAGTACGTGCAACGCGAGGTCATCGGCGACGAGCCGATCGACTACCTCGAGTTCGGCGTCTTCAAGGGCGACTCGGTGCGCGCCTGGTGCGGGCTGAACAAGCACGCCGACTCCCGGTTCGTCGGCTTCGACTCCTTCGAGGGGCTCCCGGAGAACTGGCGGCGCTTCGACGCCCAGATGGTTGCGGCGCACTTCGACGTGAAGGGCGCCCTGCCCGACATCGACGACCCGCGGGTCGAGTTCGTCTCCGGGTGGTTCCAGGACACGCTCGGCGACTTCCTCGACGAGTTCACCGTGCGCTCCCGCCTCGTGCTGCACGTCGACTCGGACCTCTACTCGTCGGCGCTCTACACCCTGACGCGGTGCAACGACATCCTCGTGCCGGGCAGCATCGTCGTCTTCGATGAGTTCTCCTCGGTGCTCAACGAGTTCGCCGCGCTGCGCGACTACTGCTCGGCCTATCGGCGCGAGTACGAGGTGATCGCGTCGGCGTACACCTACTACGGTCACCTCGCGATCCGGATGCTCTGAGCCCCGCCCCTCGCAGAGAGGCGTGGCCGGCGAGAGAGGCCGGAGAGGTCAGCGCGCCTCTCGCGCGAGCAACTGCTCGAAGCGGTCGGTGCATCCGGCGAGGGCGAACTCGTCCTCGGCCAATTCGCGGGAGCACCTGCCCAGCTTCGCGCGCATGTCCGGGTCGTCGACGAGTGTCACCAGCCACTCGGCCGCCTCCGAGAGCGAGTCGACGCTGGGCGGGAGTGCCCTGCCGCCGGCGCGGGTGATCAGGTCGGCGGCCAGGTTCTCCGCCGGCAGCAGGCCGATGATCGGCCGTCCGGCACAGAGGTAGGACAGCGTCTTGGACGGCACCGAGAAGGCGCCTGCGGCCTGGTCGAGCAGCACGATCAGTGCGTCGCCGGTGCCGAGCACCTCGGGGAGGCGCTCGTAGGGCTGATAGGGCAACAGGGTGACGGGTACGTCGAGGCGCGCCGCCTCGGCCCTGATCACGTCGACGGCGGGACCTTCGTTCACGACCACGAGCCGTGCCGGGCGCCCTGCGTCGATGAGGTGGCGGGTCAGTCCGACCATCAGGGCGGGATCGTGCTTGAGCCCGAGCGTGCCGGAGTAGAGAAGCGTGAAGGTGTCGTCGAGGCCGTGCTCGCGACCCCACGCGTTGTCGCGCTCGACGGGGACGATCTCGTCCAGCGGCGCCCAGTTGGGGATCACGACGACCTTGTCGGCGGTGCCCCACTCCTCGTGGATCGGCACGAAGGAGGGCGCGATCACCACGATCGCCGCGGCTCGGCGGGCGCACCAGCGCTCGGCGACGGAGAAGGCGAAGGCGACCAGTCGGAAGCCCTTGCTCAGCTTCTGGCCGGCGAAGGACTTCACCGCCACGGAGTAGACGTCCTGGTGCCACAGCACCCACGGCCGGCGCAGGAGCCACATCGCGGCGGCGAACACGACGAGTGTGGGGATCTGGACGTTGGAGGCCAGTGTCACGTTGGGGCGGCGGCGTACGACCTCCGCCGTCAGCAGGAAGCCGCGCACGATCTCACGACACAGGCGCGAGATGAAGCGCATGTTGTCGACGGGCTTCGGGCGACCGACCGTCTCGACCCGCAGACCGATCTCGGGATCGGAGCGCAGATTGCCCTTTCCCGAGACATAGGCGGCGGTGTAGGAGTGCGTGACCTGGTGTCCGCGGCGGGCGAGCTCGCGACTCAGTTCGACCTGGAACGGGTGCCCGCTGTGGTCATGGACGAGGATGCGCAAGCGCTGACCTCATTCCATGCTTCGCTTGACCTGGTCGTAGACCCAGGCGTAGGTCTTCGCCAGGCCGTCGGCCAGCGTGATGGACGGCTCCCAGCCATAGGTGTCGAGGATCTGGGTGTTGTCGCTGTTGCGGCCGCGGACGCCCTGCGGGGCGTCGAGCTGGTAACTGCGGGTGCAGGTGATGCCGGCGATCTCCTCGACGATCGAGTAGAGCTGGTTGATCGAGACGAGCTCCGAGCTGCCCAGGTTGACCGGTGCCGGGCTGTCGCCCTTGAGGATCATCTGCGAGCCCTGCACGCAGTCGTCGATGTACATGAAGCTCCGGGTCTGCTCGCCGTCGCCCCAGATGTCGAGGTGGTGTTCGCCGGTGATGACGGCAGTGGCGATCTTGCGGCACACTGCGGCCGGGGCCTTCTCGCGCCCGCCGGTCCAGGTGCCGTTGGGGCCGTAGACGTTGTGATAGCGGGCCACCCGCGTCGTCAGGCCGAAATCCTCGAGGAAGTGCCGGCACATCCGCTCGGTGAAGAGCTTCTCCCAGCCGTAGCCGTCTTCCGGCATGGCCGGGTAGGCGTCGGCCTCCTTGAGCGCGGTGATGTCGGGGTCGGTCTGCTTGTCCGCGGCGTACACGCAGGCCGAGGAGGAGTAGAAGTAGCGCTCGACGCCGGCGTCGCGCGCCGCCTCGAGCATGTGCGTGCTGGTCAGCACCGTCAGCATGCACAGCGCCTTGTTGTTCTCGATGAAGCCCATGCCACCCATGTCGGCAGCGAGCATGTAGACCTCGCGCGCGCCGTCGGTCTGCGCGTAGGCGTCCTCGCGCCGCGACAGATCCGCCTGGACGTTCTGGGCGCCGTCGTGAACCTGGTACCACTGGTCGAGCGGCTTGACGTCGACCGAGCGAACGCTCAGGCCCTGCTCGAGGAGATTTCCGACGAGATGACCTCCGATGAAGCCGCCGCCACCGGCGACGAGGACGTCAACACTCATGAAGTGCACCAACCTGCCTGATCCCGAAGATGAAAATGGACTTTGCCTGGCCCCCGACGTGACAACGATCAGAACCTGACGATGTCACGCCGGCCGCGCCCCCGCACTAGAATCGCCGATCGTGTCTCGTCAAGCCCCTCGTCCGGGCAGCGCCCTGATCACCGGAGTCACCGGGCAGGACGGTATCTACCTGGCCCGGCGGCTCCTCGCGGAGGGGTGGTCCGTGGTCGGCACGGTCCGACCGGGTCCGACGTCCGCGCGTGCGACCTACCTCGGTGGCGTGCGGCTCGTGCCGATCGATCACACCGTGAACGACGGGCTTGCCGATCTCGTGACCGAGATCACTCCCGACGAGATATACAACCTGGCCGCACAGAGCTCGGTCGGGCGGAGCTGGGACCTCCCCGACATCACCCGCGCGGTCAACACCGGCACCGTCGAGCAGCTGATCCTCGGCGCGCTGCGGGCGCGCGATCGCACCGGTGCACAGGTGCGGCTGCTGCAAGCCTCGTCGGCCGAGGTCCGGGGAGCGGCCGCGCACAGCCCCTACGGCCAGTCGAAGGCGGCCGCGGATGAGTTGGTGCGTCGCGCCCGCGAGGAGCGCGGACTCTTCGCGGCCAGCGTCTTCCTGCACAATCACGACAGCCCCCTGCGGGGCGAGGCATTCGTCACCCGCAAGATCAGCAGAAGTGTCGCCGAGATCGGCTTGGGCCGCCGGGAACGCCTCGTGCTGGGAAATCTCGCGGTTCGACGCGACTGGGGTTTCGCCGGCGAGTACGTCGACGCGATGCGTGGACTGCTCGATCTCGACGAGCCGGTCGACCTCGAGATCGGCACCGGCCGGGTGCACTCGCTGGAGCAGCTGGTGCAGGCCGCCTTCACCGCTGCCGGCCTCGGCCGGGCTGCCGATTTCATCGATCACGACCCGGCCCTGATGCGTCCCGCCGATGCCGAGGAGCTGGTGGCCGACCCCGGCCCGGCGTCCCGGATCCTCGGCTGGCAGGCCCGCTACACGCTCGAGGACCTGATCGCCCGGATGGTGGCGGTCGATCTCCAGCGGCTGCGCACGGGCGTCGAGGAGTCCCTCGACTACCTGGCGCCGCCGACGCGGGTCACCGCCTCCTGACCGAGCATCACGCGGGCTTGCGGGCCCGGACGTCGAGCACGATCCGCGGCGCCAGCCGGCTCGAGACCGCCTTGTCCAGGAGCCATGACGCCGGCGTGAGAGTCCAGGCGGGTGGGTTCATCGAGGCGAGGTAGGCGCGCGAGGTCAGGGTGTAGCGCAGCTTCGGCTCGGCGACCACGTCGGTGTAGCCGAGGCGGGTCAGGAGCGCGGTGATGCTGCGCCGGGTGTGCAGGATCCAGTGGTGTTCGGCGATCCGGCGGTCCGGGATCGCGCTGAACCGGCCGCTGGTGGCGCGCTTGAGGGCATTGGCGGCACCGTCGGCGCCGGTCCAGTGCGGGGTCTGCAGGAAGAGCACGCCGCCGGGTCGCAGCATGGTGAGCGAGTCGCGCAGGAGGTCGTCGCCGTTGGGCACGTGCGCCAGCACGCACCACATCGTCACCACATCGGCGTCCTCGCGGTGGGCCAGCTCGGCGAGATCGCCCAGATCCAGGTCCACGCCGTAGCGCTCCCGGGCGAGCTCGACCGCGCCGGCGACGATCTCGTTGCCGGAGACGCGGAACCCGGCCTCGTCACGGGCGATGCTCAGGAACTGGCCGTCCCCGGCTCCGACGTCGTACAGGACGGGAGCGTCGGTCTCGTCGCCACGGGAGCCGCCGAGGGCCTCGGTGATCCAGGTGAGTGCTGCGCGCCACGCCTCGGGACCGGCGGTCTCGCGCTTGATGTCGACCCAGTCGCTGTAGTTCTCCGCGGACATCGATCGCTGAGCCTCGTCGGCGTACTGCCGACGCTCGTCCTGGAAGTCGGGCCAGAAGTGTGCGCCGCAGCGACGGCAGTGGTGGATTCGTCGTCCGGTGCGCCGCGACGGCGGGCCGACGACGACTGTGGTGTCGGCACAGGCGGGGCAGCGGGTCATCGGTTCCTCGGGTTCGGGTTTCGGGCGCGACCGCGCCGGCGGCGGCAAGCTAACACAGTGGCGGGGTCGCCGCGCCGCGCTGCCCTCAACACGTGCTCAGGCCCGACCGGATCAGGTCGGCGGTGCGCTCCCAGGTGAAGGCCTCGGCGAACTCGGTGCCCGCGCGCAGCTCCTCCGGGGTCAGCGCGAGCGCGGCCGTGATCGCCTCGGCCAGCGCAGCCGGAGTGTTGGCTGCAGCCGTGATCGCGTGTCCGCCGGTCACCTCGGCGAGGGCCGGGTCCGTCGAGATCACCGCCGGGATGCCGAGACGCAGCGCCTCGGCCGCGGGCAGGCCGAAGCCCTCGAAGTCGGAGGGGAAGAGGACCAGCCCGGCGCGGGCGAAGCAGCGCTCGAAGGCGCTGTCGTCGAGCCACGGCATCAGGTCCACCCGGTCGGCGATGCCGAGCGCGCGCACCTGCTCGGCGGCACTGGCCCGGTCACGTTCACTCATGCCGACCAGGCGCAGGCGCCAGTGCTCGTCGGTCCGGCAGAAGGACGCCCAGCCGGCGAGGACGGCTGAGACGTTCTTGTTGGCGTAGTGGCCGAAGGCGATCGCGTACGGCGCCTCGTGCGTCGACGCCGCATCAGCCGATCGCCACCCGAGGGCATGGTCGGAGCCGAGCAGTGCCGTGCTCGCGTGGCGCGCGAGCCGGGGATGATGGGTGCGAAGGTCCTCGAGCGTCCGATCGGAGATGCAGAAGATCCGGTCGCTCAGACGCAGCGTCCATCCCCAGGAGACGCGGCGAGCGATGCGGGTCCGCCGGCTGAACTGGTCCGGTCGCAGCTCGAAGCGGAGGTCGTACAGGATCGTGCCGCGTGGACGGCCGAATCCGGCGAGTCCGGTGGCGGGAACGGCGGCCAGGACCGCGTCCGCATCGAGCTTGTCGACGGCACGTCGCACCGCCATCGAGCGCAGCCAGATGCCCCCGAGCGGTCCCGATGGCTGTGACAGCGTGATCGCGTCGGCGCCGGGCGGCAGGGTGAAGCTGGGCCCGTCGGGACCGAAGAGCACGCTGATCCGGTCATCGGGGAAGCGTCGCGCCCATGCCTGCAGCAGATGCTCGAGGACGATTGTCACACTGCCCGTTCGTACGACGACCGCATCCACCACCACATGCACGAGGCGTGACGATACTGTGCTCCTCGTGACGAAGCGCGCCTTGATCACCGGAATCACCGGCCAGGACGGTTCGTACCTGGCCGAACTCCTGCTCAGCAAGGGCTATGAGGTACACGGGCTGGTACGCCGATCCTCGACACTCAACCGGAGCCGGATCGACCATCTACACAGCGAGTCGAGCCTTCATCTGCACTACGGCGACCTGACCGACGGCGTCAGCCTGAGCAACCAGATCCGTGACATCGAGCCGCACGAGGTCTACAACCTCGGCGCGCAGAGTCACGTCAAGGTCTCCTTCGAGCTGCCCGAGTACACCGCGTCGACCGATGCGGTCGGCACCTTGCGGATCCTCGAGGCGATCCGCGCCGCGAAGATCGACTGCCGCTTCTACCAGGCGTCCACCTCGGAGATGTTCGGCGCGACACCGCCGCCGCAGAAGGAGACGACCACCTTCTACCCGCGCTCGCCGTACGGCGCCGCCAAGCTCTACTCCCACTGGGTGACGGTGAACTATCGCGAGGCCTATGACCTGTTCGCGGTCTCCGGCATCCTCTTCAACCACGAGTCCCCGCGTCGCGGCGAGAGTTTCGTGACCCGCAAGATCACGCTCGGAGTCGCCTCCATCAAGCTCGGCGTCACCGACCATCTCGACCTGGGCAATCTCGACGCGGTGCGTGACTGGGGATATGCGCCTGAGTACGTCGAGGGCATGTGGCGGATGCTTCAGCACGACGAGCCGCAGGACTACGTGCTCGCCACCGGCGTGGGCGCCACCGTGCGGGAGTTCTGCGAGCATGCCTTCGCGCGGGCGGGCCTCGACTGGACCGATCACGTCCGCTACGACAAGGCCTATGAGCGCCCGTCTGAGGTGGACGCCCTGATCGGAGATGCCTCCAAGGCCCGTGAGGTCCTCGGCTGGGAGGCTCGCACCAGCGTCAAGGGCCTGGCCGAGCTGATGGTCGACGCAGACCTCGAACAGCTCGGCCGGTTGATCAACCGCTGATCACGCGGCCGGCCGCTTCCGCGCCAGGATCCGGTAGGCGTGGTAGCTGTGCAGCACCCGCGGGAGCAGCACGCGATCGACGAGCCGGGTCAGCGGGACCAGCGGGGCGAAGAGCGCCTTGCCGATCAGGCGGCGTACGGCGGCCACCCGCGGCGAGGACTCCCGGCGCCACGGGGCGACATCGCCCGGGGCGATCCGGTTGAGGATCGTGGCCAGGACGATGAAGGCCTCGAGCGGGATGTGCGCCTCGCGGCGTACGACGGCCACAACCTCCATGCCGCGCTCCTCGAGAGCCGCGACCAGGTTGTCGCGGGTGATCATGTTGAGGTGCTCGGGTTGATTCCAGCCGGCCCACCACGACCCGAAGAGCCGGGCGGCGGGGGCCTGCGGGTCGGGCTGTTCGATCAGCAGCCATCCGTCATCGGTGAGCACCTCGACCGCGGCGTCGAGGTCGGCCTTCGGGTCACGGGTGTGCTCCAGGTAGTGGAACATGCTGACCTGGTCGTAGCGCCCGCGCAGGTCGCCGCTCAGGTCCGGGAACTGGCCCTGGTAGCCGGTCTCGATCCGTCCCGCCTTCTCGCCGGCGAGCACGCCGTCGGACATGTCCAGGCCGTCGAAGACGGTCTGCGGGAAGAGGGTGGCGGCCGTTTCGCAGAAGTGTGCCGAGGCGGTGCCGACGTCGAGCCAGCGGCGCGGCTGGTCGGGCCGGTGGTCGGCGACCGTCGAGGCGCGGCGGTGGTACATCTCACCCATCGAGCCGAGATTGGCCTCGGCGCGCTCGGCGTTGAGGCCGTCGTAGGTGTCGCGGTAGTAGAAGGTGAGCCCCTCGTCGGTGACCGGCGGGTTCTGGAAGACGTGCCCGCAGCCCTCACACTCGTCGAGCGGGAAGTGCCCGGGCTTGAACTGCCGCAGGTCGCGACAGACCGTACGCCGGCGGAGATCGCCGCCGCCGCACCACGGGCAGGCCGAGAGCCGCTCGCCGAGGAATCGGTCGACGCCGCGGGCGAGCTCGGTCTCGTAGTACGACCGGGCGAGGTCCAGTTCGGGGCTCTCAGTGCCCGGCGCGACAGACATGCGCGCAATCCTAGGGCGACTTATGCCCTAGCATCCGGCGGGTGGTCAGTTTTCAGGCAATCCCGTCGATCGTGAAGCGCAGGGCGGGTTGGTTCATCCGGGACCGGTTCCCCTTCCGCCCTGTGGTCCGTCAGGTCCAGGGCGTCGAACTGGTGCTGCCGTGGTCGCACCGGCTCCCCGACTATGCCGCCGCGGGGCCCGGCTACGGGCAGAACCTGGTGCGCCTCGCCGCGGTACTCGCTGAGGCGGGCCCGCTGACCGTTCTCGACATCGGCGCCAATGTCGGCGACTCCGCGGTGCAGATCCTGCACGCGGCGGACGGCAAGGTGCTCTGCGTCGAGGCGGATGTCGCCTACCTGGAGTTCCTGCACCGCAATGTCGACGCCGACGAGCGCGTCGACGTGGTCGAGGCCCTGCTCGCCGTCGGCGACGCGGCGAGTGCGCGCACCGCCGTACGCACCGGGGGAACCACGCGCTTCGCCGACGGCGTCGAGGCAGGGTCGGGGGACGCGATGCCGACGATCACGCCCGCCGAGCTGCGTGAGCGCTTCCCCGCCTTCGACGGGCTACGACTGGTCAAGTCCGACACCGACGGCTACGACGTGAACCTGGTCCCCGCGGTGGCGGCGGAGTGGGCGGACGCACGCCCGGTCCTCTTCTTCGAGTACGACCCCTACCTCACCCGGCTCGCCGGCTTCGACCCGTCGCAGGTCTGGTCGGATCTCGAGAGCCTCGGCTACCGCCACGTCGCGGTCTGGGACAACGGCGCCACTCCCGTCGGCCGTGCCCCGATCGACCGCATCGCCGAGCACGCTCGCGCGCTCGACGACCAGCCGGGACGCGGACGGCCCCGGGCCTACTGGGACGTCGCGGTCGTCCACGGCGACGACGCGGCCGGACGGCAGGCGATCGAGGGGATGGTCAGCGCCGAACTGCGGTGAGCCTCGTGGTCTCGCGTCGTACGACGGCGCGGCCGGCGGCATTGGTGTGACAGCCGTCGTCGGTGAACTGCGGCTGCATGAGCCCGTCGGGCTGCATCAGCGCCGGGGTCATGTCGAGCACGCCGACCTCGTCTCCAGTGTCGGCCGCGGCCGCGTGTAGCGCCTCCCGGACAGCCCGGTGCGCGGCCAGGCGTTGCTCCGGAGAGCCGGCCACCGGGAAGGCGTTGTGGTCGAGCACGTCGATGCACGGCGGTACCGGCACGACGACGCGTGATGCCGCCGGCCCGATGATCGCGGTGAGCGCGCGCACGTGGTCGACGTACTGCGCGACGAAGCCGACGTCTCCGCCGTCGGCGAGGCGTGGCGCGAGATGGCAACGGATGTCGATCTCCCCGAAGACGAAGAACCACGAGACCCGCTGGGAGGCGGTGAGCCTGCCGATCCTGGCGGCGAGGCCCTGCAGCGCGGGCGGGAAGCCGTCGCGCGCGATCGAGTACATGACCCGGGGACCGAGGTGGATCACCCAGCGGCCGGGAGCCGCCGCGCCGACGCCGGGGAAGGGGAAGCGGCCGGTGTTGAGCAGCACCGAGTGGGAGTCGCCGACCCAGATCTCCTCGACCTTGCCGCGGCGCAGTGCGAGGAGCAGCCGGGTCATGCCGACGAGTCCGGTCAGCCGCGCCCGAAGCAGCCGGATTCGTGCCCTCATCGTGCGCGCACGGCCTCGGCGATCGCGTCCGCGACCTTGACCCGACCGGTGTAGGAGTAGTGCTCGTTGGCGTTCTGGCTGTCCTCGAAGTCCTCGTCGTCGAGGTCGACGTCGAGGAGGCTCATCGGGCTCGACGTGTGGCGGCTGAGGGCGCCCTCCTGCAGGGCGAGATCGGCGCGCACGTGCTTCTCGAACTCACCGGGGAAGTGCATCTCGCCGCGTTCGAGCGGTGGCTGGCTCCACACGCCGACGACGGGCACGCCGTACGCCTCCAGGTTGCGTCCCAGCTTGGCGAGGGCGTCGAGCCCGGGATGAGTGGGATCGACCAGCTCGCCGTGGAAGTAGTCGAAGCGCAGCCGCTCCAGCTCGGCCGGCCAGGGCGGCGCGCCCATGCCCTTGAGGTGGTCGCGGAAGGAGCCGATGGTCTGCTCGCCGTTCCACTGGGTCCGCACCGGGAGCGCCAAGTAGGCGGCCATCTGCTCGGGGGTGTGGTACGACCCGCCGCGCCCGATGTAGCGCACTGGGCGCCGGGCGTCGCGGACCGTCGCGAGCGCCGCAACCGAGCGCGGATAGCCGACGATGGGGTGGTCGCAGATGTGCGTGCTCGTGGCCGTGCGCAGGGCGAGCGTCATGACGACGGCCTTCGGGCGCTGGTCGAGCGTTGCGAGGATCCGGATCGTCTCGGAGAAGATGTTGGCACCGAAGCCGGGTCCGACCAGGTTGGCCACCTTGCCCAGGCGCGGCTCGAGCATGGCGGGCAGCAAGGTGCGGTCCTGGTCGCGCGGCGACCACGAGAGCGTCGAGCTGTCGCCGAGCAGGAGGACGTCGACATCACCCTCGACGAGCTGGCGGCGTGCGTACTCGACCTGCCGGAGCGGCGCGTCGACCAGTCGATTGCGAACCTTGCGCACGCGGGTGAGCTGCTCCTGGACGCGCACCGAACCGCGAGCGCGGTACAGCGCCGACTTGATCACCATGGGCGTAACTCTGGCACAGCGGAGGTACCGCTTCGTGGTTCGTGTCGAAGGAGTGGACGCGAACTGCGATGATGCACCGCGTGGTGAGCGAGAACATGGCCGCGTCCGGGCCGCGGCATGTCGCACGAGGCGATTCGTCGGCGAATGTCCGGGTCAGCCTCGTCACGGTCGACCAGGTTCTCTCGAGCCTGTCCAACGTGATCGCGCTGGTCTGGGTGGCGCATGCCCTGTCGCCGGTGGACTTCGGGCGCTTCAGCCTCATCATCATCATCTACACCGTCGCCCAGGTCGCCGTGCGCAGCCTGATCTCGACCACCGTGCTGGTGCACCCCGAGGATGCCGACAACAAGCCGGGTGTGGTGCTGTCGACGACGATCATCATCGGCCTGTTCTCGGCCGTGATCTGTGGTGGCTCCGGGGCCGCGATGACCGTCGGGCACAGCCGCATGGGCGGGGCCGTGGTGGCCCTCGGGGTAGCGCTGCCGCTGCTGCTTCTCCAGGACGTCGGTCGCTACCTGGCCATCGCGCGCCAGAAGCCCGGTGGTGCGGTCGTGCTGGACTCGCTCTGGCTGGTGCTGATGGTCGGCGGTCTCGTCGCCGCCGTACCGCTCGGCGCCGACTCGCTCACCGTGCTGGTGGCGGTCTGGGCCGGATCGGGCGCACTGGCCGCACTCTGGGTCTTCGTCCAGTACGGCGCCCCGACGTCCGGCGGGGTCGCCTGGCTGCGGGAGCGGTGGGCCTTCTCCTGGCGCGCCATGGTCAGTGGTCTGGCGGCCAGCGGCACGGCCCTGGCGACGGCGTCGCTGATGAGCCTGCTCAGCAGCCCGATCGCGGTCGCCGCTTTCCGGGCCGCGACCCTCATCGGCGCGCCGAGCACCGCCGTCCAGATGGCGGTGTCGACCTCGGCAGCCGCAGACATCGCGCGTGAGGCCGACGACCCGGTCGCGGTGTGGCGTCACGTACGTCGGGCGATCGCGATCGCCACGGTGGTCGGCATCCTCAATCTCGTCGTACTCGTGTTCCTGCCCGACGTGCTCGGTCACGCGCTCCTCGGTGAGGCGTGGGACGTCGTGAAGCCGCTGATGCTCGCCGTTGGCCTGAAGGTGCTGCTGATGGCGGCTCAGAGCGGCCTGCGTGCCTCCCTGATCGGGCGTCGCCTGATCAGCGTTGCCATGGTCACCGACATCGTGAGCATCGTGCTGGTCGGCGTCTGCATGGTGGTCGGCGCCGCGATGGGCGGGGCGGAGGGAGCGCTGTGGGCGATGGCCGTGGGTACCGGGGTCTCGACCTTCTGCTGGTGGGCGGCCCTGTTGTGGAAGGGCCGGCACTTCGAGGGCGTCGAGGTCGCGAAGTCCGTGGCGCCCCCGGTCGTCCGGCGGGCGGGCGCCCACCGCGCCTGATGTCGACGCCCGTCGTGGGTGTCAGGCGTCGAAACGCGCCCGGTCGTAGGCGTGCGGGGCGATCTCGATCTTGGACAGCCGCCGCGCCGGTACGCCGCCGTAGAGGTGGTGGGCGTTGGCGGTCTGGCCGGTCCAGGTCGTCGAGCCGGCGCCGAGGAGCATGCCGTCCTCGAGGACCGTGCCGGGGAGAAGTGTGCAGGAGGTGGCCACCACGGCGCCGTTGCCGAGAGTGACCGGCTGGATCAGCATGACTCCCTCGTGGGGGTCGAAGGCGTGGGTGAGGACCGTGGTGCGGATGCCGGTGATCCAGCAGTTGTCGCCCATCCGCAGTCCGCCGCCGCAGTCCATGTAGTGGTGGCTGATGATGTGCGAGTAGTCGCCCATCCGGAGCGTCTGCCGGTCGCCCTCGTCACCGCCGGGGACGCTCTCGAAGCCCGAGTCGCCGAGGATCTGGTTGAACATCATGATCCGCGAACCCCGGCCGAGCTTCACCAGCGTCATGTCGCGGAAGAAGTTGAAGTGCCCGATGAGCACGCCCTCGGCGAGCTCGAACCGCGCCACGCGCTGCACCAGGCAGATGCCGATCCGCGCTGCCGGGTGGATCTCGTGACCCAGCCGGTTGAGCAGGCGATTCTTCAGGTTGCCGGGCGGCAGCAGGAACACGAGAGTGGTGAGGGTCGAACGCACGGCCGGAGCCTATCCCGCCGCGGACCTCGACGTCGTGCGGTCGCTATCCTCTGGGCCGTGAGCGAGCGTGCGGTCGGACCAGGGCAAGGGGCTCACGGGCCGGCGAAGGAGACTTTCCGATGACCGTCCTCGCTGAGCTCGCCGACGGGCTCGTCTCCCAGCAGTGCGACGTCTGCGTGCCGCCCGTCCTGACCGTCAACACGATCGACGGCCTGCGCCGTACGGGGTGGTCCCTGCGCAGTGACGGCAAGGAGTTGGACGCCTGCCCCAACTGCACGGTTCGGGTGGCGCCACGGATGCGCCGGCCGCGGGCGGACGCCGTGCCGGTGTCGCCCGACCCGGACCGGCTGCCGAATCTCCTCGTGGTCGGGGCGACGAAGGCCGGAACCACCAGCATGCACAACTACCTGGCGGTGCACCCGGAGATCGAGGTCTCGGCGGAGAAGGAGATGCGCTTCTTCACCGACCCCGACTGCCGCGCCTGGGTGGGCCGCTACCAGGAGCACTTCGCGACCGGCACCCGGTATCGCGCGGAGTCGACCCCCTTCTACTCCAAGACGCCGGCCTTTCCCGGTGTCGTGGACCGGATGGCCGACCTGGTCCCCGACGCGCGCATCATCTATCTCGTCCGCGACCCGGTGGACCGGATCGTCGCGGAGTTCGTCGAGCAGGTGCAGTGGAATGCGGCCAGCGGCGAGCTCGCGGACGTGCTCGCCGATCCGCTGGAGCCCACCAACGCACTCGTCGCGTCGAGCCGTTACGGCAGCCAGCTCGACGACTACCTGCGGCGCTTCCCCCGGGACCGCGTGCTGGTGCTCGACCTCGCCGACCTGGCCGAGGACGTCGTCGCCACGATGGGACGGGTCTTCGCCTTCCTCGGCCTGGAGGTGCCTGCGGACCTGTCGCCGGAGACGCTGACCCGTCACAACACGCTGGAGGAGAAGGTGGCGCTGCCGCCGTGGTTGATGGCGGTACGACGCGGTCCGCTGGTGCGCGCCTGGCGCCGACTGCCGGAACGCCCCAGACACCTCGTCAGCCACCTAGCGTGGCGGCGTACCGGCGCCAAGGTGGCGCGCCCAACCCTCGACGAGGACACCCTCGCCAAGCTCCGCGAGGCGCTCCGACCCGAGGTCGAGCGCCTGCGTGAGCTGACCGGCCAGGCCTACGCCGGCTGGTCCCTCTGAACTCTCAGTCTTCCTTGCGGCGGAAGAGGAAGAACTTGTCGTAGACGCCGATGAGGTCGCGGCGCTCGTCGGAGTCGTGCGTCCAACGCGAGTCGACGAGCTCGTAGCCGGCCTGCTCGACCAG
>Ga0164242_10003412_pt1 | contig 18167 bp, 11 predicted proteins | sample OricomgcompostMG_FD_108783 | JGI IMG/M metagenome (GOLD analysis project Ga0164242, IMG submission 108783) | Miracle-Growth compost microbial communities from Emeryville, California, USA - Original compost - Miracle growth compost (MG) ... | reverse complement strand
TGCGGTTGCGCCGACCGACCGAGGTGCATGTCGGCGACATCCGCGGGAGCAAGCCTCGGGCACGAGGCGTCATCGGTCACCTCCTGCGGGATGTCGATCGCCGCTTCCTGGAGGAGATCCCGGTCACCTCTCCGGCGCAGACCTGGTGCCAGCTGGCAGCACTGCTTTCGCCTGAGGACCTGGTCGCCGCCGGAGACTTCCTCCTTTCAGGTAAGCGCATGCGCCACGGCCGACGGGATCCGCCGCTCTGCTCGTTGACGGACCTCGAGGAAGCACGGGCGCGATTCGGCAGGCAACCCGGCGCTGCGAACATCCGATGGGCGTTGCCCCGACTGAGGCCCGGAGTGGATTCCCGTCCGGAGTCGCTGCTTCGGCTGACATTCGTCGCTCACCGGTTGCCCGAGCCGGCCATTCAGCATCCGGTGGCCGTGCTGGGCGGGCGGATCCTGCATCCCGATCTCGCCTACCCGTTCGCAAGGCTCGGCATCGAGTACGAGGGTGACGATCATCGCCAGGACAAGGCAAGGTGGCGTGACGACCTGCGCCGCGGCGTGTTGTTCGACGACGCGGGGTGGCGGATCATCCGCGCGACGCAGGACGACCTCGACGACCCGAGCACCATCGTGCTCGCGGTGCGTCGTGCCCTGCGGCGTGCGGCGGTGCAATCTACGAGGTCGACCGCGGAATCAAAGAGGTCAACGGCGGTGCCAATACCCACGGGTACGGCCAGGCCTCGCACGCACCGACAGCCATGATCGCAGCAGTAACGCAGCGAGACCCGCTCTCACTGACATAAAATGCCAGTGGGCCCGGCGTGATCAGCACTATCTGTCAGTGAAACGGGATGTCGCGCGGTGGCGCTCACCGGCGCCATGCGCTCGTAAGGTGCCTCGGCACACGGCGGTTACGGCTGCCGCGGTATGACATTCCGTCTCACCGACAGAAAGTGCGAGTCACCGCCACGTGATCAGCACTATTTGTCAATGAAACGGAATGTCGTCTGCACCCCGTGTCGATGGCGGCGGCAGCTGTCGGTGGCGACCGCAGCTATCGACGCCGGCACCCCTCACGATTGCGGGTGCAACTGTCGATGAGAGCATGCTCACCTCGCGAGGCTCGACCGCGCGCGACCGCGGCGGCCGGCGCGCGCCCGCGCCGCGCGCCGCGGCGGCTGGACCCTATCCGGCGGCGTTCGCCTGGGCGACCATCGCGTCGACCATCTCGTCCGTGAGACCCACGCCAGGGAAGCGGCCGATCCGGCGCAGCGGCATCGAGCCCATCATGGCCACGAGCTCCTCGTTCTGGAACATGTCCGCCGCCGCGGGATTCTGCGCGGCCGCCTGCTGAAGCAGACCGGACAGCACCTGCTGTCCACCGGGATGCGCCATCCACTCGGCCAGCGACGACTGCCTGTCGAGCGGAGCGACGTGCTCGTCGACACGCAGCTCGACGCTGCCCTGCTCTCGGATGTCGCGCGAGCTCGCTCCGACCAGGATGTCGACGGACCCGTTCTCGACGTACCACCGCTTGAGCGTCGGGTGGAAGTACGCGAAGTCGCGGTATCCGAGCGTGAACGAGACCTCGCGGCTCTCACCCGGATCCAGCTCCACCGCCGCGAACCCACGCAGCTCGTTCACCGGCCTGCGCACCTGGCTGCTCGGCGCGGCGACGTACAGCTGGGCGACCTCGCGGCCCGCTACCGCCCCCGTGTTGGTCACGGTGACGGAGACGTGAACGGCCAGGTCGGCATCCGTGCCCTCGACGCTCATCGACAGTCCCGAGTACTCGAAGCCGGTGTACGACAGCCCGTGCCCGAACGGGTAGCTCACGGGCAGCCGACGCGCGTCGTACCAGCGGTATCCGACGAAGACGCCGTCGCCGTACTCCAGGTGCCCGTCGCTCCCCGGGTAGTCGAGGAACGCGGAGTTGTCCTCGAGCTGCTCCGGGATCGTCTCGGTGAGGCGTCCGGACGGGTTGACCCTGCCGAACAGGATGTCCGCGATCGCCCCGCCGCCCGCCTGCCCGAGCAGCCACCCCTCGATCACCGCGCGAGCGCCGGCCTGCCAGTTCGAGACCCGGACGGCCGACCCGTTCGACAGCACGACGACGACGTTGGCGTTCGCCTGCCCCACCTCGGCGAGCAGCGCGATCTGGTTCGTCGGAAGGTCGATGTCAGTGCGGTCGTACCCTTCCGACTCGGCGGAGGACGGCAGCCCCAGGAAGACGACGGCGACATCCGCCGCTGCCGCCACGGCCGCGGCCTCGCGCTGCAGCTCGCGCGCATCCACCCCGTCCGTGAGCGAGAAGCCGGGCGCGAACGTCACGTCGGAGCCGGCGATGCGGCGGATCTCGGTGAGCGCGTCATCCAGCCGCGTCGGCTCGATCTGCGAGCTTCCCGCACCCTGGTACCGAGGGTTGCGCGCGAACTCTCCGATGACGGCGATGGATGCGTCATCCGACAGCGGAAGGATGTCGCCCTCGTTCTTCAGCAACACGGCCGCCTTCGACGCCGCCTCCCTGGCGAGGGCGTGATGCGCCACTGCCAGCTCCTCGGGCACGGCGAGCTTGCGCCCGGGTTCTGCGACCAGATGTGCATGGTCGAACACCAGGCTCAGCACGTTCCGCACCGCAGCGTCGAGGGATGCCTCGTCCAGAGACCCTGCACGCACCGCGGCGACGATCGCGGCCGGGCCGGCCTGCGATTCGGGCATCTCGAGGTCGAGGCCCGCCGCGATGGCGGCATCCCTGTCGTTCACCGCGCCCCAGTCGGAGACGACAACGCCGTCGAATCCCCACTCGTCGCGCAGCACCTCGGTCAGCAACCAGTGGTTCTCCGTGGCGTACACGCCGTTCACCTTGTTGTAGGCGGCCATGACGGTGGCGGGAGAGGCATCCTTCACCGCGCGCTCGAAGCCGGCGAGGTAGATCTCGCGGGCGGTGCGCTCATCCAGGTCGGCGCTCACCCGAAACCGGTCCGTCTCCTGGCTGTTCGCCGCGTAGTGCTTGAGCGACGTGCCGACACCCTTCGACTGGATGCCGCGGATCAGCGCAGCGCCGAGCTCACCGGCGACGAGCGGGTCTTCCGAGAAGTACTCGAAGTTGCGCCCGCACAGCGGCGAGCGCTTGATGTTGATGCCCGGGCCAAGCAGCACCTGCACGTCGAGCGCGTTCGACTCGTCGCCGAGCGCCTGCCCGACCCGCTCGATCAGCTCGACGTCCCAGGTGGAGCCGAGACCCACCGCCGGCGGAAAGCACGTGGCGGGGAAGCTGCCGCCGATCCCGTTCTCCTGCTCGGGGGGCTGGCGGCGGACGCCGTGCGGTCCGTCGCTGAGCGTGATCGCGGGGATCCCCAGCCGATCGATGGCCCTCGTGTGCCAGAACCCGTCGCCCGTGACGAGCGCCGCCTTCTCTTCGAGGGTGAGCTGGGAGAGCATCTCGTCGACGTCGTTGGCCATGGCATCCATTCTCTCCGGGCCGACGGATGCTCGCGAGAGTTTCCGGCTCGCCCCGCGCCGCAGACAGCCCCGGCCCGGTCGGGTGCGAACCGGCTTCCCCCGACGGTCCAAGCGGATGAGCCTCTTCGTCCCGGCCGGAACGGCTGAGCCCCGCCGGCTCCGCTCGGCCCCGCCGGCCCCGCTCATCCCCGCTCAGCCCCGCCGGCCCCGCTCAGCCCTGCCGGCTCCGCTGAGCCCTGGTCCGCGCCGCAGGGCCGCGGCTACCCTCGAACTCGTGACGCACCACCTCACGCGCGACGAGGCACGGCGCATCGTGGTGCGCGCGCAGTTGCTCGACGCCGAGCGACCCTCCGACGTCGTCGAGGTGGCCGAGCAGCTCTGCTCCATCAAGATCGATCCGACCTCGGTGATCGCCCCCGCCGAGCACACGATCCTGTGGTCGCGCATCGGCTGGTCGTACGAAGCCGGACAGCTCAAGAAGGCCGTCGAGCTGGACAAGGCCCTCTTCGAGTTGGACGGCACGTTCCGGCCCGCCAGCCTCCTGCCGTTGATGCTGCCCTGGATGCGCACACGGCCGGTCCGCCACAGCACGAAGGAGTGGCTGGCCGCGAACGAGAAGTTCCGCGCCGAAGTGCTCGCCCGGCTGCGCGGCGAAGGGCCGTTGCTCGCATCCGACATCCCGGACACCGCCGCGGTGGCGGGCAACGACGAGGGCGGATGGTACGGCCCCAATCAGGTACCTCGCATGCTCGAGTTCCTCGCGCGCACGGGCGAGATCGCCGTCGTTCGCCGTGAGGGGCGCCATCGCGTCTGGGACATCACCGAGCGGGTGTTCCCGCAAGACCTGCCCGAGTACGAACCTGCGGAAGCGAAGCGGATGCTCGACGAACGGCGGTTGCAGGCCGCCGGCCTCGCGAAAGCCAAGTCGCCGTGGACGCCCGTGGGCGAGGCAGGCCAGCCCGCCACCATCGAGGGACTGCGAAGCAAGTGGCGGGTGGATCCTGACGCCCTCGCCCACCTCGACGACGACACCGACGGCCGGGTCGCACTTCTCAGCCCGTACGACGGGATGCTGTTCGACCGGCCCCGACTGCGCGACATCTTCGACTTCGAGTACGTGCTCGAGCAGTTCAAGCCGAAGCCGCAACGCCGATATGGATACTTCGCGCATCCCATCTTGATCGGCGACGTCTTCATGGGCATGCTCGACGCCGAGGTCGACCGTGAGAACCAGGTGCTGCGCGTCAACGCGGTGCACGAGCTCATCCCGTTCGAGCCCGAAGAGGACGAGATGGTGCGCGGGGAGATCGCGGATCTCGGCGAGTGGCTCGGCGTGCGCGTCGCCGAGTTCTGAGTCTCCGCCACCGCCGGTTGAGCTTGTCGAAACCGCGCCGCGAACACGGGTTTCGACAGGCTCAACCGGCGGTGGTGCTACTCCGCGAGCGCCGCTTCGAACTCGTCGACGGCCCAGTCGAGATCGGCAGCATCGACGACGATCGGCGGGGCGAAGCGGATGGTGGCACCGTGCGTGTCTTTCACGAGGATGCCGCGGCGCAGCATCCGTTCCGCAAGCTCGCGTCCCGTGCCGACCGCCGGATCGATGTCGACGCCCGCCCACAGGCCGGCGCCGCGCACCGCTGTCACACCGCGACCGACGAGCGCCTGCAGGCGGGAGTGCAGACGCGCCCCCAGCTCGCGGGCGCGTTGCTGCGGCTCGCCGGTGGCGAGCATCCGGATCACCTCGAGCGCGACCGCGCACGCCAGCGGGTTGCCGCCGAACGTGGACCCGTGCTCGCCGGGACGGATGACGGACAGGATGTCGCGATCCGCCACCACGGCGCTGACCGGCACGATGCCTCCGCCGAGCGCCTTGCCCAGAAGGTAGACATCGGGCACGACGCCCCACAGGCCGCATGCGAACGTCTCGCCCACGCGACCGAGGCCCGATTGCACCTCGTCGGCGACGAGCAGCACGCGGTTCTCGGTGCACAGCCGCCGCAGCTCGGGAAGGAAGTCGTCCGGAGGCACGATCACGCCGGCCTCGCCCTGGATCGGCTCGACGAGCACGGCGACCGTGTTCTCGTCGATCGCCGCGGCCACGGCCTGCGCGTCGCCGTACGGCACCGACCGGAAGCCCGGCGTGAATGGTCCGAAGCCGTCGCGCGCGTCCGGGTCGTCGCTGAAGCCCACGATCGTGGTCGTGCGCCCGTGGAAGTTGCCGTTGAAGACGACGATGTTCGCCGCGTCTGGCTGCACGCCCTTGACGCGGTACCCCCAGGCCCTCGCGACCTTGATGCCGGTCTCCACCGCTTCGGCGCCCGTGTTCATGGGCAGCACCAGGTCTTTGCCCGCGAGCGCCGCAAGCTCGGTCACGAACGGTCCGAGCAGATCGTGGTGGAAGGCGCGGCTCGTCAGGGTCGCGCGGTCGAGCTGCTCCTTCGCGGCCGCGACCAGTTGGGGATTGGAGTGCCCGAAGTTCACGGCGGAGTACGCGGCGAGGCAGTCCAGGTATCGCTTGCCGTCGACATCCGTCACCCACGCCCCGTCGCCGGTGGCGATCACGACGGGCAGCGGCGAGTAATTGTGAGCGGCGTGCTCGTCCTCGAGGCGCAGAAGGTCGCGGGCGGCGCCGGCGGTCGGCTGCCGCGCATCAGTCGGTTCAACAGAGATGTCGGGTTTCGACAGGCTCAACCCTCGGTCGCTCAGCGGCGCAGTTCCAGAGTGCAGCATTTCACGCCACCTCCTCCTCGCAGAAGCTCGGACAGGTCGACACCGATCGGGTTGTAGCCGCGCTCGCGAAGCTGCTTCTCGAAGCCGACGGCGCGCTTGGCGATCACGACGTTGTACCCGTCCGAGATGGAATTGAGTCCGAGGATGCCGGCATCCTCTTCGCTCACGATGACGGCGTCCGGGTAGAGCTCCTCGAGCTTGCGGCGGCTCGCCTCGTCGAACGCTGCCGGTACATAGCCGATGTTCGCGTTCTCGTCGCCGTCGAGCGGATCGAGCACGGCGATCGCCGTGTCGAGGTGGTAGAACCGCGGGTCGACGAGCTTGAGGGTGACGACCTCGCGGCCGAACACCTCGGCCAGCTCGCGGTGGCTCTCCACGCTGCTGCGGAAGCCCGTGCCGGCGAGGATGCGCGTGCCCACGAGCAGGATGTCGCCCTCCCCCTCGTTCACCTGCTTCGGCTCGACCACGCGGAACCCGTTCTGGCCGAACCACTCCATGAAGGCCGGGCCCTCGGGTGCGCGCTGCGGGTACGTGAAGAGCGCGCCGTATGCGACGCCGTCGATGATGAACCCGCCGTTCGCCGTGTAGACCATGTCGGGGAGTCCGGGGATGGGGTCGATGAGGTGCACATCGTGACCGAGCCGCACGAACGTCTCGTAGAGAGTCGTCCACTGCTCGACGGCCTTCCGGGTGTCCGTCGGCTCCTGCGGATGCATCCACGGATTGATGCGGTAGCTCACGGTGAAGTGTTCGGGACGGCACATCAGGTAGGTACGGTGGGACGACACCCGACGCGGAGCGGTGTCGCTCTCGGCACTGGTGTCGGATGCCCGTTCACGCGATCCGGGGCGAAAGCGTGCGTCAGTGGAATCGATAGCCGTCATGCTTTCCAGTTTCGCACCGAGATATTGCGGGTGTATCCCACCGGCTGCATGATTCCCGCGCAAATCACTCGGTTGACGCAACGTATCCACCTAGAATGACGTCGTGGACAACCTGGATCGGAACATCATCGACCTGCTGCGCGAGAACTCGCGCGCCTCGTACGGCGACATCGGCTCGCGTGTCGGGCTCTCCGCCTCTGCAGTGAAGCGCCGCATCGACCGGCTCGTTCTCGACGGTGTCATCAGGGGGTTCACCATCAACGTCGACCCCACGATCGACGGCATGAGCACCGAGGCCTATGTCGAGCTGTTCTGCCGCGGGACGGTCTCGCCGAGCGAGCTCCAGCGCATCCTCCTCGCGGTGCCCGAGGTGGCGGAGGCCTGCACCGTGTCGGGAAGCGCCGACGCGATCCTGCGCATCCGGTCCCGCGACATCCCGAGTCTCGAGGCCGCTCTGGAACGCGTGCGCGTGGCGCCCAGCGTCGACCACACCAGGAGCGCCATCGTGCTCTCGCGTCTCGTGCATCGCGAGATCGAGTGACGTGACGCCTGGAACGCGCGGCCAACCGACCGGTCTGCGCGCGGTGACGGTGCAACGGTGCGTCGCCTGCGCACAGTGACGGTGCAACGGCACGGGAAGAGCCGGACGAGCACGCGCTAGAACGGAGCTCGCCGCGACGTTTCCTGAATGCCTCCATAGCAATCGCTCTCGACGCACACAGCGGATTCTGTGACGATGATCGGGTGGACGAACCGACGGCCCGCCTGCTTGTGGTGGAAGACGACCCCGACATGGCCAGGCTGCTGCGTCGCGGCCTGATCGCCGAGGGTTACGACGTGCTCTCCGTCGACAACGGAGTGGATGCGCTCATCACGCTGCGCGACGCGACCGTGGATGCACTGGCCGTGGACGTGATGCTGCCCGGCATGAGCGGATTCGAGTTGTGCCGCAGGGTGCGCGAGTCCGGTCGCACCATGCCGATCCTGCTGCTCACCGCTCGCGACGCCGTCGAGGACCGCGTCTTCGGGCTGGATTCCGGCGCAGACGACTACCTCACGAAGCCGTTCGCGTTCGCCGAGCTCGCGGCCAGGCTTCGCGCCCTCCTGCGCAGGGATGCCTCGACCAAACCGACGCTGCGGGTCGGCAACCTGACCATCGACTCGCTGGAGCACAAGGCATCCGTGGGCGGCAAGCAGGTGGCGTTCAGCCCGCGCGAGTTCTCGCTCGTGCGGCTGCTGGCCATGCACGCCGGCGAGATGGTGACGCGGGCGGACATCCTCGATGACATCTGGGGCGGTCACGAGCACATCGATCAGAACGTGCTCGACCAGTACGTGTCGTACGTGCGACGCAAGCTGGATGCGTCGCAGACCGGCATCCGCATCGCGACCGTGCGAGGACTCGGCTACCGGCTCGAGCCCATCGAGCAATCCGCTCCGGCCGAGCGGGGACGCGACGCATCCGGCCGGGATGAAGCGGGCAACGGCACCATCGAACGCGGGACGCCGTCCGAGCCGAGCCGGTGAACTGGATCCGCGCCCTCTCGGGGCGCCTGTCGATCACGGCCCGCATCACGGCAGGCAGCTTCGTGGTCGCGCTGCTCATCGCTGCCGTCGCGGTCGTCGGGATCAGGGCGGGCGTGAGCGTCATCCTCGACAACGCGACCGTCACCCTGCTCGAGCACGACGCCGAGCCGTTCACGCAGCAGGTGTCGAAGAACCCGCGCGACATCGACACCGTTCCCGGCGAGGGCCAGTACGTGGCCATCGTGAGCCCGGCGGGGAAGGTGGTGATGACGAGTCTGCCGAAGTCGTTGCGGCCGTTCGGGCGCATCCAGCTCGCGAACCACGAGACCATCTCGAAGGTCAGCACCCCCGAACGCGACTACACGGTGCGCAGCGCCCCCGTCGTGCGGGCGGACGGCGTGTGGCACATCGTCACCGCGCGCAGCGGGGATGCCAACGAGCTCGTGCTCGGCAGACTCAGCGCCGCCCTCATCGTGGGCGCGGCCGCCCTGGTGGGCTTCTTCGCGCTCGCATCGTTCATCCTGGCGCGCGCCGCGCTTCGCCCGGTGAACGTGATGCGACGGCAGGCCGACCAGCTCGCTCGCCAGCAGTCCGGCACGGAACGGGTGGCGGTGGCGAGCGGCGGGCGCATCGCGGGCGACCAGGAGCGGCGGGCGGCGGCGCCCGAGCTGCTCGAGGTGCCTCCCGTGCGCGATGAGCTCGCGGCCCTGGCCGTCACGCTGAACGGCCTGATCGAAGGGCTGCGCGCATCCGCCGATCGCGAGAAGCAGCTCGTGTCGGATGCCAGCCACGAGCTGCGTACGCCGCTGGCCGTGCTGCGCGGTGAGCTCGAGCTGGCGGAGCTCGACGCCGGAGACCCCGACGCGTTGCTGTCCGACAACCGTCAGGCTCAACAGACCGTGCTGCGGCTGTCTACGCTCGCCACCAACCTGCTGGAGCTGTCGCGCATCGACGCCCACGGTGACCGCGGGTCGGCGAGCTGGCCGGAGCTCGAGAACGAGCTGGCGGCGGCGATCGACCGCATGCGACAGGCATCCGCCGTGCGTCGCATCCCGTGCACCATCGACTTCGAGGTGTCGGACGTGCCGACCCACAGGGCGGTCGCGCTCTCCGGCCAGGAGTTCGGCCGCGTCGTCGACAATCTCATCTCGAACTCCATCACCGCGATCGGGGCGGCGAAGGGCGCGGGAACCGTGACGGCGCGGCTCGGGCACGACGAGTCGTCAGTGTGCCTGTCGATCGTGGACGACGGCCCCGGCATGCCGTCGGATTTCGTCCCCGTCGCGTTCGACAGGTTCACCCGTGTCGACGCTGCACGCAACACCACGACCGGGAGCGGCCTGGGTCTCGCGATCGTCGCAGGACTGGTGGATGCCGCCCATGGCGAGATCCGGCTCACCTCCACGCCCGGCGAGGGACTCACGGTCGACATCACGCTGCCGTTCACGTCGCACTGACGCGTCGGTCCCGGCGAGGGCGCCGGGTGCCCGTTCGCCCCGGTCCGGCCACCGCTCCCGTGCAGACCGCGCGAGTCAGTCGTGCAGGATGCTTCCGAAGTGGTATCCGATGCCGCTCCACGTGGAGAGGGACACGATGCGCACCGGGATGCCGTAGTCCGGCGCCTCGATGATCATGCCTCCGCCGAGATACAGCGCGACATGCGCGTCGTCGTTGAAGAAGACCAGGTCGCCCGGCTGTGCCTGCGCCTGCGTGATCGGCGTGGCCACGGCATCCTGACTGGGCACGTAGTGCACGAGCGAGACGCCGACCGTGGCGTAGGCCACCATGGTGAGTCCCGAGCAGTCGATGCCGGAATGGGAGGTGCCGTCCAGCTCGTACGGGTCGCCCAGGTAGGTGAGCGCCGTCTCGACGATCTTCTCCCTCGCTCCGCCGTACTGCAGAGCCTCCGCCAGTGCTACGGCGACCTCTGCGCCGTTCGGTCCCGACTCGGCCGCCACGATGCCGGCGATGGCGCCCGCCACGTAGTTCTCCTTCTGGACCGGTCCGCCCGCGACGGCCGCGGAGACCTGCAGCTTCTGCGCGATGAGCCTCGAATTGCTGTCAATGGTGGCCTTCAACTGCGCGGGGCTGAGCGACTCGGCAGCGTTGGCGGGAGCCGCGAACATCAGCCCGGGGATGAGCGCGAGCGCCGCGCTTCCTGCGATCAGCGCCGGCTTGCGGGATGACCGCGCACGCGACTTCCCGTCCGCGCGTACCGCCACCGGACCGGTGGGGCGCCGGGGCTCGCGATCGGCAGTCTCGGGGGTGGTGCGGGAAGGGTTCATGGTCGCCGGGGCGGCAAACGCGGGGGCGACGAACGCCGGGGCGACTCGTGGCTCCGCGACGAACGCCGCAGGGACGCTCGGCTCTGCATCGCGTGCTGTCACGCCGGGCATCGTCGCGACGGGACGCGCCGCGATCTCCTCAGCCACTGGCGAAGTTGTGGGACGCGACGGTTTCGACGGTGCCGAGCCGAAGCGAGCCGCGATCTCCTCATCCGGCTGTGAGGAGGTCGGACGCGACGGCTCCGACGATGCGGAGCCGGAGGCGGTCCTGGACTGTCGAAGCGCTCGACGCGAGGGCAAGACCGGCGCGGCCTCACGAGCGACGAGCGGCTCGTCGACCGCGACCGGTCCGGAGGCGAGGCCGCGCATCCGCTCCCGCGCTTCTCGCCGGGACCGCGGTGCAGGAAGCGCGTGTACACCGGCTTCCGATGACGTGCCCGATGGCCCGGCGAGCGGGGCTGAAGCGAGCGAGCCTTCGGCGAGAGAGGTTTCGGCGAGCGGCGAGGCGACGGATTCAGGCGAGTCGGCGCTGAACCTGGCGATGAATTCGGAGAGATCCTCGGTTTCGATCCCGGGCGTGTGACTCGTGCCGTTGTTCGACGGACGACCCGCGATCGTCGCTGCTCTCCGACCCATGCGCTCCCAGCCTGCTCCCGTTCCGCATCGCCATCAGGCGTGGGGTACGGAGGTTGTGACTACCGTTTTCCCCCAGAATGCGGACGGCTCAGCCGACCGGGATCCACCCTAACGGGTGTCGTCGCGCGCGTTCCTGATAAAGCTCGGAGGTTCGCGCCGACGCGACGGTCAGACGAGGCGCGTGAAGTGGTACGGGATGCTCGCCCAGTCCGAGAGCGGGTCGAGCTCGACATCCCGCCCCTCCGTGGGGGCGTGCAGCACGGCGCCGTTGCCCATGTAGATGCCGACGTGCTCCTCGCTGTCGAAGACCACGAGGTCGCCGGGCTGAGCGTCGGCGGCGGAGACCGGCGATCCGGCGGCATCCTGCGTCGGCACGTAGTGCGCGAGGCCGATGCCTGCCGCCGCGTAGGCGACCATCGTGAGCCCCGAGCAGTCGATGCCGCTGTGCGAGGCGCCACCGAGCACGTACGGAGTGCCGAGGTATGACATCGCGGTCGAGACGATCGCGGCGCGGGCGTTCGGGTTGCCTGTCGCGACCAGTTCGCGTGCCATGCCCTGATCGACGCCGTAGGTGCGCTGCAGGTTGGCGGCGACGTCCACGGACCCGAAGGAGTCCTGGACGACGGCAGGCTGAGCGACATCGGATGCGACATCCAGGCGCTGGACGTCGCCGTGGGATGCGGCGTTCAAGACGGCCGTCTGCAGCGCCGCGCGTTGCAGCTCGGCCTTGCTCTCGTGCCCCGCTGCGACGTGGTGCGTGGCAGCGACCGCGCGGCTCGCGACGTGCGCGCCGTCGGCGTGCGCCGCGTAGCTGGGCAGCGCCGTGGTGAGGCTTGCGATGAGGCCGAACGAGATGCCTGCGACGGCGAGTGTGAGGTTGTGGCGGCGCACCGAACGGCTCGCCGCCGAGAAGGGGCGGCGGATGCCCGCGCGGTGCACGGCTCGAGGGAGACGTGCTCCGGTGAGTGTCGTTGTCGGGTTGTCGTACGTTGAAGAGAAGAGGCGCATAAGTAAGGACCAGGCGGGCGGCCCGCACGTACGTACGGCCACCGCGATTCGTTGGGGGCAAAAGAAAAAGCCGGTTCTCACCGGCCGCCGTCCACCGTAGATGAAGTGCACCGAGCCCTCTGCAGAGCGCACTCACGTTCTCAAGGAGCAGATCAGAGCCGATTTCCGTGCGACCACCGCTTCGCCGGGGCCACGGCCGACGCTTCGCTCCACCTGCCCGATGGGCCGAGATCCGCATGCTGGCGCGGAACTCGGCGCCACGTCCGCGTCTGCGAAGCTGGTCGTTCGACCAGGTCTGATGTGACCGGTATCACCGGATGCGCGCGCTCGGGAACTGAGCGGCTGTCAGAGAATCGTCAGCCGCTCTTGCGGTCGATTTCAGCTTCGGACCGCCGACGCGACACGTTGCACGACACCTGCAGGCTCAGATGATGTCGTCCGTGAGCGCCGTCGGGCTTCCGAAACGGTGGTTGGTGATCGAGATCGACTGCTCCTTGAGGAACGGAAGCAGTTCGACCCGACCCGACGCCGTGACGGGCCCGGAGAACACCGCGACGTCGATCCGATCGCCCAGGGCACGAGCCAGTGCGGCCGGGTCGCCGCCGATCAGTCGGATCCGCTCGGACGGCGGTCCTTCCGGGTCCACGGCGGCGCCGGAGGTGGCCACGCGATGCAGCCACGCCGCATCCGGCTCCACGACCTCCGTCACGCCGAGATGGTGGAGCGCCTCGCGAAGCGGGCGCGGCAGCTGCATCGGGCTGCTCACGTCGAACCTGCCGCGTACCAGCGTCGCCGCGGCGGCGACGCGCAGGAGGGCGGCGATGCCTACGCCTTCGGCGAGACGGATGCTGACGCGCGCCGCCCGGTAACGGAACAGGTTGCGCTCCACGCCCAGCGCTGCGGCATCCCTGACGACGCCGAACTCGTTCGCCCAGGCGATCGCGTCGCTGAGAGCCGACCGGCGCACGAGGTCGAACTCCTCGTAGCTCATCGCCGGCTGGGCGGACTCGATGACGCGCGAGACCCGGGAGTCGAGTCCGCGCAGGTGCAGGCTGGCGCTGGACGAGCCTGTCTCCGCGGTCCACGAGCCGAGCCCGAACAGGTAGTTCCGCCCTCCCGCCTTGTGGCCCGCGCCCACGGACGACCTCTTCCATCCGCCGAACGGCTGGCGCTGCACGATGGCGCCCGTAATGCCCCGGTTCACGTACAGATTGCCCGCCTCGACGGCGGCAAGCCAGTACTGGATCTCGTCGGGATCGAGCGAGTGCAACCCGGCCGTGAGTCCGTACTCGACGCCGTTCTGCCACTCCACCGCCTGCTCGAGCGTGCGAGCGTGCATGATGCCGAGCACCGGGCCGAAGAACTCCGTCTGGTGGAAGCGCGATCCAGGCTGCACGCCGGTGCGGATACCCGGCGACCAGAGGCGCCCGGAGTCGTCCAGCCTCCTCGGCTCCACGAGCCACTGCTCGCCCGGCTCCAGCTGACGGAGGGCGTACTCGAGCTTGCCTGTCGCCGGCTCGATCAACGGGCCCATCCAGCTGACCGGCTGGTCGGGCCAGCCGACGTACACGCTCTCCGCGGCATCCGCGAGCTGGTCGAGGAATCGCCGCGACGTACCCATCGAACCGACCAGGATGACGAGGCTCGCCGCCGAGCACTTCTGGCCGGCGTTGCTGAACGCGCTCTTGATCACGTCGGCCACCGCGAGGTCGACGTCGGCGCTCGGAGTCACGACGATGGCGTTCTTGCCGCTCGTCTCGGCCAGAAGCGGAAGATCCGGCCGCCAGCTCTTGAACAGCTTCGCGGTCTCGTACGCGCCGGTGAGGATGACCCGGTCCACTCGCTCGTCGGCGACGAGCGCACGGCCGAGCTCGCCCTCCTCGACGTCGGCGAGCGTCATCAACTCGCGCGGAATGCCGGCCTCCCAGATGCACTCGGCGAGCACCGCAGCGCATCGTCTGGCCTGCGGTGCAGGCTTGAGCACGACACCGCTGCCGGCCGCGAGCGGACCGAGCACGCTTCCCGCGGCGATCGACACCGGGAAATTCCACGGCGGGGTGGCGACGGTGAGCCTGGAGGGCACGAACGTCGCGCCCTGCACGGTGTCGAGCTCCCTGGCGAGGGCTGCGTAGTAGTGCGCGAAGTCCACCGCCTCGCTCACCTCGGGGTCGGCCTCGGCGATCGTCTTCCCGGTCTCGGATGCCATCACCTCGATGAGCCGGTCGCGGTTCGCCGAGAGTGCGAGGCCGACCCGGTCGAGGGCCGCGGCCCTGGCGCTGCCGGGAATGGAGCCCCACTGCTCGCCGGTCGCCTGCACGGTGGCGAGCAGGGTGTCGAGCATCCGTTCGTCCGTGATCCGCGCCGAGGCGATGGTCTGCTCCCCCGCGCTCGACGTGGGAACCGACGCCAGGATGCGCCTGCCCCACGACCGATTCGCCGGCAGCGACGGATCGGTGTCCGACTCGTTCCGGAAGTCGAGTCGGGCCTCGCTTGAGGCGTCGGACCGGCCGTGGTGCCCTTCTCCGCCGGGGCTTGCGGGCGCCGTCGCGAGACCTGCACGGGCCTCCGCGGCAGGCGCGGCCATCCCGTCGTCGGTCGCCGTGCCATCGGCGGCCGCATCGACCTGCCCGGGGTGTGCCTCGGTCTGCGGTGCGGGAGCCGCTACGGCGTCGGACGGCTCTAGTACGATCCCCGTCGTCGGGAAGAGCCCGTTGCCGCGGGAGCCGCGCTGCAGCCCCAGCACCGTGGCCGTGAGGCCTGCCTCCGCCGCCTGCGCGGCCGGATCGACGGGCGCGGGGCGCGGGTGGAACAGCGTGGTCGGGTCGGTCTCTACCCACTCGCGCGCCCTGTCCTGTCTGCGGTTCGGGAGCGGAGCGAGCCCTCGCGGCCCGTCGTCTGCCTCGTACTCGGCGAGGGATTCCAGGAACCTCGCCTTCTCGCGCTCGAACAGCTCGGGCTTGTCGGTCAGCTCGAACGCCGCGGAGAGGAAGTCCTCGTCGGCCGCGTTCTCCTGCAGCCGTCGCATGAGGTAGGAGATGGCCACGTCGAAGTGCTTGGGATGCACGACGGGCGCGTACAACAGCAGACCGCCGACGGTGTGTGCGACCGCGTCCGCCTGCTGGGCCGCCATGCCGAGGAGCATCTCGAAGTCCACGCGGTCGTCGACACCGCGGCTGCGCGCGAGCAGCCAGGCGTGCGCGACATCGAAGAGGTTGTGCCCTGCGATGCCGATCTTCACCGCATGCGTGTGCTCAGGGGTGAGCGCCCAGTCGAGCACTCGCTTGTAGTTCGCGTCGGTGTGCACCTTGCCGTCGTACGTGGCGAGCGGCCAGCCGTGGAGCGCGGCATCCACTCGCTCCATCGGCAGGTTGGCGCCCTTCACGACCCGCACCTTGATCGGGGCACCGCCCGCAGCCCTGCGGTTCTGCGCCCACTCGGTGAGGTCCTGCAAGGCGTCGAGGGCATCGGGCAGGTACGCCTGCAGCACGATGCCGGCCTCCAGCTTCAGCAGGCGCTGGTCGCCGAGCAGCCTCTTGAAGACGGCGATGGTGAGGTTGAGGTCGTGGTACTCCTCCATGTCGAGGTTGATGAACTTCGGCGTGGGGGATGCCGCCGCGTACAGATAGAGCGGCATGAGTCGCTGCACGACGCGTGCGACCGACTCGTCGAACGCCCACATCGACAGCTGGCTGGCCACGCTCGACACTTTGATCGAGACGTAGTCGACGTCGTCGCGCTCCAGCAGCTCCCTCGTGCCCTGGAGCCGCGCATCCGCCTCGTTCTCCCCCAGCACGGCCTCGCCGAGCAGGTTGAGGTTGAGGCGGATGTGTCCCCCCGCCGCTGCCGGCCCGTTGCGGAGCGCGTCGATCGCCTTGCCCAGCCGCGCGGGCGTCGCATCCACGATGAGGTGCCCCACCATCGACCTCAGCACGCGGCGGGCGATCGGGATGACGATCCACGGCACGGCGGGCGCGATCGCCCCTCCGATGCCGATGGCCCAGCGCTGGTACCACGGCAGGAACCGGGGAATCGAGCTTCCGAGCAGGTGCAGGTTCTTGGCCGCCACGTACACGTCCTGAGGGCGCGCCACCCCGTCGACGAAGCCGACCGCGAAGTCGAGACCCACCGGGTCCTGCAGCAGGCCGGCCAGCCGTTCGGCCGCCGGGTCGCGCTTGGCGGCCTCCGGGATCGCATCCCGGGCCTCGGATGCCTGCAGCCAGGCCTGCACCAGCTCGATGGCCCTCTGGGCGAGGTCGTCTTCGGTTCCGTCGGGTCGCGCGTCAGCGCGTCTCGCCGCCGGGTCGGTGACTCCGCCGGGGGTGCGGATGCCGTCGTCGTTGGCCATGCAGTTGAGACTATTCCGCCGCGACGCACGGTGGCAGCGGATGCGTCGGCGTGCGGCGCAACGAATCGTGCGTACGACTCGACGTCGGCGCAACGTCGCATCGTGCGAGGCAGCTCAGACGCCTGCGGCGCGACCATGCGAGCCGTCCCGTGCACGAGGCGTCTGTCGAGCCGTACCGGCACACGGCGGACCCTCTGTCGGGCTGACGGCGCGTCCTGTCCCGGGGCGCCGTCCTCAGCGGGCGGGCTCTGGCTCCACGCTCACGTCAGCCGTCACGCGCGCGAAGTCGTGCAGCGTGGTGCGGACGCACGAGCCGAAGTCGTGGTCGCCCGAGATCCACGACTGGAACGAGCGATGGAAGACGGCGACGCCCAGATCGGCGGCGAGCGCTGCCTGTGCGGGCTCCGTGCCCCGTGCCACCAGCGCGTTCGCGATCGCCTCACTCATCCGGTGCAGCTTGAGCAGCTCGCGCTCTTGCAGGCTGGGAGTGGCGGCGATGACGGCCGTGCGCTTCGTCGCCCAGTCACGCAGGTCGGCGAAGAACTCTGCGGCCGCCGTCAGCGCATCGACGATGACGCCGAAGGGCGAGGCAGCCGGCGACGCGGTGACGGCAGCGACCATCGCCTGCTGCAGCCGCGCGGACCCGTCGAACAGCACCTCCCGCTTGTCCGCGAAGTGACGGAAGAACGTCCGCTCCGTCACGCCCGCGCGCTCAGCGATGTCGTGGGCGGTCGTGGCCTCGAAGCCACGCTCGGCGTAGAGCTCGAGCGCGGCGCGCTGAAGCCGTCCGCGGGCATCCGGCTCCCACCTGACCATGCGGCTCACCTCCCGTCTCCACACCGGCGGCCGTACGGTCGGCGGTTCTGCTCCGATTCTAATGATGACAGTTGCTGACATCAGTGTTATCGTCGTGATGTCAGTTGCTGACATCACTAGCCGTCATCACAGATCCGGCGCGGACAGCACCCGCCGGACGAGAAAGGAGACATCGCACATGCGCATTTTCATGACAGGAGCGTCCGGCTGGATCGGGTCCGCCGTCGTTCCACAGCTGCTGCAAGCCGGACACGAGGTCACCGGGCTGACCCGATCCGACTCCTCGGCGTCGGCACTGGAGACAGCAGGCGTCACGCCGCTCCGCGGCGGGCTCGACGACCTGGATGTGCTCCGGTCGGGCGCGGAGAACGCGGATGCCGTCATCCACCTCGGCTTCAAGCACGACTTCGACAACTTCGCGGCGTCGGGCCGTACGGAACGCGCGGCACTCGAGGTGTTCGGCGACGTTCTCCAGGGCACG
>Ga0164242_10003411_pt1 | contig 18169 bp, 15 predicted proteins | sample OricomgcompostMG_FD_108783 | JGI IMG/M metagenome (GOLD analysis project Ga0164242, IMG submission 108783) | Miracle-Growth compost microbial communities from Emeryville, California, USA - Original compost - Miracle growth compost (MG) ... | reverse complement strand
CGGGGGCGGCGTACCGCTCCCCGGCCCGTTCACCGGGGGGCGCCGTCACTGTCTGCGCGCTCATACCGAGACCTCCACGTTCTTCCGGCTCGCGCTGTCGTCCGCGGCCTCGTCGTCCTTCGGGTCCGCGGCCTCGGGGGTGCCGCCCTCGGCGGTGGGCCGCTGGCCGGTGATGGCCAGGAAGACCTCGTCCAGGCTGGGCAGCCGGGTGTCGATGTGCGCGATGCCGAAGCCGCGGGCGGCCAGCAGGCCCACCACGGCGGTCAGTTGGTCGTCGCCGGCCACCGGCACGCTCACCAGGCCCTCGACGGGATCGGTGTGCAGCCCGCCGATCCGGTCCAGGCCGGCCTCGGCGATCGCGGCGCCCATCGCCGCCGCCTGGGCCGGGTCGGTCGGGCGGATCGTCAGCGTCCGCCCGCCCACCTTGGCCTTGAGCTCGGCGACCCGGCCCTCGGCCACCACCCGGCCGCGGTCGATCACCGTCAGCTCGTCGGCCAGCTGCTCGGCCTCCTCCATGTACTGGGTGGTGAGCAGCACGGTGGCGCCGTCGGCGACCATCCGCTGCACCTCGTCCCACACCTCGTTGCGGGTGCGCGGGTCGAGGCCGGTGGTGGGCTCGTCCAGGTAGAGCACCGCGGGCCGGCCGATCATGCTCGCCGCCAGGTCCAGCCGGCGCCGCATGCCGCCCGAGTACTGCCCCGCCGGGCGGCGGGCGGCCTCGGTGAGGGAGAACCGCTCCAGCAGCTCGTCTGCCCGGGCACGGGCCTCCTTGCGGGAGAGGTCGAGCAGCCGTCCGATCATGTAGAGGTTCTCCCGGCCGGAGAGCTTCTCGTCCACCGAGGCGTACTGGCCGGTCAGGCCGATCACCCGGCGCAGCTGCCGGGGCTGGCGCAGCACGTCGTACCCCGCCACCCGGGCGGAGCCGGCGTCCGGCTGGATCAGGGTGGAGAGCACCCGCACCAGCGTCGTCTTGCCGGCGCCGTTCGGGCCGAGGACGCCGAGCACCGTGCCCGGTCGTACATCCAGGTCCACCCCGTCGAGGGCCTTCGTCGGTCCGTAGTGCTTGACCAGGCCGCGTACCTCGACGGCGGCGGGACCGCTGTTGTCTGTCCGTCGCGTCGTCATGTCCACCACTGTGGAGGGCGCCGCCGACACGCCGCCGACACGCCGCCGACAGCCCGCCGACAGCGGCCGTCAGCGGGCTGTCGGCCCCCGATCCGCCGGTGCCGTCGCAGGTCGGAGCAGGTGCGGGCCGGGCAAGAGGGACGGGCCGGGGGCTATTGCGTGGTGCCGCGCGGGCGGTCCGAGGGCGGCGTGCCGGGGCCAGGGATGGCCAGCACCAGCTTTCCGTTCCTCGTGCGCACCTCGAACCACTTGATCGCGTTCTTGCGCAGCCCGGTCGTCCCGGAGACCGTCAGCGCCTTGTTCCCGGTGCCCGAGTCGTACCCCTTGTCCGGCACGTGCCAGCTCGCGACCGTCTGCCGCACGCCCTTGGGGCCGATCGCGTCCAGGTGGCAGTCCAGCGGGCCGTGCACCCCCGTCAGCCTCAGCGCCACGGTGCTGCCCCAGCTGCGGTCGGTGACGCCGACGACCGCGGCCACGCCCGTCGCCGGGTTCGTCGCCGACTGCCGGTCGGCGCCCAGCGTCGCGGTGGTGGCCGGGGTACCGCCGGAACCGGCCTCGGTGGCCACGACGGCGACCGCCGGGCCGCCGACGACGAGCACCGCCGCTGCCGCCACCGCGACCAGCCGGCGCCGCCTGCGGGCCCGCCGTTCGGCGGCGACCCGGGCCAGCAGCCGGTCGAGCAGCGCGTCGCCGCTCGGCGGCTCCACCCAGCCGATGCCGTCGTCCCGCAACTCGGCCAGCACCGGGACCACGCCGGCCAGCTCGTCGAGGTGCCGGCCGCACGCGTCGCACTCCGCCAGGTGCTCCTCGAAGCGGGTCATCTCCGCGTCGTCCAGCGCACCGAGCAGGTAGGCGCCCACGTCGCCATGGGGGCCGTGCGGGTCGTGGGGACCGCCGGACGTGTACGGCTCACGGGACGTCACGCGTGGTCACCCCTCTCTCCTCCAGAGCGTTCCGCAAGGCGCGCAGCGCGTAGAACACCCGCGACCGCACGGTGCCGGGCGGCAGGCCCAGCTCCTCGGCCGCCTCGCCCACCGTACGGCCCCGGAAGTACGTCTCGACCAGGGCCTCGCGGTGGGCCGCCGACAGGTCGTGGAGCGCGTCGGAGATCGTCATCAGCCGCAGCGAGCGCTCCAGTTCGTCCTGGGCGGGCAGCTGCTCCAGCACGTCCGGCGAGGTCTCCGGAGGGCGGGCCCGCCGGCTGCGGTGCCCGTCGATGACGATCCGGCGGGCCACCGTCACCAGCCACGGCCGCAGCGACCGCGCCCCCGGATCCAGCCGGGACGCGTTCTTCCACGCCCGCAGCAGCGTCTCCTGGACGACGTCCTCCGCGAGGAAGCGGTCACCGGCGACCAGGCGCAGCACGTACGCGAACAGCGCGCTCGCGTGCTCCTCGTACAGCGCCCGTATCAGCTCCTCTTCGGGAGCCGGGCCGTGGTCCTCCGGATGCTCCCGGGGCTCCTGTGGTGGTCCGTCCACCCGCGCATCCTGCCGCACCGCGCGGCGCCGGTCGAGTTCGGTAGGGGCGAGCCGGGTCATGGCCGGGCCGTCGGTACCCGGCTGCGGGCCGAGGCCGCCGGGATCCGGCCGCCTGGGGAGACGGTCACGATGACCTCCCGTGGTACGAGGGCGCCGCGGGCGCGGCGTTCACCCCGACATACGCACGTCGGCCGGAACTGTCTCAAAGGGGACGGATTCAAAGGGAACTCAAAGGGGCGGGTTCTTCAGGGGAGTTCGCAGGGATTGCCAAAGGGACGGGCGGGGGAACCCGGTGGACCCGCGCCCGTCCGGCGCCGATCCCCTCGGCCGTCGCCGTCAGGTCCCCGCAGGGTCCGGTGTCCGTTGCAGTCAGGTGCCCGCGGGGCCGCATACGAGCCGGTGCGCAGGTCGTCCATGCCGGTCGGCCCGTGGGCTGCCGGTCCAGGAAGCGCCGAACCGGCAAGGCGTCGTCGACGCCGAGCGGACGGGCACGTCGGCGGCGTAGGGCCCAGCGTCCGCCGGCGGGCCGGGCCCTGGCCCCCGACCGGCGGTGCGGGACCCGGCCCCGAGGCCGTCGACGCGGCCCGGGACCGGGCTTTCCGTGCCGACCGGGCGCGGCTCCGGCGGAACCTCCGCGGAGACCCGGCGGAAGGGGCGGAGGCAGCGGAGCCCCGGCGGACGCGGCCGAGCCTCAGTGGAAGGTGTGCTCCTCGGCCGGGAACGCGCCGCCGACGACGTCCTCGGCGTACGCGCGGGCCGCGTCGCCCAGGGTCTGCCGCAGGTCGGCGTACTGCTTGGTGAAGCGCGGCACCTTGCCGCCGGTCATCCCGGCCATGTCCGTCCACACCAGCACCTGCGCGTCGCAGTCCGGGCCGGCGCCGATGCCGACGGTCGGGATGTGCAGGGAGCGGGTGATCTCGGCCGCGACCTCGGCCGGGACGAGTTCGAGGACGATCGCGAAGGCACCCGCGTCCTGCGCGGCCTTGGCGTCGCGGACCAGCCGGTCGGCGGCCTCCTCGCCGCGCCCCTGCACCCGGTAGCCCAAGGTGTGCACGGACTGCGGGGTCAGGCCCATGTGGGCCATCACGGGGATGCCGGCCTCGACCAGTGCCTCGGTCTGGGCCAGCGAGCGGTGCCCGCCCTCCAGCTTGACGGCGCCGACCCCGGCCTCCTTCACCAGCCGGGTCGCGTTCCGCAGTGCCTGCGCCGGGCCCTCCTGGTAGGAGCCGAACACGAGGTCCGCCACGATCAGCGCCCGCTTCGTGCCGCGGACGACCGCCGCCGACAGCATCGCCATGTGGTCCATCGTGACCGGCACGGTGGTGTCGTAGCCGAGGTGGCAGTTGCCCATCGAGTCACCGACCAGCAGCACCGGGATGCCGGCCTCGTCGAAGACGGACGCGGTCATCGCGTCGTACGCGGTGAGCATCGGCCACTTCTCGCCGCGCTCCTTGGCCAGGCCGATGTCCCGTACGGTGACCCGGCGGCTGCCGCTGCCGCCGTAGAGTGCCTTGGGGTTGTCAGCCGCCTTCTGGGCAGCCGGAAGCTGCGTCATCGCGACGCCTCCTTCAGATGTCATCTCGAGGCGCCCTGACGGCGTCCCCGGACCACCTCCATGCTGGCACGGGCGCGCCGCGTCGGAAACCCCTTCCGCCTCTGCGTGACCCCGGTCACGGCGGCCGCTCAGCCTCCGCGCGGACCCCGCCCGGGCAGGCGCCATATCAAGGTATGGCGAATGTATGGCTACCAAGAAGGTGACGATTACCCTGGACGAGTCCTTGGTGGAGGCGCTGGCCGGAGCCGCCGAGGAGGAGGGCATCCCTCTCTCCCGGCTGGTCGCCGGTGCGGCGGAGCGAGAGTTGAGGTTCCGGGCAGGGCAGGCCGTGGTTCAGGAGTGGCAGGAGCAGCACGGTGCCTTCACGCCGGAGGAGCTTGCTGCGGCGCGCGCCGAGATGGCGGCCGCCGACGCTGAGATGCTCGGCGGATCGGGGATCTCGGCCGCGTGAACAGTCCGTACGTGTATGACGCCGGCGCGCTGATCGCCATCGGCAACAACGACCGCCGCATGTGGACGCGCCACAACCTGGCTCTCGCGGAACGGAGGGACATCCTTGTCCCCTCCATTGTCGTCAGCCAGGCGTGGCGGGACACCCGTCGCCAGGTGATGCTCGGTAAGTTCCTCGCTGGGTGCCACGTCGTTCCTGTCGGTCTCGAGACGGCCAAAGCCGCAGGCATCCTGTGCGGCAAGGCCCGAACGGCAGACATCGTGGATGCCACTGTCGTCGTGGTAGCGGCGAGCTTCCGCGCAGTCGTCTGGACGTCGGATCCCGATGACATCCGGGCGCTCGTCGACGCCCAGGACGTCAAACCCGCCCCTGGCGTGCGCGTCGTCTGACGTGCCGGGGCAACCGTCAGGCGTGACTCGCGCGACACCCCCGGGCCACCACATCGCGTCGGAGTGACGATTATGATGGGGACGTGCCTCAACTACGGATCGCGCTGAACCAGATCGACTCCACCGTCGGCGACATCGACGGCAACCGCGCCGCGGTGGTGCGCGGGGTGCGGGAGGCCGCCGAGCGCGGCGCCCACCTCGTCGCGTTCCCCGAGATGATGCTCACCGGCTACCCGGTGGAGGACCTGGCGCTGCGCGGGTCCTTCGTCGCGGCGAGCCGGGCCGCGCTCGTGGCGCTCGCCGAGGAGCTGGCCGCGGAGGGGTTCGGGGAGCTGCCGGTCGTCGTCGGCTATCTGGGCCGCAGCGAGAACGCGCAGCCCCGGTACGGCCAGCCCGCCGGGGCGCCCCAGAACTGCGCGGCGGTGCTGCACGACGGCAGGGTCGCGCTGCGCTTCGCCAAGCACCACCTGCCGAACTACGGCGTCTTCGACGAGTTCCGCTACTTCGTGCCCGGCGACACCATGCCGGTGGTGCGGGTGCGCGGCGTGGACGTGGCCCTGGCGATCTGCGAGGACCTGTGGCAGGACGGCGGCCGGGTGCCCGGGGCACGCGAGGCGGGCGCCGGGCTGCTGCTGTCGATCAACGCCTCCCCGTACGAGCGGGACAAGGACGACACCCGGCTGGAGCTGGTGCGCAAGCGCGCCCAGGAGGCCGGCTGCTCGCTGGCGTACCTGGCCATGGTGGGCGGCCAGGACGAGCTGGTCTTCGACGGCGACACGATCGCCGTCGACCGCGACGGCGAGGTGATCGCCCGGGCCGGGCAGTTCGTCGAGGAGCTGGTGGTGCTGGACCTGGAGCTGCCGGCCGCGGCGGGCGCGCCGCGCTCGGGACGGGTCGCCGACGGGCTGGAGCTCCAGCACGTGGTGCTCTCCGAGGAGCCGGTCGAGCCGTACGAACCGCGGTACGCCGGCCGCCGGGCCGATCGGCTGCCGGACGAGGCCGAGGTGTACGGCGCCCTGGTCACCGGCCTGCGGGCGTACGTGCGCAAGAACGGCTTCCGCTCGGTGCTGATCGGCCTGTCCGGCGGCATCGACTCCGCGCTGGTCGCCGCCATCGCCTGCGACGCGATCGGCGCGGAGAACGTGTACGGCGTCTCGATGCCGTCCTCCTACTCCTCCGAGCACTCCAGGGACGACGCCGCCGAACTCGCCCGCCGCACCGGCCTGCACTACCGCACCGTGCCGATCGCGCCGATGTTCGACGCCTACATGGGCCAGTTGGGGCTGACCGGGCTGGCCGAGGAGAACCTCCAGTCCCGGCTGCGCGGGGTCACCCTCATGGCGATCTCCAACCAGGAGGGCCACATCGTGCTGGCCCCGGGCAACAAGAGCGAGCTCGCGGTGGGCTACTCCACCCTGTACGGCGACTCCGTCGGCGCCTACGGCCCGATCAAGGACGTGTACAAGACGACCGTCTTCCGGCTGGCCCGCTGGCGCAACGCCGACGCCGAGGCGCGCGGCGAGGTGCCGCCGATCCCGGAGAACTCCATCATGAAGCCGCCCAGCGCCGAGCTGCGCCCCGGCCAGGTCGACACCGACTCGCTGCCCGACTACGACGTGCTGGACCGGGTGCTGGAGCTGTACGTCGACCGCGACCAGGGCCGCGAGGCCATCGTGGCCGCCGGGTACGACGCGGACCTGGTCACCCGGGTGCTCAAGCTCACCGACACCGCCGAGTACAAGCGGCGCCAGTACCCGCCGGGCACGAAGATCTCCGCGAAGGGCTTCGGCAAGGACCGCCGGCTGCCCATCACCAACCGCTGGCGCGAGGGCGGCTGACCGGCGCCGGCGCCGCCGCACCAGCGGCCCTCCGGGCCCCGGGCCGTGCGCCCGGGGCCCGGCACCGGCGGCCGCTCACGGCAGTTCGAGGCGGGCGGCGACGGGGAGGTGGTCGCTGGGGGTCCGCGGCAGCGTCCAGGACGAGCGCGGCTGGATGCCCTTGACCATGATCTGGTCGATCCGGGCCATCGGGAACGAGGCGGGCCAGCTGAAGCCCATGCCGTCGCCGGACGCGCCCTGTGTGGAGCGCATCTGCGAGGTGACGGAGGCCAGCGCGCGGTCGTTCATCGTGCCGTTGAGGTCACCGAGCAGCACCACGTCCGGCAGCGGCTCCGCGGCGATCGCCCGGCCCAGCGCGTCGGCGGCGGCGTCGCGCTGGCCCGCGGTGAAGCCCGTGTCGAACTTCACCCGCACCGACGGGAGATGGGCGACGTAGACGGCGACCCGCCCGTGCGGGGTGCTGGCCGTGGCCCGCATGGCGCGGGTCCAGCCCATCTTGATGTCCACCGGCCGCACCGTGCTGAGCGGGTACTTGCTCCACAGCCCGACGGTGCCCTCCACGGCGTGGTACGGGTAGGCCGCCGCGAGATCGCGGGAGTAGCGGGTGACCTCGCCCTCGGGCAGCTCCTCGAGGGCGACGAGGTCGGCGTGGGCGGCCACCAGGTCCGCCGCGGTGGCGTCCGGATCGGGGTTCTCGGCGTTGACGTTGTGCGCGACGACGGTCAGGTTCCCGCCGGGCGAGGACTTCTCGGTGAGCAGACCGCCGAACAGGTTGAGCCACAACGCGGCCGGCAGCACCACCGCGATCAGCGCCGTCGCCGAGCGGCGGAGCACCGCCGTGACGAGCAGCAGCGGCACGGCCAGCCCGAACCAGGGCAGGAACGTCTCCACCAGGCTGCCGAGGTTGCCGACCCGGTTGGGCAGGTCGGAGTGGAGGACCAGCAGCCCGGTCAGCACCAGCGCGAGCACCGCCGTGACGATCCCGCGCCGCCACATGCCCGACGGCCGCCACCAGCGCAGGAACGCGGCGGCCAGGCGCCGCCCGGCCGCCCCGCGCCGGCCGGGCGGCGGACCGCCGGTGGTCGCGTCCGTGCTGCTCTGCGCCTGCGTCATGGGGGAGTCCTTGCCCGCCGCGGGATGCCGCCCGCGGCTGTCGTGCTCGTCCTCGGTGCTCGTCCTCGGCGCGGCCGGGGGCCGGTCCGCGCCGGTGGAACCGTCGGCCGTCTGCGTCGTTCCTACCGTTCTCTCGTCGTCCGCGTCTCACCGGTCGTGCCCGCCCGGGCGGTTCCTCGCGCCCGAGGGCCGGTGGGCTGCACACGCTACCGCTGGTCCGACCATAGGGAGCCGAAGCAGCCGGTATGTGAACCGACGGGCGGGAGAAGGCGAGGGTTCCCCGACGCGGCGGCGTCCGGCGGGCTGTGACAGAACCCGGACAGGCCCGGCACGGCCCGGTCCCGATGCGGGGAAGCGGCCCGGTCCCGTCGCGGGAGGGAACCTCCGTCCGAAGGCGGCTCCGGCCGCGGGGTACCCTCTCCGCTCCACCGGAGCGCTCCCGCGGCCAGGGGCACAGCCCGTGATCCTCGGCACCGACGCCGCCTCGCCGACCCGGTAGGCGCGCAGCGCACCGGACCCGCGGTCAGGCTTCGTGCGGTCGCATGCCCCGCAGCAGCGTGTCCACCACGCGCTCCGCCATGCCGTCCGGCAGCGGCGCCTCCGGCCGCAGCGTCGCGCGGGCCAGCACCGGCCCGGCCACCATGTCGGCCAGCAGGTCGAGGTCCTCGCCCAGCTCCGGGCGGATCTCGCCGTCCTTGACGCCGCGCGCCAGCAGGTCGGTGAGCAGCCGCCGCCGGGCGGCCACCACGGTGTCGTGGTAGGTCCGCCACAGCTCCGGCCGGGTCTGCATCTGTGCCAGCAGCCCGCGCAGCAGCGCCGACTCCCGCTTCGCCAGCGCTCGTAGCCGGATGTACTCCACGGCGGCCACCAGGTCGTCCCGCAGCACCCCGCGGGGGCGCGTCTCCGGCGGCGGCTCGATCGCGGCCAGCACGTCCAGCAGCAGCGCGTCCTTGCCCGCCCAGCGCCGGTAGACCGTGGCCTTGGCCACACCGGCCTCGCGGGCGATGGCCTCCATCGTCAGCTCCCCGATGGCGGCGCCCTCGCCGATCAGCCGCAGCACCGTGTCGACGACACGGGCGTCGACGGCCGCGTCCCGCGGACGTCCCCGCCGCGCCGTCGGACCGGTGCCCGGCTCACTCACTTCTCCGCACCCGCCAGTTCCCGCTGCCCGGTGCCGCCGGCGGCCGGCGCCGCGGGCGGCTTGGCCGGCAGGAAGAGCAGGGCCACCAGCGCGCCGAGCAGCGCCACACCGCCGGAGGCGGCCGCCGTGATGTGCATGGCGTGGATGAACGCGTCGTCGGCGGGGGCCACCAGGCCCCGGCCGGCCGGGCCCATGCGCTGCGCGGTGCCCAGGGTGGCCTCGATCGACTCGGCGGCCGAGCCGCGCAGCTTCTCCGGCACCGCGGTGAGGTGTCCGCGGACCTGGTCGCGGTAGACGGTGGACATCAGCGAGCCCAGGACGGCCACGCCGAGGGCGCCGCCGACCTGCCGGAAGGTGTTGTTCACCGCCGAGCCGGAGCCCGCCTTCTCCCGGGGCAGCGCGGACATGATCATCACGGTGGCCGGCGGCATCACGTGCGCCATGGCCGTGCCCATGAGGAAGAACAGCACCTCCAGCACCCAGATGCCGGTGTTCTCGTCCAGCAGCAGAAAGCCGATGAACGCCACGCCGACCAGCGCCATGCCGCCCGCGCACACCGCGCGGGCGCCGAACCGGTCGACCAGGTGCCGGGCCCGCGGCGCGAAGATCATCTGCGCGCCGGCTAGCGGGAGCAGCAGCAGGCCCGACTGGAGGGCGGAGTAGCCGCGCACGGACTGGGTGTAGAAGACGATGAAGAAGGTGACGCCCATCAGCGCGAAGAAGACCAGGCCGATGGCGGCGACGGAGGCGGAGAACTGCCGCTTCCTGAAGTAGGCGACGTCCAGGGCCGGGTGGTCGCACCGCGCCTCGTACAGGACGAACGCCACGAGGACGACCAGGCCGCCCACGGCGGTGGCCCACACCTCGGGCCGGGTGAAGTCGCCGTACTGGCCGCCCTTGATGATGCCGTACACCAGCAGCACCAGACCGGCGATGGACAGCAGCACGCCGACCGGGTCGAGCCGGCCGGGCCGCGGGTCCTTGGAGTCCGGCACGATCAGGAACATGGCGACCAGGCCCACGGCGACGACGGGTACGTTCACCAGGAAGACCGAACCCCACCAGAAGTGCTGGAGCAGCAGTCCGCCGGTGATCGGGCCGACCGCGATGGCCAGGCCGACGACGCCGGCCCAGATGCCGATCGCGCGCGGCTGTTCCTCGCGTTCGAAGACGTTCATGATGATCGCGAGCGTGGCGGGCAGGATGAGGGCGCCGCCCAGGCCCATGACGCCGCGCCAGGCGATCAGTTGGCCGGCGGAGCCGGCGAACGCCGACAGCGCGGAGCCGGCGCCGAACACCAGCATGCCGGCGAGCAGCACCTTCTTGCGGCCCAGCCGGTCGCCGAGCAGGCCGGCGGTGAACAGGAGCCCGGCGAAGACCAGGGTGTAGGAGTTGATCGCCCATTCCAGCTCGCTCTGGCTGGCGCCCAGGCCGGTCGGCGAGGGCTGGGCGATGGTCTTCATCGCGACGTTGAGAATGGAGTTGTCCAGCACCACCACGAGCAGGCTGAACAGCAGGACGGTCAGAATCGCCCAGCGGCGCCGATGGATCGCCTCCGGCACGTGGCGTGCCGGCCGCTCCGTCGGCGCATCGGTTGCGCTTATCGCATCTTCGGCCATGCGTATCAGCGTACATCTTTACGATACGAGTCCGTCTCGTATCGTAAAGGGCGGGCAAAGCCACTCCGCGGCCCGGGTGCCGCCTCCGGCCCGCCTGGGCCCCCGGTGCGGGCGCCCGCGCGCACGGGAAACCGCCGGCCGGGGCGGTGGGCCCTGGCCGGCGGTCGGGGGGAGCGGCGGATCAGAGGTGGAGCCAGACCGCCGTGTCCCGGGGGAGGCGGCCGTCGTCCGCGAGCGGGCCGGAGGTGAGCAGCAGCTCGGCGTGGGACGGGAGTTCGGCCGGTTCCGGGCCGAGGTTCACCACGCAGGCGAACCGCTCGCCGCGGCGGAACGCCAGCACCTCGGGAGTGGTCGCGAGCCACTCCATCGGGCCGTCGCCCAGACCCGGCTCGGCCTTCCGCAACCGCACCGCCGCCCGGTACAGCGACAGCATCGACGCCGGGTCGGCCGCCTGGATGTCGGCGGTGCGGGCCGCCCAGTCCGCCGGCTGCGGCAGCCACGGCTCGGCCGAACCCGCCGGGCCGAAGCCGAACGGCGGGGCGTCACCCGACCACGGCAGCGGCACCCGGCAGCCGTCGCGTCCCGGGTTGGTGCCGCCCGAGCGCAGGTACATGGGGTCCTGGAGCCGGTCGACCGGGATGTCCTCCGCCTCCGGCAGCCCCAGCTCCTCGCCCTGGTAGAGGTAGACCGAACCGGGCAGCGCCAGCGTCAGCAGCGCCGCCGCCCGCGCCCGGCGGGTGCCCAGCTCCAGGTCGGTGGGGACGCCGAACGCCTTCGTGGCGAAGTCGAACCCGGTGTCGGCCCGCCCGTACCGGGTGACCGTGCGGGTCACGTCGTGGTTGCACAGCACCCACGTCGCCGGGGCGCTGACCGGGGCGTGCGCGGCCAGGGTGGTGTCGATGGAGGCGCGCAGCCGGCCCGGCTCCCACGGGCAGGCCAGGAAGTCGAAGTTGAACGCGGTGTGCATCTCGTCCGGCCGCAGGTAGCGGGCGAACCGCGCGGCGTCCGGCAGCCACACCTCGCCGACCAGGATGCGCGCGCCCGGGTAGGAGTCGGCCACCTGCCGCCAGCCGCGGTAGATGTCGTGCAGCTCGTCGCGGTCGATGTACGGGTGCGGGGCCGCGGCCGGATCCGCGCCGAGGTCGGGCAGCAGCGGGTCCTTCCAGACCATCGCCGCCGAGTCGATGCGCACCCCGCCGGCGCCGCGGTCGAACCAGAACCGCAGGATGTCCTCGTGCTCGGCCCGCACCTCGGGGTGGTTCCAGTTGAGGTCGGGCTGCTGGGAGTCGAAGAGGTTGAGGAACCAGTCGCCGGGCGTGCCGTCCGGGTCGGTGGTGCGGGTCCAGGCCGGGCCGCCGAACTGCGACGGCCAGTCGTTCGGCGGCAGTTCGCCGTGCTCCCCGCGGCCGGGCCGGAACCAGAACCGCTCCCGGGCCGGCGAGCCGGGGCCGGCCGCCAACGCCTCGCGGAACCACGGGTGCGCCGCCGAGACGTGGTTGGGCACGATGTCGATGATCGTCCGGATGCCCAGCGCCAGCGCCTCGGAGATCAGCTTCTCGGCCTCCGCGAGCGTGCCGAAGACCGGTTCGACCTCGCGGTAGTCGGCCACGTCGTACCCGCCGTCGGCCATCGGCGACGGGTACCAGGGGTTGAACCACAGGGCGTCGACGCCCAGCTCCGCGAGGTAGGGCAGCCGGGAGCGGACACCGGCGAGATCCCCGGTGCCGTCGCCGTTGCTGTCGGCGAAGCTGCGCGGATAGACCTGGTAGATGACCGCGCCGCGCCACCAGTTCTCGTCGGCCTCGGGCTGAGGGGTGTCTGCCACGTCAACGTCCTTTCGGGCAGGAGGGACCCCGCCGCCGGCCCCCGTGGCGGGGATGTCGGGTGGGGGCCGGCGGCGGAGCGCTTCGTGGGTGGGGCGTGCTGGATCGGGCCGTGCTCCACCGGGTGCGGGTTGTGCCGGGCGCCGGTGGCGGTGCGGGGGCGCCGGCCGGGCGGGCGCGGGATCAGCCCTTGAGGCTGCCCGCGGTCAGACCGGACATGATGTTGCGCTGGAAGGCCAGGAAGATCAGCAGGGTGGGCACCGCGGAGATGGCCAGCGCGGCGATCAGCACGTTCTCCGGCACGCCCTGCGAGAGCGACTGGATACCGATGTTGATCGGCTGCTTCTTCGGGTCGGGCTCCACCAGCATCGGCCAGAGGAAGTCCTTCCAGACGTTCACCACGGCGAAGATCGACACCACGCCGAGGATGGGCCGCGACATCGGCAGCACGATGGACAGCAGGGTGCGCGTCGGCCCGGCCCCGTCGATGGCGGCGGCCGCCATGAGGTCCTCCGGTATGGAGTCGAAGAACCGCTTCAGCAGGAAGATGTTGAAGCCGTTGGCGACCGTCGGCAGCCAGATCGCCCACGGGTGGTTGAGCAGGTTCAGGTGCAGCAGCGGCAGGTCGAGCACCGTCATGTACTGCGGGATCACCAGCACGGTCGCCGGGATCATCAGCGTGGCCAGCATCGCGCCCAGCACCACGTTGCCCAGCACCGGCCGCAGCTTGGACAGCGCGTACGCGGCCGCCACGTCGAAGACCAGTTGGAAGGCGAGCGCGCCGAAGGCGTAGTAGACGGTGTTCCACAGCAGCCGGGCGAGCTCCAACTGCGTCCAGGCCGTCTTGTAGTTGGACCCCTGGGCGTGGTGCGGGTAGAGCGTCGGCGGGTTGTGCAGCACCTCGTGGACGCTCTTGAAGCCGCTGGTCGCCATCCAGTACAGCGGTCCGATGAAGACGAGGGTGAAGACCACCAGGACGACCGAAAGCACCGTCCAGTAGATGACCTTGCCCTTGCGGCGGGCCAGGGTGGCGGACGAGATCAGCGTCCGGGTCTGCGGGGTGAACTCAGCCATGGTCGGTAATCCGTCCTGCCCTAGTCGCTGTTCCGGCTGAGCCGGGTGTAGAGGCCGGAGAAGCAGATCAGCACCAGCATCAGGAAGAGGCCGAGCGCTGCGGCGCCGTTCATGTTGTTGTAGTGGTATCCGTACTGGTAGATCATGTAGACGACCGTCATGGTCGAGTTCTCCGGGCCGTTGCCGCCGGCCATCAGGAACACGTTGGTGAACTCCTGCATCGTCGCCACGATCTGGAGCAGCAGCATCAGCGAGAGCACCAGCCGGGTCTGCGGGATGGTGACGTGCCAGATCTTGCTGAGCAGGCCCGCACCGTCGAGGTCGGCGGCCTCGTACAGCTCGCCGGGGATGTTCTGCAGCGCGGCCAGGTAGATCAGGGTGGCGCTGCCCATGCTCATCCACGTCGCCGCGATCACCACGGAGATCAGTGCGGTGTGCGAGGAGTCCAGCCACTGCGAGGTCGGCAGGTGCAGCTTGTGCAGCACGGTGTCGAACAGGCCGTACTCGGGGTTGTAGAAGTACTTGAAGAGCAGCGCCCCGGCGACCGGTGGCAGCATCACCGGCAGGTAGACCAGGATCCGCAGGTAGGCGCGGCAGTGGCGCAGCTCGTTGAGCAGGATCGCCACGAGGAACGGCACCGCGAAGCCGATCACCAGCGCGTAGAGGGTGAACATCGCGGTGTTCTTCCACGCCGTCCAGAAGTACGGGTCGTGGTAGACGACCTTGATGTTGTGGAAGCCGACCCAGCTGGTCACGCCCCGCCGGGTCGACTGGAAGCTCATGACGAACTCCCGCACCATCGGGTACCAGGAGAAGAACCCGAAGCACAGGATCGCGCCCACGAGGAACGCGTACGCCTGGAGGTTGCGCCGGGTCTTGCGGCCCAGGCTCGGGCCGCCGCCGCGCGCCCGCACGTCCGACGGACGGCCGGCGTGGCGCCTGGTGGTCTTCTCGGGGACGGTCGTCGCCGCCATGGGGACTCCTCGACTGAGACGGTGCGGGGTTTCCGTACCGCGGCGCGGGGGCCCGGCCACCGGTTGGACGGTGGGCCGGACCCCGCGCCGCCGGGCGGCTACTGGCCCGCGGCCAGCAGCTGGTTGGCCTGGCCCTCGGCGGCCGAGAGCAGCTTGTCGATGTTGGCGTGCTGGTCCGACAGGACGCCCGACATCACGGTGTCGAGGACGGTGTAGAGCTTCTGCGCGTTCGGCGGCTCCGCCTTCGCCGGCACCTGCGCGTCCACGTACGTCTTGAAGTTCGCGACCGGCATGGTGGCGTACTTCGTCTTGTCCGCGGTGTCGGTGGCCTTGGCCTGGCCGGTGAAGAAGAACGGCTCGGGCAGGCCGACCGGCAGGCCGTCCGCCTTCTTGCGGGCGTAGTCGAACTGGCCCTTGCCGTTGGTGAGGAACTCGAAGTTGAGCCAGGCGATGCCGGCCTTGATCTGGTCCGGGGTGTCGGACGCCTTGAAGAAGTAGTCGTTGCCGCCCATCAGCGCGGTCTTCTCACCCGGGATCGGGGCCATGCCGAGGTCGGCGTACTTGGCGCCGTACTGCTGCACCATCAGTGTGATGTCGTCCGGCGCGGCCAGGTACATGCCGATCTGCCCGGCGCCCATGGCCTTCTGGCTCTCGCCCCACGCCTTGCCGGCGCTTTCCGGCATGCTGTGGTCGACCCAGCGCATGTCGTGGAGGGTCTGCAGGATCTGCTTGGCCTCGGGCCCGTTGAAGGTGGCCTTGGTGCCGTCGGAGTTCACGACGTCGTTGCCCTCGCCGTACAGCGCCGAGGTCAGGTGCCAGCCGCCCTGGTTGCCGCCGCCGTACTCGAAGAAGCCGTGCACGCCCTTGCTGCCGAGCTTGTCCTGGATGACCTTGGCGTCCTGGCGGATCTGGTCCCACGTGGTGGGCGGGTTGTCCGGGTCGAGCCCGGCCTCCTTGAAGATCTTCCGGTTGTACAGCAGGCCCATCTGGTAGTTCGTGGTGGGCAGGCCGTAGAGCTTGCCGCCGTCCTTGAGGATGTTCAGGACGTTGGGGTCGATGTCGGCCAGGTTCGGCACCGTCTTGCTGTTCACGTACGGCGTGATGTCGGCGGCCTGACCGGCGTCGAGCACCTGCTGGAGGTCGGTGACGTAACTGTAGAAGACGTTCGCCTCGGTCTTGCCCTGGAGTTGCGCGGTGAACTTGTCGGTGTCCTCGCAGGGGTAGGTGTCGATGCTCTTGACCGTGACGTTCGGGTAGATCTTGTTGAACGCCGCCACGTCGGCGAGCCACTCCTTGCGCTCGTCCTTCTTCGTGACCGGCGGCTCGCAGTCGACACTGATGGTGACCTTGGTCTTCGGGTCCAAGGGCGTGCCGGCGCCGGCCTTGTCGGCCGTGCCGGCGGAGTCACCGCCCTTGCTGTTCGAACACGCCGCACCGGTCAGCCCGATGCCCGCGACCAGCGCGACTGCGACCAGTCGGCGGTAGCCGGTTCTGCTCATCTTCCAACCCTTCCCCTGAACCACTGCGCGTCGTTGGACTGCGATCTGGGACCCCCTGCGGCACGTTCGTGCACGCAGTCCGGCGGAGTCGTCGCGCCGCCGTCCCGGGTTGGCTCAACGTACTTAACCCGATAGATGTCCGCAAGATGTCGCGTGAATTTCGCAAAGACACGACTTGGTCACGACGGGGAGACTGCCGTTCCGGCGACCGTGGCGTGTTCGCGCACACCGCTGGGACCTGCGGTGACCCGCCGTCAACGGGGTGCGCGGAGGTGGCGGGACCGCCGCGGCCGGGCGCCGCGATCCGGCGCAACGGCCTGCGGGCGGGTGGCGACGGCGGGGGAGTGACGGGCGGTTGCGACCGATTCGGGCGGCTTGCGTCGGCTGTGTGCGCGGTCCGGCCGCTTTCGCGGTGCCGCAAACCGGTTGCCGCCCGCGTCATCGAGGCGTCAGCGGGCCGGCGCGGCCGTTTGCGGGTTGCGGGCGGCCGCGGGGGCGTCCGAAGCGCCCGCGCCCCCGCGGCCGGAGCAGCGGGGGCGCGGGTCGGAGGCTTTCGCGCGGGAAACGCGCCCGCGGGGCAGACGCCGGCTGGTCAGACGGTGATGCGGGTAAGTCCCAGGCGTCGGCGCGGGTCAGGCGTTGGTGCGGTCCGGGTGCGGGATGCGGGCGGTGTCCCGGGCCGGGCCGGTGGAGCCGCGCACCACCAACTCGGGTTCGAAGAACAGCTCGTCGTGGTCGACGGCGGCGCCGCTGATCTCGCCGGCCAGCAGGTCCACCGCGGCCCGCCCCATCGCCTCGATCGGCTGGCGCACGGTGGTCAGCGGCGGCTCGGTGCAGTTCATCAGCGACGAGTCGTCGTACCCGATCACCGAGACGTCCTCGGGTACCGACAGCCGGCGGCGCCGCGCGGCCCGGATGGTGCCCAGCGCCAGCAGGTCGGAGGCGCAGATGAACGCGGTGATGCCGCGCGCCAACAGCCGGCTGGCCGCGGCCTGGCCGCCCTCCAGGGTGAACAGCGCGTGCTCCACCGTCACCGACGGGTCCACCCGGCGGGCCGCCGACAGCTTGCGGCGCGAGGGCACGTGGTCCGGCGGGCCGAGCACCATGGCGATGCGCTGGTGGCCCAGGGAGATCAGGTGGTTCATGGCCTGCTCGACGGCCACCCCGTCGTCGCAGGAGACGCGGGGGAAATCGAGGTGGTCGATGGCGGCGTTCATCAGCACGGTGGGCAGGTTGCGCTCGGCCAGCCGCGCGTAGTGGTCATGCGGGGACTCGGCCTGGGCGTAGAGCCCCCCGAAGAAGACCACGCCGGACACGTGCTGCTGGAGGAGCAGCTCCACGTAGTCGGCCTCCGAGACGCCGCCCGCGGTCTGGGTGCACAGCACCGGGGTGAAGCCCTGCTGAGCCAGCGCCCCGCCGACGACCTCCGCGAAGGCGGGGAAGATCGGGTTCTGCAACTCCGGCATGACCATGCCGACCAGTCGGGCACGTTCCCCGCGCAGCTGGGTGGGCCGTTCGTAACCGAGCACATCGAGAGCGGTGAGGACCGCGGCCCGGGTCGCGTCGGAGACGCCCGGCTTTCCGTTCAGCACCCGGCTGACGGTGGCCTCGCTCACCCCGACCTTCTTCGCCACCTCGGCAAGTCGTCGTGTCATGCCGTCGATTCTAGTACAAGGATCGCAAGTTTCTTGCGATTTCCTTGCGGAATCTCTGCAAGCAATCGCGGATTTGCGTCATGCCATCGACATCTTGCTGACTTCTGGCGGAAGTATTGAGTAGCCGCCACCGCTGCCGCTTCCGCCGCAGCTCCCGCGACCCGGGCGGGGTGCCGCCGGCGCCCGGGCGCTTCGCGCGCGGCCCGCCACCGGGCACCATGGGAGGGAGCGGCAGCCGCGGCCGGCGTGAAACGCTGTGGTCCAATGCCCCCGACCCCGGTGTGCCACGGCGGGGGAGCGGTGCCTGACCGGCGAGGATGGATGGATATGGACAAGCAGCAGGAGTTCGTTCTGCGCACCCTGGAGGAGCGGGACATCCGCTTCGTCCGGCTGTGGTTCACCGACGTGCTGGGCTATCTGAAGTCGGTCGCCGT
>Ga0164242_10003410_pt1 | contig 18171 bp, 13 predicted proteins | sample OricomgcompostMG_FD_108783 | JGI IMG/M metagenome (GOLD analysis project Ga0164242, IMG submission 108783) | Miracle-Growth compost microbial communities from Emeryville, California, USA - Original compost - Miracle growth compost (MG) ... | reverse complement strand
TGGGCAGCGAGACCGGCGTGCTCGACATCGACCCGAGCCGCGTCGTGCGCAAGGGGCGTCTGCGCCCCGGCAAGATGTTCCTCGTCGACACGGTCGAGGGCCGCCTTATCGAAGACGACGAGATCAAGTCGTCGCTGGCATCCGCTCAGCCCTACGGCGAATGGCTGGATGCCGGCCGCATCAACCTCAAGGACCTCCCGGAGCGCGAGCACATCGTGCACACGCCCGCGTCGGTGACGCGCAGGCAGCGCACCTTCGGCTACACGGAGGAGGAGGTGCGCATCCTGCTCACGCCGATGGCGAAGACCGGTGCAGAGCCGCTCGGCGCCATGGGCTCCGACACACCGATTGCGGTGCTGTCGAAGCGGCCTCGCCTGCTCTTCGACTACTTCACGCAGCAGTTCGCGCAGGTCACCAACCCGCCGCTCGACTCGATCCGCGAGGAGGTCGTCACCTCGCTGAGCCTCGGCCTCGGCCCGGAGCGCAACCTCCTCGAGCCCGGGCCGGAGCACACTAGCCAGGTCGTGCTCGACTTCCCGGTGATCGACAACGACGAGCTGGCGAAGATCCAGCACATCGACCCGGCGCCTGGACAGCGCACTACCGTGACCGTGCGCGGCCTGTACCGGTTCGACGCGGGTGTGAACGCCATGGAACGCCGCCTCGACGAGATCTGCGACGAGGTCAGCCAGGCGATCGCGGACGGCGCGAAGTTCATCGTGCTCAGCGACCGCGACTCGAACAAAGACCTTGCGCCCATCCCGTCGCTCCTGATGCTCTCGGCTGTGCACCACCACCTCATCCGCACGGAGGACCGTCTGAAGGTCGGGATCGTGGTCGAGGCCGGTGACGTGCGCGAGGTGCATCACGTCGCGCTGCTCATCGGTTACGGCGCCAGCGCGGTGAACCCGTACCTGGCGATGGAGACGTGCGAAGACCTGGTGCGCAGCGGCATGATCACCGGCATCTCCGGTGACAAGGCCGTGAAGAACGTGATCAAGGCGCTCGGCAAGGGCGTGCTCAAGATCATGTCGAAGATGGGCATCTCCACGGTGTCTTCGTACGCCGGTGCCCAGGCGTTCGAGGCGGTCGGACTCGCTCAGGAGTTCGTCGACGAGTACTTCACCGGCACCACCTCGAAGCTCGGCGGCGTCGGCATCGAGGTGATCTCCGCCGAGAACCTGGCGCGTCACCGCTCCGCCTACCCCGAAGAGGGTGCGGTGCTGGCGCACGAGCGCATGGCCACCGGCGGCGAGTACCAGTACCGCCGCGACGGCGCCCCGCACCTGTTCAACCCGGAGACCGTCTTCCGGCTGCAGCACTCCACGCGTACCCGCCGGTACGACATCTTCCGGCAGTACACGAAGCTCGTCGACGACCAGTCCGAGCAGCTCATGACGCTGCGCGGCATGTTCGACCTGCGCACAGGCATCCGGCCACCGGTGCCGATCGAGGAGGTCGAGTCCGTCGCCTCCATCGTGAAGCGCTTCTCCACCGGCGCGATGAGCTACGGTTCCATCTCGCGCGAGGCGCACGAGACCCTCGCCATCGCGATGAACCGGCTCGGGGGCAAGTCCAACACGGGCGAGGGCGGCGAAGACATCGACCGGCTGCTCGATCCCGAGCGGCGCAGCGCCATCAAGCAGGTGGCGTCCGGCAGGTTCGGCGTGACGAGCATGTATCTGACGCATGCCACCGACCTGCAGATCAAGCTCGCGCAGGGCGCGAAGCCCGGCGAAGGCGGCCAGCTGCCGCCCGCGAAGGTGTACCCGTGGGTCGCGCGCACCCGGCATGCGACCGCCGGCGTCGGTCTCATCTCGCCGCCTCCGCACCACGACATCTACTCGATCGAAGATCTGAAGCAGCTCATCTACGACCTGAAGCGCGCGAATCCGGATGCCCGGGTGCACGTGAAGCTCGTCAGCGAGACCGGAATCGGGGCAGTCGCCGCGGGTACAGCGAAGGCTCTGGCCGACGTCATCCTGGTCTCCGGGCACGACGGGGGAACCGGCGCCAGCCCGCTCAACTCGCTGAAGCACGCGGGGACCCCGTGGGAGCTCGGCCTCGCCGAGACGCAGCAGACCCTCATGCTGAACGGCATGCGCGACCGCGTCGTCGTGCAGGTCGACGGCCAGCTGAAGACCGGGCGCGACGTCATCGTCGGCGCGCTGCTCGGGGCCGAGGAGTTCGGATTCGCCACCGCACCGCTCGTGGTCTCGGGCTGCGTCATGATGCGCGTCTGCCACCTGGACACGTGCCCGGTCGGCGTCGCGACGCAGAACCCGGTGCTGCGCAGCAGGTTCAGCGGCAAGCCCGAGTTCGTCGTCAACTTCTTCGAGTTCATCGCGGAGGAGGTGCGCGAGTACCTGGCCGCACTGGGCTTCCGCTCGATCGAGGAGGCGGTCGGTCACGTCGAACTGCTCGACGTGCACCGTGCCGTCGATCACTGGAAGGCGTCCGGGCTGGACCTCACGCCCGTGCTCCACGGGCCGCAGTTCCCCGAGGATGCCCCGCGGAGCAACCGCAGGCACCAGAACCACGAGATCGAGAAGCACTTCGACAACCGGCTCATCGAGCGTGCGGCCGACGTGCTCGAGCACGGCGGACATGTGGAGCTGGCGCTGCCCATCCGCAACACGGAGCGCGCGGTCGGAACCCTGCTCGGTCACGAGGTGACGGTGCGGCACGGCGAGCACGGCCTGCCAGACGGGTCGATCGATGTCACGCTCACCGGTTCGGCCGGCCAGTCGTTCGGCGCGTTCCTGCCGAGCGGCATCACGCTGCGACTCGAGGGCGACTCGAACGACTACGTCGGCAAGGGGCTCTCCGGCGGACGCATCGTCGTCCGACCGGATCGGTCGAGCGTGTTCCCGGCCGAGCGCAATGTGATCGCGGGAAACGTGATCGGCTACGGAGCCACGCAGGGCAGCATGTTCATCCGCGGAACGGTCGGCGAGCGGTTCCTGGTGCGCAACTCGGGCGCCACCGCCGTGGTCGAGGGCGTCGGCGACCACGCGCTGGAGTACATGACGGGCGGTCTCGCGCTGATCCTCGGCACGACCGGCCGCAACCTCGGCGCCGGCATGTCGGGCGGAACCGCCTACGTGCTGGACCTGCGTGAGGAGCGCGTCAACCGCGAGTCGCTGGCCACGGGGGAGCTGGAGCTCTCCACGCTCGGCAGCGGAGACATCGAGATCGTTCGCGACCTGCTGGAGCAGCACGTCGCCGAGACCGATTCGACCGTGGCCAAGACGCTGCTGACAGATCTCGAGGCGGCATCCGCTCGCTTCACGAAGGTGCTGCCGCGCGACTACGCCGCCGTGCTGGAGACACGCAGGAACGCTGTCGACGAGGGGCTCGACCCCGACGGTGACATTGTTTGGAATCGAATCTTGGAGGTCACCGGTGGCTGACCCGAACGTCGTCTGGAATCGAGCTGCGCTCTCGAGAACGCCGGAGGTCACTGGTGGCTGATCCGAAGGGCTTCCTCAAGGTCACCGAGCGCGAGCTGCCCAAGCGGCGGCCCGTCTCGGTGCGCCTGATGGACTGGAAAGAGGTCTACGAGGCCGGAGACCCGGCGCAGCTGCGTCGCCAAGCAGGCCGCTGCATGGACTGCGGCATCCCGTTCTGTCATCAGGGATGCCCGCTGGGCAACCTCATTCCGGAGTGGAACGACCTCATGTGGCGCGGCGAAGGCCGCCAGGCCATCGAGCGTCTGCACGCGACGAACAACTTCCCGGAGTTCACCGGACGCCTGTGCCCTGCCCCCTGCGAGGACTCCTGCGTGCTCGGCATCAGCCAGCCGGCTGTGACGATCAAGCAGATCGAGCACGACATCATCGATCAGGCCTGGTCGAACGGCTGGGTGCAGCCGCATCCGCCGCAGCGGCTGACCGGCAAGACCGTCGCGGTCGTCGGATCGGGTCCCGCCGGTCTCGCCGCCGCCCAGCAGCTCACCCGCGCCGGGCACACGGTTGCGGTGTACGAGCGCGACGACCGCATCGGCGGTCTGCTGCGCTACGGCATCCCGGACTTCAAGATGGAGAAGAAGCACATCGAGGCGCGGCTGGCGCAGATGACCGCAGAGGGCACCCGATTCCGTGCCGGCGTGGACATCGGCGTCGACATCAGCTGGCCCGATCTCAAGGCACGCTACGACGCCGTCGTCATCGCCACCGGCGCCATGGTGCCACGCGATCTGCCCATCCCCGGCCGCGACCTCGCCGGTGTGCACTTCGCGATGGAATACCTGGTGCAGCAGAACCGCGTCGGTGCAGGCGATTCGGTGCCCACGCAGATCACCGCAGAGGGCAAGCACGTCGTCGTCCTGGGCGGAGGCGACACCGGCGCCGACTGCATCGGCACGGCGCACAGGCAGAAGGCGGCATCCGTCACCAATCTCGCGATCGGCAAGCAGCCGCCGAATGAGCGGCCGGAGCACCAGCCCTGGCCGACCACGCCGACCCTCTTCGAGGTGCAGACCGCGCACGAAGAGGGCGGCAGACGCGAGTATCTGGCGTCCACCGTCGAGTTCGTCGGCAACGACGTCGGCGAGGTGGTGGCCGTCCGGGTGGCGGAGACCGAGTACCTGGACGGCCGGCGCGTGCCCAAGGCGGGCACCGAGCGCGAGATCCCGGCCGACCTGGTGCTGCTGGCGCTCGGTTTCACGGGGCCGGAGCAGGACACGCTCGGTGAGCAGTTCTCCGTTCCGTTCGACCAGCGCGGCAACGTCGTGCGCGACGACGACTACCAAACCCAGGAGCCCGGCGTGTTCGTGGCGGGCGACGCGGGACGCGGCCAGTCGCTCATCGTGTGGGCCATCGCGGAGGGCCGGGCTGCGGCGGCGGCTGTGGACCGGTATCTTGAAGGGGAGACCGCCCTTCCGTCGCCCATCAGGCCGACCGACCGCGCCATCTCGATCTGACGCTCGTCGCATCCGCATCGATCACGGTGCCGATCGATTGTGCACGTGCAAGCAACCATGGAGTACGAAGAATAAGTATGAGACGAGCCAAGATCGTCGCCACGCTGGGCCCGGCAACGTCCAGCTACGAGAACATCCGCGCCATCATCGATGCGGGCGTCGACGTCGCCCGCCTGAATCTGAGCCACGGCACCTACGACGTGCATGAAGCGGTCTACGCAAACGTGCGCCGCGCTGCCGACGACTCGGGTCGCGCTGTGGCGGTGATGGTCGACCTGCAGGGTCCGAAGATCCGTCTCGGCAAGTTCGAGGGCGGACCGTACGAGCTCGCCGAGGGCGACATCTTCACGATCACCACGGAGGATGTGCTCGGCGACAAGGAGCTCTCTTCCACCACCTTCAAGGGCCTGCCGCAGGACGTGAAGCCGGGTGACCCGCTCCTGATCGACGACGGCAAGGTCGCGCTGCGCGTGCTCGAGGTCGACGGTCCGCGGGTGAAGACGCAGGTCATCGTGCCAGGGCCGGTCTCCAACAACAAGGGCATCAACCTGCCCGGCGTCGCCGTCAACGTTCCCGCGCTGAGCGAGAAGGACGAGGCGGACCTGCGCTGGGGCCTCAAGCTCGGCGCCGACTACATCGCGCTGTCGTTCGTGCGCAACGCGGATGACGTGAAGCGCGTGCACGAGATCATGGACGAGGAGAACCGGCGGGTGCCGGTCATCGCCAAGATCGAGAAGCCGCAGGCCGTCGATCACCTCGACGAGATCGTCGACGCCTTCGACGCGATCATGGTCGCCCGCGGCGACCTGGGCGTGGAGCTCCCGCTCGAGGCAGTGCCGATCGTGCAGAAGCGCGCCATCGAGATCGCACGCCGCATGGCGAAGCCGGTCATCGTGGCGACCCAGGTGCTGGAGTCGATGATCACCAGCCCACGGCCCACCCGCGCCGAGGCATCCGACTGCGCCAACGCCGTGCTCGACGGTGCCGACGCCGTCATGCTGTCCGGCGAGACGAGCGTGGGGGAGTACCCCGTCGTCACGGTGCAGACGATGGCGCGCATCATCGAGTCCACCGAGGAGCACGGGCTGGAGCGCATCCTGCCGCTGGGCACCACGCCGCGCACGCAGGGCGGCGTGCTCACGCTGGCCGCTGCGGAGGTGGCGGACTTCGTCGACGCGCGTTATCTCTGCGTCTTCACCGAGTCCGGCGACTCGGCACGACGCATGTCGCGGCTACGTTCCCCGCTGCCGATGAAAGCGTTCACCCCGAGCGAGGGCATCCGGCGCAGGCTGGCGCTCACGTGGGGCATCGAGGCTTTCCTCGTCGACCGAGTGACCCACACCGACCAGATGATGGGCCAGGTCGACGACCTGCTCATCGGCAAGGGCTTGGCGGAGATGGGCGACAAGGTCGTCGTCATCTCCGGATCGCCTCCCGGCATCCCCGGCTCGACGAACGACGTGCGCGTGCACGTCGTCGGAGATGTGCACAACGAGGCAGCGCCCGCGTACGCCGCACTCAGGTGATCGGGCTTCGCCCTTCTACTCGTTGGGCAAGCCGAGCAGCCGGCGCACCTCGGCGTCGGTGGTCTGCGTGAAGTCTCGGTACCACTGACCGATCGCGAAGAACCCGCTCGGTCGCGCGACGCACACGAAGGAATCCGCGTCTACTCCGGGCTGGGGCTCCCAGTCGGGAGGTGCGACCGGCACGGCCAGCACAACGGATGCCGCCCCTTGCGCCCGCGCCACGGCGCACGCAGCGCGGGCGGTCGCGCCGGTCGCGAGCCCGTCGTCCACGACCACGGCCGTCGCGCCGTTCAGATCGGCCGGACGCCTGTCCTCCCGGTACCGCCGCACCCGCCGTTCCAGCTCCGCGTGCTCGCGTTCCTCGACGCGGGCCAGTTGCTCATCGGTCACGCCCATCACGCGGATGAGGTCTTCGTCGACCACGCGCACGCCTTCGCCGATCGCGCCCATCGCGACCTCCTCGTTGTGCGGAAGTCCGAGCTTGCGCACGAGGATCACGTCGAGCGGGGCATCCAGCGCCTCGGCGACGACCGCCGCGACCGGAACCCCGCCACGTGGAATGCCGAGGACGACGGGATGCGGCCAGTCCTGCCGGTATGTCGAGCACACCGCGGCGAGGCGGCGTCCCGCGTCAAGACGATCCACGAAGATCATGTCCGTCCCTTTCCGGCCCAAGCTTACGGCGCGGCATCCGCGTGGAACCGGTCGGATGGCAAACACGGGTGCAACCGCGCACCAGTTCAGGTGGCATGCGCTTCCTGCTGCGGGGCATCCGTCTTGGAAAGCGGGTCGGCGATGTCTTCCAGCGACCGGTTCTCCGCGTTCACGCCGAGGAACACCTCCACGAGCCCGGCGGCGATCATGAGGCCTGCACCTATGAAGTAGCCGACGGCGACGGCGCCGATGCCCATGGAGACGAACTGTCCGAACAGCAACGGGCCGATGATGCCGCCGAGGCCCGTGCCCACCGCATAGAAGAACGCGATCGCCATGGCCCTGGTCTCCATCGGGAAGATCTCGCTCACCGTGAGATAGGCGGAACTGGCGCCGGCCGAGGCGAAGAAGAACACGATCACCCAGCACACGGTGAGCCACGTGGCGTCCAGGATGCGAGCATCGAACAGGATGCCGGTGCCCACCAGCAACACACCGCTGAGGATGTACGACAGCGAGATCATCACCCTGCGGCCGACGGTGTCGAACAGCCTGCCGAGCAGGAGCGGACCGAGGAAGTTGCCCACCGCGATGGGCACCAGCGCCCACGGTGCCACGTCGTCGGGCACGTGCAGAAGCGTCGTCAGCACGAGCGCGTACGTGAAGAACACCGCGTTGTAGAGGAAGGCCTGGCCGATGAACAGCGAGAGCCCGAGAACGAACCGCTTTGGGTATTTCGTCACGGCCACGCGTGCGATCTCGCCGAAACCGGTCGTCTCACGCTGCTTGATCTCGATCGCCTTGTCGTCGTCGACGCTCGCAAGCTTCTCGCCCGTGTCGTCCTCGACTTGCTGCTCGATCTCGCCGACCTCCTTCTCTGCATCCTTGTCGCGGCCGTGGATGAACATCCACCTGGGCGACTCGGGCACGTTGCGCCGGACGAGCAGGATGGTGAGGCCGAGCACAGCGCCGAGGCCGAACGCGAGGCGCCAGCCGAGCGCGGGTGCGAAGATCGCGGTATTCAGCAGCACGACCGTGAGCATGGCGCCGAACGCCGTGCCCAGCCAGTACGAGCCGTTGATCGCGAGGTCCACGACGCCGCGGCGTTTCGCCGGGATCAGCTCGTCGATGGCGGAGTTGATGGCCGAGTACTCGCCGCCGATGCCGGCCCCGGTGAAGAACCGGCACACGAAGAAGAAGATCGGCGTGAACGAGAACGCCGTCGCGACCGTCGCCAGCAGGTACAGTCCGAGCGTGATCATGAAGAGCTTCTTGCGGCCGAACCGGTCGGTGAGGTAGCCGAAGACCAGGGCTCCGACGCAGGCACCGGCGACGTAGATCGCCGCCGCAAGCCCGACCTCGCCGGCAGTGAGTCCCAGTCCGCTGGACTTCTCGGTGAGGCGGCTGCCGATCGCCCCCACGATCGTGACCTCGAGTCCGTCCAGAATCCACACCGTGCCGAGCCCGACCACGACCATCCAGTGCCATTTCGACCATGGCAGACGATCCATCCGCGCCGGGATGCTCGTGCGGATCGTCTTCAACTCGTGCGTGCTCATGCGTCCTCCTCAACCCCGCCTACCTCGACGGCGACCTGGCGACGGTAAGGGCAGGAGCGACGGCGCGACAACCCCTTGCAGGCCCCGCTCGTGGAAACCGGAAAGCGGCGAGACTCCGCCTCAGAACATGGCGCCGGGATCGATCGGCGTCAGCTCAGGCAACTTCGCGCTGCGGCCGTCGCCCGACGACCTCCCGGTGATCCGGCGTCCGATCCACGGCAGCACGTACTCCCGGTAGTACTTCAACGACGGCGGGCGCCGTCCGTACGGCGGCTGGGCCGCCACCTCGTCGACGCGCCAGGCCGACGGCACGCCCACGTCGAGCGCCGTCAGCACGTTGGAGGCGACGCGTGCATGGCCGAACGAGTTCAGATGCAGCCGGTCGAGCGACCAGTAGCGCAGGTCGCGTAGCCCGGCATCGGCGAAGTTGTCCACGAAGGTGACGTCGCTCTCGGCCGCCGTCACCTCGCTCACGAAGGCGCGCACCCGCACCGCCAGCTCGTCGCCCCTGCGCTGGATCGCACGACCGCCCGGAAGGTTGTCGCTCGGGTTGGCGCCGCTCAGCAGCAGCACGTGGATGCCTGCGTCCACGGCCTTGCCCACCGCCTCGGCAGTCTGCCCGGCGATGTCGTCCACCGAGACGCGGGGCCGCATGATGTCGTTGCCGCCGCCGTTGATGCTCAGCAGCTGAGGGTGCATCGCGATGGCGGCATCCAGCTGCTCACCGACGATCGGTCCCAGCTTGCGGCCGCGGATCGCCAGGTTCGCATAGCGCACCGGCTCGTCCGCTGCGGCGGCGAGCCCCAAGGCGACGAGATCGGCCCACCCGCGCACACGACCGTCGGGAAGGACATCGCCGACGCCCTCGGTGAAGCTGTCTCCGATCGCGACGTAGCTCGTGTACATCCCTCAACGGTATCCGGCGCAGCCAGGGTGCTTCGCGCTCGGGCGGCTCGCGCCCGGCGGTACTATCGAGAGGACGTTTCGACCAGCCGTCTCACCTCAGACGACGTGCTGAACTCGCCGGCCCACCGCCTTCGGAAGGACTACTGAAAAGATGATCGCTCGGCCACCGAAGGGTGAACTCGACAAGCGCATCGCAGGCGCCGTGTTCCTGTTGTTCTGGGTGGTGGCGATCGCCGCCTGGATCGTCGCCGGGGTCGCGCTGGGCAACACCGGCGCGTGGCAGCCCTTCATCGTCGACGTGGGCATCGTCATTGCGAGTGTCGGCACGGCGACGCCGTTCCTCAAGACGGTCAAGGGATTCGGCATCGCGCTGCTGTTCGCGCTGATCGCTGTCGTCGGCTTCGCTTTCGGCGACTTCCTGCACCTGGTGCCGCTCGTCTACTTCCTGCGGATCGCCGTGCCGTTCTTCGCGGTGATCATCGCGCCTACGTTCAAGATGGCCAACGGCGTGAAGGTGTTCGCGTAGGCGAACCGGCAGAGACCGCGCGAGCCGGATGCCCTCCTGGGCATCCGGCTCGCAGCTTGTTGACTCAGAACCTGCGGGTGAACGGCAGCGGCTTGCGCATGCGGATGAGCAGCAGCAACGGGAACACGATGTACGGCAGGTTGAACGCCAGGAACACGGCCGGGTTCGGTGTCCGCTCGGCCGCGGATCCGAAGAACTCCACGCCGAAGATCGGGATGCCTGTGAGCGAGATGATCATCGTCGCGTAAATGACGCTCGGCAGCTGGATCCAGTTCCATCCGCGCACGATGGCCAGGATCAGCAGCACGTAGAACGCGACGTAGACGAACGCCGACGTTCCGCTGATGAACCGCAGCCACACCGGATGCGACCGGTAGAGCGGGTCGAAGTTCGACGCGTACCAGTAGTTCCACTGCACGAGGATGTTCGGCGAGTCCTTCACCTGGTCGAGACCGAGTCCCTCGACGGAGTCGCTGATGATGCAGGTGACGATGAACGCAGCGAAGATGACCAGGAACACGATGTCGATCGGCCGCTTCTTCAGCGGAAGGTTCGCAGGGCTCGTGGCGCCGGCAACCGATGCGTTGTGCGCGGTAGTGGTGGGGGCTTCCGACATGGTCTGCAGACTATCGCCGGAAGGCCACTGCGACGCAGTACCGCTCAGACACGCGGCGCCGGCTGGTCGATGTTCCAGTGCCGCGACACCGTCACGAACAACTCCTGTTCGGACGCGTCGTGCTCGGCCGGACCTCTGCTCACGCTGAAGCGGCTGATCACGCGCTGAGTCCCCTCCGCATCGCCATAGAGCACGTCCACCAGCACGATTTCACCCGCACTCATCCGATCGACGACGCGCCGATACGCGTCGGAGCGCGGATCCCGGATCGCCACCTGCACGAATCCGACGTACGCGGTCGAAAGGTAGATGTCTCTCGTCAGACGCTGGAACTCCTCCGGCGTTGCGGGTTGAGCGTACGGACCTTCCGGAATGTGCCAGCCGTGCAGCACGGCGATGCCCGAGCCGACGTTGCGCACCGACAGTGCGAGCGCGACAACGGATTCGTCAACCTCCATCGTGGCTCGCCCGCCTTGCACGGTGAGCCAGCGGCCATCCATGAAGCGCACCTTCTGTGCGTCGTCGGTGAAGTTCGACGGCAAGAGCAGGGGGCGTAGCCCCTCCAGAAGCGCCCGCTCCGCCAGGCGCGCAGAGTGGTTGGCCGAGCGAGTCGAGACGAACGTCGCGACCGCGAGTACCAGCGTGCCGATCGCGGTGCCGAAGTCGGCCAGTACAGCCCAGTCCACTTGCCCTCCTCACGGCAACCGCCGCGCGATCAATTGCGATGGACGCCGGCACCAGCGTGCTGCATGTAGGCTGCTCCTGCTTCGAACACGCCGATGGTCCGGCGCTGCAGAGGCGCCGGACCATCGGGATCCCGATTTCTATGGCAGGTAGTACGTCGGGTTCGGCAGCTTGATCGTGCGGTCGGCGTGGCCACCGATCAGGTCGCTGAACTGATCGCCGTAGTTCGCCACGATGTCGTAGTGGCCGCCAGCCCACGACTCCACGTGCGCTCTGGTCTGCGACTTGTACTCGATGGTGGTGCAGCTCGCTGCCTCACAGTGGATGTACGACGGCTGCTGGGATGCGCCCTGTCCGGTCCACTTGGTGTAGTAGTTCTGCGGCGTGAGGCCCGTGTAACCCACCTTCGCGAGGTTGGCCAGCGTGGCATCCTTCTGGTTGTCGTTGCGCCCGGTGAGCCCGATCACGGTGCATCCGGCCTTCTCGGCGGCGCGTTCGAGGGCGACCATGCCGGGGACCGCGGGGAACCTCTGGCCCTGTACCCAGACATCCTGCTCGGTGGGGTTGTAGTTGAAGTGCATGTCGCCCACCTCCATGTCGTACGTCCACAACGTCGTGTCGTCGGCGTCGAGCACGATGGCCGGGTTCTTGTGCAGCTTCTTCGCGACGAAGCACTGCGCCGCCACGATGGGCGTCTGAATGGCGACGAGACGGGTCATCTCGCGGATGTACGGCGACGTGTCCTTGTTCGCGATGCCCGTTCCCGGGTCGCCGTAGTAGGTGGCGATCGTCTTCTTCACAGAGTCGATGTTCGGGATGCCGTCACCGGGCTCGGTCGCGCCGCTGGACCCGTCCGGCTTCATGGTGAAGTGGGTGCGGGGTGCCAGGTTCGGCTCGGACATGCCAGGCAGGTCGGGGGAGGGCAGGTAATAGGTCGGGTTCGGCAGCTTGATGATGTTGTCTGCGTAACCGCCCTGCAGGTCGCTCCACTGGTCGCCGATATTGAACGTGACGGTGTAGCCGAGGTCGTGCTCGATGTGCTTGCGGGTGAGCGCCTTGTACTCGACCGTCGTGCAGCTTGACGTCGCGCACGTGATGTACGGCGGCTGCTGCGACGTGCCCTTGCCGGTCCACTTCGTGAAGTAGTCGTCGGCGGTGAACGCGGTGTAGCCCACCTTGGCCAGGTTGCCCACCGTGGCGGCCTTCTGGTCGTCATTGCGGCCGGTGAGCCCGAACACGGTGTAGCCCATGGCAGCGGCCGCATTGGCGAAGGCGACCATTCCGGGAACCGCGGGGAACTTCTGACCCTGCACCCAGACATCCTGTTCAGCGGGGTTGTAGTTGAAGTGCATGTCGCCCACCTCCATGTCGTACGTCCACAACGTGGTGTCGTCGGCATCGAACACGATGGCGGGCTTCTCGCCCTTGGCGATGGCGGCGTCGTACTCGGGCTTCAGTTCGGCCGTGGCCTTGGCGACGATGCCGTCCATCTCGCTGATGTACGGCGAGGACTCCTTGTTCGCGATCCCGGTGCCCGGGTCGCCGTAGTACGTGTAGATGGTCTTCTTCACGGAGTCGATGTTCGGGATGCCCTCGCCGCCCTGCGTCGCTCCGCTCGACCCGTCCGGCGCCATCGTGAACTGCGCGCGCGGAGCCAGCTGCTGACCGTGGCCCCAGCCGCCGCCCCGGCCTTGTCCGCCGTCCCATGCCTGGGCCGGCGCCGCCGAAGACAGCCCGACTCCCATCGCGACCGCCACCACGGCCGCGCCCGCGAGCATCCGCAGGCCAAGGCTTCGCGTTGCCGCCCTCCCGTGCTCAGGTTGCATTCCACACCCCCTGTGTGATTCGAATTCCTCGATCCGTCAGGGCCGGTGCTCTGCGGCCCTGCGCTTTGCACCCCTGAACAGGGGTCCGCCTGCACCGTATCGACGCGATGTGCGGATGACTAGAACCGGACAGCGGTTTTGCTCATGTGAGCCGCCTATGAGCTCGCAGTGAGCGAGGCGTCGACTCCGTCCGCTACAGCACGAGTTCGATGCCGTCCTCATGGATGCCAACGCGCACATCGGCCAGATCGGGCACAAGCCAATCCGGGCCGTGACGCTCTGCCATGGTGCCCACCCCGACGACCCGCATCCCGGCGGCTCTTGCAGCGGCGATGCCGGCACCGGAGTCCTCGAAGACGACGCACTCAGCGGCCGGTACGTCGAGTGCTGCGGCTGCGACCAGGAATCCTTCCGGATCCGGCTTGCTCGCCAAAACGTTCTCCGCGGTCACCGCCACACGGGGAATGGCCAGGCCCGACGCGTTCATCCGCGCCGTTGCCAATGGACGCGTCGCCGAGGTCACGAGGGCGTGCGGGGCACCCGCCAGTGAACGGAGCAGGCTCGCCGCGCCGGTGATCTCGACAATGCCGTCGAGCTCAGCGGTCTCGCGCTCCAGCAGGGCCCGGTTGTCAGCGAGGTTCTGTTCCGGCGCTCGGTTCGGAAGCAGAATGGCCATGCTCTCGTGACCCTGCCTACCGTGGACGACTTCGAGCACCTCGGCCGGCTCGAGGTCGTTCGCGAGAGCCCAATCGGTCCATACACGCTCCACGACGGCCGACGAGTCGACGAGCGTGCCATCCATGTCCAGCAGAACGGCCGATGCCCGGATGATCGTGGTCACCTTGCCGAAGAGTACACGGACGAACGCCGGACGACGAACGCGGTGATCGCGCCGCCACCAACACCGTCATGACGAGGAGACGCAACCCCGTGTGAGGCCCGAATCGGTGTGGATACACTCCGCCTGCGAATGCAAGCCGTTCACGACGCAAAGGAGGAAACCATGGCTGAATCGAACGATGAGTCCCGGAACGGAAGCGAACAGGGCGGCGTACGACACGGCCCCGAGGAGTCGAAGTCTGTGAAGTACTCGCAAGAGATCACGTCGACGGAGGAAGACCCCGAACGTGAGGGGCGCAGCCTCGTCACCACCAACCACGAGGTGATCAAGCGGTGGGCGGATGCCCGCGGTGCACGACCGGCGACGGTCGACGGAACCGAACACGGCGACCACCTCGGCGTGCTGCGGTTCGACTTCGGGGAACAGACTCAAGGATTGCGCGAGGTGAGTTGGGACGAGTGGTTCGACACGTTCGACCAACGCGAGTTGAACTTCATCTATCAGGAAGAGAAGTCCGACGGCAGCCAGTCCAACTTCTTCCAGTTCGACAATCCCGGGCGGGAAGACGCCTGAACGAGCTCTAGAGAGTGCCGGTGGTGGGACTCGAACCCACACGCCCTTTCGGGCAAAGCATTTTGAGTGCTCCGCGTCTGCCATTCCGCCACACCGGCTCAGGTGCGCTGTACACCATATCGCGGCTTCGCCGCTGAGACGCTCAATCACCTCGCCGACGTATCGTAGGCTTGTTCACCGTGACCGACACTGAGAACACCGCTGCACCGCGTCGAGTAGTCGTCGCGGAAGATGAATCGCTCATCCGTCTCGACATCGTCGAGATCCTGCGCGACAACGGGTTCGAGGTCGTCGGCGAGGCCGGCGATGGCGAGACCGCCGTCGCTCTCGCCACGGAGCTGCGCCCCGACCTCGTGATCATGGATGTCCGCATGCCGAACCTCGACGGGATCGAGGCTGCGAAGCGGCTCTCCGAGAATCACGTCGCACCCGTCGTGCTGCTCACCGCATTCAGCCAGAAGGAGCTCGTCGACCGGGCCACCGAGGCAGGCGCACTCGCCTATGTGGTCAAGCCGTTCACGCCGAACGACCTTCTGCCCGCCATCGAGATCGCACTGGCGCGTTACCAGCAGATCATCGCCCTCGAGGCCGAGGTCGCCGACCTCAACGAGCGATTCGAGACCCGCAAGCTCGTCGACCGCGCCAAGGGGCTGCTCAACGAGAAGATGGGGCTCACGGAGCCCGAGGCGTTCCGCTGGATCCAGAAGGCGTCGATGGATCGCCGCCTCACCATGCACGATGTCGCCAAGGCGATCATCGACCAGCTCGCGCCGAAGAAGTAACACCGTCGCGGACACGAACCCGCAACCCTCGGCGTGACGAACGCGCACCGTCCGGGTGACGGGACGGGCGTTAGGCGCGGTCCTTGATCAGGTTCGTGATGCGGATCGTGGAGCAACGGCGACCACGGTCATCCGTGACCGCGATCTCATGCGTCGTCAGAGTGCGACCGAGGTGGATCGGTGTGCACACTCCGGTGACCACGCCACTGGTCGCCGAGCGGGTGTGGGATGCGTTGATCTCGATGCCCACGGCGAGTCGGCCCTCACCGGCCCACAGATTCGCCGACATGGATCCGAGCGTCTCCGCCAACACGACATAGGCGCCGCCGTGCAGCAGATCCGCCGGCTGCGTGTTGCCCTCGACGGGCATCGTGGCGACGGCGCGATCGACGGAGAACTCGATCATCTCGATGCCCATCTTCGCCGCCAGGGCGCCCAATCCGCGCTTCCTGACGTAATCGAGGGCGTCGGGTGCGGCATCCGTTTCACCGGTCGTCGACATGCTGCTCCTGGTGCTTCGCGGGCCGGAAAGGAACGTCGCACGCCGCTTGTAGGCTGGCAGGCGTGTCGGACTCGGAAAAGCCTACCCTCCTGATCGTCGACGGCCATTCGCTGGCTTTCCGGGCGTTCTACGCGCTGCCGGTCGACAGTTTCACCACCCGTGACGGGCAGCACACCAACGCCATTCACGGGTTCCTCTCGATGCTTCTTCTGCTGCTGCAGAACGAGCGTCCCAGCCACCTTGTCGTCGCCTTCGACGTGTCCCGGTACTCGTTCCGCACGAAGGAGTACGCCGACTACAAGGGCACACGTGGCGCGACGCCGCCGGAGTTCTCCGGCCAGGTGCCGCTGTTGCAGGAAGCCCTTGCCGCGATGAATATCCCGACGCTGGAGAAAGACGACTTCGAGGCGGACGACATCCTCGCCACGCTTGCCACGCAGGGCGCGGAGCAGGGCTACCGCGTGCTCATCGTCTCCGGCGACCGCGACACCATCCAGCTCGTCGACGACGACATCACGCTCCTGTATCCGAACGTGCGAGGCGTCTCAGAGCTGAAGCGCTACGACCGGCAGACCGTGCTCGACCGGTACGGCATCCCGCCGGAGAAGTATCCGGAGGTGGCGGCGCTGGTCGGGGAGACCAGCGACAACCTGCCCGGCATCGACAAGGTGGGCGAGAAGACCGCCGTGAAATGGGTGCTGCAGTACGGCGACGTGCAGAACCTCGTCGCCCACGCCGACGAGATCAAGGGCGTGGTCGGGCAGAACCTGCGCGACCAGAAGGAGAACGCGCTGCGCAATCGACGCTTGAACCAGCTCGTGCGCGATGTCGAGCTGCCTGTCGGGCCGGCCGATCTCGCCCGCCGGCCGATGAACGAGCAGGCCGTGCGCGACTTGTTCGCCCGCCTCGAGTTCCGCACGCTGTTGGAGCGCGTTTTCAAGCTGATCGAGGGCGACGGGTCCGACACCGGAGCCGTCACCGGTGCGCAGATCGGCACCATCACCGCGCCCGAAGTGCAGGAACCGGTGGGCGAGGAGTTGCGCGGATGGCTGGCCGAGGCATCCGCCAACGGGTCGCGGCCCATAGCGATACAGCTCGACCTCGCCGGCGTCGTGCTCGCGGGCGTTGGTCTGTCCACCGACGACGCGTCCGCGTACGTGCAGGCGGGGGAGAACGGCACGCTCGATCCCGAGCTGGTCGCCTGGCTCGCCTCCGATTCGCCGAAGTGGTTCTACGACGCGAAGAACCAGCTCAAGGCGCTGGATGCCGCGGGCCTCGCCCTCGCCGGGTTGCAGTGCGACGCGAGGGTGGCCATTTGGCTCGTGAACCCGAACCGCACCCCCTCGGGTCTTGCCGACCAGGTGTATGAGGTGCTCGGGGAGCAGATGCCGCAGTCCGACCCGGCGCAGCTCGTTCCCGAGGTGGAGCCCGTCGGCGCGGCGACGGAGGCGTGGTACGTGCACCGGGTCGCCGAAGCGGTCTCGGTCGCGCTCGAGGAGAGCACGCGCGGTGTGCTGGAGAGCATCGAGTTGCCGATCACCGGTGTGCTCGCGCGCATGGAGCGGAACGGCGTCGCCATCGACACCGGCATCCTGCGCAGCCAGCGGGAGGAGCTCACGGTGCGCGCCGACGGTCTCGCGCAGGCGGCCTACACCGAGATCGGCCACGAGGTGAACCTGGGCTCGCCGAAGCAGCTGCAGCAGGTGCTGTTCGACGAGCTCGGCATGCCGAAGACGCGATCGACGAAGACCGGGTACTCGACGGATGCCGGTTCGCTTGCCGACCTGCAGGAGAAGAACCCGCATCCGTTCCTCGACCTGCTCCTGCAGCACAGGGACGCCACGAAGCTCAAGCAGATCATCGAGACGCTGGAGAAGTCGGTCGGGCCGGATGCGCGCATCCACACCACCTACGACCAGACCGGGACCTCCACCGGACGCATCTCTTCGAACGACCCGAATCTGCAGAACATCCCGGTGCGCACGGAGGTGGGCAAGCAGATCCGCTCGGCTTTCATCAAAGGGGACGGCTACGAGACGCTCCTCACCGCCGACTACTCGCAGATCGAGATGCGGATCATGGCGCACCTCAGTGAGGACGCTGGTTTGATCGAGGCCTTCAACGCCGGAGAGGACCTGCACCGCTTCGTGGGGGCACGCATCTTCGGCGTCGCCCCGGAAGACGTCACGCCGATCATGCGCACGAAGGTGAAGGCCATGTCGTACGGCCTCGCGTACGGCCTCAGCGCGTTC
>Ga0164242_10003409_pt1 | contig 18172 bp, 19 predicted proteins | sample OricomgcompostMG_FD_108783 | JGI IMG/M metagenome (GOLD analysis project Ga0164242, IMG submission 108783) | Miracle-Growth compost microbial communities from Emeryville, California, USA - Original compost - Miracle growth compost (MG) ... | reverse complement strand
TTGCGGGGCTTGGCCGCCTTGGAGCCGTTGGGCGCCTTGGTGTCCTCGGGCGCCGTGGTGCCGGACTCCTCCGGATCCACCGGGTCCTGTGCGGACGTCTTCTTGGGGCTCACAGGGGCAACACCACCGAGTTCTGGAACCAACCCTGCAGCGACGCCATCCAGCGTCCCCACAGGCCCGTGGCCATGAGCAGGCCCAGGAGGATGAGCAGCGCGCCACCGAGGCGCATGATCGCCAGCTGGTGCCGGCGGAAGAAGGCGAGGGCCTTGGTGGCCCGGCCGAACGCGAGGGCCACGAGCAGGAACGGGATCCCGAGCCCGAGGCAGTAGACCAGGGCGAGGACGGCGCCGCGCGTGGCATCGGCGCCGGTCCCCCAGGCCAGGGCCAGCACGGCCGTGAGCGTGGGGCCCATGCACGGGGCCCAGCCCAGACCGAAGGTCACGCCGAGCACGGGGGCGCCCCAGAGCCCGGCGGGCGGGCGGGCGTGGATGCGGCGCTCGCGCTGGAAGAAGGAGAAGCCGCCGAGGAAGACGACGCCCATGATGATGATGACGACGCCGAGCAGCTGCAGCACCCACGCGTAGCGCTCGGCCTTGAGCACGGCGCCGAGCTGGGAGAAGACCACGCCCGCCAGGACGAACACGGCGGAGAAGCCGAGGACGAACAGGCCGATGCCCGCCACCATGCGCCCGCGGCGGCGCTGGGCCAGGTCGGCCCCGGCCAGGCCGGTGACGTAGCCGAGGTAGCCGGGGACCAGCGGCAGCACGCACGGGGAGAGGAAGGAGAGCAGCCCGGCCAGGGCGGCGACGGGGATGGCGACGAGCAGCGGCCCGGAGAGCACGGCCTCGGCCCCGGGGTTGGCTGCGGCGGCCAGCAGCGCGCTCACGCCGCGTCGGAGAGCGCGGTCTTGATGAGGCTGCGCAGGGTCGACTCGTCCGCGACACCCAGGATGCGCGCGGTGATGCGCCGCTGGGAGTCCAGCACGAGCGTGGTGGGCACGGCCTGCGGCGGGACGTACTGGGTCAGGGCCAGCAGCACGCCGCCGTCCAGGTCGCGGATGGAGGGGTAGCTGAGCTTGAAGGTGGCGTCGAAGGCCTCTGCCGCCGCCTTCTCGTCCCGCACGTTCACGCCGAGGAACTGCACGTCCTGGTCCTTGAACTCGTTCGAGAGCTTGCGCAGCGTGGGCGCCTCGGTGCGGCAGGGAGCGCAGGCGGCGTACCAGAAGTTCAGCACGGTGGCCTTGGCGGTCCACTTGGCGGTGTCCACCTCGGTGCCCCCGAAGGTCTTGGCCGTGAACTGCACCGGGTTGGAGCGGTCCTTGCCCGAGTACTCCTGGACGGTGCCGTCCCCGGCGATGTACCCCTTGCCCGTGCCCTCCTTGGCCTGCTTGGCCACGTTGGACTCCTTGGCGCTGCAGGCGGCCAGCGGCACGGTGACCGCGGCGAGCCCGGCCAGGCCGAGCAGGGCGCGGCGGGACGGACGGGGGTTCTGGGCGGTGGACACGTTCAGGCTCCGGGGATGTTGACGGTGCCGGGCAGCAGCTCGGCCGCCGGCTCGGAGTAGTTCAGCTCCGTCAGCGCGCCGTCCCTGAAGTGCAGGGAGGTCACGGAGGCGAGGGTGCACTCGCGGCGGAAGGCGTTCCAGCCGAGGCTGCGGTGCTCGGAGGCCAGGCGGGTGACCCAGATGGGCAGCTGGTGGGAGACCACCACGACCTCGTCGGCCTCGCCGGCGGCGAGGACCTCGTCGCGGTGTTGCTTCACGGCGCCGGCCACGCGGGTGACCTGGTCGGCGTAGGGCTCGCCCCAGGTGGGGCGCAGCGGGTTGCGCAGCAGCGGCCAGCGGCGCGGGTCCCGCAGCTTCTCCGGGATGCGGTTCAGCCCCTGCAGCTTGGAGCCGGCCTCGATGACGCGCTCGTCGGTGACGATGTCCAGGCCGAGGGCCTCCGAGATGGGTTGCGCCGTCTGTTGGGCGCGCAGCAGTGGGGAGACCACCAGGCGGCCCACGCGGGCACCCTGGGAGCGGCGGGCGGCGAAGTGCTCGGCGACCAACTGGGCCATGGCGTGGCCGCGCTCGGAGAGACCGTAGTGCGGCAGACGACCGTAGAGCACGCCGTCCGGATTGTGGACCTCGCCGTGACGGACGAGGTGGACGATGGCGGCGGACATGGGGCCTATTCTCGCACCGAGCCCGTGTCTCACCGAAACCAGGAAGGGGCTCCCGGCTGTGAGCTTGCCCAGTGTTGGCGGTATCCCGCACGTTCACAGGTGGTTCATGTCACGGGGGCTGGACGCCTCGCCCCAGGTGTGCATATAGTTGAAGCATCAACCAAAGCGGTCCGCTCCGGCCGACCGCTCCCCCCTCCAGAGAGGAACACACATCATGTCGAACCTGCCTCAGGGTCTCACCACCGGCACCTGGAACCTGGACGCCTCCCACAGCCAGCTCGGCTTCTCCGTCCGTCACGCCGGCATCTCCAAGACCCGCGGCCGCTTCGGCGAGGCCGAGGGCACGCTGACCGTCGGCGAGTCCGTCGAGACCTCCTCCACCGAGATCACCATCCACGTCCCGTCCGTGGACACCCGCAGCGAGGGTCGCGACCAGCACCTGCGCAGCGCCGACTTCTTCGACGCCGAGAACTACCCGGCCATGACCTTCGTGTCCACCTCCGCCGCCGGCGAGGGCGACGACTGGACCCTCACGGGCAACCTGACCATCAAGGACGTCACCCGCGAGGTGGAGCTGGAGGTCGAGTTCAACGGTGCGGCCACCGATCCCTTCGGCACGCAGCGCGTCGGCTTCTCCGCCGAGACCACCATCAACCGCAAGGACTTCGGCCTGACCTGGAACGCCGCGCTGGAGACCGGCGGCGTCCTCGTCTCCGACAAGGTGAAGATCGAGATCGAGGCCGAGTTCGCCAAGGCCTGATCGGCATCACGCGCCGCCACGAGCGGCGCGGCACGCGAGGAGGGGTCCCGGAAGGGGCCCCTCCTCTTGCTTTGCCCGTGCGCATGCGCCCGCGCCCGCAGCCCGGTCGCGTCCCCGCGGGCGGTCGACGGCCTCGATAGGCTGACTGTATGAGCGAGAACACGGGCGGACACCAGCACGGCACCTCCCCCGAGGAGGAACCTCCCCGGTACGGCGTGCGCGTGCCGGGCTGGCAGCCGCCCGCCTCGCCCCAGGGCGACGCCCCGGGTGCGCCCTACGCACCCGGCATACCGGGCGCTCCGGGTCAGGAGGCGCCGGGCAACGCGGGCTCAGGATGGACGACGCCGGGTGCGCACCAGGGCTGGGCGGCCCCCGGATCCGCTCCGGGTTACGGCGCGCCAGGTGCAGCACCGGGCTACGGCCCGCAGACCGGCTTCCCCCAGCTGGGCGGCCCGGCCGGTCCGCGCCCGCCCCGCCCGCGGCAGGTGGCAGCGGCAAGCATCCTGCTGTGGGTCATGGCCGGGCTCTACACCGTGTTCATGGTGGGCACCCTGGTGACGCTGGCCTCGCTCTCGAGCCTGCGCGCCCTGGTGGACTCTGCGGTGGCGCAGCTCGGCCCCGAGTTCTCCTCCAGCGCGCAGGCGCTGAAGGACGCCCCCGACTCGCAGCTGCGCGGCAGCCTGTACTTCCTGGCGGCGATCGTGCTGGTGGTCGGCGTCGTGGCGGTCCTGGCCGGGATCGGGACCTGGCGCGGCAGCGCCGGCTGGCGGATCGCCGGGACCATCTGCGGCGGGCTCATGGCGCTGTACCAGATCCTCGCCCTCGTCACGGGGGACTTCACGGCGCTGATCGCGCTGGCGACGTGCGTGGTGGTGATCCTGCTGTGGTGGTCCAAGCCGGCCGGCGCGTGGTTCGCGCGGATGGGCGCGCGGCAGCAGCGCTGAGGCCGGAGCAAGCGGGAGCTGATCCCGCGGGCCCTGCGCTCTCTCTCAGGACCCGGCGCGGTGCGCCAGCAGTTGCAGCTCGCTGGCCAGGTCCACGCGGCGCACGTGCACGCCGTCCGGCGCCTGCACGGCCACGGGGGCGAAGGAGAGGATGCTGCGCACGCCGGCCAGGGCCAGCCGGTCCACGAGGCGCTGCGCTGCCGGGCCGGGCACGGTGAGCACGGCCATGGTGATGTCCTCCGCTGCCACGACGCGTTCCAGGTCCGTGGCGTCCTGCACCATCAGCTCCCCCACGTGCGTGCCGATCAGGGCGCGGGAGGAGTCCAGGAGGGCCACCACGGGGAAGCCCCGCTGCGTGAAGCCCGCGTAGCCGGCCAGCGCCTGGCCGAGGTGGCCCGCGCCGATGATCGCCACGCGCCACGCCGTGGTCAGCCCGAGCGTGCTCTCCAGCACCGGGACCAGCGAGGCGACGTCGTAGCCCACGCCGGGGCGCCCGTGGGAGCCGAGCGGGTTCAGGTCCTTGCGCAGGGTGGCCGGCGTGGTGCCCGCCGCGGCCGCCAGGCGGGTGGAGGACACGGTGGCCACGCCCGCTGCCTGCCACTCGGTGAGGTGGCGCAGGTAGAGCGAGAGGCGCCCGAGCGTGGCGTCGGAGACGTGCTGCGTCCCCGGCAGCGAGGGTGAGCTCATGAGTCCAGCAGCCGGGCCAGCCGCGCCGGGTCGATCCGCCAGAAGTCCCGCTGCACGCCGTCGATCATGAGGACGGGGAGCTCCTCCGCGTAGGCCTCGGCCAACTCGGGGCGCTCCGAGGTGTCCACGTCCTCCCACGCGATCCCGCGGGAACCGGCCACCTCGTCCAGCACCGCCCTGGCGTCCTCGCAGAGGTGGCACCCGGGTCTGGTCAACAACTGCACGCGCGGGGAGGTCACCCCTCCATCCTACGGGGGCAGAGACAGCGAGGGCCCCGACCGTCCGGTCGGGGCCCTCGCGAGCACTCACTTCTTGTTGCGACGCTGGTGACGCGTCTTGCGCAGCAGCTTGCGGTGCTTCTTCTTGGCCATGCGCTTGCGGCGCTTCTTGATGACGGAACCCATGGAGTCTCCTGAGGTCTGTTGCGTTCGGTGGTCACTGGCACGCCGGACGGCACGGAAAGGCCCGTGCGGCGCGGACGGTCGCAGGCCAGTCTACCCGACGGCATGCTCCGCCAGGAAAGTGCGGTTCAGGCGGTGCCGCTGGCGCGCCCGTCCAGGCGGGCCGAGCCGAGGAAGGCCTCCACGGCGGACTCGGGGACCCGGTAGGAGCGCCCGAACTGCACGGCGGGCAGCTCACCGGAGTGCACCAGGCGGTACACCGTCATCTTGGACACACGCATGACCTCGGCCACCTCAGCGACCGTCATGAAGCGCGCATCGGCGAAATGGCGGGGGTCCGGCATGGTGGGTGCACCTCTTCCCAGAAAGCAGTTCCTGATCTCTCCCCGAAACCTCACGGCGTCGGGCACTGGGGAGAGTCTACGGTGCGGATGTGACTGACGTGAAGCAGGAGCACTGGTGTGTCGCACGGGACACTCCTTGACCAGGCGTCAGGACCAGAGAGAGGGACCTCAGCGACGGCGGCCGAAACGCGGCTTGGAGAGGCGGTCGAGGAACTCCTGCGCCCGCCCCGTGACCTGTTCCATGGTGCGCCCCACGCCGTGGCGGCGATCGGCCGGATCCCCCTCGGCTGGCAGCACGTCGCCCTCCCGGCCCTCCGGCACGGCGACGTCCGTGGCGGCACCCTGCCCAGCGGCGTCGGGCAGCGACTCCTCCCCACCCAACGCACGCATCCATGCCACCACGGGCGCGAACGGCTCCGGGTCGAGGGCATAGAAGCGGCGCTGGCCCTGCGCGCGGATGAACACGACGCCGGCCTCGCGCAGCACGCGCAGGTGCTTGGAGACGGTCGGCTGGCTCACCCCGAGCGCGTCGACCAGGTCACCGACGCTGCGCTCACCCCCGCCGAGTTCCTCCAGCAGGCGGCGGCGGGTCGGATCGGCGATGACGTGGAAGAGATCGGAGGACACACCCCCATGGTAGTCAGCGCGTCAGTCGAACCAGGGATCGAGTCCCAGCGCAGGGAAGACCTCGCGGCGCGTGGCCATGATGGCCCGGTCCACCGGATCCGCCGGGTCGTAGCCGATCTGCCACGAACGCCACCACAGGTCGGCGTCATCCCCCATGGCCTCCGGCGCGTCCACGCCGTAACGCTCACGCACCCACTCACGGAACGGGGCCGGGACGGGCGTGCGCAGCGGCACGGGGCGGCCGGCGGCGATCGCCACGAGGTGCGTCCAGACCCGCGGGACGGTGCGCACGATGTCGTAGCCGCCGCCACCCGTGGCGATCCAGCGCCCCTCGGTCAGCTCGTCCGCGAGGTCGGAGACGTCCAGCGCCGCCTGCCGCTGCCCGTCCACGCTCAGGCGCAGGTTCGTCTGCTCGTCATGCTCGTTCCCGTCGCAGCCGTGCTGGGAGACGATCACCTCCGGCTCGAAGGCCCGCGCCACGTGCGGCACCACGGCGTGGAAGGCGCGCAACCAGCCGTTGTCCCGCGTCCCGGCAGGCAGCGCCACGTTGACGGCGCTGAGCGGCGCGTCCGGCCCGCCGGTCTCCCCCGCGAAGCCAGTGCCGGGGAAGAGCGTGCGGCCGGATTCATGCAGGGACACGGTCATGACGCGCGGGTCGTCCCAGAAGATCGACTGCGTCCCGTCGCCGTGGTGCGCGTCCAGGTCGATGTACAGCACGCGCGCCACGCCGCGGTCCAGCAGGCGCTGCACGGCCGCCGCCGCGTCGTTGTAGATGCAGAAGCCTCCCGCGCGCTCGCGCTGGGCATGGTGCAGGCCGCCGGAGAAGTTCACGGCCGGCACGCCACGATCCTCCAGGACCGCCTCGGCCGCGACGAGGGAGGCGCCGAAGATCCGCGCCGAGGACTCGTGGATCGCGGGGAAGATCGGGTCGTCCTCCGTACCGAGGCCGCGCTCGATGTCCGGCACGCCGTCCGGCCCGGAGGCGCGCCGCACGGCGGCGATGTACTCGGCGGAGTGGACGGTGGCCAGTTCCGTATCCGGGGCCACGTAGGGCTCCAGCAGGTGAGCCCTCTGGCCGCCCAGGACGTCGAGTTCGCGCACGAGCCGCGCCGTGAGCGCCAGACGCTCCGAGTTCATCGGATGGTGCTCATTGAAGCGGTAGGCGGTCAACGCATCGCTGTACACGAGGTTGACGCCCTCCGGCCGCGCTGCGCTCATCACGTCGCCAGGGTAACGCAGCTCACGGGCGCGGCCCGGATCGTGTCATTGCGCCGGCCTCAGCGCTGCGCTGCCCGACGTCGCGTGGCCGGGGACGTGCGCACGGCGCCGCCCGCTGCGCGAACCGGCGCGCGGCGTCGTCGTGCACCGATGACCACCGGGACGCCCACCGCTCCGCCCCGCCGTGCACACTGCCGCCGCGGTGCCCAGGTGGTTGAATGGGCGCTGGCCGCAGCGCGGCCACGCACCACGCCCAGGAGCCCTCAATGCCCGAGACCGTCATCCCCGAGGAGCAGGACGAACGCAACGTCCTCGCCCGCCTCGGCGCCGGGGTGCGCGATGCCGTGGACCGGGTGGCCGCCGGCTCCCCCGCCCGCCTGGCCCTGGGGGTCTTCGCGCTCGGGATCGTGTTGATCACCCTGCTGCTCGCGCTGCCGATCTCCAGCGCCAGCGGCCGCTTCACCGACCTGCCCGACGCGATGTTCACGGCCGTCTCCGCCGTGTGCGTCACCGGGCTGACCGTGGTCTCCACGGCCACGCACTGGTCCGTGTTCGGGCAGGTCGTCATCCTCGTGGCGATCTTCGTGGGCGGCCTGGGCATCCTCACCCTCGCCTCCGTGCTCTCCCTGGCCGTGTCCAAACGGCTCGGCGTGCGCGGGAAGCTGCTGGCACAGCAGTCCCTGAACACGGGCGCCTCCGACCGCCTCGGCGAGGTCGGTTCGCTGCTGCGCGTGGTCATCACGACCTCCGTGGTGATCCAGACGGCCCTTGCCCTGTGGCTGACCATCCGCTTCTGGACGCTGGGCGAGGGACTCGGCACCGGGATCTGGCACGGGATCTTCTACTCGATCTCCGCCTACAACAACGCGGGCTTTACGCCGCACTCGGACGGCCTGGTGCCGTACGAGACGGACGCGTGGCTGCTCACCCCGCTCATGCTCGGCATGTTCCTCGGCTCGCTCGGCTTCCCCGTGATGATGGTGCTGCTGCGCAAGCGCTTCAACGTGAAGCACTGGAACCTGCACACCAAGCTGACCATCGTCACGTCCCTGGCCCTCGTGGTGGTCGGCTGGCTCGCGTGGGGCGTGTCCGAGTGGAGCAACCGCGACACCATCGGCTCCATGTCCGTGGGCGACAAGATCCTCCACGCCCTCTTCGCCTCCGTCATGACCCGCTCCGGCGGCTTCAACCTGGTGGAGCAGGACCAGCTGCACCCGGCCACCATGGTGTTCACGGACGCGCTCATGTTCGCCGGTGGCGGTTCCGCCTCCACGGCGGGCGGCATCAAGGTCACCACCATCGCGGTCATGTTCCTGGCGATCGTGGCCGAGGCGCGCGGCACCGATCAGGTGCAGGCGTTCGGCCGGCGGATCCCCGAGTCCACCATGCGCGTGGCCATCTCCGTGACCCTGCTGGGTGCAACGCTGGTCATGGCCGGCACCATCGCCCTGCTGGTCCTGGTCCCCGGCGTCTCCCTGGACCACGTGGTCTTCGAGTGCATCTCGGCGTTCGCGACGGTGGGGCTGTCCTCCGGCCTGTCCCCCACCCTGCCGCCGTCCGGCAAGTATGTGCTGATCGCGCTGATGTTCCTGGGCAGACTCGGTACCATCACGGTGGCCACCGCCCTGTCCCTGCGGCACAGCAAGCAGCTGTTCCACTTCCCAGAAGAGAGGCCCATCATTGGCTGAGCGCACCATCGACCACAACGCCCCCGTCCTGGTGATCGGGCTGGGGCGCTTCGGCGCGTCGGTCGCCGAGCAGCTGGTGCAGCAGGGGCGCGAGGTCCTGGCGATCGAGCGCAGCTCCGAGCTGGTGCAGAAGTATGCCGACACGCTCACGCACGTGGTGGAGGCGGACGCCACCAACCTGGACGCGCTGCGCCAGCTCGGCGCGCAGGAGTTCTCCTCCGCCGTGGTCGGCGTCGGCACCTCCGTGGAGTCCAGCGTGCTCATCACCGTGAACCTCGTGGACCTGGGGATCGAGCACGTGTGGGCCAAGGCCATCACCCCGGCCCACGGCAAGATCCTCTCCCGCATCGGCGCGAACCACGTGGTCTACCCGGAGTCCGACGCCGGCCAGCGCACCGCGCACCTGGTGGGCGGGCGCATGCTGGACTTCATCGAGTTCGACGACGGCTTCGCGATCGTGAAGATGTACCCGCCCAAGGAGACCCAGGGCTTCACGCTGGCCGAGGCGCACGTGCGCGAGAAGTACGGCGTGACCGTGGTGGGCGTGAAGTCCCCCGGCGAGGACTTCGCCTACGCGCAGCCGGACACCGTGGTCTCCCACCGCGACGTGCTCATCGTGGCCGGGCACGTGGAGCTGCTGGAGCGCTTCGCGGCGCGCCCCTGACCCGGATCGGACATCAGGGGCGGGAAACTCCCGTACCGAATGTCCGATCCGGAACTCACCACCTCCCGGATCGGACATCGGGGGCGGGAAACTCGCGTACCCGATGACGGATCCGGGACGGCGGCCCGGTCCCCGACGCCGCGTGGCCGGGGAGCGCGGGTCAGGTGAGTCGGCGCCTCAGGAGAGTTCGCGCGCCAGGGCCGCCGCGCGATCGGTCGCGGCACGCTCACCCGCGGCGATGGCCTCGCGCACGCCCTGCTCATCGAACGTGGCGATGGCCTGCTCCGTGGTCCCCTTGGGGCTCGTGACGGCCTTGCGCAGGGCGGCCGGGTCCGCCCCCTCCGCCGCGAGCATGCGCCCTGCACCGGCCACGGTGGTCGCCGCCAGCTCGCGTGCCAGCTCGGGGTCGAGGCCCAGGGCCACGCCGCCGTCGGCCATGGCCTCGGCCAGGTAGAACGCGTAGGCGGGACCGGAGCCGGAGACGGCGGAGACCACGTCGATGAGCTCCTCCTTCACCTCGAAGACCTTCCCGGAGCCGGAGAAGACCTCCGTAACGGCCGCGACGTCCGCGTCGGAGGCAGCGGCACCGCGGGAGAGCCCCACGGCGCCCGCCCCCACGGCCAGCGGGGTGTTCGGCATGGTCCGCACCACGGCGGTGTCCGCCGGCAGGGCCGACTGGATGGTGTCAAGGGAGATGGCGGCGGCCACGGAGGCGACCACGGTGCCCTCACGCAGGGCCGGGGAGATCTCCCGCGCCAGCTCCGCAATGCCCACGGGCTTCACACCGAGCAGCACCACGTCCGCCTCACCCGCGGCCCAGCTGTTCGCCGCCGCGTCCTCCTCGCTGGAGCGCACCGGCACGCCCAGCTCGTCCGCCAGGGCACGAGCGCTGGCTGCGGAGCGCGTGGTGGCGCGGATCGCGTCGGCGGGGTGCCCCGCACCGAGCAGGCCGCGCAGGATGGCCCCGTTCATGTTGCCGGTACCGAGGAAGGCGATGGTGGAAGCAGTCATGTCCGCCAGTGTTGCACCCGGTGGCCCGCCTCACGCAACCCGGGAACGCGACGTGTCCCTGCGCGCGTGACCCGGCCACGCGGCGTCGGGCACCGGACCCGGCCACGCGGCGTCGGGCACGTGGCCCGGGCACACGGCGTCGGGCACCGGATCCGGCCGTGCGACGTCGGACGGCGCGCCGGGTGCCGGGCGCTCAGGCCTGCTCTGCGTCCTGCGCCAGGTTCTCGCGGGCGAACGCCAGCGTGCGGGCCAGGATGCGCTCCACCTCGCCGGGCTCCTTCCGCCACTTCCGCGTGGAGATCTCCGCGGCCACGGAGCCGGTGAAGCCCGTCGCGGCCAGGTGCCGCAGCGTCTCCTGCACGGGCTGGCTGCCCTGCCCCGGCTCGAGGTGCTGGTCCGAGGCGGTGTCGGTGCCGTCGCACAGGTGCACGTGCGTGAGCCGCTCCCCCAGCGCCTGCACGGCGGCCAGGGAGTCCACGCGGTCGATCGCGGCGTGGGAGAAGTCCCACGTGACGTAGCGGTAGTCCATGGGCACCGGGTCCCAGTGCGGCAGGTACATCTGGGCCTCGCGGCCGCGGGCGCGCCACGGGTACATGTTCTCCACGGCGATCCGCACGCCGTAGGACTCGTTGGCGCGGCGCACTCCCTCCTCGAAGCCGGAGGCGTACCTGCCCTGCCAGCGGAACGGCGGGTGCGCCACGACCACGTCGCAGCCCAGCCCGTGGGTCAGCAGGGCCGAGCGCTGGATCTTCTTCCAGGCTCCGCCCCAGACCTGCTGGGTCAGGAGCAGGGTGGGTGCGTGGATCGCCAGGACCGGCACGCCGAAGCGCTGCTGCAGCCCGAACAGGGCGCTCGCGTCCCTGGAGGTCGAGTTACCGGTGACCAGGACCTCCACGCCGTCGTAGCCGAGGTCGGCCGCCATGGCGAAGGCGTGCTCCGGTCCGCGCGGGTACACGGAGGAGGTGGACAGGGCGACGGGGATCATGCGTGCACCCCCGGCAGGCCGGTGACGTCGGCGGAGAGCACGTCCACGGAACCGACACCCACGTAGCCGTCCTCCACCACGTCGTGATCGCGCAGGACGCGATCGAAGCGGTGAAGGATCAGGCCCTCGCGCACGGCCCACGGGCCGATCCGCACCACGTCGATGCCGAGGGCCTCCATGGCGCCCTGCGCCACGATGGACCCGGCGAGCAGCTGGGGTGCGCGGACGGCGGAGACGCCGGGCAGGCCCGCGCGCTCCTCGAAGGTGAGGGCGGCCAGGCGGCGGGACCACAGGCGCAGATCGTCCAGGTGCAGCAGGCGCTGCACGTACGGCCCCTCTCCACTGGGCGCCGCCCCGGCCACGCGGGCCAGGGAGCGGAAGGTCTTGGACGTGGCGACCACGAGGTCGGCACGCGGCTCGCGCCGGATCTGCCGCACGGCGTCGCGCAGCGTGTCGGCGACGTATTCACGCAGCTCGGCCACGGCCACGGGAGAGGGCGGATCCCCCGGCAGCCGGTCCTTGGTCAGGCGGGCCGCCCCGAGCGGCACGGAGACCGCAGCGGCGGGGAACTCATCGCGCCCCGCCGCCATCTCGAAGGAGCCGCCGCCGATGTCCAGCACCGTCAGGTCCCGCACGTTCCACCCGAACCAGCGCCGGGCGGCGAAGTAGGTCATGGCGGCCTCCTGCTGACCGGAGAGCTCCTGCAGCTCCACACCGGTCACGCGCTCCACCTCCCGGATCACGGCCTCACCGTTGGTGGCCCCGCGCAGCGCCGACGTGCAGAAGGCCAGCAGGTCCTCGGCCTTGTGCCGCACGGCGAACGCGACGGCGTCCTCCACGAAGGCGAGCAGCTCGCGGCGCCCGCGGGCGTTCACGGCCCCGTCCTCGTCGAGGAAGCGCACCAGGGACAGCGCGCGTTTGTGGGACGCGAACGGGACCGGGCGCGCGCCTGGGTAGGCGTCCACGAGCAGCAGGTGCACCGTGTTGGAGCCGATGTCGAGCACTGAGAGCCGCATGCCCCTACTTCTTCCTGGCTGCTCCGCGGCCGCCGCGCGTGGCGGGGCCCTTGGCGCGCTTCTCGGCGAGGAGCTCCACGGCCCGCTCCCTGGTCAGCTCCTCCAGGGACGTCCCGCGCGGCACGGTGATGTTGGTCTTCCCGTCCGTGATGTACGGGCCGAAACGACCGTCCTTGACCACGATCGGTTTGCCCGAGGTGGGGTCCTCGCCGAACTCGGCCAGCGGCGGCTTGGCCGTCCCGCGACCGCGCTGCTTGGGCTGCGCGTACACGGCCCTCGCCTGCTCCTCGGTCACCGTGAACAGCTCCTCCTCGCTGCCGAGGGAGCGGTAGTCCGAGCCCTTCTTCAGGTACGGGCCGAAACGACCGTTGGCCGCGGTGATCTCCTCACCGTCGGCATCCGTGCCCACCACGCGCGGCAGCGAGAGCAGCCGCAGGGCCTCCTCGAGCGTCACCGTGGCCGGGGACATGCCCTTGAAGAGGCTGGCCGTGCGCGGCTTGGGCTTGGCCGGCTTCTTCTTGGGCTTGGGCTTGCCGTTCTTGTAGTACTCGGTGGGCAGCGAGTCCAGGTAGGACTGGATCTCCTCCTCCGTCTGCTCCGGGATGATCTCCGTGACGTAGGGGCCGTAGCGGCCGTCCTTGGACACGATCATCCGGCCGGACTCGGGGTCCACGCCGAGCTCGTTGTCCCCGGGCACGGCGGCGTCCATGAGCTCACGCGCCTTGGCGGCGGTCAGCTCGTCCGGGGCCAGGTCCTCGGGGACGTTGGCGCGCTTGGGCTCCGTCCCCTCCTCGGCACCGGCGGGGAGGGCCTGCTCCAGGTAGGGCCCGAACTTGCCCACGCGCAGCGTGATGTCATCGGCGACGGGGATGGAGTTGATGGCGCGGGCGTCGATCTCGCCCAGGTCGTCCACGGTGTCCTTCAGGCCCTCGTGGCCCTGCTCGCCGAAGTAGAAGTGGGTCAGCCAGGCCACGCGTGAGCGCTGGCCCGCCGCGATCTCGTCGAGGTCGTCCTCCATGCGGGCCGTGAACTCGTAGTCCACGTACCTCGCGAAGTGCTCCTCGAGCAGGCGCACCACGGAGAAGGCGGTCCAGGACGGGACCAGGGCCCCGCCGCGCTTGCTCACGTAGCCGCGGTCCATGATCGTCGAGATGGTCGGCGCGTACGTGGACGGGCGGCCGATCTCGCGCTTCTCCAGCTCCGCGACGATGCTCGCCTCGGTGTAGCGGGCCGGCGGCGAGGTCTCGTGGCCCGCCGCCTCCAGCTCGGCCGCGCTCAGGTGCGCGCCCTCGCTCAGCGCTGGCAGGCGACGCTGCTCGCCCTCGTCGCGCGCGTCGTCGTCCCGCCCCTCCTCGTAGGCGGCGAGGAAGCCGCGGAAGGTGATGACGGTGCCGGACGCGGAGAACTCGGCCACGCGCCCGTCCGCCGCGGGCCCCGCGACCCGCACGGTCGCCGTCGAGCCCTTGGCATCGGCCATCTGCGAGGCGACGGTGCGCTTCCAGATCAGCTCGTAGAGCTTGAACTCGTCGGCGGAGAGCTGCGGGAGCACGGCCTGCGGCGTGCGGAAGGAGTCGCCGGCGGGGCGGATGGCCTCGTGGGCCTCCTGCGCGGCGTCCGACTTGGCGCGGTAGACGCGCGGGCGGTCAGGGACGTACTCGGCCCCGTAGAGCTCCTTGACCTGGCGGCGCGCCGCGGTGATCGCCTCGTCGGAGAGGTGCACCGAGTCGGTACGCATATAGGTGATGAAGCCGTTCTCGTAGAGCCGCTGCGCCACCTGCATGGTGATGCGCGAGCTCCAGCGCAGCTTGCGGCTGGCCTCCTGCTGCAGCGTGGAGGTGGTGAACGGCGCGGCAGGGCGGCGCGTGTAGGGCTTGGACTCCACCGAGGTGACGGTGAAGTCGGTGTCCTTCAGGCCGCCGGCGAGCGCACCGGCTGCCTCCTCGTCCAGGGCCACGGTGCCGGCCTTCACGGCGGCGGGGCGCAGCGCACCGCGATCATCGAAGTCGCGGCCGGAGGCCACGCGGGCGCCGTCCAGGGTGGCCAGGCGGGCGCGGAAGCTCTGCTCGCCCTGGCCGGTGAACTCGGCGGTGAGGTCCCAGTAGGAGGCGGAGCGGAACGCCATGCGCTCGCGCTCGCGCTCCACGACCAGGCGGGTGGCGACGGACTGCACGCGGCCGGCGGAGAGGCCGCGGCCCACCTTGCGCCACAGCACGGGGGAGATCTCGTAGCCGTAGAGGCGGTCGAGGATGCGCCGGGTCTCCTGCGCGTCCACGAGGTCCATGTCCAGCTCACGCAGGTTGTCCAGGCCGCGCTGGACGCCCTCCTTGGTGATCTCCGTGAACGTCATGCGGTGCACGGGCACCTTGGGCTTGAGGACCTCCAGCAGGTGCCAGGAGATGGCCTCGCCCTCGCGATCCGCATCGGTTGCGAGGTAGAGCTCGTCGGCGTCCTTGAGTTCACGCTTCAGGTCCGCGACCCGCTTCTTCTTGTCCGGGTAGACGACGTAATAGGGCTCGAAGCCGTGCTCCACGTCCACCGCGAACTTCCCCAGCGGGGACTTCTTCAGCTCGGCCGGCAGCTCGGAGGGCTGCGGCAGGTCGCGGATGTGCCCCACCGAGGCATCGACGACGAAGCCCTCGCCCAGGTACTTGGCGATGGACTTGCTCTTGGCCGGGGACTCGACGATGACGAGTTTCTTCCCGGTCTTCTCCTTGGCCTTGGCAGGCAACGACGCTCCTTGGACGGTCCGTGCGGCCTGTGGCCCACGGACACCGGTGGTGGGTTCCTCTGGTCGGTCCCTTGACTGGCAGGGGCCCGGCACGCCTAACCCTAACCCCCGCCGCCGGGGGCCCCGTCCAGCTTCGACTCAGCCCTGGGTGCCCGGCTCGAGGGCAGCGCGGTCCGCGCCGGGGCGCTCCTGCGTGCCGCGGTCCACCAGCCCGGAGAGCAGGTAGTACACGCGACGACCGCCCTCGGCGTCCCGGTGCGAGTCGTCCGAACGGGACTCGAACTCGTCGGCGAGTTCGGTGATGCGTTCCAGGAACTCCCTGGTGCTTTCTGCGTCCAGGTACAGGGAGCCGTAGTTCATGTACGGGATCTCCCGCAGGTCGCCTGCGGCCACGGGATCCTCGTCGCGGTGCTCGGCGCGGTAGGAGGTCTCCGCTGCCAGGCGCTCCCTGAACTGCGCCAGCTGCATCTCCACGTAGGCGGCCGTCCCGGTGGGCGATCCGCCGAGCGGACGCACCACGAGGGAGTCACCGGCTGCCCGCCAGCGCCGTTCGCGCGCGTCGCCCTCGGACTCCGCACGCTCCACCAGCCCGTACTTCTCCAGGGCGCGCAGGTGATAGCTCATGGCGCTCGGCGAGAGCCCGCAGCGTTCGGCCAGTTCCGTGGCCGTGCGGGTGCCACGGGAGGCGAAGAGCTCGTCCATCGCCTCGACCCTGGCCCGGTGGGCGAGTGCCCGGATGGCGCGCGGATCGGAGATGACGACCTCCCGCACGGGGGCCGCCTGCGTGCGCTGCCCGCGCTCTACGTGGGTGGTCATGCACCCGAACTCTACTCGGACGGAGGCGGGAAACGGAGGAAACCGTCCCGCAGGAGCCCGGCGGCCGCGTCGACGAGCGCGGACGCCGGGTCGGCGGCGGGGGCGGCCTCCTGGACGCCGGCCGCCCCGAGCAGCGCCACGACGGCGCGGGCGATGGACCCGAGCGCCAGCTCGCCGTCGCATGCGGAGACCAGGCCGGCCAGTGCCGTGTCCAGCCGGGCCACGCGACGCAGGCCCGCGCCCTGGCGTAGCAGGATCACCTCGGGGTGCTCCGCACCGGGGCGGGCGTGGGTCTCCACGGTCACGTCGGGGGCCACCTGCGCGTGCAGGAGGGAGGGGTCGACGGCGGCGAGCGCGTCCGCGCGCATGATCGCCTCCGCCAGGACCGGCCCGAGCGGGGAGTCCACGGCGTGGGTGATCTCCTCGTAGCGACGCCCCACGCCGGCGGGCGCGTCGACGCCGGGGCGGCGCAGCCACACCAGGCCGAGCCCGATCCCCTCCACGTTGCGTGAGGCGAAGTCCTCCAGGTAGGCGCGGTAGCTGGCGGCGGCCGCCTGCGGGTCTCTCCCCTGCGAAGCGTCCTGCAGCCAGGTCTCCGCGTAGCCGGTGGGGTCCTCCAGGTCGCGCTGGATGACCCAGCACTCCAGGTCATCCCGGATCCAGGCCGCCGGTCCGGCCGCCCAGTCCGGGATGTCGTCGACGTCCGCACGCGCAGAGTCAACCGAGCCGGTGGTGTCAGCGCCGGTGGCGTCCGCACCGGAGGTCCCCGCGTGCCCGGCCGTGTCGGTGGGCCGGCCGATCTCCCAGTTCGCCAGCAGCTGGGCGGTTCCACCCGGTTCGAGGACATCGGGCAGGGCCCGCACGAGCGTCGCGACCAACTGGTCCCCCGGCAGCCCTCCATCGCGGTAGGTGAAACGCTCGCTCTCCTCCTCATCCGCCCGGCGCGGGGTGATGACGAAGGGCGGGTTGGAGACCACCAGGTCGAAGAGCTCGCCCTGCACCGGTTCCAGCAGCGACCCGGCCCGCAGGGTGACGCGCGCGTCCAGGTGCTCCGGGTCCAGGCCGAGCACGTCCGCGTTGAGCACCAGGTTGAAGCGGGTGAAGCCGAGCGCGCGTGCGGAGAGGTCGGTGGCGGTGACGTGGTCGCAGTGCGAGAGCAGGTGGAACGTCTGGATGCCGCAGCCCGTGCCGAGGTCGAGGGCCCTGGCCGCGGGTCGGCGCACGGTGGACCCCGCCAGCGTGAGGGAGGCGCGACCGATCCCCAGCACGTGGTCATGACGTAACACTCCTGCGCGCTGGTGTGCGCCGAGATCGGAGGCCACCCAGGCCTCGGCCTCGTCCCACGCATAGGGCCGCAGGTCCACGGCTGCCCTGAACTCGCCGGGAGCCGTTGCCGGTTCCAGCAGGCCGAGCCGGAGGGCGCCCCGCGCACCCAGGCTCGGCAGGGCGGCGTCGAGCAGCGCGGTGGGCGCCGAGGCGCCGAGGAGGAACACGCGGACCAAGGTCGGAAGCGGCGCGTGCGGCTCCTCCAGGTGGTCCAGGACCCAGAGCGCGGGGACCACCTGGTCGCGGCCGAGCGCCTCCGCTGCGGGACCGAGCAGGGACTGCACCGCGGCGTAACGGAAGTCGGCCTGACCCAGGTCCTGGGCCAGGTGGCGCAGGGCCACGGGATCGTCGCTGCGCGGGGCGTCCGGGACACGGGAGAAGGGCTGCTGATTCGCGGGATCTGGGAGGGTCACGGGAAGAGTCTGCCCGCTCCCGGCCCGGCGCGTGAATGCGGGGAGGTAGGACGTGAACGCAGCCCATCGGCTTCCTGATGGTTCCCTGTGCGATGCCCCGACGCCCCCCGGAGACCGGTAGCCTCTCATCATGGTTGCGAACGCGAGCGATGAACTGATCGGCACCTGGGTGCGGGGCTGGGCGGAGGCCCGCGGGTACGAGACGCAGCATGACGGTCCCATCCATGCCTACCGCCGCACCGGGCAGCAGGAGGAGAACTGGGAGTACGTCATCCACGCCCCCGACCAGGAGCAACTCGGGGCCCTGGCGCAGGCGCTGCACGAGCATCCCGGGCGACGTGTCACGGCCTTCACCGAGGACGTGGACGTGCTCACGGAT
>Ga0164242_10003408_pt1 | contig 18173 bp, 19 predicted proteins | sample OricomgcompostMG_FD_108783 | JGI IMG/M metagenome (GOLD analysis project Ga0164242, IMG submission 108783) | Miracle-Growth compost microbial communities from Emeryville, California, USA - Original compost - Miracle growth compost (MG) ... | reverse complement strand
TGGGCGCGCCGTTATACTGCATGATGACGAGGCGGGGCTGGTCTTCAGGCGCCGCGGAACCGCCGACGGCGAGGAAGAGGTTGAGGCCGAGCTTCTTCATCTCCTTTTCGTCTATCACCTGGGTTTTGATGCCGAGCTTTTCCAGCTCTTTGGCCCTATCGGCCATGTATTGCGGGTTGGCGACGTTGGGCGGCAGGTTGGCGGCGGTGCGGGCGGTTTCGGTGGCAGCGATGAGCGCGGCGAGGCGCGGGGCTTCGTCTTCCAGCATGCGGGCGACGCGGGTGCTGGTGAGGACGGTGAGTTTCTCGAACCGGGGCAGGTTATGCGGCTTGACCTCCTTGAAGCGGTCGAAGCGGTAGAGGGCCATGGCCACGCCTTCCACCAGCGCGGTGGCGGCGGCGAAGGTGCTTTCATGCGTATCCAGCTCGCCCAGCGCGAGGGCGGCATCCTTGACGCCCATGGCGTCGAGCTTCTTGCCGATGGCGAGGCCGGCCTTCCACCAGTCGCGCCGTTCGGCGCCCGCGGCCTTGCCGATGCCCACCGCCAGCACCTGCGCCACCGGCTGGTTTTGCAGGGTGATGAGCATGGACTCACCCGCGCCGCCCTGGAAGCGGGTGCCGCGCAGGTGGGCGCGGATGCCGCCTTCCAGCCCTTCGTCGACGATGCGGCCGGAGGCGGCGAGCTTGCCCTTGGCTTCGGCAAACACCACCACCGTGCGTTTGGCGGACTTGGCGGTGAGGCGCGCGGCTTCAAGCTGGAACATGGGTGTATCTCCTGTTTATTAAGTGAGGTTTTTGGGCGACAGCGGATTTTTATTGCCGAAAAAATACATGAAAATAAACCTAGCGCCGCTTGTGGCCTGCGGCAAGGGGATTTATGGTGATTTTGAATCAGGACGCCTTGCTTTGCCAACAACGAAACAACACCGAGCCCCTTCATGCTGACCCTGCCCCGCTACGCCGGGCGCGACGCCGTGGGCGCCAGCCTTGTCGCCCTCGGCATCATGCTGAGTCTGGTGTGGCTGGTGCAAAGTTTGCATTTTCTGGATTTGCTTATCAACAAGGGCCTCGGCATAGGGATTTTCCTGCACCTGACCCTGCTGCTGGTGCCACTTTTGCTGACCGTGATCGCCCCCCTGAGCATTTTTACCGGCGCCGCCGTGATGCTGCGGCGCTGGCAGGAGGATAACGAGATCACCGCGGTGCTGGCCGGGGGGCGCGCGCCATCGAGCCTGCTGTGGCCGCTGCTGGCGTGGGCGCTGGCGGGGGTGGTGTTCGGCTATGCGTTGTACCTCTATATATTGCCCGCCAGCACCAGCGCGTTCAAAGACCTGCAGGAGCGCATACGCGAGCAGAGCGGGCAGTTGCTTCTGGAGGAAGGCACCTTCAACCAGCTGAACAGCAACATGATGATTTACATCCGCAAGCGGCTGACGCCCACCACCATAGACCAGATACTGGTGCACGACACCCGCAACCCCGCCCAGCCGGTGACGTGGTATGCGCGCAGCGGCGAAGTGGTGACCAACCCCGACGGTTACCCGCGCCTGATCTTGAAGGACGGCCTGCGGCAGGAGGTGGGCCCCAAGCAGGTGAGCATGCTGGAATTCAAGAAATACAACCTTGACGTGAGCCGGCAGGTTGACACGCAGACCCACGGGCCGCGCGCGCCGGAAAAGGAAGAATATTCGATGGGCGAGCTGTGGCGCCGCGCCCATGACGCAAGCCTTACCGCCAAGCAGCGCGCCGAGATGCTGGCCGAATGGAACAAGCGTTTGCTGTGGCCGCTTTCCCCGGTTCCGCTGGTGCTGCTGGCCGCCGCGTGGCTGTTGCACCCGCCCAAGCGCCAGCAGAGCAGCACCCGCTGCGTGGTGGGCGCCAGCCTGTGCTGCATCGGTTACCTGGCCGGGATGATGGGTTTGTTCAGCATGGCGCAGGACGGCAACATGCTGGCGATGTACGTGCAATGGGGGCTGCCCGTGTTCGGCCTGTGGACGGCGCGCTGGGTGGCAAGGTGGGGGCGTTGGTATGGCTAGCGCCCCGGCCACCGGCAACCCGCTGGACAACGAACCGATGCCGAAGGTGATCGAGCGCCGCGGCAACGCCCCCACCCTTGCGTGGTACCTGGCCAGCAACTGGATGGGCATGGTGCTTTTGACCATGCTGGCGATGGGCGCGTTCATCTACCTTGTGGGGCTGCTGGAGCTGTGGCGCGAGCTGGCCGGCAAGCACGTGCCCGCCAGCGTGACGTTATTGATGAACCTTGCCCAGACCCCCACCATGCTGATGCGGCTGCTGCCGTTCGCCATTCTGCTGGGGAGCATCATGTGGCTGAACCAGATGAACCGCCGTTACGAGCTGGTGGCGATGCGCGCGAGCGGGCTGCCCGCGCGGCGCTTTTTGTTCGGCCCGCTGATGGCGTGCCTGCTGGTGGGCTTTTCCGCCCTGCTGGTGGGCAACCCGGTATCGTCCACCCTGCTGAAGCGTTACGAGTCGTGGTTCAACGGCATCTTCCCCAACACCACGCGCGGGCTTATCACCGCCGGGGGCAACATATGGCTACGGCAGCACACCGACGACCGCGATTACTTCATTTACGGGCGCAGCGTGTCCTCGAACGGCGACAACCTTGGGCAGGCCACGGTGTTCGTGTTCAACAACAACGGCGATTTCGTGAGGCGCATGGACGCCAAGCAGGCCGTCCTGCAGCCGGGGCACTGGCGCATGGACAGCGTGTTCAGCATAGACCCTTCGCAGACGATCGCGTACCACGACACGCTCGACCTGCCGACCACACTGACCCCCGCGCAGATACAAGCCAGCTTCAACCCGCCCGACACCCTTGACGTGTTCGAGCTGCGCGCGTTCATCCAGACCTTGAAGAAAAGCGGCTTCCCCACCAGCCATCACGCCATGGCTTATGAGAGCCTGCTGGCCCTTCCCTTCATGTGCATGGCGATGCTGCTGCTGGCGGTGCCCTTCGGCCTGCGCTTCGCCCGCAACCGCAGCACCGGCATGGTGCTGCTGGCCGGGCTGGGGATGGGCTTCGGGTTCTACCTGTTCGGCAACATCGTTGCCGCCTACGGCCTTGCCGGGCGCCTGGACGTGCGCCTTGCCGCGTGGCTGCCCGCGCTGATGGCGATGCTGCTTGCCGTGGCACTGATGCTTCAGTTGCGCGAAGAATAGCCGCTTTTGCCGCCCGCGCCGATTGACGCAGGCGCGGCCGTAAGCGACACTTGCCCCACCATGCCCCGCAGCGTGCCTAACCCCCTTTCCCCATGGCCTTTTGTGGCCCTGTTCATGTTGCTTGGCATCCATGCCGGATGGGCGCGGGTGTTCATTTCGCAAGCCGATTACGATAGTGCCAAGGATGCCGCCGGGATGGCGCCTGCAGGGGGGCCGGTTTCCGCCAGCGTTGTTGTGACGCCGACGATGGTGAGTGCGAGCGTGCCCGCGGTTTCCGCTACAGTACCCATATCCGCCACCGTGCAGGCGCCCAAGGCCAAGGGCACGCCCTTCGACGTGACCGCCGACAGCGTGACCTACGACACCTCTTCCAGCCGCGTGGTGGCGGTGGGCAAGCCCGGCAACCCCGTGGTGGTGAGCGGCACCGACGGCACCCTTCGCGCCCATGCCGTGACCTATGACGTGAACGCCAACCTTGTGCACGCCGACGGCGACGTGGTTTACACCACCACCGACAGCACCACCCTGCATGTTGACCACCTGGACGTGACCGGCGATTTGACGAAAGGCAACGTGGCCGACATCAGCATGAGCGTGCCGGAGCTGGGCAAGATTGCCAGCGCCGACAGCGCGCATATCAGCGGCACGATTTATACGCTGGACAACGTGACGTATTCTCCCTGCAAGACCTGCGAGGGCGCAGTGAAGCCGTGGCAGATAAAAGCCAGCAAGGTGATTTACCGGCAGGACAAGAAAGACCTGACCTATCATAACGCGGTAATGGACGTGTACGGCGTGCCGGTGATGTACCTGCCGTGGTTCCGCCATACCATCGACGCCAATACGCCGAAGAACGGGCTGCTGCCGCCGCAGTTCGGGAAATCCCAGACATTGGGCGACGAGATTACCGTGGGCGGGTATGTGTTCAACCCCGCCGAGAACGCCGACTATACGTTGCGCAACCGCTTGATGAGCTTGCGCGGCGACCTCATCAGCCTGCAGCGGCGCCAGCAGACGCTGACCACCACCAACGAGTTCCAGGTGCATTACCTGAACGACAACGAGACCGGCAGCAGCCGCAGCGACTTCATGCTGAACGTGGAGAAGGACTTGAGCGATTCGCGGCGCATCGGCATCAACGCCGAGACCGCCAGCGACAAGACGTTCCTCAGCCAGTTCTACAACCGCCACGACCCCTACCTTGCCAGCACGGTGTATGGCGAGGATGCGGGCGAGCATCATTATGCCGCGCTGAGCCTGACCCGCTTTGAAAACCTGAGCCCCACCGCCGCCTTTGCCAGCACCGCGCAGGTGCTGCCGCACCTTGAGCTGGAGCGTTGGTTCAACCTTGGCGGCGGCCAGTTGAGTTTGAACGGCGACATGGTGAACATCTACCGCAGCCAAGGGGTGCAGACGCGGCGGATTGTGGCATCGGCAGACTATAGCCGCCCGTGGCTGCTGGACGACGGCAGCATGCTGACCTTCGGCGCCGAGCTGCGCGGCGACGTTTACAACACCGAGAACAGCGACGGGTCTTCAGGCGTGGAGAACGGCACGCTGTTCCGCGGCCTGCCGGAGGCCACCCTGACGTGGGAAAAGCCCTATATCTCTCCCGACGGGACGCACACCATCGCGCCCAAGGTGATGCTGATCGCCAGCCCGCGCGGCGGCAACAACACCAAAATCCCCAATGAGGACAGCGTTTCGTACGAGCTGGATACCAGCAACCTGTTCGAGACCAGCCGCTTTACCGGGCTTGACCGCGTGGAAACCGGGCCGCGGCTTGTTTACGGGCTGGATAACCGCTGGGGCACCCCGAACAAGACCGACTGGCGCTTCTTCTTCGGGCAGAGCTTGCGGGCGTTCGACGATTCGTCGCTGCCGGCGAGCGGCGGGGCGAGCACCAAGAGCTCCGACTGGGTGGGCGAGATCGAGGCGCATCCGACCGACTGGTTCAGCCTGACCAACAGTTTCCGCCTGGACAACGCCACGTTCATCCCCCGCCGCATGGACAGCAGCATGCAGATTGGGCGGCTTTCCGGCTCGTGGTTCCGGCTGACGCACAGCTACCTTGATAACGGCCCGCAGGAAATCTACGGCGAGGGATGGGTGCCCCTGAACGACCGCTGGGGCCTGCACGGGCTGGTGCGCGACGACCTTGCCAACAGCGTGCTGCTGGAAGGCGAGGCCGGTCTGGTGTGGACCCGCGATTGCTACCAGCTTGAATTCATTGCGCGGCGGCGTGGCTTCACCAATGCCGACTTGCAACCGAGCACCGATTATATGATAAATGTGAAGTTGTTGACGCTGGGGGGACGCTGATTTGACCACGCGACTGTTTACGATTTTTGCCATGGGCCTTGCGGCCCTGGGCTTTTGCACGAGTGCGCGCGCCGACAATACGGCGGCAACGGCAGGCACCAGCGTGGGCGACCGCGTGGTGGCGGTGGTGAACGACCAGGTCATCACCATGCTGCAGCTTGAGGCGCGGACGCTTTTGAACCTGCGGCAGGCGCACATGACCGACACCGATGAGGCGCGCAAGGACGCGGTGATGAAGCGTACCCTTTCCGGCATGATTGACGAGCTTCTGCAGCGCCAATACGCCGAGGGCAGGCATATCGCGGTGACGAAGGCGCAAATGGACAAGGCCCGCGCCCAGGCGATACAGGCCCTTGGCGGCCCCGACGCGTGGGCGGCCCTGACCAAAGGCGTGGAGAAGAGCGCCGAGGACAAGCTGCGCGCCGAAGTGCTGTGGCAGGATATTGTGGATACGGCGGTGAAGCCGCAAATCACCATCGGCACCGCCGAGGTTGACCGGCTGATTACCGAGCTGGCGAAAAGCCGCCACGTGATGGAGCGCGAAATCAGCGTGATTATGCTGCCGCCGGGCGATACGCCGGACGCGGACAAGGAGCAACTGGCCGAGATTAAGGACATACGCGCCAAGATTGAGGGCGGCGCCGACTTTGCCGCCATGGCCCGCGCCCACAGCAGCGACAAGAGCGCGGTGAACGGCGGCGACATGGGCTGGTTTTCGGCCGGGGAGCTGAACCCCCAGCTTGAGCAGGCGCTGGACAGCATGCAGCCGGGCCAGGTGAGCGGCGTGATACGCACCCCCACCGGCTGGTACCTTGTGCGGCTGGACAACGTGCGCGCGACCAAGCCCGTGGATACCACGCCCATCACCGAATACGACATCTTCATGCTGGCCACCCCCCTGCCCGCCGACGCCAAAGCCGCCGACGCCGCGCGCGACGCGATGAAGAAGGCCATGCGCGGGCTGGACAGCGCCGCCAAGGTGAAGGCCTATTTCGGCAAGGCGGAATACGCCAAGGCGTTCGGCGCCAGCGAAGACCTGGGCTGGATGGCGCCCAGCGACCTTCAGGCCGACCTGCAGGCTGCCATGAAGGACGCCAAGGTGGGCGCGTGGACGCCGATTGTGACCAGCGGCGGCAACCTTGCCAGCCTGTACCTTGCCGACAGCCGCAAGACCCTGCCGAGCAAGCTGAACGAATACCGCGCGCGGGTGATGCAGAACCTGTTTGCCAACCGCGTGGATTTGCAATCGCGCCGCTTCATGCAGGACCTGCGCGAGAAGGCGTTTGTTGACGTCCGCCTGTAATGGCAGCCCTGCGAACCGATAAAAGCCTTGGCCAGCACTGGCTGCACGACCAGCGCGTGGTGGCGCGCACGGTGGCGGCGCTGGGCGACGTGAAGGACATTACCCGCGTGGTGGAGATAGGCCCCGGCACCGGCGTGCTGACCCGCGCGCTGCTGGAGGCCGGGGCGCTGGTTTACGCGATTGAGCTTGACCCACGTTGCTGGGAGGGGTTGGAGAAGCTTGGGAAAGAGTTTCCCGGCCGGTTGGAGGTGATACGCGGCGACGCGTTGCAGGTGGACTGGGACGGCCTTTTATGCCGCGGCACGGACGGCGTGGTGAAGGTGGTGGGCAACCTGCCCTACAACGTGGGCACCGAGATTGTGGTGACGCTGCTGACGCAGCCGAAAAAGCCCGCGCGGATGGTGTTCATGCTGCAAAAGGAAGTAGTGCGGCGGATGTGCGCCGACCCGCGCGTGGCGGGCGACCGTGCCGACTGGGGGCGGCTGGGGGTTTTGTGCGATTTGCTGTGCGAGCGCGAGGATTTGTTTGACGTTTCGCCGGGATGCTTTTCTCCTCCGCCCAAGGTGATGAGCAGCGTGGCGCGGCTGACGCCCCTGCCCGCGCCGCGTTACGCCGTGGACATGGCCAAGCTTGACCGCGTGCTGCGGCTGATTTTCGGCCAACGGCGCAAAATGCTGCGCAGCGTGTTGAAGGGCGTAGTGGCCGAGGACACCATGGTGGCGCTGGGAATTGACCCGACATGGCGCGGCGAGGTGCTGGATACGGGGCAGATTTGTGCCCTTGCGGGCAGCGTGTAGGGTTGCGCGGGGGGTTGGGCGCTCCTATGCTTGGCGGCAAGCGTGCTTTACGTGACCCCTTCCCCTTTTCCCCTCAAAACACGGAGCAAAGACCATGGCCGATACCTACCATGAGAAATTACGTGCCTTCTACCAGATCCATGAGGAGAACCACCGCGTGATGCGCGATGAGCCTCTTCTGCCCGAAGATCCGGCGAAGTCTGATGCCGCGCCGCGCCCCGATAACGCCGAGCGTGTTGACCCGCCGGTGGTGTCGCCGGCGGCACCCTGAACAGCGAGCGTTCCTGAAAGAGGGCGGCCTTATGGCCGCCCTCTTTCAGGTGTGATGTATACTTGATTCTGGCGGAGATTGAGGTATGGTGGGACACGCTACGGCGACTTGATTGTTTCCCCACCAACCCTAGGAGGCCCCGATGCAACGGGTTATACCGATTCGTTCGATGGCGGATGTGTTCTGCCACTTCAGCGCGCACAGCGTGGTGAAACCGCTGGCGGAGGCGTGGCGGCAGGCTTTTGTTGACTACAACAACGGCGGGCACAACCTTGCCGCCCTGAACAAGGCCCGCGATGCCTGCCTGGACGCCGTCGCGGCGTGGGGGCAGGACGTGACCTTCAATGTGGATGAAGCGCGGACGCGGGATGTGCGCGGCGACGCGCCGCCGGACTGGCTGCCGCGGCCCACGCCGAGGCCCGTCCCCATTCCCCTTCGCCTTGCGCGATAACGAAAAAGCCCGGAGAGAAATCTCCGGGCCTTTTAGCGTGCGCGGCTTAGGTGGCCCACGAGGCGGATTTGCCCATGTGCGCGATGATGTTGTCGCCGAATTCGGAGCATTTGAGCTCGGTGGCGCCTTCCATGAGACGGGCGAAGTCGTAGGTGACCTTCTTGCTTTGGATGGCGCCTTCCACGCCCTGCACGACGAGGTCGGCGGCCTCGTTCCAGCCCAGGTGGCGGAGCATCATTTCGCCGGAAAGGATGACGCTGCAGGGGTTCACCTTATCCATGCCCGCGTATTTGGGGGCGGTGCCGTGGGTGGCCTCGAACACCGCGTGGCCGGTGACGTAGTTGATGTTGGCGCCCGGCGCGATGCCGATGCCGCCGACCTGCGCGGCGAGGGCGTCGGACACATAATCGCCGTTGAGGTTGAGGGTGGCGACCACGCTGTATTCCTTCGGCCGGGTGAGGATTTGCTGGAGGAAGGCGTCGGCGATGGCGTCCTTGATGAGGAGCTTGCCCGCGGGGACGTCGCCCTTGCATTCATCCCAGGTGACGATTTGCTCGCGGTATTCGCGCCTGGCCAGTTCGTAGCCCCATTGCATGAAGGCGCCTTCGGTGAACTTCATGATGTTGCCCTTGTGGACGAGGGTGACGGAGGGCAGTTTGTGGGAGAGCGCGTACTCGATGGCGGCGCGGACAAGGCGTTCGGTGCCTTCGCGGCTGACCGGCTTGATGCCGATGCCGCTGCTTTGAGGGAAGCGGATTTTCTTCACGCCCATGTCGTTCTGCAGGAAGGCGATGACTTTTTCGGCTTCCGGCGTGCCTTCGGCCCATTCGATACCGGCGTAGATGTCTTCGCTGTTTTCACGGAAGACGACCATGTCGACGTGTTCCGGGTGCTTGACCGGGCTGGGCACGCCGGTGAAGTAGCGGACGGGACGCAGGCAGGTGTAGAGATCGAGTTCTTGCCGCAGGGCCACGTTGAGGCTGCGGAAGCCGCCGCCCACCGGCGTGGTGAGAGGGCCCTTGATACCGACGAGGTATTCGCGAAAGGCATCGAGCGTTTCGGTGGGGAGCCAGACTTGCTCGTTATACACGGCGTTGGCTTTTTCGCCCGCGTAGACTTCCATCCACGCGATATGGCGCTGGCCGCCGTAGGCTTTTTCCACCGCGGCGTCGAGGACGCGCTGCGAGGCTTTCCAGATATCCGGGCCGGTGCCGTCGCCCTCGATGAAGGCGATGATGGGGTTGCTGGGCACGTTGAGCGTACCGTTGCTCATGGTGATTTTCTGGCCGCCTGCGGGCACCTGGATGTGGGACATATTGGAACTCCTTTATTAAGAATAGGCGGAGTGTACGCCTTTCGGCCGTTTTTTGAAGCCGGTCTGGCGCGGCGGTGCCTGCGGCGGCGGCGATTTTGCTTGCCTTTGGCCGCGGGGATGGTATGCAATTGAGCCATTACAGAGACATCCGATGGAGCTTGCCATGGCATACCGCAAGGTTTCGACCGTGCGTATCGTTGGAAATATGTTGAAATTCAACCGTATAAAGAAACATGTCTTGCAATACCTGCCGGACCTGAAAGGCCTGCACCCGGAGCGCTGGCTGCAGGATGACGATATCCCGACCGAGCAGCGTTTCCATAGGGATGAGCTGGTGGTACTGGATTCAGACCTGACGCCTTCGGGCAAGCAGATCGTCCATCTGATGGACTGCGGCTGCCTTGTGGTGCTGGCTTCGCTGGATTGGCCCGGCTCGCTATACTCCTATCATTGGGGCAGGAAGGCCGAGGTGGCCGCCGCCGACCCCAATGTGGGGCCGCCGCACTTCGTGAACCTGTACATCAGCACTTGACACCTGTTGGCGCACGCCCCTGCCGCGTTATGCGGCGGGGGCTTTTTTTAATGGATGTGGTGGTGGAGGCCGAGGACGAACTCCTCGGTGGAGAACCAGCCGAGGTCGAGCATCAGCAGGAGGCAGGAGAACAGGAAGATTTTAAGGCTGCTGCGCTTTTTGGGCGTGCAGTCTCCATGGTGGCAGTGGGAGGCGGCGGTGTGGCAATCGATGCGCCACGCGATGAGGTTGAGGATGCCGCTGAGAACCACGCTGCCGACCGCGAGGGCGATAAGGTAGGGGTGGTAGGCATCCACGAAGCGGTAGAACGGGTTGGTGGCGAGCACGCCCGCCAGGCCCACCGTAGTGCCGAGGCTGATGAGCGCCATGATGGCCGGGATGCCGCAGCAGAAAATGTGCGGAATGATGGACAGCACGCTGACCACGGCAGTGCCGCGGCGCAGGCGTTGGGTGGCGGAAGCTGCTTGGGACATGCGCTTTTGTGCGGTGGGCGGGGGTTTTTGTCAATGCCTAAAAAAACGGCACCCCCTGGACGGGGGTGCCTTTTCGGTTAAGCGCCGACGGCGATGGGGATGCCATCGACACAGAGCGTGGTGGCCGGAGCCTTGCGGGCCCTGCGCAAGACATCGAACATGCTGACGGCGTTCTCCTTGTCGAGATACCGCAGCACCCTGATGCCGCACATGCCGCAACGCTGGGTTTCCAGCTTATGGCGCAAGCGCTGCTGCTCGGCTTCGGGCAGGCTTTGGAAGTACTCCGATTCAAAAGCCATCTGGTTGGTGACTTTGAGGTACCGGGACTTGAAGTCCTCCCACGGGATGGACTGGACGTCCATATCGGGGAAGGCTGCGTTCAGGCGCTCCATGACATCTTCCAACCGAGGATTGAAGAGGTCGCAGTAGGCCTTGAGGCAGGAACAGTTGAGGCTGCGGTCGGCAGCCGGGATGGTGGTCATGGCGAACCTCGCTTGGGAAGGAAAAGGGCTGGTGTGTAAGGAAACCTTATAAGCATGTATGGCGTGGCTTCAATGGCAGAAAAACTAGGGTTATTTAGCCCTATGGCAGATGCGGAAATGGGTAAGTGGCCGGTTTGCTTACACTTAAATGCATACTTTTTGTGGGAGATTTGGCAGGCCTGCCACAGGTGCCTAAAAAAGGAGCGCCGGTGTGACGCTCCTTGTTCGTGGGTGAGGGTATCAAGCCTGCCCTTTTTCGGGTTCGGCCTGCGCGGCTTGCGCGAGGATGCTGCGGCAAATTTGCTGCGCGACGGCATGGTAGACCGGATAATCCTCCGCGCGGCCGGGATGGATGGTTCGCTTTTGCAGCGGTTTCCTGTCCCTGCATGGCTTGTCGTCTTCAAAGATAATCATGATTCCCATGGGGGCCTCCTGAGCGAAACGGGATTACGGTGGAGGCAATGAAGCAGAGGTGGCGGCGGATTTCAACGGCAAGTTTTTTGGGGGTATTCAGGTGGGGTTACCGGGTTATGGGGTTATTGGGTTATCGGGCTGGTTTGAGGGGAATCCGAGTTCGGAATTGGGAATTCGGAGTTCGGAATTCGGTGGGGCTTCTGCAAGAATGGAATGGATGGCCACGTCCGTACGCCGTGAGGGTGGCGGCTTCTGTTACGGCTGCGGGGCGTACTCCTCGCCATGACGGTGGAGAGGTGTGGGGGCTTCACAGGGCGGTTGATTCTTCGTGGATCCCGGCCTGCGCCGGGATGACCGCGATGGAGGTGGCAGAGGTGCACTCGCCCGCGGCCCGGGTTTAGCCCGGGCCGTGCGGTTTGTCGTGGCTCGCCTTAATGGATGAGCGGCGACCAGGCCGGGTCGGAGGCATCGGTGGGCGTGGGCAGCTCGCGCAGGTTGTAGCCGGTGAGGTCGATGCTGTAGAGCCGCGTGGTGTCGCTGTGGCTCTTCTGGCGGCTGAACACCAGCACGCGGCCGTTGGGAGACCAGCTGGGGCTGTCATCCAAGTAGCCGTCGGTGAGCAGGCGTTCCTCGTTGCCCTTCGGGTCTATGACGCCGATGTGGAAGACCCCTGCCCGCTCCTTGACGAAGGCGATGAGGTCGCCGCGCGGGCTCCATGCGGGGCTGTAGTAGCGGCCTTCATTATAAGTGAGGCGGCGGACGTTGGAGCCGTCGTCATCCATGATATACAGCGCCGGTTGGCCGCCCCTATCGGAGTTGAAGACGATGTGCTGGCCGTCCGGGCTGTAGCTGGGCGAGGTATCAATCCCCCTCCAGTAGGTGAGCCGTTTGAGGCGGCGGCTGCCGAGATCCATTTCGTAGATTTCCGGGTTGCCTTCGTGGCCCTGGGTGAGTGTCATGGCGATCTTGCTGCCATCCGGGCTGAAGCGCGGGGTGCTGTTGAGGCCCTGGAAATCACCGATGATGGTTTGCTGGCCCGTGGGCATATCGAGCAGGTACAGGCGCGGCATGCCGCTGGCGTAGCTCATGTAGATGATTTTCTGCAGGTTGGGGTTGAAGTGCGGCGTGAGCACCAGCGAGGTGCCATCGGTGAGGCACTGGTAGTTGGCGCCGTCCTGGTCCATGACGCAAAGGCGCTTGAGGGTGTGGCCGCCGGCGCCGGTGGTTTCGCCGATGTGCACGATGCGCGTGGCGAAGTAGCCGGATTCGCCGGTCAGTTCCTGATACACATCGTCGGCGATACGGTGGGCGATATGGCGCCAGAAGCGGACATCCACGGTGTAGCGGCGGCCCACAAGCTGCTGCTCGGTTTGGGTATCGAACAGGCGGAACTCCACCTGAATCTGGTTGTCTTCCACCATTTTGACAGTGCCGGTGAGCACGGCGTCGGCGTTGATGCTGCGCCAGTCATCGAACTTGGGGCCGCTTTCCGCCAGCTGCTGCGGGGTTTGCAGGTAGGCCGAGGGATTGACAACCTTGAAGGGGGTGCTGTGGCTGAAATCTCCACGGATGACGCCGACGATGTCGGAACCGTACTGGGCTTCCTGCTTGGTGGCGCCGGAGAACTCCGGCAGCGCGAGCGGCAGCGGTGAGGCGCCGGGGGCGGAGAGGTCGATATGCACCTTGGCGTGGGCGGGGGCTGCGGCCAGCAACGCCACAAAGGCGAACAGGCACAGGCTGAGAATGGTGTGCAGGCGGGGCATGGTGGACTCCTTTACTGTTTGTCTCTTATAAACTATTGCGCGGGCGGTTCAAAGCCCAGTTCCAGTTCCTTGAACTTATCATATTTATCGGCCGGGATGGGCAACGGCACCGCCTTGCGAATGGCACGCAGCAGCGAATTATCAAAATACGGCTGGCCGCTGCCTTGGGTGATATGGATGCTGGTGATGTTTCCATCCGCCGCGATGCTGACCGCCACCGTGACCTGCAGGCCGCGCGTATCCAACCCCGGCGGAATCAGCCAGTTTTCCTCGACTTTCTGGCGGATGGCGCTGATGACGCCTTCGTCGGCCTGATTCAGCTGGATTTGCGGGCCCTCGCCCGCGGGCGCGTTGGGCGTGGCCACGGCCGCGGTTTTGGTGGGCGTGGGCTTGGATTTCTCCAGCTTGTCGACGAAATTGAGCGCCTTGAGGTAGTCCTCCGGGTCTTTCACCACCTTGGCGGAGAGGTCGTTCTTCACAACCTTCTTCTCGCGCGGAGTTTTATCGAGCACCGGCGGGCGTTTTTGCGCTTCCACCGGGTTCTCCTTTTGCGGCGGGGTGGGCTTTTCTTCCTGCAGCAGGCGGGTAGTGGCCTTGGAGGGCGGAATGTTCTTCATGTCCGGCGGGGGTTCCTTGGGTGCGGCACTGTCTTGCGTGCGCACCTCTTCCGGCTTGAACTTGGGCTGGGTTTGCGCCTTGGGTTGCGGCACGCCCACCAGCCGCACCTGTATGGCCGGGGCGGGCAGCACGCGGATGGTGTTGCTGAGGGTGATGGACAGCGCGATGAGCGCCAGCACGTGCAGCGCAAACGACCAGCCGAGAAACCGGTTGAGGCTGGGCGGGCGCGTAACCTGGTGGTGCATGGTCGCGGCGTTCATGCGGTTGATTTTTCCCCCTTGGTTCCCCTACTCGGCGGGGACGGTGACCATGCCGACATCCACCATGCCGGCGGCCTGCAGCGCGGCCATGACCTGCATGACGGTGCCGTAGCTGATGTCCTTATCGGCCCGCAGGATGATGCTGGCTTCGTCGCGGCCTTCCTGGATGGTTTGCAGGCGCGGGATCAGCTGGTCTTTGTCCACCGTGGTTGAGCCTACCATGATGCTGCCATCTTTTTTCAATGTGATTTCCACCGGCTTGTTCTGCTCGATGGGCTTGGCATCCGCCTTGGGCAGCGCCACCTGCACGCCCTGGGTGAGCATGGGCGCGGCCACCATGAAGATGATGAGCAGCACCAGCATGACGTCGACCATGGGGGTGATGTTGATTTCCGCCACCGGGCGGTAGACGCGGTGCCCCTTGTGCGCGCTCGGGCCGAGATTCATTGCCATGGACGTGCTCCCCCTGCCCTGCCGCTAGCGCTTGTTGGCGCCGTTTTTGCGCGTGCTCTGGCGCTCCAGCACCGTGAGGAACTCATCGATGAAGGTTTCCATGCGGCCGGCGTAGCGGCCGAGGCTGCTGGAGAGGCGGTTGTAGGCCACCACCGCCGGAATGGCCGCGAACAGGCCCACCGCCGTAGCGAACAGGGCTTCCGCGATACCGGGGGCGACCACTGCGAGGCTGGTGTTCTTGCTGGCGCCGATGCTCTGGAAGGAGGTCATGATGCCCCACACCGTGCCCAAAAGCCCCACGAACGGGCCCACCGAGCCGGTGGTGGCGAGTACGGGCAGCCATGCTTCCAGCGACTCCAGCTCACGGCGGGCGGTGGCGTCCATCATGCGGCGGGAGCGCTGGAGGGCGGTGCCGTCGCGGCGTTCCTCGTCGGTGGCGGTGTTCCATTCCTCAAGCCCGACCACGAAGATGCTGGCGAGCGGGTGGTCTCCCTGCCGCGGGTTGACCTGGCGGGTGAAGCTTTCAAGCGTGTGGTTGCCCGACCAGAAAATGTCCTCGAAATCATCGGCACGCTTGTGCAGCGCCTTGAACTGGCGCGACTTGGCGACCCACACCGCCCATACCGTGACCGAGGCCGAAAACAGCCCCAGAATGATGAGTTTGACGAAGAAACTGGCCTGCAGGAAAAGGCCCCAGAAGCTCATGTCCACGTGCGCGGCGATGTTGGTTGGCTCCATGCCGGTAAGACCCCCCGTTGGTTGATTAGGGCCCACGTTAACGGGTTGGCCTCGCGCCCGCAAGGCTCCGGCACCGCAAGGTTGGGCGCTTTTTAGGCGTAACCTTGCTTTTTGTAAGATTGGTGTGGCGCAAACGCCTAGCGGGAGGGCTTGCCCAACTCACGCTCGATGTAGGCGGCGACGGTGGCGGCCAGTTCGTCTTGCTGGTTGGTGAAGAAGTGGTCGGCGCCCTGGATCTTGGCGGCGCTGATGGTGATGCCCTTCTGGCGCGTGGTTTTCTTCAGCAGGGTTTCGGTATCCAGCGCGGGAGTGATTTCATCGTTGTTGCCGTACATGACAAGGCCGCTGGTGGGGCATGGGCTGAGGAAACTGAAATCGTACAATCCGGCAGGTGGGGCCACGGCGACGAAGCGCTTGAGGTCGGGCCGGCGCATGAGCATCTGCAGGGTTATCCACGCGCCGAAGCTGAAGCCCGCGAGCCAGATTTCAGGCGCATGGGGATGGTTGGCGTGGAGCCAGTCGAGTGCGGCGGCGGCGTCGGAGAGTTCGCCCACGCCGTTATCGAACACACCTTCGGAATTACCGACCCCGCGAAAGTTGAAACGCAGCACCGAAAAGCCCATGCGCACGAAGGTCTCGAACAGGCGGTAGGTGACCTTATTGTTCATGGTGCCGCCATGCAGTGGGTGCGGGTGGAGAATGACCGCTATGGGCGTTTCGGCGTTTTTCTGCGCAAAGTACTTGCCTTCCAGTCGGCCGGCCGGGCCTTGAAAAATAACGTCGGGCATGCGTGCTCCCTTAAAAACCACTTTTGCTTAAATTGGATGGGCTTATGGCACAACCGGCTATTGAATTGCAAGGTGAATCGCGCATGTAATTGATGCTGCATGATATTTTTGCATCTTTGCGGACGTCTTATTGACGGGAGCGACATAACCCTATATGCAGGTAAGGTATTAACGAGGAGACCGGCCATGCATCTTTCCACCCGCGGGCGCTATGCGATTATGGCCATGCTGGACTTGGCGCAGATGGCCGAAACCTCCACCCGCCCGGTGACGCTGGCGCAGATTGCCGAGCGCCAGCAGATAAGCCTGAGCTATCTTGAACAACTGTTCGCCAAGCTGCGCAAGAGCGGCGTGGTGGACAGCGTGCGCGGCCCCGGCGGCGGCTACCAGATTTCAAAACCCCTGACGATGGTGTGGCTGGCCGATATTGTGGCCGCCGTGGACGAAAGCGTGGACGTAACCCGTTGCGGCGCCGGGGACGACCCCCAAGGCCCCAAGGCCGGGCACGGCTGTGTGCACGGCGGCAAGTGCAACGCCCACGATTTGTGGGGCGCGTTGAGCCGCCATATCGAGCAATTTTTGCGCCGCGTGAACCTGAAGATGGTGCTGGACGGCGAGGTGGACTTCGGTTTCAGCCTGCTGCCCGAAGGCGCGCCGCTGCGCGTGCAGATCAACCACTAAAATTCAACAGGGCCGTGATGGCGGGGGTTACGCGTTACTACTGGGATTATGCCGCCACCGCGCCGCTGCGGCCGGAAGCCCGCGCCGCCATGCTGGCCGCGCTGGACGCCTACGGCAACCCCAGCAGCGTGCACGCCGAAGGCCAGCAGGCACGGGCGATTTTGGACGATTGCCGCCGCGCGATGGGCGAGATTCTGGACGTGCGGGCCGAGCGCATCGTGCTGACCAGCGGCGGCACCGAGGCCAACAACCTTGCCATCAAGGGTTCGGCCGCCAACGGCCGCGTGCTGGTGAGCGCGCTTGAGCATGATTGCGTTCTGCAAAGCGGCGCGGCGGTGGATGCCGAACTGATACCCGCCCTGCCCGACGGCACCGTAGATCTTGCCGCGCTGGCAGCCATGCTGAAAAAGGGCGGCGTGGGGCTGGTGAGCGTGATGCACGCCAACAACGAGACCGGCGTGATTCAGCCGGTGGAGGAGATTGCGCGGCTGGCGCATGGCGCAGGCGCGGCCTTCCACACCGATGCGGTGCAGACGGTGGGGCACATACCGTTGGAAGTGGATGCGATAGGGGCCGATTTGCTGAGTTTTTCCGCCCACAAGTTCGGGGGGCCCAAGGGCATCGGCGCGCTGGTGGTGAAGAACGAACTTTCGATGCAGGCGCTGCTGCACGGCGGCGCACAGGAGCGCAACCGCCGCGCCGGCACCGAGAACCTGCCCGCGGTGGCCGGGATGGCCGCCGCGCTGGGCACCGCCATGGGGCGCATGCACACCGAGCGGGCCGAGGCCGAAGCGATTGCGGAGGCGCTGGAAGCCGGATTGCCCGCGGGCATTACCATGGTGGCGCCAGATAGCCCCAAGGTGCCGCATGTGCGTCAATTACTGAGCGCCGGACGCAAAGGCGAGGATGTGGTGATTGCGCTGGACGTTCAAGGATTTTCCACCAGCCAGGGCAGCGCGTGCAGCAGCGGGCGGGTGCAGGCCAGCCATGTATTGCAGGCCATGGGCATGAATGAGGCCGCGAGCGGCGAAGGCCTGCGCCTGAGCTGGGGCTGGGCCAGCCGCAGGGCCGAGGTGGCGCCGCTGCTGGAGGCGCTGGCGCGGGTGACGGCCTAGCCTCTTGATTATGGGCGGATGCAGGCTTACATAAGGGTATCACCCTTTTTCTTTTTTGCGGCACCACGAGGAGATTTGTCATGCCGAATGATGAGAATGTCTGCAAAGTCATTACCTTCCCCGTATCGCGCGTTCACTACGAGCACCGCCAGAGACAAACGCATATCGACAAGCTTACGGCCCTGTATGTACCGGAAGGGCTTACGGACGAT
>Ga0164242_10003407_pt1 | contig 18176 bp, 21 predicted proteins | sample OricomgcompostMG_FD_108783 | JGI IMG/M metagenome (GOLD analysis project Ga0164242, IMG submission 108783) | Miracle-Growth compost microbial communities from Emeryville, California, USA - Original compost - Miracle growth compost (MG) ... | reverse complement strand
CTCGCGTACCTTGCCGTCCTTGTGCAGCACCGACAGGGTCCACTGCCCGGGCGCGGCGAAGAACCGGAAGTCACCGGTCGGCGAGGTGATGACCTCGGCCGTGAACTCGTCGGTGCCGTCCAGCAGGCGCACGTACGCGCCCGGGACCGGTGAGCCGTTCAACGAGACCGTTCCGTAGAGCACGGTCTCCTTTTCGATGTCGATGCCGGCCGGCAGGGACGCCGTCTGCTCAGGTGCTCCGCACACAGGTCAGGCTCCCAACTCGACCGGGACGCCGACGAGCGAACCGTATTCGGTCCACGAGCCGTCGTAGTTCTTCACGCCCTGCTGCCCGAGCAGTTCCTGCAGCACGAACCACGTGTGCGAGCTGCGCTCACCGATCCGGCAGTAGGCGATGGTCTGCTTCGAGCCGTCCAGGCCCGCGGCCTCGTACAGTGCCTTGAGTTCTTCATCGGACTTGAAGGTGCCGTCCTCGTTCGCCGCCTTGCTCCACGGCACGTTGATCGCGGTCGGCACGTGTCCCGGACGCTGGCTCTGCTCCTGTGGCAGATGGGCCGGCGCGAGCAACTTGCCGGTGAACTCGTCCGGCGAGCGGACGTCGACCAGGTTCTTGCTGCCGATGGCGTCGATGACCTCGTCGCGGAACGCGCGGATCGAGGTGTCCTGCTGCTTCGCGACGTAGTTCGTCTTCTCGCGGGTGACGGTCTCGGACGAGAGCGGCTTGCCGTCCAGTTCCCACTTCTTGCGGCCGCCGTCGAGCAGCTTGACGTCCTGATGGCCGTACAGCTTGAAGTACCAGTAGGCGTACGCCGCGAACCAGTTGTTGTTGCCGCCGTAGAGGATCACCGTGTCGTCGTTGCCGATGCCTCGCGCGGAGAGCAGCGCCTCGAACTGCTCCTTGTTGACGAAGTCACGCCGGACCGGGTCTTGCAGGTCCGTCCTCCAGTCCAGCTTGACGGCGCCGGGGATGTGGTTGGTGTCGTACGCGGCGGTGTCCTCGTCGACCTCGACGAAGACCTGGCCAGGGGTGTTCAGGTTCTGCTCGGCCCAGTCGGCCGAGACGAGCGCGTCAGCACGGCTCATTTCTCTATCTCCTAAGTAGGGATTGTCCTGCGGTGAGACTAGAGCCCGACGGAGGCGGGCGGGTAGTCGAAGGTCGCGAGAGCTGCGGTCACGAAGGGCAACACAGGCAGCTGCGCACTCGGCACAGATCGACCGAGCGGCGAGAGGTGAGGTACGTGCCCACGAGATCAGCCTAGTCACGGCGAGCAAATGGTCCCAGCGGGTCGGGGCCCAAGGTCCCTATCGGGCGCCCCCACCGCTGGCGATGATCGGGATACGAAGAAACCAGGAGGGGATGACGATGCTCGAACTTCCCAAGGACGTGAACGATCTGCTTCTGGCGCCGGTGATCCTGGCGGTGGAACGGCGGCTGGAGGAGCTCGGCGCGCTGGACGTCGACGAGCTGGCCGACCGCGTCGCCCTGGAGTCCGACGCGAACATCGACGACCCGGCGCGCCGTGTCGAGGGCTTGCTGCGCACGGTGGCGTACCTGCAGGAGATGCACGACTGGGACTTGGCGTGGGACGAGCGCGGGATCCGTCTCACGCACGGTGCGCACAGCGTCGTGCTCGGCGCGCCGAAGGTGTTCGCGCAGTTCCTGACCGCTGTCGGGCCGGGTTCACGCTTCACGCTCGGTGACCCGCGCGGCCACTGATCGCCCGGCTCAGACCCGGGCGGCCAGACAGACGAGGAAGCTCACCGGGCTGATCACCGCCACGGGAACGGTCACGGTCGCGGCCAGCCGTGCCCACCGGGCGAAGGTGGCGGGCGCCCCCTCGAGGCCCTGCGCGGAATGCGTCCCGAACGCCGCGGCGATGGCCAGCAGGGCGGTGAGTGCCGCGATCACGACGCCGGCGATCGGCCCCCGGCCGTTGGCGAAGTCCGAGTGCGCCGACGACTGCAACGCGAGGTAACCGATCGAGCCGCCGAGCCCGGCCGCGCCGACGACGCCGAGCAGCCCGCGGGGGACCTCGGGGTCGAAGCGGGGCACGGGCGCGAGCGAGTCCAGGACGTAACCGATCACGAGAGCTGCCGCCGCGATCGCGCAGACCACGGCCACGACCCGGGCGCCGGAGGTGCCGTCCGTGTCGCTGTACGTACCGGTGAACTCGTGCCGCAACTGCACGAGCGCCGCGGGTGCGACGACGAAGACCACCAGCGCCGCTGCGCCACCGAGCGAGGAGACGATGCGGTGCCGTGACGCTCCGCGGGCGAGCTGGTGGACGAACAGAACGGGCACCGCCAGACCGATCACCGCGAGCAGCGTGCCGAGCCGCGAACCGGGCCAGACCGAGACGCAGACGTCGGCGGCGATCGCGGCCATCGCGCCGATCGCCAATGCGCCCCACCGCCCCGGCAGCTGCGCCCCGAACACCCACGAGATCGCTACGACGGCCTGCAGGACGGCGACGCCCACCAGCAACGCAGTCGCCGACGCCGCACCCGTCAGCACGAGCAGGACGCCGAGCCCCACCGCGATCGCGGTCGCCACCGCGCGTTCCATCACGGCGCCATGGTGTCAGACCGCACCGGGACCGCCCGCCGGTCGAGGGACGGACAGGGCCACGCGCAGCCAGGCGGCGATCCGATCCACGAGTTCCGGCGTGGTCCCGGTCTCGGCGTGCGTCATCCCCGGCTCGATCCAGATCTCCGCGTGCGCGGCAGCCGCGCCGGACAGCGCCTCGATGTGCCGCAGCGGGAAGTAGTGGTCGGCGTCCCCGTGTATGAGCAGCAGCGGTACGCCGATCGCGCCGACCACCTCCTTCGGCGCCTCGGGCACGGGATCCCACCTGCGGCCCGAGACCCGTACCCGCTTGGCCACGCGCAGCGCCGCCCGTCCGGTGCGCTTCTCCAGCACCCAATGCACCACGCGCATGGGGCGGGTTCCCCGCTCGAACCACATCCCCGGCGAGCTCACGCTGACGACGGCGTCGGCGTCCGGTCGCCAGCGCCCGCCGTCGGATGCGGTGGCCTGGCCGCCCGGCAGGCCGGCGTACCGCAGCACCGCCGAACCACCCATGGAGAAGCCGAGGATGGCCACGCGGGCATACCCGGCATCGCGCAGCCAGCCGACCGCGGCGGCAACGTCCAGCACCTCGAGCTCACCGGCGGTGGTGGCGCCACCGGAGCGGCCGTGCCCACGGAAGTCGGGCGAGAGCACGGCGAAGCCGCGCTCGCTCAAGCGTTGGCAGATGCGCGCCACCTGCGGGCTCGCGGACGACCCGGTGAACCCGTGGCCGAGCACCACGGCCAGCTCGCCGCGGTCGCCGGAGGGAACCCAATGGCGCGCGTGGATGCGCACGCCGTCCACTGTCGTGTATCCGACGTCCAGGAAGGTGGCCATGACCGGTATTCTGGCCTGACCTGAGCTGTAGGCAGCGCCGCCCACAGTCGAGCCGGTAGGACTCATCCGGAGGCGCATGTGGACGTCACGTTGCTGACCAAGTCGCGACAACCGACCGCTGAGGTTCTGCCCTCGCTCGGTCTGCTGCCCCACCACGTCACCGTGCTGCCCATGGACGCCGGCGCGCTCGTGGACCGCAACCTCGGCGACGCGGTGGTGATCGACGCCCGCCGTGACCTCGCCGCCGCCCGCACCTTCACCCGGGTTCTGGGCACCGTCGGTGTCGCCGTTCCGGTGCTCGCCGTCCTCACCGAAGGCGGCCTGATCGCGCTCTCCGCAGAATGGTCGGTCGACGACGTCATCCTCGACACCGCCGGCCCCGCCGAGCTCGACGCCCGCCTACGCCTAGCCGTCGAACGCCGCTGCGCCGCCGAAGAGCAGGTTCCCGACCACGTCGACATCGGCGACCTCACCATCGACGAGACCACCTACGCCGCGCGACTGTGTGGCGTGCCGCTCGACCTCACGTACAAGGAGTTCGAGCTACTCAAGTTCCTCGCCCAGCACCCGGGCCGCGTGTTCACCCGCACCCACCTGGTGCAGGAGGTCTGGGGCTACGACTATTTCGGCGGCACGCGGACGGTCGATGTGCATGTACGCCGGTTGCGGGCCAAGCTCGGGCCGGAGCACGAGGCGTTGATAGGCACGGTCCGCAACGTCGGATACAAGTTCGTGCGGCCGACCGCCGAGTCCGCGGCCGTCGCGTCCGCGTCGTCGATCGAGCTGTCCCCGACCGAGCGCGTGGCCGCCCCGGACCCGACCGTCGGGATCGGCCTGACCCTGGATGCGGCGAACTGAGCGTCGCCGAGGTCCGCGCGCTCGCGGACCGGATCCAGCACGAGGTCGGCCAGCCGCCGCTGTCCGACCAGGCGCTGACGCAGCTGGGCGATCCCCGCTTCGAACACCTCGAGGTGCGCGTGGGCGGTGCGCTGGTCGGGTACGCCCAGCGCGACGGCGTCCACGCCGAGATCGCCGCGACGGATCTTGCCGTGATCGAGCAGCTCGTCGCCGAGCTCACCGCCCGCGGGGTGACCACGGTCTGGTCGCACGGCTCGCACAGCCCACTCGAGACCGCGCTCGCCCGGGCGGGCTTCACCGCCGGCCGCACCTTGCACCAGCTGCGTCGCGGACTCGCCGCTGCGAAGGTTCCGATCCCCGAGGCCCGCGACGGCGTCACCATCAGGACGTTCGTGGCAGGACAGGACGAGGCCGCGCTGCTCAAGGTGAACGCCGCTGCCTTCGCCTCCCATCCCGAACAGGGCGGGTGGACGTCCGCCGATCTCGCCGCCCGCGCGGCCGAGGACTGGTTCGACCCGGGCGGGATCTTCCTGGCGCAGCGGGGAAGCGACGTACTCGCCTTCCACTGGACGAAGATCCATCCGGACGGCAACGGTGAGGTCTACGTCATCGGCGTCGATCCGGCGGCGCAGGGACTCGGCCTCGGCGCACTGTTGTTGGCGTACGGCCTGCGCCACCTGGCGGACCACGGTTGCCGCACCGTGCTGCTCTACGTCGACCACGAGAACACCGGCGCCCGGGCCCTTTACGCCCGCACCGGCTTCACCGAGTACGACCGCGACGTCCAGTGGGTGCGGGCCGAATAGCGGCCCAGAGCAGTTCACCCGAAAGCGGCCGCCTGCTCGCATGGGCGTCACCATCTCCACCGACCGCGTTCACCGGTAGTTCACCTTCGGGCACCCGCGTGGCCACCTCGCGCTCCTAGCGTCCCTCGCGACGACAACGTCAGGACAGCGATGTCAGCGCGCCCGCACCCGGCGGACGCAACTCGAAGGGACCAATTGTGAAGCTCAATCGGAAGGGTCTGGTCGCCGCGTCCGCGGGGCTGGCTGCCGGCGCCATCCTGCTCAGCGCGTGCGCCAGCTCGGGCGGCAGTGGCAACGGCTCCGGCACCACGCCCGCGGCCAACTCGAGCTCGCTCGCCTGCTCCTCCGGCCAACTGAACGCCGAGGGCTCCACCGCACAGACCAACGCGATCAACCAGTGGATCAAGGACTACCAGTCCGACTGCCCGGGCGCGAAGATCAGCTACAACCCGACCGGGTCGGGCGCCGGCATCACCGGCTTCAACGCCGGCACCGATGACTTCGTCGGCTCCGACTCGGCGCTCTCCGGAGACGCCGGTGAGTATGCGGCCGCGCAGAAGCGGTGCAACAGCGCCCCGCTCGACCTGCCGATGGTGGTCGGCCCGATCGCGATCGCGTACAAGCTCAACGGCGTCGACAAGCTTGTGCTCGACGGCCCGACGATCGCCGAGATCTTCCTCGGCAAGATCACGACCTGGGACGACGCCGCGATCAAGAAGCTGAACCCTGACGCCGACCTCCCGTCGACACCGATCTCCGTGGTCTACCGTTCGGACTCGTCCGGCACCACGCAGAACTTCGAGCGCTACCTCGCCGCGACGGCGTCCGACATCTTCACCAGCGAACCCGACAAGGACTCCTCGAAGGCCGGCTTCGTGGGACAGGGCGCCGAGAAGTCGCAGGGCGTCGCTGACGCGATCGCAGCCAAGGAGGGCAGCATCGGTTACGACGAGTTCTCCTTCGCCGTGGCCGGTGGCCTGCAGACCGCCGCGATCGACAACGGTGGTGGAGCGGTCGAGCTGAGCAAGGACACCGCGGCGGCCGCGGCCGGCTCCGCCCAGCTCGCGCCGCAGGGCGACGGCGACCTCACGCTGAAGCTCGACTACGCGACCAAGACGCCGGGCGCGTACCCGATCATCCTGGTCACGTACGAGATCGCCTGCACCAAGTACAGCGACTCCGCCAAGGGTGCGTTCGTCAAGAGCTTCCTGACGTACGCCGCGAACGGTGGCCAGCAGGCCCTCGCCGGCCTGGGCTACGCGCCGCTGCCGAGCGACCTGCAGGCCAAGGTGGCCGCCTCCGTCGCGACGATCGGCTGACGCGGTCCGGTATCGCGCGGGAACCGCCGGGCCCGGAGATCGATCGACCCGGGTCCGGCGGGAACTGCAGCTTGAGAAGGAGTGCGCGACGGCGATGGCTGATCGAGAGCGGAACCTCATGACCGAGCCCGGGATGCCCCGCGGCGGCGTAGACCCCGACCCGGCGGCCCTGCCGGCGCCTGCGCAGGCGCCGCTGACGGTCGCGTCGTCACAGCCGGGCACCATCACCGCGGACGTTGCCCCGCCGGTGAGCGGGGGCGACGTCAGTTCCTTCGGCGGCGGCAAGCGTCGCGTGGGCGACAAGGTGTTCGCGACGGTGGCGTCCGGCGCGTCGGGCCTGATCGTCGCCGTCGTCGTCCTCGTCGCGGCGTTCCTCATCGCCCGCTCGTGGAACTCGATCGCCCACAACAACGCGAGCTTCCTGTTCTCGCACGCCTGGTCGACGTCGGTCAACGACCTGCGCTTCGGCGTCGCGGGCCTGCTCTGGACCACCGTGCTCTCCGCGGTGATCGCACTGGTCATCGCGGTCCCGGTCGCCGTCGGCGTCGCGCTGTTCATCACCCAGTACGCTCCGCACCGGCTGGCCCGGCCGGTGGCACATGTGATCGACCTGCTCGCCGCCATCCCGTCGATCATCTACGGCGTCTGGGGCGTCAGCGTGCTGGCGCCGCACCTCACGCCGGTCGTCCGGGTGCTGAGCAACATCGGACTGGGCCTCTTCGACAAGAAGTTCGAGACCCGCAACGTCTTCAACGCCGGCGTCGTGCTTGCGATCATGATTTTGCCGGTCATCACGGCAATCAGCCGCGATGTCTTCGAGCGCACCCCGCGCCAGAACATCGAAGCGGCGTGGGCGCTCGGCGCGACCCGGTGGGAGATGATCCGTCTCGCGGTGCTGCCGTACGGCCGCCCCGGCGTCATCAGTGGCGCGATGCTCGGGATGGGCCGGGCCCTCGGCGAGACCATCGCCGTGATGATGATCCTCGGCAAGGTCAGCGGATTCTCGTTCTCGATGTTCGACGGCGGGGAGACCTTCGCCTCGAAGATCGCGAACAGTGCCGCGGAGTTCAGCACTCCGCTCACTACCGGCGCTTACCTCGCCGCCGGGCTGGTGCTGTTCGTCCTGACGTTCGTCGTCAACGCGCTGGCGCGATGGATCGTCAACCGGCGCAAGGACTTCGCGTGACAACCGCGCGAAACCTTGGGCGGGGGCACCTCCCACCCAAGGGGGGGAGAACATGAGTAGCGCCTCGGTGTCGCAGACCGGGCCGGGCTTCGCCCGGATCAACCGTTCGCGCAAGGTCAAGAACCACGCGGCGAGCGTGCTGGTGACCCTGGCCTTCGGCCTGGCGCTGGTACCGCTGGTCTGGCTGCTGTGGACGGTGATCGGCAAGGGCTGGCACGTCGTCGTCCATGCTTCCTGGTGGACCGGCAACCAGCGCAACCTGACCTACCAGGACGCCGGCGGAGGCGTGTATCACGCGATCATCGGCACTCTCCTTCAGGTCGCGGTCTGCACGGTGATCTCGGTTCCCCTCGCCGTCCTCGTCGGGATCTACCTGGTCGAGTACGGCCGCGGACCGCTCGCGCGCGTGACCACGTTCATGGTCGACATCATGACCGGCATCCCGTCGATCGTCGCGGCGCTGTTCGTCTACGCGGTCTTCATCGCGACCTTCCACCTGACGAAGGCCGGTTGGTTGGTCTCCCTGTCGCTGGTCCTGCTCATGGTCCCGGTCATCGTGCGCACCACGGAGGAGATGCTCAAGCTCGTCCCGAACGAACTGCGCGAGGCCTCGTACGCCCTCGGCGTCGTCAAGTGGAAGACGATCCTGAAGGTTGTCCTGCCGACGGCCTTCACCGGACTGGTCACCGGCGTGGTGCTCGGCATCGCCCGCGTCGCCGGAGAGACAGCGCCGCTGCTGATCCTCGGCCCCTACACGGCCAACACCAACTACAACGTCTTCAGCGGCAACCAGGCGGCCCTGCCGACGATGATCAACGAGATGTTCCTGAACCTGAATCACGCGACCGGGACCGGGGCCTATCACCTGGACGCCAACGGGGACCGCGTCGCGGGAGCGGCAGCCAACTTCGCACCGGAGCGGATGTGGGGGACGGCGCTGACGCTGATCCTGCTGGTGCTCGCACTCAACCTGATCGCGCGGCTGATCGGACGCCGCACCAAGATCGCCGACTGAGACGAGGCGGAACACGTCAATGGCCAAGCGGATCGACGCCAAGGATCTCGACATCTATTACGGGAAGTTCCTCGCCGTCAGCGAGGTGAACGTCACGATCGAACCCCGCTCGGTCACCGCCTTCATCGGCCCGTCCGGCTGCGGCAAGTCGACCGTGCTGCGCACGCTGAACCGCATGCACGAGGTGGTCGCCGGAGCCAGCGTCAGGGGCGAGGTCCTGCTTGACGGTGAGGACATCTACGGCGCCGGTATCGACCCGGTGGACGTGCGACGCACCATCGGAATGGTCTTCCAGCGCCCGAACCCGTTCCCGACGATGTCGATCTACGACAACGTGGTGGCCGGCTTGAGGCTGCAGAGCGGCCGCATCCGGCGCTCGGAGTTGGACGGAATCGTGGAGAAGTCCCTGCGCGGTGCCAACCTCTGGAACGAGGTGAAGGACCGGCTCGACAAGCCGGGCGCCGGCCTGTCCGGCGGCCAGCAGCAGCGACTGTGCATCGCCCGCGCGATCGCGGTTCAGCCGCAGGTGCTGTTGATGGATGAGCCGTGCTCGGCGCTCGACCCGATCAGTACCCTCGCGATCGAGGACCTGATCCAGGAACTCAAGACGACGTACACGATCGTGATCGTTACGCACAACATGCAGCAGGCCGCCCGCGTCTCCGACCGCACCGCCTTCTTCAACCTGGCCGGCGTCGGCAAGCCGGGTCAGCTCGTCGAGATCGACGAGACCCAGAAGATCTTCTCCAACCCGTCGCAGAAGCGGACCGAGGACTACATCTCCGGTCGCTTCGGCTGAGCTTGCGAAGCCGACATCGGCTACAGCGGCTGAGCAAGCCCCAGAAAGGATCGCGAGTGCGCGACATCTACCACGACGAACTCGACGCCATCGGCTCGCTCGTCATCTGCATGGCCAAGTCCGTCGCGGTGGCCATGGAACGGGCGACCGCGGCTCTGCTCGATGCCAACCTGCAGCTCGCCGAGCAGGTCCTGGGCGGCGATGCGTCCGTTGACGCGCTGCGTAACGAGATCGAGGAGCGCTGCTTCCAGATCATCGCCACGCAGTCCCCGGTGGCCACTGACCTGCGGGTGGTGATCAGCACGATCCACCTGGCCGCCGACCTCGAGCGCATGGGCGACCTGGCGCACCACGTCGCGAAGATCGCACGGCTGCGCTTCCCTGAGCACGCGGTTCCGGGCGAGGTCAGAGCCGTCTTCGAGCAGATGGGCGAGGTCGCGCACTCGCTGATCACCAAGGTGATCGAGGTGGTGGACGGCCGCGACGTCGAGCTCGCCCAGGCCATCGAGGTGGAGGACGACTCGATGGACGCCCTACGGCGCAAGCTGTTCACGATCGTGCTCTCGGATCGCTGGGCCCACGGCACCGAGGCCGCGATCGACGTCACGCTGCTCGGCCGCTACTACGAGCGCTACGCCGACCACGCCGTCGCCGTCGCCCGGCACACCACCTTCATCGTGACGGGCGAGAGAGCGGCGTAGCGGCTGCTTGCGGCGACACGCAATCCCGCGATGACCCCGAGCTATGAGGGCAGGCCACCGTTGTGCTCTCGCCCGCACGGAGGCCTCGACACTGCCGATACGATGCCGGGCGTGATGAGCGTGATGGATCTGCCGAGGGCGACGGGGTATCGCTCGGCGGTGGCGGCGTATGCGACCGCCCGCAAGCTGGACGCGCTCGCCACGATCTTCATCGCACTCAGCAGCCTGATCGCAGTTGCGGGCGCCGCGGCCTTCGTCGTCGCGCTGATCGAGATCGACGGCGCCGGACACAAGACGTGGGTCTCGGCCAGCATCGCCGGCGGCACGGTGCTGTGGCTGTGCGGCACCCTGTTGATCGGGTTCTGGGCCAAGACGTTCGCCAAGGACGTCCAGGCGCGCGCCCCGTGGGAACCGAAGTGACTCTCAGCGGCTGAACCGCTCCGGGTCCAGCACTGCGACGTCGAGCCCGGTCGCGATGACGTCGTGGGGCACGGACCGGCCGAGCAATTGGGCGGCCGCCACCCGGGCCAGCGCCGGTGCCGCCTGGATGCCGTAGCCGCCCTGGCCGGCGTACCAGTAGAAGCCCTCGACGTTCGGGTCGAACCCCACCGCGGGGGTCTCGTCGGCGGTGAAGTTCCGCAGGCCCGCCCACGGTCCGCGGATGTGCCGGACGTTGAGCGTGGTTGCGTCGTTGATCGCATCGATGGCGCGGGCGATCTCCAGTTCGTCGGGCTTGGCGTCGCCCGGCTCCTGCAACGTCTCGTCCTGCGGCGAGCAGAGGAACTGCCCCGCCTCGGACTTCACGTAGAAGGCGTGGTCGACGGCGAAGACCATCGGCAGGTGTGGCGGTGCCCCGACCGCGTCCGGCACCGTGAACATCGTGCGGCGCAGTGGACGGATGCCGATCGGGGACGCCGCGAAGATCGCCGCGACCCGATCCACCCAGGCGCCGGCGGCGTTGATCACCACCGGCGCACAGAACGTGTCGCCCTTGCCGGTCGTGACGGTCCAGCCGCCGCCGTCGTGGGCGGCGGTGCGCACGGGTTCGGACGTGATCACCTTGCCGCCGCGTGCACGCAGGCCGCGGGTGTAGCCCTGGTGCAGTTCATGCACATCGACGTCCAACGCGCCGGGTTCGACCATCGCCAGCTCGACGTGATCCGGCCGTAACAGTGGGAACAGCTCGCGCGCCGCCGGTGCGTCGACGAGCTCGACCTCGGGGCTGAGCCCGACCACCTCATCGTGCAGCGCACGGACGAGGTCGGCCTGCCCGGGCCCGCCGATGTAGATCAACCCCAGTGGCCGGGTGAGGTCGGCCTCGAACAGCCCTTCGGGCGGGGCGGTGAGGAATTCGTGGCTGGCGGCGGTCAGCGCCCGGATCGGCCCGTTGCCGTACGTCCCGAGCCATGTCGCGGCGGACCGGCCGGTGGTGTGGAAGGCCAGCGTGGACTCCATCTCGAGCAGCCCGACGGAGCGCTCGGCGGCGAGCTCGAAGCCGAGGGAGACGCCGGCAATCCCCCCACCGATGACCAGGACGTCAAACCGACCGTCAACGACGGATTCCATGGTGAAAAGGCTAACTCGCACCTGTTACCGCAGCAGCGCTCAGACCAGGTCGACGGCCTCGGCGATCGAGTCGAGGATCCGCCCCGGGCGGTAGGGAAAGCGCTCGACGTCGGCGCGGTGGGTCGACCCGCTGAGCACCAGTATCGTGTCGAGGCCGGCCTCGATGCCCGCCACCACGTCGGTGTCCATGCGGTCGCCGATCATGATCGTGTTCTCGGAGTGTGCCTCGATGCGGTTGAGTGCACTGCGGAACATCATCGGGTTCGGCTTACCGACGAAGTAGGGCTTGCGCCCGGTGGCGGCGGTGATCAGTTCGGCGACCGAGCCCGTGGCGGGGAGCGGCCCTTCGGCCGATGGGCCGGTGACGTCCGGGTTCGTGGCGATGAACCGCGCCCCGCCGAGGATGAGGCGGATCGCCTTGGTGATCGCCTCGAACGAGTACGTGCGCGTCTCGCCGAGGACGACGAAGTCCGGATCGCGCTCGGTGAGGGTGTAACCGGCCTCGTGCAGCGCGGTGGTCAGTCCGGCTTCACCGATGACGTACGCCGAGCCGTGCGGTTGCTGGTCGGCGAGGAACGTGGCCGTGGCCAGCGCGGAGGTCCAGATCGCGTTCTCGGGGACGACCAGCCCGGAGGCGGCGAGGCGCGCGGACAGGTCGCGCGGCGTGAAGATCGAATTGTTGGTGAGGACGAGGAAGCGGCGTTCCCGTTCGACGAGCCGGGCGAGGAACTCGGCCGCGCCGGGTAAGGCGTGCTCCTCCCGTACGAGTACGCCGTCCATATCGGTGAGCCAGCATTCGGCAGGGTGGCGGGTCACGGCACCAGTGTTGCAGCCGGATCGAGCAGGCACCGACACGGCGCAGGAAGCGCACCGTCGGATCGCTGGGGAGGCGACCGGTTGGCGAGCAGGGAGATCAGGGATAGGCTGCATCCAGGATACAAGCGTCGAGATAGAAGGCCATGGACAAGTACCTCGCTGGAAAAGTAGCCCTCGTCACGGGCGCGGCCCGGGGCCAGGGCAGATCACACGCGCTACGCCTCGCCGAGGCCGGCGCAGACATCATTGCCATAGACATCTGCCACGACCTGTCTGCGGTCGCGTACCCGTTGGCTTCGTCGGCCGACCTGAACGAAACGGCCAAGCTGGTGGCCGAATTCGGCCGTACGGCAATCACGTATCAAGTCGATGTCCGCGACGCGGCCGCGATGCAGGCAGCGGTGGCCAGCTCGTTGACCCGACTGCCCACCATCGACATCGTCGTTGCCAACGCCGGAATCAGCGCGATGCAGGCCGAGGAGTCCCCCGACGCATGGGACCAGGTGATCGGTGTGAATCTCAGCGGCACCTTCAATACCGTGCAGGCCGCCGCGCCGACGATGATCGCGCAAGGAACCGGCGGTGCGATCGTGCTGGTTGGATCGGTCGCCGCACTCGGGCCGGGTTACGGCGCGACCCCGTGCGGCATTGCGTACACGGCCGCCAAACACGGCATCGTCGGCCTGATGCGTTCCTACGCCGCCTCGCTGGGGCAACACTCCATTCGCGTCAACGCCGTCCACCCGACGGCCGTGGACACCGCAATGGCCCAGAGCGAAGAGGTCCATGGCTATACCGAGTCGATCCGTCAGGGGCCGACCCGACCGGTCGGCGCCCACGCGCTGCCGATCCATATCGTCCAGCCCAATGACATTTCGGATGCCGTCATGTTCCTGGTTTCGGATGCGGCGAAGTACATCACCGGCGTCAACCTGCCCGTCGATGCCGGATTCGTCATCTAACGACGTAGCCGATCACGGCCGATCACCGCAAGTGCGGCGACAGCACCCGCGCAGAGGTCGGCACGAAGATGCCTGAGCTCAACGACTCCAGATTCATCGTCGGCGAGATGGCGAGTCGCGCAGGAGGGCGATTCGCCGCTCGCGCGGCGGCCACCTCTTCGCGTTGGCGGGCGACAGCGACCTTCAGTCCCTCAGCAGCCCCGTCCGCGACGCCGTAGACGGTCAGATATCCGGGAAAGCGCGCGGGGATACCGATCCAGTCGTCTCGCCTGAATCGCTGCGCGTAGGTCAACCCCGGCATCTCGGCCAGGGTCTCCACCATGTGCTCGTCGACGTACCAGCGATCGAACTCAGCGTCCTGACCCGGGTAGGGGTCGGACATCACGAGAAAGACGCCCTCAGCCATCGGTCCTCACTTCAATTGCCGTGCTTTCAGCCAGGGTTATCCGAGGTCGGTCTCGGCCGGTTCCACGATCGTGATCGCTCCTTCGGGGCACGCGAGGGCGCCGGCTTTGGCTCTGTGTTCTTGCCCCGCCGGCACATCCGCGACGTCCACCGTCACAAAGCCGCTTTCGTCGATCGGGAACAAGTCCGGCTCGGCCGCGAAGCAGCGTGCGTGTCCGGAGCACTTCTCGCGATCGACGCGTATCTGTGTCGTCATTTCGTGTCCCATACCAGCGTGAGGTCGTTGACACCGCGCACCAGGTCCGCGTAGGGAGTCGGCGGAGCCTGCTCGTCCAAACGGTATTGCGGGATGCGCTTGTGGAATTCCTCCATCGCGACGGTGAGTTCGAGGCGAGCGAGGTGCGATCCCAGGCAACGGTGGCGTCCCGCGCCGAAGCTGATGTGCCGGTTGTTCGGCCGAGCGAAGTCGCAGTCGTTCGGATCGGCGAACTCGGCGATATCCCGGTTCCAGAAGTCCATGTCGATGAGTACGCGCTCGCCCGCACGGATCGAAACGCCGGCGAACTCCACATCTCGCGTCGCGGTCCGAGTGACGATCGCGATCGGGAACAGTCGCAGCAATTCCTCGACTGCATTCGGGGTGAGCGCAGGATCGGCGATCAATCTGGCCAGGTCGGATGGATTCCTCGCCAGGTACAGGAAGGACCGCCCGAGCACCGCCGTCACAGTGTCAAGGCCGGCGATGAACAACTGGAACGCAATGCTCACGACCTCGTCGGTGGTGATCGGTCGCTCGTCGATCACCGCCTCCAACAAGTGGGTGATCAAGTCGTCCCGCGGTGTAGCTTGCCGAATGCGCACCGCCTCTGCGAGATAGTTCTCGATCTTCTGAGCCGCGCTCAGCTCGCCGCCGTCGGTGTTGTCTCCGATGGAGTGGTGGTGCAGGAAGTCGTGGTTCCATTGGACGAACTTGGCGGTGTCCTCGACCGGGAGCCCCAGGGTGGCGACCATCGCCGCCGTCGGAAATTTCGCGGCGAACTGGGCCATGAACTCGCAGTGTCCGTCGGACGCGAAACTGTCGATCAACGCTGCTGCGGACCGCCGCAGGGACTCTTCGAGCAGAGCGACTGACCGCGGCCCGAAGAAGGGCGCCAACGCCTGCCGGTACTTTCCGTGTTCGGGCGGATCAAGTTCGAGGGGGATGATCCGCGTGTCCTTCTGCCGAGCCGGGATGCCGAAACCCCCGCTGCTGGAGAAGAGCTCTGAATCCTGTAGGCAATCACGCACGTCCTTGCCGCTGGTCAGAGTCCAGAAGCCGCCCCAGGTGTCCGACCAGAGAGCCCGACCTATTCGGAGGTCGTTGGTGGCGGCAAAGGGGTCTAAGACGTAGTGCGGGCTCGTGTCCCGAAAGTTGTATCCGGAGTTCGGGTCGAGTCGAGTCTCGGAGTTCACGCTAGTCACATCTCACCTGCCGTTTGTCTATGCCGCTATGTCGTGAGGGCTGGTTTTCCGGGATCCTGTCGCCCTCCTCGAACAGCACCGGGATGGAACAGGCGATCGAGTTCGTCCATCTCGTTCGGTTCGAGTTCGACCGCCAGCGCCGCGACAGCCTCTTCCAGGTACTCGATCCGCTCCAACCCAGGAATTGGAATCACATCGGACCCCTGGGCCTTGAGCCAAGCGAGCGAGAGCTGGGCCGTCGTCAAACCGTTCGCCTCGGCCATCGCGCGAAGCCCGTCGAGCAACTCGAGGTTGTGCGCCAAGTTCTCCGGCCAGAAGCGCGTGTCGTCGGAGCGGGCGTCATTGGCGAACGAGACCCCGCGGCTGAAGGCACCGGCAAGAAATCCCCGGCCGAGAGGGAAGAAGGGGACTATCCCGACGCCGATGGCGCGAGCCCGGTCGAGCACGTCGATCTCGAACGAGCGATGACACAGTGACCACTCGCTCTGCACTGCGGTAATAGGAAATACCCCGTGGGCCCGCTCCAGTTGGTCTGCCGTCACCTCGCACACACCGAGGTGGCCGACCTTGCCGGCCGACACCAATTGCGACATGGCGCCGATGGTGTCTTCGATTGGAACTGCTGGGTCCGCGCGATGCAGGTAGTAGAGGTCGACATGGTCGACGTTCAACCGGGTCAGGCTCGCATCGATGGCGCGCGCCACGTGTTCGGGTCGTCCGTTCGGCGTGAGCTTTCCCTCGTCGCTTCGCGTCAAACCGCACTTCGTGGCCAGGGTGATGTCACTTCGAACCGGGGACAGCAGCGGCGCCAAAAAGCTCTCGTTGGCACCGTCGCCGTACAGATCCGCTGTGTCGATGAGGGTGACGCCCAGTTCGACCGCTCGCCGGAAGGTGCTCTCGGACCGCTTCAGGTCGGGTGAGCCATAGGTCCCGGAAAGCACCATCGCGCCGAGCCCGAGCGCACTGACTCTCAGACCCTGCGAGCCAATTGCGACCTGCGGCACCGTCACGACTGGTGGTCCTTCTTCGTCGACCCGGGCCTCGGCGAAGTTGGCCCCGAAAGCACTCTAGACGACTGCATCCGGGATGCAAGTTATTGGGCTGAGCCGCCACCGTCGGCTGGCACGCCCGTACCTGAAATGATCAAGCGCGGTGCCGTGAGGCAGTCACTTGACTCCTGCTCAGGCGGTGGCGTACCGAACGAGCCGGGGCGCAGCGGCGAGGATCGTAGCGAGGTCGCTGGCGCCCTCGGGCGTCTTGCGGAAGCCCCGGTATGCGTCGTCGGCTTCGAGCGATTCCCAGTGCTCGATGAGCGCGTAATGGGTTGGATCGTCGACGTCCACGACGACGTCGACGCCGAGGTTGCCGGGAAACGCACGGGTCTTCACCAACGTTTCATCGATGACCCGCGCCGCATCGGCGAGAGATTCGGGCTTGATAGTCAGTTCCAGGATCGCGGTAATGGCCACGGACGCACGCTACGTGGTGACGGCCGTGCTCCTCAACGAGCCAGTGCTAGCTGATCGGGAGAGCGTGTCGCCCGCGTGGTGTCAGGCCGACTCGTCGCCGACGCGCCGGTAACGCTCGTAGATGGCCCGCGAGCCGAACGTCCTCGTCTCGATCAGGTCGTTGCCGCGCAGCAACCGATTCCGCTTCCTCCTGACAGCTGGTGTGGCTATCCAGCTGTCGCGGAGTGGCTCTACCCTCGGATCTCGTGGTCGAACTTCCTGAGCTGCTCGTGGCGGATCTGGCTGCTTGGCAGGAATGGCTGGTGGCGCATGCCGCGGGTTCGCCCGGGGTCTGGCTGGTGCTGGCCAAGAAGGGCGCTACGCGACCGACCACCCTCAGCTACGACCAAGCCCTCGATGAGGCGCTGTGTCACGGTTGGGTGGACGGGCAGTTGTCCAGCCGGGACTCCGACACCTTCCGGCGGCGGTTCACCCCACGCAGGCCAGGCAGTGCCTGGTCCAGGCGCAACACCGAGCATGTGCAACGGCTTACCGCAGAGGGGCGCATGCACCCGGCCGGCCTCGCCACGGTCGACCGGGCCCAGGCGGACGGCACCTGGGAGGCCGCCTACGCCGGCGCGGCCAGCATCCAGGTGCCCGATGATCTTGCAGCGGCCTTGGACGCGACCCCGCAGGCGCAGGAGAATTTCGGGCGGCTCGACGGAGCCAACCGATATGCCGTGCTCTACAGAGTCACCACCGCCAAGCGGCTCGATACCCGTGCGCGCCGGATCGAACAGCTCGTAGCCATGCTCGCCCGCGGGGAAACCCTCCATCCACGGCGGTGACGAGCTGTCGCCGCGGGCAGTGGCGGCCGCTCATCACCAACTGTGAATCTCGTCGATCGGCGTCATCCACGGGGCCGAATCCGGACTTCGGTCTGGGGGGCATCCGTGCGTTGAAGCGGAATGCCTCCGCGGTCGTCGCAGAGGCGTCGGCTGGCGAAATCGTCACGATCACTGACCGAGGACGCGCTGTCGCCCGAGCCGGAGACCGCAGCACTGCGCACGTGACTGAGTGAAGTCGATCGCGACCCGGTGGCTTCCAGCTCGGCCCGGACCGAGACGACCGCCTGGCCGAAGCCGCTCACAGTAATGGCATTGCCGTAACGCTACCGAGTTGAGAGCACGACTTGCCTACCGCACAACGCGAATCGCGTCCTGCGGCGTCACACCCGGTCAAGATTCGGAGTTTCTCGGTGGCGGGGCCTTATTTGCCCTCATGCGAGCCGCGGTCTCGTAGTCTCGGGTCGTCAGGCTGGCTCAATCGGTAGCTCAATCGGTAGGTCGCACACGACGATCAGGACTTCGTCGACTCGAGCACCGTCTGCCCCTTCACCACGGACCCGATCGACGCGACGCTGTTCCG
>Ga0164242_10003406_pt1 | contig 18183 bp, 15 predicted proteins | sample OricomgcompostMG_FD_108783 | JGI IMG/M metagenome (GOLD analysis project Ga0164242, IMG submission 108783) | Miracle-Growth compost microbial communities from Emeryville, California, USA - Original compost - Miracle growth compost (MG) ... | reverse complement strand
GCGGGTCGACGACTTGGTGAAGGTGGGCGAGACGGTGATGTCGCCGCTGTCGGTCACCGAGCACGCGGTGCGCGGCCTGGTGGATCGGCTGCGCAACCGGACCGCACAGTAGCCGCCCGGCGGAACCTCGATGGCCACCCTGCTGCTGCACCATCCCGACTTCGCCGCCCACCGGACCGCACCCGGCCATCCGGAGCGCCCGGATCGGTACCGCGCCGTGGCGGCCGCGCTGAGCCGGCCCGGGTTCGACGCGCTGGTGCGCGAGACGGCCGAGCCGGCCGAGTTGGCGACCACGCGCTACGTGCATTCCAACCGCTACGTCGACGCGCTGGAAGCGGCGCGGCCGCAACACGGTTACGTCTACCTCGACGGCGGCGACACCATGATGGAGCCCTCGACCTGGGAGACGGCGCTGCGCGGGGTGGGCGCCACGCTGCAGGCCGTGGACCGGGTGCTGGCCGGTGACGTGCAGAACGCGTTCGTGGCGTGCCGTCCGCCGGGGCATCACGCCGAAACCGAACGGGCCATGGGCTTCTGCTTGTTCAACAACATCAGCATCGGCGCGCGGCACGCCCAGCGCAAGCACGGGCTGATGCGGGTGGCCATCGTCGACTTCGACGTGCACCACGGCAACGGCACGCAGCAGATCTTCTACTCCGACCCCAGCGTGCTGTACGCGTCCACCCACCAGATGCCGCTGTTTCCCGGCACCGGCGCGGCGGCCGAAACCGGGGTGGGCAACATCTTCAACTCTCCGCTGGCACCCGGGGACGGCGGCCCCGAATTGCGGGCCGCCTTCACCGATCGGATTGTCCCTGCGCTGCAAGCCTTCTCACCCGAGTTGATCATCGTGTCCGCCGGCTTCGACGCCCACGAACGCGATCCGCTCGGCTCACTGACCATGACGACCGACGACTTCGGCTGGGTCACAAGGGAATTGATGAAGTCGGCGGAAAAGCTCTGCGACGGCCGGCTGGTGGCGGTGCTGGAAGGCGGTTATGACCTGCAGGCCCTTGCCGATTCCGTCACCGCGCATGTCGGTGAGCTGCTGAAGGGCTGACTCAGCTCGCCTTCTGGTGCATCTCGGGATAGGGCCCGCCGACCGGTGTCGCCGCCGCCAGGACGTTGTCGACGGCGGCCAGGTCGGCATCCGACAGCGTGACGTCGGCCGCGCGGGCGCTCTCCTGCAGGTAGTGCAGGTGCTGGGCGCCCACGATGGCGACGTGCACACCCGGCTGCGCCAGCACCCGCGCGATCGCCAGCTGGCTGATCGTCACCCCCAGGTCGGACGCCAATTCCTGAAGCTGCGCAACGACTTCCAGGTTGCGCAGGAAGCCGTCACCGCTGAAGATGTCGCTCTTGGCGCGCCAATCCTGCGGGGCGAACCGGGTGTCCGGCTTGACCGTCCCGGTCAGCAAACCGTGCGCCAGCGGGCCGTACACCATCACCCCGATGTCGTGCTCGCGGGCATACGGCAGCAGCGTGTCCTCGATGTCACGCCGGAACAGGTGATACGGCGGCTGCACGACCTCCACCGGCAGCGTGGCCGAAAACTCCTCCACCTGAGCGGTGTCGTAGTTGGACACCCCGACATGCCGAATCTTGCCCTCCGACACCAATTCCGCGAGCGCCCCGGCGGTTTCGGCGGCCGGCATCCGGGGGTCGGGCCAGTGCACCAGGTACACGTCGATGTGGTCGATGCCCAGCGCGGTCAGGCTGGACTCCACGCCCTTGCGCAGCCATTGCGGGCTGGCATCGCGGACCAGTCCGCTGTCGGTGGCGCGCAATCCACCCTTGGTGGCGATCACCACCTCGTCGCGTGCGCGGGCGAGGTCGTCGCGCAAAGCCTTGCCCAGCAGGCGTTCAGACGCCCCGAAGCCGTACTGCTGGGCGGTGTCGAAGAAGTTGATCCCGAGGTCGCGGGCGCTGCGGATCATGGTGATCGCGGCGTCCTCGTCGGCATGGCCCCAGTCACTGCAGAACTCCCAGGTGCCGAACGCCAACCGGGAAACCTCGAGCCCCGTCTTGCCGAATGTGATGGTCTTCAAATGCCAACCTCCCCCGTTGGTGTAGGCGCCCCCGGCGCGCGGGCGGCGCGGCCAACTCAACCATAACGACGCCGCAGCGCGGTGACGCAACGCCAACGCTCAGCGCGGGAAGTAGCGGCTGTCGTTGTCGACGGCGTCGAAAATGTCCAGGGCGTGCTGGAACGGCCCGGACGTGATGCGCTGATCGGTGGCATACGAGTGGTCGAGTTCGAACACGGTGCACAGCAGCAGCGCAAGCAGCACCGCGACGGTGCCGGACACCACGACGTGGCCGACGGTGCTGCCCAGCCGCAGGAAACCGGTGAAGGCGACCAGCACCACCGCGCCGAAGATCAGGCCCGCCCACAGCAGCGGGGGTATGCGCGGTTTGGTGCCGACGATCCGCTCGTTGCGGTCGGATGCCAGCTCGCTCAGCTGGTTGAGGAATTGCTGATTGATCGGCCGGGCGGCGATGTTGGGCTGCTGGCGACCGACGGTGCGATACATCCGGGTGATCGCGGCGCGGGCGCCCTCGTTGCGCTGCTTGTTCCACTCCGGACCGGCCACCGCGCCGGCGTATTTGCGCAGCAGCTCCTGGATTTCGGTGCGTTCCGGTTCCGGCATGGCCACGCTCTGGCGGTACATGGTGGTCAGCGCCGACGCCTCGGCGGACACCACGACCTGGGTGGACGAGAAGTGCTCCCAGGTGGCCACCACGGTGAAGCCCAGCAGCGCACCGTAGACGAACCCGACGACGGTGAGAAACGACGCGATCGCCGGGTTCTGTTGCCGGCCGTGCAGCAGCCGGCGTCCCAGCCAGATGGCACCCACCGCGACCGCGATCGCGGCGGCGACCGCGCACACCAGCAGCAGCCACAGGGGAAGGCCGGGTCCGCTCACGGGTCTCCTTGGTCGAGGTCGCGTCGGCTCAGCGTATGCGCGACCGGGCCGCCGGGGTGAGCAATTCGCGTGTCGTCAGCCGCTGTTTCGCAGCGCGCTGGCCAGTCCGTTCATCGTCAGCAGGATGCCGCGCTGCACCAGTTCGTCGTCGTCGCCGCTGCGGTAGCGGCGCAGCAGCTCCACCTGCAGGTGGTTGAGCGGCTCGAGGTAGGGGAAGCGGTTGAACACCGAACGCGCCAGCGCGGGGTTGTCGGCGAGCAGGTTGTCCTGGCCGGTGATCAGCTTGTGCATGGCGATGGTGCGGCGGTGCTCGTCGGCGATCTTGCCGAACACCCGCTGCCGCAGTGCCGCGTCGTCGACCAGCTCGGCGTACTGCGCGGCCAGGCCCAGGTCGCTTTTGGCCAGCACCTGGGCCAGGTTCGACAGCACGCTGCGGAAGAACGGCCAGCGACGGTACAGGTCGTGCAGGATGTCGACCCGCTCGGCCCGGCTCTGCGGGCCGGCCGCGATCCACTGCTCGAACGCCGAACCGGTGCCGTACCAACCGGGCAGCATCACCCGGGACTGACTCCAGGCCAGCACCCAGGGAATGGCGCGCAAATCCGCGATGGACTCGGTGGGCTTGCGTGAGGTGGGCCGGCTGCCGATGTTCAGCGAGCCGATCTCGCTGACCGGGGTGGAGGCCATGAAGTAGTCCACGAAACCCGGTGTCTCGTGCACCAATTCGGCGTAGGCGCGCTGCGCCAGCACCGCCACCTCGTCGAGCACGGCATACGCGGGTTCGGCGGTGTCGCCCAGGCCCTCGACGTCGAGCAGCGTCGACTCCAGCGTGGCGGCCACCAGGCTTTCCAGATTGCGTTGCGCCACTTGAGGTTCGGCGTATTTGGCGGCGATCACCTCGCCCTGCTCGGTGAGCCGCAGCGAGCCGTTCACCGCGCCGGGGGGCTGCGCCAGGATCGCTTCGTAGCTCGGTCCGCCGCCGCGCCCGACGGTGCCGCCGCGACCGTGGAAGAGCCGCAACCGGATTCCGGTTTTGCGGGCCACCTCGACCAGCGCCAGCTCGGCGCGGTATACCGCCCAGCTCGACGCCAGGTACCCGCCGTCCTTGTTGGAGTCGGAGTAGCCCAGCATCACCTCCTGGCTCTGTCCGCGGGCGGCCACCAACGCCCGGTACAGCGGGAGCTCGAGCATCGCGTGCAGGATCGCCGCGCCGTTGTGCAGGTCCTCGATGGTCTCGAACAGCGGCGAGATGCCCACCGGGCAATAGGGTTCGGGGCCCGACGCGTCGATCAGCCCCGCCTCCTTGAGCAGGATCGCGGCCTCGAGCACATCGGAGACCGAGCGGCACATCGAGATGACGTAGTTGGGCACGGCGGCCGGGCCGTACCGCCGGATGGCGTGCGCCGCCGCGCGCACCACACCCAGCTCCTTGTCGGCCAGCTCGGACAGTTCCGCGCGGTCCCCGACCAGCGGCCGGCGGGTGCCCAGCTCGGCCGCCAGCAGCTCCACCCGCTCGTCCTCGGGCAGCGACCGGTAGTCCGGGTGCACGCCCGCCCAGGCCAGCAGCTCGGCCACCACTTCCTCGTGCACGTCGGAGTTCTGCCGCATGTCCAGGCCACACAGGTGAAACCCGAAGACCCGCACGCCTTCTCGCAGCAGGGCCAGGCGGTCGTCGGCCAACAGTGCGCTGCCGTGCGCGCGCAACGACGCGTCGACGGTGTCGAGGTCGGCCCGCAGTTCGGCCGGCGTGGCGTACGGCGGCAAACCCAGGTCCAGCTCGTGTTGCGGTCGGCGGTCCAGGATCTCGGCGGCGGTGGCGGTGAGCCGGCCGCGGATCACCCGCAGCGCCCGCCGGTACGGCTCGTCGGCGCGGGCCTTCTCGGCGCAGTCCTCGGCCAGCGCGGCCAGCTCGGGGGTGACCGCGACCAGGCGCGCCGACATCGACAGCTCCTGCTCGCAGGCGGTCAGCTCGGCCAGGTAGTGCGCCAGCGCGGTGTAGGCGGCGTCGCCGGTGGCCCGGCGCACCACGTCGGCCGTCACGTTGGGGTTGCCGTCGCGGTCGCCGCCGATCCAGGAGCCGGGTGCCACGATCGGCTCGTCGAGCAGGTCGGCGCCGGGCCAGCGGGCCCGCAGCGCGTTGCGGACCTCGGCGTTGACCCGCGGGATGACCTTGAAGAAGGCGGCGGCGTAGTAGCGCAGCCCCACCTCGATCTCGTCGGTGATCTGCAGGCGGGACAGCCGGATCAGCGCGGTCTGCCACAGCGTGAGGACCTGGCGGCGCAGCTCCAGCTCGATGTTGCGGCCGTCGTCGGTTTCGATGTGCCCCTCGGCGTGCAGCCGCATCAGCTCGGTGATCCGGTGTTGGGTGACGAAGACGGTGCGCCGCCGGGTCTCAGTGGGGTGGGCGGTGATCACCGGGGACACCACCGCGCCCCGCAGCGCCTCGGCCACCGTGGCCGAATCCAGTTGTGCGCGATCGAGTTTGGCGTAGGTGGCGGCCAGGCTGCTGTCCTGCGGCGGTTCGCCGGCGGCGACGTGGATCGCCCGGCGGCGCTCCCGGTGGATGTCCTCGGCGACGTTGGCCAGCAGCGCGAAGTGGCTGAAGGCGCGGATGACCGGGATGGCCTGGTGGATGTCGATGCCCGCGAACATCCGGGCCAGCTCGGCCCGGTCGATCTCGGAGCGCCGCACCCGGAACGATTCCACCCGGGCGCGTTCGACGAGCTCGAACACCTGCTGCCCGTTCTGCTCGCGCACCGTGTCGCCCAGGATGGCGCCGAGCAGCCGGATGTCGGCCCGCATCGGCTCGGTGGCCTCGCGCCCCACCAGGGTGCGCTGGACGGCGCCGATCGGTTCCAGCGTGCCCTCGGATGCCTCAACCATGGAACCCAGTATCGGTGCCGGCGCCGGCGGCCGCCCGTCGGCGCAATCGCGGCGCCCGGGGCCGCCCGGAATTGTCGCGCGGCCGCCCGCGTTGGTTGACGACATGTCCGCCGGAATCATTCTCATGGCCCACCCCGACGCCGCCAATCTGGTCGACGACGTGATCGCCCAGGCACGACGCGCCCACGAGCTCGGGGTCGGGCAGGTGTGGCTGGCCCAGCAGCAGAGCTATGACGCGATCGCGCTCGCCGCGCTGGTCGGGGCCGCGGTGCCCGGGCTCGGCGTCGGCACCTCGGTGGTGCCGATCAACCCGCGTCACCCGCTGATCGTGGCCTCGTTGGCGCAGACGGCGCAGGCCGCCGCGCACGGCAACTTCAGCCTCGGGCTGGGGCTGGGCGCGGCCGACCTGGAACGCCGGACATTCGGCACCGAATGGCCCAACACGATCACGCGGCTGCGCGAGCACCTGACCATCCTGGGGTCGGTCTTTCACAGCGGCGCCGTCGACTTTCACGGCAGCGAACTGTCCGCCGCCCCCAGCTTTCCGGTGCGGGTCCCCGGCGGCACCCCGATCCCGGTGTACGTGGCGGCGATGGGACCCAAGGCGCTGCAGGTCACCGGCGAACTGGCCGACGGGACGCTGCCCTATCTGGCGGGGCCCCGGACCATCGAGGAGTTCATTGTGCCCCGGATCACCAAGGCGGCCGCCGAGGCCGGCCGCCCGGCGCCGCGCATCATCGCCGCGGTGCCGGTGCTGCTGTCCGACGACGTGGAGGGCGCCCGCGCCGCCGCCGCGCAGCAGCTGAGTTTCTACGAGACCATCCCGTCGTATCGCAATGTGATTGCCCGAGAAGGACTTTCCAATGCTGTTGAGCTCGCCGCGATCGGGCCGGAGGAGTCGGTGCTGCGCCAGGTGCGCCGCTATTTCGACGCCGGAGCAACCGATGTGGTGCTGAGCCCGCTGGACCGCTCGGCTTCCGTCGACCGCGAGGCGCTGTGGCGGCTCACCGCCGCGCTGTGAGCCGCGCGGGCAGTCGGTCAGCGGTACTTGATCAGCAGGGCCATGCCGATGATGCAGACCAGCCAGATGCCGGTGATGAACAGCGTCAGCCGGTCCAGGTTCTTCTCCACCACCGTGGACCCGGACAGGCTGGACTGCACGCCGCCACCGAACAGCGTGGACAGCCCGCCACCCTTGGCGCGGTGCAGCAGCACCAGCAACACCACCAGGATGCTGGTGACGACCAGGGTGATCTGCAAAGCCAACTGCATGACGGCCAGCCTACCGGGGCGGGCTCGTTCTCACGGCAGCGGCCCGCCGGCGGCGATGGCGGCCAGGGTGGCGAACTGCTCGCCGTCCAGCGACGCGCCGCCCACCAGGCCGCCGTCGATGTCGTCCTGGGCAATCAGCTCCCCGACGTTCTTCGCGTTCACCGAGCCGCCGTAGAGCACCCGCACCGAGTCGGCGATCTGCGCCGAGGCGAGTGACGCCAACTCTTTCCGGATCGCCGCGCACACCTCTTGAGCATCGGACGCACTGGCCACCCGTCCGGTTCCAATCGCCCACACCGGCTCGTAGGCGATGACGACCTTGCCGATCTGCTCGGCGGACAGCCCGGCCAGCGAGCCGCGCAGCTGCTCCTCGCAGTGGATGACGTGGTTGCCCGCCTCGCGGACCTCGAGGTGCTCGCCGATGCAGATGATCGGGGTCAGCTCGTGCTTGAGCGCGGCCGCGGCCTTGGCGGCCACCAGCGCATCGTCCTCGTTGTGGTAGGTGCGCCGCTCCGAGTGCCCGACGACGACGAACGTGCAGCCCAGCTTGGCCAGGAACGCGCCGCTGATGTCGCCGGTGTAGGCGCCCGAGTCGTGCTGGGATAGGTCCTGGGCGCCGTAGCTGAGCCGCAGCTTGTCGCCGTCGACCAGGGTCTGCACGCTGCGCAGGTCGGTGAACGGCGGCAGCACCGTGACGTCCACCTTGTCGTAGTACTTGTCCGGCAGCGCGAACGCGATCTTTTGCACCAGCGCGATGGCCTCGAAGTGGTTGAGGTTCATCTTCCAGTTGCCGGCGATCAGTGGCTTGCGGCTCACGCGGCGCCTCCCGTCGGTTGCGGACGTCCCAGCACCTCGATGCCCGGAAGTGCCTTGCCCTCAAGGTATTCCAGCGACGCCCCGCCGCCGGTGGAAATGTGCGAGAAGCCGCTCTCCGGGATGCCCAGCGCGCGCACCGCGGCCGCCGAGTCGCCGCCGCCGACCACGGAGAAGGCGCCCTTGCCGGTCGCCGCGGCGATCGCTTCGGCCAGGCCCTTGGTGCCCGCGGCGAACGCCGGGAACTCGAACACGCCCATCGGGCCGTTCCAGAAGATCGTCTCGGCGTTGGACAGCAGCGCGGTGAACCTCTTGACCGATCCCGGCCCGATGTCCAGGCCCATCAGGTCGTCGGGGATGGCGTCGGCCGGCACGGTCTGCGGCGCCGCGTCGGCGGCGAACCTGTCGGCCGCCACGATGTCCACCGGCAGCCGCAGCACGTCGACGTAGGTGTCCAGCAGCCGGCGGCAGGTGTCCACCATCTCGGCTTCCAGCAGCGACTTGCCGACCGAAAACCCTTGCGCGGCAAGGAAGGTGAAGCACATGCCGCCGCCGATGACGATGCTGTCGGCCTTGGTGGCCAGCGACTCGATGACGCCGAGCTTGTCGGACACCTTGGACCCGCCGAGCACCACCGCGTAGGGGCGTTTGGTCGAGCCGGTCAGCTGCTCCAGCACGGCGATCTCCTCGGCCACCAGCGTGCCGGCGTAGTGCGGCAGCAGCGTGGCGACGTCGTACACCGAGGCCTGCTTGCGGTGCACCACGCCGAAACCGTCGGAGACGAAAGCGCCTGTGGGACCGACCAATTCGGCCAGCTGCCGGGCCAGCGCGAGCCGCTCGGCGTCGTCCTTGGACGTTTCGCGGGCGTCGAACCGGATGTTTTCCAGCAGCAGGACGTCGCCGTCGGTCAACCCCTCGGCGCGGGCCAGGGCGTCGGTGCCCACCACGTCCGAGGCCAGCTGCACGTGCCGGCCCAGCTGCTCGCCGAGCGCGGCGGCCACCGGGGCCAGCGACAACGCCGGGTCCGGCCCGTTCTTGGGACGCCCGAGGTGCGCGGCGACCACCACCTTGGCGCCCGCCTCGACCAGTGCGCTCAACGTCGGCACCGACGCGGTGATCCGGCCGGGGTCGGTGATCCGGCCTTGCTCACCATCGGAGTCCAGCGGCACGTTCAGGTCCGAACGCACCAGCACACCGCGTCCGGAAACACCTTCGGCGAGAAGGTCTTTGAGATTGTGGACAGCCACGGCTTACAGCGACTTGCCGACCAGGGCGACCAGGTCGACGAGGCGGTTGGAGTAGCCCCACTCGTTGTCGTACCAGGACACCACCTTGGCTTGGTTGTCGATCACCTTGGTCAGCCCGGAGTCGAAGATCGAGCTGTGCGGGTCGGTGACGATGTCGCTGGAGACGATCGGCGCGTCGTAGTACTTCAGGATGCCCTTGAGCCGGCCCTCGGCGGCGGCCTTGAACGCCGCGTTGATGTCCTCGACGCTGGCCGGCTTCTTCAGCTCGGCGGTCAGGTCGGTGACCGAGCCGGTGGGGATCGGCACCCGCAGCGCGTAGCCGTCCAGCTTGCCCTTGAGGTTGGGCATGACCAGCCCGATCGCCTTGGCCGCGCCGGTGGAGGTGGGCACGATGTTCAGCGCGGCGGCGCGCGCCCGGCGCAGGTCCTTGTGCGGCCCGTCCTGCAGGTTCTGGTCCTGGGTGTAGGCGTGGATCGTGGTCATCAGGCCGCGGACGATGCCGAACTCGTCGTCGAGCACCTTGGTCAGCGGCGCCAGGCAGTTGGTGGTGCACGACGCGTTGGAGATGATGTTCTGGCTGCCGTCGTACTTGTCGTCGTTGACGCCCAGCACCACGGTGATGTCCTCGTCGGTGGCCGGCGCGGAGATGATCACCTTCTTGGCGCCGGCGTCCAGGTGGCCCTTGGCCTTGGCCGCGTTGGTGAACAGCCCGGTGGATTCGACGACGACGTCGACGCCCAGGTCGCCCCAGGGCAGCGCGGCCGGGCCCTCGCGCACCTCTAGCGCCTTGATCTTGGCCGGGCCCACCACGATGGTGTCCTCGCCCTCCAGGCTGACGTCGTAGGGCAGCCGGCCCAGGATGGAGTCGAATTTCAGCAGGTGAGCCAGGGTGCTGTTGTCGGTGATGTCGTTGACCGCGACCACCTCGATGTCGGCGGTGCCCTGCTCCTGTTGAGCCAGCAAGGCCCGGTAGAAGTTGCGCCCGATTCGACCGAAGCCGTTGATGCCTACCCGGACCGTCACTTGTCTCTCCTCCGTCTTCTTTCCTGTGTCGGCTGATTTGCGCTCGTCGCCAGCCTAGATCAGTGCCGCGGCCGGTTGCCGCTCCGGTATCGCCCCGGTGACCTCGGCCACAGCCTGCGCAAGCTAGCCGCCGCGGCGGCGCAGCCAGCCCAGCGCGGCCTCGGCGGCGTGATAGCCACACAGCCCGTGGATGCCCGGTCCCGGCGGCGTGGACTGCGAACACAGATAGACACCGGGGACGCCGGTGGCGTACGGGCTGACCGAGACGCGCGGCCGGAGGATGACCTGCAGCCCGTCGTTGGCGCCGCCGAGGATATCGCCGCCGATGTAGTTGGCGTTGTAGGCGGCCAGGTCGGCGGTGCCCCTGCTGACGGTGGCGACGACGCGGTCGCGGAATCCGGGCGCGAACCGCTCGATCTGATCGACGACGAGGGCGGTGGCGTCGCCGGTGTAGCCGAACGGCACGTGCGCGTAGGCCCAGATCGGGTTGATGCCGCCGGCCGAGCGGGACGGGTCGGCCAGGTATTGCTGTCCCACCAGGACGAACGGGCGCGGCGCCAGCTTGCCCTGCGCGCGTTGGCGTTCGGTGTCGGCGATCTCGGCGAAGCTCCCGCCCAGGTGCACGCTGCCGGCCCGGGCGCAGTGCGGGTTGGTCCACGGGATGTCGCCCTCGACGGCGAAGTCGACCTTGAACGCCGAGGAGCCCTGCCGGTAGCGGCGGTAGGACCGCGCGATGCGCGCCGGCATCAGCTCGCCGTAGAGCCGCAGCGCCGCGGCGGGGGTCAGGTCGAGCATGACGATGTCGGCGTCCGGGATGTCGCGCCGGTCGCTGACCGTGACGCCGGTGGCGACGTCGCCGCCGTGCGCGCGCAGGGCGGCGACCAGGGCATGGATGATCGAGCCCGATCCCCCTTCGGCGACCGGCCAGCCGTACCGGTGCCCGCTGGCCAAAAACAGCAGGCCCAGCGAGGCGGTCAGCGGACGGTCCAGCCGGGTGTAGATGTGCGCGGCGGCGCCGCCGAACAGCGCCCGGGCCTGCTCGGTGTGAAACCAGCGGGCCAGCACGGTGGCCGGCAGCAGCGCGCGGGGCCCGAACCGGGCGAGGCGCACCGGATGGTGCGGGACGCGCAGCACCGGGCGCATCAAATCGCTTGCCAGCTGGTCGAATCCGGCCGCCAGGTCCCCGACGGCGCGCCGCCACCGGGTGGCGTCGGGCCCCATGCCGGCTGTCGTCTGCTCGATGGACCGGTACAGCACACCGGCGCTGCCGTCGTCGAGCGGATGGGCGCAGTCGATCTGCGGCCACTTCCACACCAGCCCGTAGCTCGGCAGGTCGATCTCCTTCCAGAACGGCGAGCCGACCCCGAACGGGTGGGTGGCCGAGCACAGGTCGTGGATGACCCCGGGCACCGTCAGCTCACTCGACCGCGCTCCCCCGCCGGGCGTCTCGCCGGCCTCGAGCACCTGCACCTCGACGCCGCGGCGGGCCAGCTGGATCGCCGCGGCCAGCCCGTTGGGCCCGGCCCCGACCACCACCGCCCTAGCCATGGACGTGGACGGGGTATTCGTCGCCGGGCTCGGGCCAGGGCTGCCGGCTCAGCATGCTCGCGACGTCGACGTGGCCCGCTTCGATTAGCCCGGTCTTGGCGTCGACGATGCGGTAGGCCTGCGTCTGGCGCTGGATGGGTTGGGCTTCCAGGATGATCACCCGCACCTCGCCCTCGTCGAAGTTGCAGCGGCGCTGCACGGCGGCCAACAGCTGTTCGTTGTGCAGGTGGCCCTCGCCGAAGTTCCAGCCGATCAGCGGGCCGGCGACGATCTCGCCGTCGCGCAGCAGGTAGTCGGCCTCGTCGGCACCGCCGGGCAGGGCGCGCGGCACCAGCCCGCCCAGCGCCCGCCCGTGCGTGTGCATCGACCGCCAGCCCATCAACTTGTCGATCATCAGTTCGGCGGATTGCGGATCATAAAGGCGAGCAAGCTGATTCGGAACCAGCGCCGACGCCTTGGTGATGTTGGCCTCGATCTTGTCTTCGGCGCCCCTGCGGAAGCACCAGGTGCTGGTGGCCCAGTTGCCCGCGTAGTAGCGCATCGCCGGCAGGAACGAGATCTGTTGCGGGAAAAGGTTTCCCAGGATCGGCACCACGGCCAGCGCGGCGATCAGGATGACCAGCAGCAGCGGTGAGCTCAGCCCGGTGGCCGTGACGCCCGCGTAGTGCCCGAACAGGTAGAACAGCGAGAAGATGAAGAAGACGTTCCACTCCAGCGGGACTCCCATCGGAATGGTGGAGGCGATGTTGAGGTGGAACAGCACCATGAAGGCGATCAGGAACCAGGCCCAGCGGTGTCCGTCGGCGACGAACACCAGCACCAGCGGGACCAGGAATTCGGCGGTGGTGCCGCCGACGTGGGCCATCACCTTCGGGATCCAGGACGGCCGCAGGTCGTCAACGGGGTCGAGATAGAGCCGGCGTTTGAACCAGTTGAACGCCCGGGCGCGCAGCAGCGGGCTGTTGCTCATCATGACCGCCACCACGTAGGGGAAGTGGTGGTTGAGCTTGGAGGTCGCCGCGCCCCACCACAGCGCCAGCATGATGATCTTGAAGGCGGCGATCTGGTCGGTGAAGCCGAAAAAGAAGACCAGCAGCGTCAATCCGTAGTGTTCGCCCCGCGCGGCCAGAAAGATCGTCTTGTCCCGCAACCCCAGCAGTGCCAGCGCGACGATGGCCGGCACCACCAGGACGGGATCGATCAGGCCGACGTCGCCGGCCGCGGTGACCGGCCCGCCCCGCCCCGGCGACAGCAGCGCCGCGACGCCCGAGCCCAGCACCACCAGATACAGCGCGACGTCGACGACGGTGCGGCTGTCCCCGGCGGTGAACGGGACCTTGTCCGGCCACGGCGGCAGCCGAATCGTGTTGGGCCGCAACCAGTACAGGAAGCCGCCGAACGGCGGCCAGAACCGCGCGGTCAGCGGCCCCGATCCGCAGCCCAGGCCCAGGATCTCGAACAGCAGCGTGAAGACGACCAGCTTCTGGTACACGATGGGCTGCGTCCACCAGTCGGCGATGCGCCCGAGCCCGCCCAGGCCCGGCGTCAGCGAGATCACCGCGGCCGCGCCGGCGACGTAGCCGGCGATCTTGAACACGTAGAACAGGTACACCGCATACGGGGAGCCGAAGCCGTGCTCGACCCAGTGCCGGGTCATGATCTGCCGCCGGGTCGACCGCGGCAGGCCGGTCCAGGTTTGGGGGTCGACGTCGGGAAACTCCGGGGTCATGAATCCCATGGGAGGCCTCGTTCCTCTGCACCGAACAGCTGGCCCATCGAATGTATCGGCACCGCCGGGCGGGTGTGTCGATTCGGTGGGTGCCGGCCGGGGCCGCGCCCGCAATTGGTCGGCGACTGGTGGCCCGGCGGTGGCCGGGTGGTGGCGAAAAGCGCTGCGGGAGCGGCGGTTTCAGGCCCGCCGGGCGAATCGCCGGCGCAGCTTGTCGATCAGGCCGTCCACCGCCTGCCGATCCTGCTCGGCGATGCGGGTCAGGCGCCGCAATCCGGCCACCGCGTCGGCGTCGCCTTTTGCCTCGGCTTTCGCGATCTTCTGCCGATACCCGTCCAGGCGCTGGTCGATCAGGCCGCGCCGCCCGGTGAGCAGGCGCATGAAGTAGTCGGCCTGCTGCTGGTCCGCGGTGTCCGGCACAGTGTGCGGCTGGGTGACCGGCTGGGTGACCGGCTTGGTGATCGGCACGGCGTCCGGCTTGGTGGCCGGCCGGCGCCCGCGCCGGTCGGGGGTGCCGGCCGTGCGGTGCGGAGCGCTCGAGCGCGCGCGGCGCTCGGGGGACAGACCGGCTACGTCCATCGCATTCCGTTTCTCCGGGGGGTCACTCGGGGCGTCGTAACAGTAACCTCCCGGCCGGGGCCGCGCCACGCGCCGGAACGAAAAAGGCGAAACACCATGACAGCGGCCCGCCGCCGGTCGCTACCATCGAGGGACTCGACGCGGCCCCGGCGGCCTCGGGCGAGCGTCAAGGGAGGAACGTGACCGACAGCGACAACGCCGACGGCGGGGACATCGGCAAATTCGACCCCGTCCTGACCCAGCGCCTGATGACGGTGATGCGCCCGGTCCTCAAGGCCTACTTCCGGTCGGAGGTGCACGGCCTCGAGTCGTTCCCGCCCGGCGGGGCGCTGGTGGTCGGCAACCACTCCGGCGGCATGTTCCCGATGGACGTGCCGATCTTTTCCGTGCACTTCTACGACAAATACGGCTACGACCGGCCGATCTACACGCTCAGCCACGACATCCTGATGACCGGGCCCACCGGCGACTTCTTCCGGCGCACCGGCTACATCCGGGCCAACCGGGAGAACGCGGCCGCGGCGTTGCGATCCGGCGGCGTGGTGATCGTGTTCCCCGGCGGCGACTACGACGCCTACCGTCCCACCCTGGCCGAGAACGTCATCGACTTCGACGGCCGGAAGGGGTACGTGCGCACCGCGATCGAGGCCGGCGTGCCGATCGTGCCGGCGGTGTCCATCGGCGGGCAGGAGACCCAGCTGTACCTGACCCGCGGCACCTGGCTGGCCGAGCGGCTGGGCATCAAACGCCTACTGCGTAGCGCGATCCTGCCGGTGTCGTTCGGCTTCCCGTTCGGGCTGAGCGCGGTCATCCCGCCCAACCTGCCGCTGCCGGCCAAGATCGTGACCCGGGTGCTCGACCCCATCGACATCGCCAAGCAGTTCGGCGAGGACCCGGACGTCGACGAGGTCGACGAGTACGTGCGCTCGGTGATGCAGCAGGCGCTGAACGAGCTCGCCGCCGAGCGCCGGTTCCCGATCCTGGGCTGAGCCATGCCGAATCCTGTGCGCGAGACCCTGGGCCTGATCGCCACCATGCGCCGCGCCCGGCTGCTCGCACCCATGCGGCCGGACCGCTATCTGCGGATCGCCGCGGCCATGCGCCACGAGGGCATGGGCATGACGTCCGGATTCGCCGCCGCCGCGCAACGCTGCCCGGACCGGCCCGGGCTGGTCGACGAGCGGGGCAGCCTGACCTGGCGGCAGCTAGACGAGCGGTGCGACGCGCTGGCGGCCGCGCTGCAGGCGCTGCCGTCCGGTGCGCCGGCGGTGATCGGGATCATGTGCCGCAATCACCGCGGCTTCGTCGAGGCGCCGGTGGCCGCCGACCGGATCGGCGCGGACATCGTGTTGCTCAACACCTCGTTCGCCGGGCCGGCGCTGGCCGACGTGATCACCCGCGAGGGTGTGGACGCCGTCATCTACGACGAGGAGTTCACCGCGACGGTGGACCGCGCGCTGGCCGGCAGGCCCGACGCGATCCGCATCGTGGCGTGGACCGACACCGAGCACCAGCACACCGTCGACAAGCTGATCGCTTCGAAGGCCGGGGCGCAGCCCATCCGCACCGGGCGCAAGGGCAAGATGATCCTGCTCACCTCCGGCACCACCGGAACTCCCAAGGGCGCCAAGCAATCCGGCGGCAACGCCGGCATCGGCACGCTCAAGGCGATCCTGGACCGCACGCCGTGGCGGGCCGAGGAGCCCGTCGTGATCGTGGCGCCGATGTTTCACGCCTGGGGCTTTTCCCAACTGCTGCTGGCCGCGTCGTTCGCCTGCCCGGTGATCACCCGGCGCAAATTCGACCCGGAGGCCACCCTGGACCTCATCGACCGGCACCGGGCCACCGGCCTGGTGGTGGTGCCGGTGATGTTCGACCGGATCATGGACCTGCCCGCCGAGGTGCGCCGCCGCTACGAGTGCCGGTCGCTGCGCTTCGCGGCGGCCTCGGGGTCGCGGATGCGTCCCGACGTCGTCGTCGCGTTCATGGACGAGTTCGGCGACGTGATCTACAACAACTACAACGCCACCGAGGCCGGCATGATCGCCACCGCCACCCCGGCCGACCTGCGGGCCGCCCCCGACACCGCCGGCCGGCCCGCCGGCGGCACCGAAATCCGGATCCTGGACCCGGAATTCAACGAGCTGCCCGCCGGCGAGGTGGGCACCATCTACGTCCGCAACAACACCCAGTTCGACGGCTACACCTCGGACAGCAGCAAGGACTTCCACGAAGGCTTCATGTCCTCGGGCGACCTCGGGTACCTGGACTCCGCGGGCCGGTTGTTCGTGGTCGGCCGCGACGACGAGATGATCGTCTCCGGCGGCGAGAACGTCTACCCGATCGAGGTGGAGAAGACGTTGGCGACACATCCCGACGTGGCCGAGGCGGCGGTGATCGGCGTGGACGACGAACAGTACGGGCAGCGGCTGGCGGCGTTCGTGGTGCTGGCACCGGAGGCGCGGGCGACGCCCGAGGCGCTCAAGCAACACGTGCGCGACAACCTGGCCAACTACAAGGTGCCCCGCGAAATTTCGGTCCTCGACGAGCTGCCCCGCAGCAGCACCGGCAAGATCCTGCGCGCCGATTTGCGGGCCCGGGTGGGCGGCTGATGCGGCTGATGCGAACGCTCCGCAAGCCCCGGCCGCTGGCGCGCGCCACACTGGAATTGGCCAACGCCGCCAATGGATTTCGGCCATTGGCCCGCAAGGGCTACAGCACCGTGCTGGTCTTCTGGTTCGGCTGGCCGGCCTCCGAGGTGCCGGGCATCTACTTCTCCGCCTCGCTGCTCGATGCGCTGCGGCGCGGGCGCCGGGGCGACTTCGCCGGCCGGCGCGGTAAGGCGGCGCTGGCCCTGACCGCGGCGTCCTGGGCGATCCTGGGCGTGATCAAGTATCGGGGCATCACCACCCCGGGCCCGGTGCTGGAGGCGGGGTTGCGCGACCAACTCGGTGACGACTACACCGAGGCGCTGAACAAGCTCCCCCAGTCCCGCCCGACCCGCAGCGGGCGGCGCACCCTGCCGCTCGGCAACATCGTGGCTCGGCGGCGCTATGTCGAGAAGACGAACGTGGTGTCCTACGGTCCGCACGGCCGCGCCAACCTGGCCGACATCTGGCGGCGCCGTGATCTGCCGCGCGACGGCAAGGCCCCGGTGCTGCTGCAGGTGCCCGGCGGCGCCTGGGCGATCGGAATGCGCCGGCCGCAGGCCTATCCGCTGATGAGCCATTTGGCCGCACGTGGTTGGGTGTGCGTGTCGATCGGCTACCGGGTGTCGCCGCGGCACACCTGGCCCGACCACATCGTCGACGTCAAGCGCGCGCTGGCCTGGGTGAAGGAGAACATCGCCCGCTACGGTGGTGATCCGAATTTCGTGGCGATCACCGGCGGGTCGGCCGGCGGGCATCTGTGTTCGCTGGCGGCGCTGACCCCCAACGACCCGAAGTACCAGCCGGGCTTCGAGGATGCCGACACCTCGGTGGTGGCCGCGGTGCCGGTGTACGGCCGCTACGACTGGTTCACCACCGAAGGCGAGGGGCGGCGCGAATTCGTCCAGCTGCTCGAAAAGTTCGTCGTCAAAAAGAGATTCGCCACCCACCGCGACATCTACGTCGACGCCTCGCCGATCCGGCGGCTACGGGCCGACGCGCCGCCGTTCTTCGTCCTGCACGGCCGCGACGATTCCCTGATCCCGGTCGGCGAAGCGCAGGAGTTCGTCGAGGAGCTGCGCGCGGTGTCGAAGTCGCCGGTCGCCTACGCCGAATTGCCGCATGCCCAACACGCTTTCGACATCTTCAGCTCGCCGCGGGCGCATCGGTCTGCGGAGGCCGTGGCGCGGTTTTTGTCCTGGGTGTACGCGACAAATCCGCCCGAGCGCGACTGAGTCTCGTCGCCGGGGCATCGTACTTGTCGCCGGCCCGGGTTTCTCTGGGGCTCGAGCGTCACGCCAGAGTGGCTCCCGGGCTCGAGCGTCACGCTGGCGTGACGCCCGGGGGTGTGGATAGGCGGGCCGTACTGAACTGTCGTTCGTTGCGGTTTATGCGACGCTGCCGCGATGGTGGAGCCATTCATCGGCAGTGAGGCCGTCGCGGACGGAGAAGTAGTCAAGAGCGCGTTGCGAACGCGCTACAAGAGATTGTTCCGCGATGTGTATATCCATCCT
>Ga0164242_10003405_pt1 | contig 18185 bp, 17 predicted proteins | sample OricomgcompostMG_FD_108783 | JGI IMG/M metagenome (GOLD analysis project Ga0164242, IMG submission 108783) | Miracle-Growth compost microbial communities from Emeryville, California, USA - Original compost - Miracle growth compost (MG) ... | reverse complement strand
GACGCGCTGGCCGATTTCGCGCGCGGCAAGGTGATCTCGATCCCGAGCAAGCGGTACAAGACCCTGATCGGGCTGGCCCGTGTCGCCCCGCGCACGCTGATCCGCTCGGCCTCGAAAATGATGTCGTCCAGCCGCCACTCCCGCTAAGTGAGTGGGAACATCGGCCGTCCGAACCGCGCCGCGATGCCCGAACGCGACGCGAGGGCTAGTCTGGACGGCACAAATACTCGGTCACGAGGGCCTCGACGCTATGGTGAGCCAATGAGCGGTAGCCGTTACACCTCCCGGGGGCATGCGGGACTGCGCTTCATCGCCCAACGCGGGCTGTTGAAGCCGGTCGTCTGGTCGCTGACCTCGGTGCGGGTCTACGGCCGGGAGAATCTCGATCGCCTCAAGGCGCCCTACATCGTGGTCGCCAACCACTCCAGCCATCTGGATGCGCCGCTGGTGATGGGCGCACTGCCCCGCAACCACACGCGTTATCTGGCCACCAACGCTGCCGCGGACTACTTCTTCGACATCCGCTGGCGGCGCAGCCTGACCCAGCTGTTCTTCAACGCCTTCCCGGTGGACCGCACCGGGCTGCGCGGCCGCAACGGCGTGGCCAAGCAGCTGCTGGAGTCGGGCGTACCGCTGCTCCTCTTCCCCGAGGGCACCCGCTCGATGAGCGGTGAGATGGGCCAGTTCAAGCCCGGCGCCGCCGCCCTGTCGATCAGCCAGGGTGTGCCCTGTCTGCCGGTGGCCCTGGCGGGTGCGTACGACGCGATGCCGAAGGGCGCGGGTTGGGTCAAGGGCGGCAGGCCGCCGATCACCGTGAACATCGGCCGCCCGATGTGGGCCGAGGAGGACGAGGACGCGGTGGCCTTCTCCGGCCGACTGGCCAAGGAGGTCCGGGCCCTCGGTGACGAAGCTCTTGAACGCCGCGAGCGCGAAAACCGCGCGCGTGGCAAGATCAATTGAGCAGTGTGACTCCTAGGACTGCGACGACAGTACGGATTCCGGCACGCCGGTGCGCGGACCGTTTCCCGGGGACGAATCATTCCGAGCAAGAGGGGGACGCATGACCACTCCGCCCAGCACCACCGACGCCGACCAGGTCGGCGGGGCGGCGACCGCGCAGAACGGCCGGCCGGACGTCAAGCACATGAAGTGGTGGGGCTGGGGCGTCGAGGGTGTTGCGTTCCACTTCGACGACAAACCCAAGTTCGCGCCGTTCGTCAAGAAGGCCGTCGGCCTGGATCTGAGCGGCGACAAGCCGCCGGAGCACCCGGACTTCAGCAAGCTGAGCGTCGCGGCGCCGAAGATCTCCGACGACCTGCTCACCGAGCTCAAGGGTGCGGTCGGCACTGAGAACGTGGTCACCGACGACGAGTCGCGGGTGGTGCACACCTACGGCAAGTCGCTGCGTGACCTGCTGCGGATCAGGGCCGGTGACCTGCCCCGGGTGCCCGACGTCGTGGTCTACCCGGGTGACGAGGACGAGGTGCAGACCCTCGTCGAACTGGCCGTGGCCGCTGATGCCGTGCTGATTCCGTACGGCGGGGGCAGCAACATCTCCGGCAGCCTGCAGCCGCCGCCCGAGGAGTCCCGGACGGTCATCTCGCTCGACCTCGGCCGGCTGAGCAAGGTGCTGGACATCGACGAGGAGGCCGGGCTCGCCCGGATCCAGGCCGGTGCCCAAGGTCCCGACCTGGAGGAGCAGCTGAACCAGCGCGGCTGGACCGTCGGGCACTACCCCGACAGCTTCAACCACTCCACCATCGGCGGCTGGGTGGCGACCCGGTCCTCCGGCATGCAGTCGGACAAGTACGGCGACATCTCCGATATCACCCGCGGGGTACGGGTGGCGACGCCGAGCGGGCCGCTGGTGTTGCGGCCGCTGCCGAGCACCTCGACCGGTCCGAGCGTCCGGGAGATGATCCTCGGCAGTGAGGGCAGGCTCGGCGTGATCACCGAAGTCACCGCCAACGTCCACCGGTTGCCCGACGAGCGGGTGATCATGGCGTACTTCTTCCCGACCTTCGACGCCGGGCTGGACGCCATGCACGACATCTCGCTGCTCGACTCGCGACCATCGATCACCCGGGTCTCCGACGCCGGCGAGACCGGCTTCACTCTGGCCACGGCGAAGAAGACGTCACTGGGTCAGACGGTGCTTTTCAAGGTGCTGGAGCGTCGCGGCTGGGACCTGGAGAAGATGTGCCTGTCCTTCGTCGGCTACGAGGGAACCAAGGCCCACGTCTCCCGCCAGCAGGGCGAGGTCAAGGAGATCGTCAAGAAGCACGGCGGGATCGGCGTCGGCAAGGGTCCGGGCGTGTTGTACGACCAGAAGAAGTTCGACACCCCGTACATCCGGGACTTCCTGCTGGACTGGGGCGGCGCAGCCGACGTCTCGGAGACCGCTGCTCCATGGAGCCGGCTGAAGGACGTGTACTACAACACGCTCGAGGCGGCCCGTCAGGCGTACCGGCAGCTGGGCATCGATCCGGGCTGGATCATGTGTCACCTGTCGCACTCCTACCACTCGGGTGCCTGCCTGTACTTCACCTTCGCCTTCGTCTACGGGGACAGGGATCCGCTGCCGATGTACCAGGTGGTGAAGAACGCGATCCAGCAGTCGTTCATCGACAACGGGGCGACGCTTTCCCACCACCACGCGGTCGGCACCGAGCATTCGCCGTGGCTCTCCCAGGACATCTCACCGGCCGGGGCCAAGATCATGCAGGGTCTGTTCACCGCCGTCGATCCGGGCCGGAACTTCAACCCGGGCAAGATCACCGAGTAGGCGACTCAGCCCGGTCCCGTACCGGCAGGGTGCGGTGCCCGCTGTGACCGAGCATTCGCGCACCACTTGCTCGGCGCCGCACCAGTTCCTCGTCGGCGCACCGGTTGCAGCCGGTGCGCCGACGACCTACTGGTGCGCGAACGAGGAACTGGTGCGCGGGCGAGGAACTGGTGCGCGGTGGGCCGGCCCGGTCAGCGGTGCGGCGCCGGCCCGGTCGATTCGCCGATCACCAGTTCGCCCGCGCGGAGCAGCGCGGTCAGGTCGTTCGGGTCCTCCAGGCGGCGCAGCAGCGCCTCGACACCGAGCCGGCCGAGCTCGGCGCTCGGCCCGGCAACGGTGGTCAGCGGCGGGTCGGTCATTGCGGCCACCTCGACCGAGCCGAGGACCGACAGCACCGAGATGTCGGCCGGCACCTTGTGCCCCTGATGGGTCAGCTCGGCGACCACGCCGGTGGCGGTGGCCTCTTCGAGCACGATCATCGCGGTCACGTCCGGGGTTGACTCCAACACCTCACGCGCCACCTGTCGCCCGGCCCGTACGGTGCCCAGCGAACGGAACACCGCCGGCCGCATGCGCCGCTTCCTGCTCAGCGTCCGATAGGCCTCTTCGGTCCGCACGTACGGCCCGAACCCGGCCATCCCCGGCACCTCCTCGCTGCCGTTGACGAAGGCGATCCGTCGGTGCCCCAGGTCGGCCAGATGATCAAGGCACAACCGCATCGAGGTCTCGAAGTCGATGTCGACGTACGGCACCCCGGTCATGTCCCGGGTCCGGCCGATCAGAGCGAACGGGGTGTTCAGCTCGCGCAACACCTCGACCCGTGCGTCGTCCAGCCCGACCTCCATCAGCACCACTCCGTCGACCAGTTTCTGCCCGACCAGGCTGGCCAACGCCTCGCCGTCGTTGCTCACCGGCCAGATGACCAGGTGATGGTCCGCCTCGTTGGCCGCCTGGGCGGCTCCGATGAAGAAGTCCTTCAGTGAGTGCGCGGTGCGGTCGGCGGCGAAGGGACAGACCAGCGCGATGATCCGGGTACGTCGGCTGGCCAGCGCCCGGGCCACCATGTTGCGCCGGAAGCCCAGGTCGGCCATAGCCTGTTCGATCCGCCGCCGGGTCTCCGGGGTCACCGGTTTGGTGTCGTTCAGAACGAAGGAGACGGTGGCGATCGACACACCGGCCGCCTCGGCGACGTCCTTCATGGTGGCGGCCATGGACATCTCCTTCTCGACATGCCGGCAGCACGTCATTGTCGAACCGGTCGATTCCAGTTCGGACACACCCGTTGACAAAGCAGGAATGAACCGCAACCCTGGATTCCGATCAAGTTAGGCGCTTAACCTCACGGTGTCCAGCATCGTCGGACGATCGACCAGCGTTTCCTCAGGTCTGGACCGCTCGGGCAGGTTAAGCGCTACACCAGCGACGGTGAGTCAGCGAAGGAGCTGATCGGATGATCAAGAAGCGCCCCGTCCTCAGGCGATGGGCAACCGTGGCGGCACTCGCCGCATTGACGCCGATCACTCTTGCCGCCTGCGGCGGTTCGAGTGGTGGCGAGGATTCCTCCGGTTCGGGCTCGGTCGACTCGCTGACCGTGCTCGACTACTACACCGACGACCCGGGGCACAGCGACATCGGCAAGCAACTGTCCCAGTGCGGCACCTCGGTCGGCGTGAAGAAGGTCGTCCACCAGTCCGTGCCCGGACCGACCCTGATCCAGAAGGTGCTGCAGCAGGCATCGTCGAAATCCCTGCCCGACGTCCTGATGTTGGACAACCCCGACATCCAGCAGATCGCCCAGACCGGTGCGCTGGCACCGCTGGACGATTTCGGCATCAACGCCGACGGGTACGCACCGGGCCCCAAGGCCGCGGCCACCTACCAAGGCAAGCTGTACGGTTTGCAGCCCGGCGCGAACACGATCGTGATCTTCTACAACAAGGACATCCTGTCCAAGGCACATGTCAAACCGCCGAAGACCTGGGACGAACTGAAGACCGCGGCCAAGAAGCTGACAGTCGGCAAGCAGTACGGCTTCGCCTTCAACGCCACCGCGGACTACGAGGGCGCCTGGCAGTTCCTGCCGCCGATGTGGACCAACGGTGGTGACGAGACCAACCTGACCACGCCGCAGGTGGCCGAAGCACTGCAACTGTGGAAGGACCTGGTCGACGACGGCTCCGCCTCCAAGAGCGTGATCAACTGGAGTCAGGCCGACGTCAACGATCAGTTCGTCGCAGGCAAGGCGGCAATGATGCTGAACGGACCGTGGCAGATCCCGACGCTGACCGCGAAGAAGGTCAACTTCGGTGTCGTACCCTTCCCGGTCAACAAGGAGGGGCAGACCTCGGTGGCACCACTGGGCGGCGAAGCCTGGACCGTGCCGATGACCGGGGACAAGGCGAAGATGGCCAAGGCGGCCGACCTGGTCAAGTGCATGAACACCGACGCCAACCAGTTGCTCCGCGCCAAGCAGGGCGGCGTCATTCCGACCAAGATCAAGGTCGCCCAGCAGTTCAAGCAGGAGGATCCGTCGATGGCCGGCTTCGTCGACGCGGTCGCCACCGCCCGGGCCCGCACCGGCAAGCTCGGCCCGAAGTGGCCCGACACGGCCAAGACCATCTACACCGGCATGCAGTTGGTGCTGACCGGCAGGGCGGAACCGGCTGACGCGATGGCCAAGGCGCAGGCGGGCGGCTGATGTCGCAGGCCCAACTGGCCGCCAGAGGCAGGGAGGCGAGCCCGTCGGCACCGACCGGTCCGACGGGCTCCCGCCGGTGGCGGCACTGGCGCGAAGAGATCGCCAAGACCCTCTTCGTGGTGCCGGCCGCGTTCGCGATCGTCGTACTCTTCGGCTATCCCGTGGTCAAGAACCTGACCATGAGCTTCCAGGAGTACACGATCCGGACGTTCTTCACCGGAGAGGCACCCTGGGTCGGGCTGACCAACTACGTCACGGTGATCTCGGAAGAGCTGTTCACCAAGACGGTGATCAACACCGCGCTGTTCACCGTCGGGTCGATCGTCGGCCAGTTCATCATCGGGATGTTGCTGGCCCTGTTCTTCCACCGGCACTTCCCATTGCACGGCGTGCTGCGGGCGCTGTTCCTGTTGCCGTGGCTCATCCCGTTGATCGTCGGCAGCGCCGCCTGGCGGGCGATCCTCGAACAGGACAGCGGCATCCTCAACGTGACGTTGGCCGTCTTCGGCATCGACCCGGTGCCCTGGCTGACCTCACCTGATGTCGCATTGCTGGCGATCATCCTGGTCAACATCTGGCTCGGCATCCCGTTCAACCTCACTCTGCTCTACAGCGGGCTGCAGGACATCCCCGACGAGTTGTACGAGGCCGGCGCGCTGGACGGCGCCACCGGCTGGCGCGCGTTCTGGAACATCACCTGGCCGAACCTGCGAGCAGTGGTCAGTGTCGTGCTGATGCTCGGCGTCGTGTACACGCTGAAGGTGCTGGACATCATCCTCGGCCTGACCCACGGCGGACCGGCCAACGCCACCCAGACGATCGCCACGCAGTCCTACCAACGGTCCTTCGTCGAGTTCAAGTTCGGTGAGGGCGCTGCGCTCAGCAACATTCTGATCGTGATCTCGCTGGCCTTCGCCGTGGTGTACCTGCGAGCCACCCGACGCCAGGTCGACGAGTGAGGAGGACCGTTCGATGACCGCACTCGCGGAAAGCCGGATCAGCCGTACCGGCGACGAGCAGCGTCGCCATCGACGCCACCTGATGGTCCGGCACACCAAGAACTGGATCCGGATGGGGCTCGGAATCATTTTCCTGATCGGGATGCTCTTCCCGGTCTACTGGATGTTGAACATCTCGTTGCAGGGCAGCGGCACCACATTGACCTCCTCGGTGTTCCCGTTGCATCCGGACTTCGCCGGCTACCGCACCGCGATCGCCGACCAGGGCGGGCACCTGCTTACCAGCCTGATCATCGCCATCGGGACAGTGGTCGTCACCCTAGTGATCGCCGCGCCGTGTGCGTACGCCTTGGCGCAGTTCCGGTTCCGCTGGATCAGCTGGGCGTTGCTGGCGATCCTGATCTCGCAGATGATCCCGGGCATCGTCATCGCCAACGCCCTGTACGCGCTGTACCAGCGGCTTGACCTGCTCGACTCGATTCCCGGACTGATCATCGCCAACGCCGCGAACGCGATCCCGTTCGGCATCCTGATCATGAGGTCGTTCATGCTCGGTGTGCCGCCGTCGATCGTCGAGGCGGCGCGGGTGGACGGTGCCGGTCGCCTGCGGGCGTTCCTGTCGATCGTCGTACCGATCAGCCGGAACTCACTGATCACCGTCGGCCTGTTCTCCTTCCTGTTCGCCTGGAGCGACTTCGTGTTCGCGCTGACCCTGACCACCAAGGGCACCATCGTTCCGGTGACCCTCGGCATCTACACCTACCTCGGTGCCCACGTCGCCAACTGGAGCCCGGTGATGGCCACCGCGGTGCTGGCATCGATCCCGGCGATCATCCTTTTGATCATCGCCCAGCGCTACATCGCCGCCGGAGCCGTCGGCGGTGCCGTCAAATAGCAGTCCCCCGTTGCACCCGACCCGTGAAAGAGAGAAAGCCCTGATGTCGAACAGCCCGTCGCCGATCCGCGTTCTGGTCTGGGGCGAGAATCGCCACGAGAAGATCGAACCGCACGTCGCCGAGATCTACCCCGACGGCATGCACACCACCATCGCAGCCGGCATCTCGGAGAATCTCGGCGACCGGGCGAAGGTCTCCACCACCACCCTGGACGAGCCCGAGCACGGTCTCACCGAGGAGGTGTTGGCCGACACCGACGTTCTGGTCTGGTGGGGACACGCAGCACACGGCGAGGTCGCCGACGAGGTGGTCGACCGGGTGCACCAGCACGTCCTGTCCGGGATGGGTCTGATCGTGCTGCACTCCGCACACTGGTCGAAGATCTTCGGCAAGTTGATGGGCACCACCTGCACCCTGCGCTGGCGCAGCGAACAGGACCGGGAGCTGGTCTGGACCGTCGACGCGACCCATCCGATCACCGAGGGCGTACCGAATCCGATCATCATCGACCAGCAGGAGATGTACGGCGAGACCTTCGACATCCCGGCACCTGATGAGTTGATCTTCATCTCCTCCTTCAGCGGCGGCGAAGTGTTCCGCTCCGGGTGCACCTTCCGCCGGGGGAACGGCAAGATCTTCTTCTTCTCACCAGGTGATCAGGACTACCCCGTCTACCACCACAAGGACGTTCGGCGGGTGATCGCCAACGGCGTCGCCTGGGCGGTCAACGACCGGCCGCGCCGGATCCCGACGCTGCTGCGGTACGACACCAACGACTTCTTCAACGGACACGGGTACACCGGCCCGATCGCCGACTGACATCCGCCGGCGCGACTCAACCGACCCACTCGCACCACCACTCTCACCGCACCAACCACTCGGGCCGTCACCGGCTGCACCCGGTGCGCGGACGAGTAAGCGGTGCGGCCCGGCCAGGAGGCACGATGAACAACCAACAGCCGATCCGCATCATCCAGGTCGGGGCCGGTGGCATGGGCCGCGCCTGGCTCGGAGCGATCGGCAGATCACCCGATGCCGACCTCGTCGGCCTGGTCGACATCGTCCCCGGTGCCGCCGAAGCCGCGCTCGAGGCGACCGGTACGCCGCCGGTGCCGACCGCCACCGCACTGCCCGAACTGCTCCACCGGGTGGAGGCCGATGCGGTCGTCAACGTCACGATCCCCGAGGCTCATGCCGAGGTCAGCATCACCGCCCTGTTCGCCGGACTTCCGGTGCTGTGTGAGAAACCCGCCGCCGAGAACACCGCCGCGGCCCTCTCCATGGCGGCCGCCGCAGAGGCCAGCGGCCGGCTGATGATGATCTCCCAGTCACGCCGCTACTACGGAAACGTGCTCGCCCTTCGGGAGTTGATCACCAGGATCGGCGGCGCCGGATTTGTGGAGTGCAGCTTCTACAAGGCACCACACTTCGGCGGCTTCCGGGACCAGATGGCCTACCCGTTGTTGATCGACATGGCGATCCACCAGTTCGATCTGTCCCGGCTGCTGGTGGACAGCGATCCGGTGTCGATCTTCTGCGAGTCGTTCAACCCGGCGTGGAGCTGGTACGCCGGAGACGCGGCCGCGCAGGTCAGCACGGTCTTCGCCGACGGCACCCGGTTCGCCTTCACCGGCAGCTGGTGCAGTCCTGGCCTGGAGACGTCCTGGAACGGCGACTGGCGGATCAGCGGCCCGGACGGCACGGCCCGCTGGGACGGTGATCATGCTCCAACGGCCGAGACCGCTGACGGCCGACCGCTCCAGGTCGACGTTCCCGACCTGCCGCCGGAGATCAACGGATCCTTGGCCGAGTTCATCGCCGCGTTGCGCGGCGGCCCGGTGCCGGACGGCGAGGTGCACAGCAACATCGTCAGTCTGCTGATGATCGAGGCAGCCGTCCGTTCGGCCCGGTCCGGACAGCGCGAGACGTTGGCCGGATTCCTGCAGGAGGCGTACCAGGCAGCGCTGCGCAGCGAACAGCGGCCGGAGGTGCGCGCGGCTCTGGCGGGCTGGTCCTCGGTCCACGAGGTGATCGGCCGGCCGTATCACGGCGCCGCCAGCCAGGCCGCTCTCTAGGAATCGGTCGGATCACCCGGTCCGAGCGCAGCGAACCCCGCCAGCATCGCGTCGAGTGCGAACTCCAGCCGATAGGTCGGCGGCCGCCCGACGCTGGCCCGGGCCGCCGCGATCAGCAGCGGATAGTCCTCGGCCGATGCACCGACCAGTCTGCTCGTCGGATCCCCTGCCGGGGCGGTCCCGGCGTCGGTGCCCGTGGAGAGGGCTGCGTGCACCAGTGCCAGCCTGCCCACCGCGTACACGATGTCAAGGGCGGTCTCGGGGCTGAACCCGGCCTCGCACAGCATGCCGATCAACGCCTCCAGGGCCTGCAGATTGCCGCTGGTCATCGCAGGCCTGGTCAGCACCAGCGGGACGAGTTCGCGGTGTGCGGTGAGTTTGTCGTAGAACCCCAGGCCAAAGTCGCGTACCCGGCTCTGCCAGTCTCCCGCTGACGCTCGGCCGCCGGTCGCTTCGACGACCAGTTCGCCGACCATCGCGTCCAGCAGCGCGTCCTTGCTCGGGAAGTGGTGGTAGATCGCCATCGCCTCGACACCCAGCTCGGTACCGAGCCGGCGCATCGACAGCTTCGCCAGGCCCTCCCGATCGGCGAGCCGGATCGCCGTCCGGAGGATCGTCGTGGGATCCAGACCTGCGTGCTGACCCCGGCTGCGGGAGGGGCTCATGGTTCTCCTCGGGTTTTCCCTGTTGCTCTGTTTTACACCGTACATTACTGTGAATTGAGTCTTACACCGTAAAACAGAGGAGTACGCCATGTCCGTCACGACATCAGCGGTCAGCACCACCCGTAAGGCCATCGCTGCGGCCTGGGCCGGCCTCGGGCTGACCGTCGCCGCGACCGCTCTGGTCCTCGTCGATCATGCGACGGGCAACCTGCTCGCCGCCCACATCCAGGACGGTTATCCGGGCTACAGCCGCAGCCAGGTCGACGGCGCCGCGACGATCTACCTGAGTTACCTGTCGGTTGTGGGCGGTCTCGGCGTCATCGGCTGGTTGATCACCCTGTGGGCTGTCGCCCGGCGGAAGCGCTGGGCCCGCTGGTTCGCCGGCGCGCTCTTCGTCGTCGGGACCGTGATTGCCCTGTTCGACCTGTTGGTGCGGGACACCTCGGGCGACACCGGGCTGCCGGCGATGCTCGGCCTGGCCGGTTTGGTCCCCAGCCTGGCCGGACTGGCACTGGTGATCATGCTCTGGCGGCGCAGCGATCCCTGATCACCACACCGACCTGACCCTCGAAGGAGAACCGATGAGCACCCCTCTTGATACCGACCGGTTGACTGCGGCATTGACAGACCTGCATCGGGCCGGCGTTCCGGGCGCGTTCGCCGAGGTACGCCAGGACGAACAGGTCTGGCGCGGCAGTTCCGGCGTCGCCGACCTCGATTCCGGGACACCCGTCCAGCCCGAACTTGTCCACCGCGTCGGCAGTATCACCAAGACGTTCACCGCGGTTGCCGTGTTGCGCCAGGTCGAGCGCGGACAGCTCGACCTGGACACGCCGGTCGGGCACTATCTGCCCGATCTGGTGCCCGGTGAACGCGGACAAGCCGTCACCGTACGGATGTTGATCAACCACACCAGCGGCCTCGCCGAGTACCTGCCGTACGCGTACCCGTCGCTGCGCGCCTTCCCGGTGATCGCCCGGACGACACCGGAAAGCCTGGAGACCGAGCGGCTGCGACACTTCGACCCACTGGAGTTGATCAAGCTCGGCGTCGAGGCGCCGGCCACCGGTGCTCCCGGCGGCAGGCCAGGTGTCTACTCCAACACCAACTACCTGCTGTTGGGACAGCTGTTGGAGCGCATCACCGGGATCGGCGCCGAGGAGTTGATCACCAAGGACGTGATCGAGCCGTCCGGGCTGCGGCACACCGGCTTCCCTCAAGGCCCACAGCTGAGCGAGCCGCATTCCCGTTTGTACGAGTCCTGGTTCGGAATGCTCGAGCCGGCCCGTGACTTCAGCGTCTTCGACATGTCCTGGGTCGGCGTCTCGGCGGCGCTGGTCTCGACCATGTCCGACCTCAACGACTTCTTCGGCCGGTTGCTGGCCGGGCGGATCGTCGAACCGTCGGCGGTGGCCGAGATGAAGCGCACCGGGCCGGTGGTCTCGTTCGAACAGAGCATGATCGAATACGGTCTCGGCCTGCACCGCAAGGAGGTTCCCGGAATCGGCACCTTCTGGGGCCACGACGGATCCGTCTGGGGCGGAGGCGCCATCGTACTGTGCAGTGCCGATGGTCGGTGTCAGCTGGCATTGGCGGTGAACCGGCAGCGGTGGAACACGCTGGACGCTGCCGGGCGGCCGCAGCCGCACCCGATCGATTCCGCACTCGACAGCTTCCTGAAGCTGGCCACCGGCATCCGGCCGTGACCAGGAGCGGGCCGCGATCAGGACCGGACCATGATCAGGACCGAGCCATGATCAGGATCGCGGCCCACGCTCCAGGGCGTTCTTGATCGCGTCCCGCTCCCGTCCACGGGCGTCGCGCAGCCTTCCTTCGGCGTCACGGACCCGGCCGATGGCGTCGCGCACCTTGGGATCCTTGCGGACATGATCAAGGGTCAACGCCTCGGCAAGTTGTTCGTTGTCCCGCCAACCGGATTCCGGCCGGACGACCTCGGCCCGACCGCCGCGCCGGGCATGGGTTTCCAGCCCGTCCAGGATGATCTCCAGACCGAACGCGAAGTCGGCCTCGGCGTCATCTGACCGACCATCGGCCCCAGTGCTGTCGGCGGTGCCGGCATCGCCCGGTGCAGCGACGGCATCCTGCAGGTAGCTGCCTGAGCGCACGAACGGGGCAAGATCGGGGAACCGGTCCTCGGTGACGAGTTCGCTGATCAGCTCCGCCGGCAGCCGGGACTGGATCGCTGCCGCGTTGTTGGCGATGTCGCGTTCGGTCATGCTGCTGGCCCGGACGAAATTGGTGATCAGCAACAGCGCGCGGACCTTGTCCTCGTCCGGGATCGCCAGACCGCGCATGCAGCGCATGGCCAGGTCGACGATCGCCAGGTTGTTCGGGGTGAGCAACTGGGCCTCGGAGACCGCGAGATCCCCCAGCCACGGATGATCGCGATAGACGCCGCGCAACTGGGCGGCGAACCGGCGCAGCTGGGTCCGCCAGTCGTCGTCGGCCTCGCCCTCGTGCCGGCCGTCCGGCAGGCTCCGGTCCGAGTCGAAAAGCACCTCGCCGGCGACGGCGTCGGCCATCAGTTGCAGCAGGTCGTCCTTGGCGGTGACGTAGCGATACAACGCCATCGTGGTGAAGCCGAGCGCCGTGGCCACCTTGCTCATCGTCACCGCGCCGAGCCCTTCGGCGTCGGCGATGGTGACCGCCGCCTCGACGATCCGCTCGTGACTCAGCTCGCGCTTCGGTCCGCGCTGCGGGTTCGCGACCATGCCCCAGCTGATCGCCACGGCCCTGGGCAGGCCGCCGTCCAACGCGTCACTCATCGCGATCACCCCACCGATCACTCCACCGATCATTCATCCGCTGCACGACGCAACGCTAGCAAACCGTGTACAACGCACTCTGTATATGTAATACTCTGTTTACGTCGCACTCTGTATATCTCACACACAGAAACGGAGCAGCCATGCAGCAGTTCTCGGGACCGGACACGGACGTACTGATCAGCGGAGCCGGGATCGCCGGCTCGGCGGCCGCGTACTGGTTGACTCGGGCCGGCCTGTCGGTCACCGTCGTCGAACGTCACCCCGAGCCGCGGCGCGGCGGCCAGACCGTCGATCTGCGCGGCGCGGGACGCACGGTCGTCGAACGGATGGGGCTATTGGAGGACGCCCGGCAGATCGCCGTCGACCAGGCCGGATTCCAGCTGGTCGGACCGTCGGGCAGACCCCTCGGCCGCATCGGCGTCGACGCATTCGGCGGCGAGGGCCTGGTGTCGGAGATCGAGATCCTGCGCGGCGATCTGGCCGAACTCCTCTATCGATCAACAGTCCCGCAGACCGAGTACATCTTCGACGACACCATCACGGCGATCGCCCAGGACGACGACGGCGTCACGGTGTCCTTCGAGAACTCCGCGCCGCGGCGCTGCCGCCTGCTGATCGGGGCCGACGGATCGCATTCGGTCGTTCGCCGCCTGGCGTTCCCGGACGAGCAGGACGCGGTGCATCCACTCGGCTGCTACAACGCGTGGTTCACCATCACCGACAGTGACATCGAGACCGACGGCTGGTTCCAGATGTTCAACGCCCCGGGTGGTCTGGTCGCCGGCGTCCGACCCGGCCGGGAGCCTAGTGAGATCAAGGCAAGCCTGAGCTTCCGCTCCGAGCCGATCAGCTATGACCGCAGGGACGTCGCCGGCCAGCAGGCGCTGCTCCGTCGACGGTTCGCCGGGACGGGCTGGAAGGTGCCGCAGATCCTCGACGGGATGCGGCGTGCCGACGATTTCTACTTCGACTCGATCGACCAGATACAGCTGGAGAGCTGGCATCGCGGCCGCGTGGCGTTGCTCGGAGATGCCGGCTACTGCCCGACATCGCTCACCGGGCTGGGGACCAGTCTTGCGCTGGTCGGAGCGTACGTGCTGGCCGGCGAGTTCTGCCGCACCGATGATCAACGGACCGCACTCAGCAGGTATCAGTCGATCATGCGGCCCTACGTCGCGCAGGCCCAGCAGTTGCCGCCCGGCGGGGTCTCGGGCTACGCGCCGAACACCGCCCTGATGATCCGGCTCCGATCCTTGTCGATGACCGCGTCGACCCGCTGGCCGCTGCGGGCGATCTTCGCCGCCCAGTTCCACAAGGCCGACGCGATCGACCTGCCGAGCTACGACTTCACTGCGCCCGCTCGGCCGGCCCAGCGGAGCTTCTGATGACCGGCCACGCCATCGAGACCGTCGGGCTGACCAAGGCCTACCGGGACAACCGCGTGCTGGCCGGACTGGATCTGCAGGTCGGCACCGGTCAGGTGTTCGCGCTGCTCGGACCCAACGGTGCGGGCAAGACGACTTTGATCAACATCCTGTCGACCCTGGTCCGTCCGGATGCCGGTGCGGCCCGCGTGGCCGGCTACGACGTGGTCGCCCAGGCACCGCAGGTGCGTAGGTCGATCAGCCTGACCGGGCAGTACGCCGCGGTGGACGAGGTGCTGACGGGTCGGGAGAACCTGATCATGATGTGCCGCTTGACCGGGCTCGGCCGGCGTCCCGCGGTGAAACGGACGACCGAACTGCTCGACCGATTCGACCTCGGCAAGGTGGCCGATCGGCCGGCGGGCCGCTATTCCGGCGGCCTACGACGCCGGCTCGACCTGGCCGTCGGGCTGATCACGGTCCCTCCGGTGATCTTCCTCGACGAACCGACGACCGGGTTGGACACCCGTAGTCGCCAAGCGCTCTGGGAGATGATCGCCGCGTTGCCGGACGTCGGTGCGACGGTCTTCCTCACCACCCAGGATCTCGCCGAAGCGGATCGGCTCGCCGACCGGATCGTGGTGATCGACCAGGGCGCAGCGATCGCCGAAGGGACGCCGGCGGAGCTCAAGGCCCGGGTCGGCACCGATGTGGTCGAACTGCGTGATCACCACGACCGTCTGGTCACCGAGATCGGCACCGACGGCACTGCTGCCGGGTTGCGACGGGTGCTCGGTTCGCTGCCGCGGGAGCAGCGCGACCTGCGGGTGGTCGTGCGCAGTCCCAGTCTCGACGATGTCTTCCTGAACCTGACCGATCGGAAGGAGACGGCGGCATGACCGCGATCATCTTCGGTAGGCCGACCGCCTCGCCCGTCGGATCGGCCTCCGCGCTCACCACGCAGTCGATCTTCATCGGCCGGAGCCTCCGACACAGTCTGCGAGATCCGGAGGCGCTGATCATGGCGGTCGCCATGCCGGTCATTCTTATGCTGTTGTTCACCTATGTCTTCGGCGGCGCGATCCAGCGGGACGGCAACTACATCAACTACGTCGTACCGGGCGTGGTCCTGCTGTGCGCCGGTTTCGGCGCTGCCAGCACCTCGACCGCGGTCGCCCGAGACATGACCAACGGCGTGATCGACCGGTTCCGCAGCATGCCGGTGCACAGCCCGATGGTGGTCGGCGGCCATGTGGTCGCCAGCCTGGCCAGGAACCTGTTCGCCACCGGAATCGTCATCGGCGTCGGGTGGCTGATCGGTTGGCGACCGTCGGCGGCGCCGATCGACTGGCTGGCCGGCATCGGGATCATCGCGGGCTACATCCTGGCCATCACCCTGTTGTTCGCTGCGCTGGGACTGCTCGCCTCCGGTCCGGAGTCGGCTGCCAACTTCGGCTTCGCGATCTTGTTCCTGCCCTACCTGTCGAGCGCGTTCGTACCGGTCGCCACCATGCCGTCGGCGCTACAGTGGTTCGCCGCCAATCAGCCGGTCACCCCGATCGTCGAGACGCTGCGGTCGCTGCTGATGGGTACGCCGATGGGCCACAACGGCTGGTACGCGATCGGCTGGTGCCTGCTGATCGTGGTGGGCAGCGCCGCATGGTCGGCCCGGCTGTTCCCCCGGCGTCGGGCCCGCTGAGCTGCTAGAGGGTCGCGGACTCGGCGATCAGCGCGTCCAGCACCAGGCGTACGGCTCTCCGCGCTGCGCGGTCGGGACGGGACAGTGCCTCGAGATGCCTGCCGGCACGGATCCCGGCGAGCGGCACCAGGGCGAAACGGCCCGCAGCCCGGGACCGCGCGCTGTGCCGCGGCAGCAGGGCGATCCCGTGCCCGTCCTCGACCAGCCGCTCGGCCAGCGGAAGATGGGTGGTGCGGAAGATGATCTTCGCCTCCCGGCCGGCCTGGATGGACACGGCGGTCAGCACCCGGTCCAGCGGGAACCCCTTCGGTACGCCGATCCACGGCTCGTCGATCACCTCGTCGGTGGTCACCCGCTGCCGGCCGGCCAACGGATGGTCCAGTGCGACCGCGACGTCCACCGGCTCCCGCAAGAGATGCTCGACCTGCAGCCGACTACGGTCGGCGACCACACCGCCGTCGGACCGGTGGGCGATGACGATGTCGAAGTCGGAGGTCAGGTCGTCGAACTCCCCCTCGCCGACGTCCCGCTCCTCGGTGATCAACTCGATCTCCGGGTACGCGGCCATCCGGGTCAGCAACCCGGGGATCAGGATCTCTCCGGCGGAGAAGAAGAAGCCCAGCCGGACGGTGCCGCTGGCCGTCTGCCGGTATCGGTCCCAGTCAGCCTGTGCCTCGGCCACCGCCGTACTGATCCTGATCGCGCTCCGGGCGAGCGCCTCTCCGGCGTCGGTCAGCCGTACTCCGCGGCCGGACCGCTCCAGCAACTGCACTCCGACCTGGCGCTGCAGGAGACGCAACTGTTGGGAGACCGCCGAGGTGGTCTTGCCGGTCGCTCTGGCCACTTCGGTGACGCTGCCGCGGTCGGCGAGCTCCCGGAGCAGCTCCAGATGAGCGACATCCATGAAGTCAGACTACACAGTCACTGAACCTATTTGTCCTTGTGCTTGACGGTCGCTGACCCGTTGAATAGACGTCGTGCCGCTCCGAGATCGCCTGCTCGCGCTGCTGGTCGCGGTTCTGTGGGGTCTGAACTTCCCCGCCACCGAGATCGCGCTGCAACACTTCCCGCCGATGTTGCTCGGCGCATTGCGCTGGGCACTGCTGGCGGTCCCGGCGGTGCTGTTCGTTCCCCGCCCGCAGGTCAAATTGCGCTGGCTGATCGGCGTCGGGGTCGGCATCGGGCTGGTCCAGTTCGCCTTCCTCTATCTGGGCATGGCGGCCGGCATGCCGAGCGGCCTGGCCTCGCTGGTGCTGCAGTGTTCGGCGCCCTTCACGGTGCTGCTGGCCGCGGTGGTGTTCAAGGAGCGACTGCACCGGCGGCAGATGATCGGCATCGGCATCGCTGTGCTCGGCCTGACGGCCATTGCCGTCTATCGGTCCCAGGTGGCCGCCCTGCTGCCCGTCGTGCTGACGCTGGCCGGCGGCCTGGGCTGGGCGATCGGCAACGTCTGCAGCCGCGAGGCCAAGGCTCCCAATCCGCTGCACCTGACCCTCTGGATGGCCGTCGTGCCGCCGGTGCCGATGTTCGCACTGTCGCTGCTCATGGACGGGCCGCACCGGGTAGCCGGCGCCTTCACCTCGCTGACCAGCTGGGCGGCCTGGGAATCGGTGCTCGGCCTGCTCTACATCGTGATCGTCGCAGCCCTGGTCGGCTACGGCATCTGGAACACCCTGCTGTCCCGCAATCCGTCGTCCAGCGTCGCACCGTTCTCGATGCTGGTGCCGATCATCGGCGTGCTGTCCTCCTGGGTCGCCTTCGGCGAACGCATCCCGCCGGCCGAACTGGTGGCCGGGGCCGCGGTGATCGGCGGCGTCCTCTACGCCAGCCGCCCGGCGCGGGCGGCAGCGGCCGACCCGTTGCGTGAACCCGCCCTCGACGCCGCGCCCCTCGACCCGGCGCTGGCACGGACTCGCGACGAACTGTGACTTTCGGTGCGTCGGCTGTCGATTCCCGCGGCGCGCGCTCGTGTAGCAGGTGACAGGCCGGATGCACCGGCCGTAGGTTCACCTCAGGAGGTCACCATGGCGCACTATCTGATCAGCGTGTACCAGCCGCAGGGCGGCGAGACCCCGCCACCGGAGGTACTCGGCCCGATCATGGAGCAGGTCGACGCGATCAACCGGGAGATGCAACAGGCCGGTGTGTGGGTCTACTCCGGCGGCCTGGACTATCCCAGCACAGCAACCGTGATCACCACCGAGGGCGGGCAACCGGTGCTGACCGACGGCCCGTTCGTCGAACTCAAGGAGTAT
>Ga0164242_10003404_pt1 | contig 18185 bp, 8 predicted proteins | sample OricomgcompostMG_FD_108783 | JGI IMG/M metagenome (GOLD analysis project Ga0164242, IMG submission 108783) | Miracle-Growth compost microbial communities from Emeryville, California, USA - Original compost - Miracle growth compost (MG) ... | reverse complement strand
CGGAAAAATATCTGCTGTTTTATTTTTGGGTTGCGGTTGGACAACATTTGGCAAATGAAGACGGTTATGCCCATTCAAAATGCATCGGTAGCCGGGGGCCTGAGTCTTTGCTTACATCGACATCAAAAAGCAGGAGGCTTATATGCCAGTCGCACAAAAAACGATATCCAGGTTAACAAAAAAATGTGCTAGCTCAGATAAAGCCTTCTTTCTGACCCGGCACACAAAAATAAAATTCAGAAATTTTATGGGCCTAAATTGTCCGATTTTCCAACATAGCGAACAACTGACGCCCAAACGTAGGTTTACATGGATCGCCTTCGTATTGCTCCTTGCCAGCAAACCTAAAAACCCTATCTGAGGTCTACAAAACCTCAGTCATCCAATCCTCCTACTAAATACCTTTCGTTTAATTTCTTGAATGGATATATTCCAGGCCTGCTTTATGTTGTTTCAAACCCGGGAAATCTTTCCACGGTCGGTTTTGTTGTTCCTTAAAAAGATTGTGCTGCCAGGCAGCCCTGGCGACTAATTAATTGAATCATCAATATCGCTGCATGAGTTCTCCCATGGTTTTCTTTAAAGACCATCCGGGATACGTTTGTTGACAGACATCGGAGTCTGTTAAATCCCTTTCCTGCTCAGTTTATGATGAGATTAACCATAATCCGGTTAATTATCCTATATTTAATCTACAAAAACAATCTATTCAAATTCATATCTAAGCATTCTCTATTGTCATGCATGCATATTTTATCAGTGGGCTCGGGGCTGATCAGCAAATGTTCTGCAGAACACAACTTCCGGCCGGTTACACCATCTGTCACCTCCCCTGGCTTCGACCAGAAAGGACAGAGGATTTTGCTTCGTATGCCAGAAGATTGGCAGCAGGCATAGACCAGTCCACCCCATTTATATTAGTCGGCCTTTCTTTAGGAGGTATGATGGCCATAGAGATGAACCATTTTCTACAACCCACCTATACCATTCTGATCTCCAGCGTCACTAACAAAAGAGCCCTTCCCTTCTGGTTTAAACTCGCCAGCATAACGGGGATTTATAAAATCGTTCCTGATTATTTTTATCACCATAGAAATTTTATAACGGCCTGGCTGCTGGGGGCACAGTCCAAAGAAGATAAGGCCCTCTTAAGTAAGGTCATGCTGGAAGCTGATCCTGTCTTTGTAAAATGGGCCATTCCAAGAATCCTTAGTTGGGATAACCATTTTATTCCTGAAAAGCTCAAGCACATCCATGGAACAAAAGACGTTATCCTTCCTTACAGACCTAATAAAAGAACCTTGCCCGTTCAGGATGGAACCCATTTTATGGTATTCAACCGCGCGGCGGCAGTAAATAAGCTATTAGCAGCAATACTAGCGAATACAGCAGGCCCCTATTCTCGTTAACACCATGGCATGCCTCTAACAGGACTTGAATTTTCTTTTTGCCCTATATAATAAATAAACGCCAAACATGTACTCGTTTTCCTAAAATGCGCTTTTTGCTATAAAAAGCAGCGGGAATGAATCTTAACTACCTCTTTTCAGACGCCATTATGCTGGAATTTAAAATAAATTTAATCCTTTAAGCAAATAAAATAAGCCTCCCCAAATTACGGGTATTTACAGCCAAAAGGGCTAATAATCATGTCATTAGACAATGATTGCTTTAACATTTATAACATAATTTTTCTTAATTTACTAAGCAATATTAACATTTATGGAAGTGCAAATATTGCATTTTACAGTATATTCAATTACTTATTAATTATTATTATAATGTTTATTTATTTAATTATAAATATATTTATAAGCATTATTTAGCTAACAAACACCTGTACGGAAACGATTCCGTAAATAATTATTTGTTTAACCAAGACTTAAAGCTAATTTAGCTTATTCTTTTTTTTAACACTTAAAAACACTTCGAATGATACTTTACGATCACGGTCTTACGGTTTTGGGGGGCATTTTGAAGGGTAATCTTAACAAGAATGCCGGTTTTAGGGAATTTGCAACGCCTAATGTGAAAACCTTTTCACTTATTCAATGGTTAAGTTGACAGCTACCCTCTTTAAAAATGCCTAAAAACCTAAAGCGCCGCCTTCATTTCTGTTCATTAAAACCTTGAATTCCCTAATAAAAAAGCAATGATTTCTGATCGGACTTGATCAAAGAAATTATGCAGGGAAAAAACAGCTAAGCGCTTTCATTACATCTTTTAGTAAAATTATGCGCCGGGGCTAATATTTGTCCCACATCCAACAGCAGCAATGCGACCTTGGCTGCTCCAATATATCACGCTCTATGCCTGTATATCTTTTTTAGCACTATGATCATCATTATCTATGCTACCGTCTATTCAAGATTCAGATGCGCCGCTGCCGGTTTATTTCAGCCATTATAAGACAGTCCGGGCGATCTAAAACAGAAATCCTTCTCTCATTATCCATAAATGAATCAATATTTATTTCGAAACCTTTAAACATTTATTACCTCGCACTCAAAACGGATTCAAAAAACACACATCACTCTAAAAAATTTTCCATGACAAAAACACAAAAAAAATGGAGGTCTTTTTTGGCAGCACTAAACAAACCGCTACAATCTGTGACTTCTAAAAGCCAGCCGGACTATAGCAAAAGGCTGGTAAAAGCTGCCATCGGCACGCTTTGCACAATGGGGCTGATAGGCTATCCCTGCCTATCAGCTGAGGCACATCTTAATTTTTCACCCGACTTTACAAAAGATTTTAAATTCGAAGCAGGCGATTATTACCAGCAAATCGTAGCCGGCAAGGTAACCGACACGGCAGGCGCACCAATAGCTGGCGCCTCGGTACTTATAATCGGAACTAAGGAAGGGGCTATTACTGATCAGGATGGCAATTATACCATCAAGGCTAGTTCCGGCCAAACGCTGATGTTTAAATATGTCGGCTATGAACAACAGGAAATAAAGGTTACCGGCAATCATCTGGATGTACGTCTTGTTCCGGAAACCTCTACCTTAGATGATGTCGTTATGATCGGTTATGGTACACAGAAAAAAAGGGATCTTACCGGAGCTATATCTACGGTTAACACAGAACAGCTTAAAAATGAAAACCCCGCTTCCCTGCAGGATATTATGCGCTCCAATGTACCAGGGCTAAGCGTTCCGTACAGCACATCCGCCAAACCTTCCGGAGATTTTCAGATCCGGGGTAAAAACACGTTAAATGCGGGAGCGACACCGCTAATTGTCCTGGATGGGGTTATTTATTATGGTTCTATTAATGACATTAATCCAGATGACATCGCCTCTGTGGATGTTTTAAAGGATGCCAGCTCAGTGGCCGTTTATGGAGCCAAAGCAGCCGAAGGCGTCATTGCCATTACCACTAAAAAAGGTCGAACGGGCAAACCAACAGTAGCGGTCAACGCCAATTTTGGCAGAGCTACACCAGAAATCAACCAGCGTCCTTATGATGTGAACGGCTATGTAAAGTTCAGGGAAAATGTAGCCCTCAGCCAGCATGCGACTACGGCTAAACCCTATCAATACAGCGATCCCCGCAATCTACCCAGTGACATCACGGTCGATCAGTGGCTGGCCTATGACGGCTCCAAAGGAGATCCGGTAAGTATCTGGCTGGAAAGACTGGGCATGAAAAGCGTGGAAGTCAATAATTACCTGGCCGGACGCAGTGTCGACTGGTACGATATGATTATCAATAGTGGTAACCAACAAAATTATACGGCCAGTCTCTCGGGCAAATCAGACAGGGTTTCCTATTACTGGTCCGCCGGTTATCAGGATAATGACGGCATTGTCTATGGAGACCGGTATAGTATAGCCAGAAGCCGTCTGAACCTGGATGCCAAGGTAACGGATTTCTTTTCCATGGGGATGAATGTAGGCTTTGCGGTCAGAGATGAAAGCGGCGTTGCCGCGGACTGGAATAAGGCCATCACCAACTCTCCTCTTGGTTCTATCTATACGGATGATTCTTCCACCCTTCGCTACAGCCCTAATGACCAGCAAGGTCTTGGACAGACTGAAAATGTACTGGGCGCACCCACTTATACGGACCGTTTGAAAAAGTACTATACTTTAAATGCCAATTTCTATGGTAAGGTAAAATTGCCTTTCGGTATCCAGTATCAGGTAAACTTTACGCCTCAATATCAGTGGTATCAGTACTATAATGCAAACTCTTCCGGTTTTGTAGGCTCCAACTGGGAAGTACAGGGGGGCCTGGCCCATAGAGAACATGCGGTGACCTATCAATGGAACATTGATAATTTACTTACCTGGAACCATGATTTCGGCGATCACCATTTTGAAGTAACGCTGCTGCAGAATGCGGAAAAGTATCAATATTGGAGTGATCTTGTAGACAACAACGGTTTTGTACCCAATGACGACCTGAGCTATCATAACATCGGTGCCGGAACCAACGCGGTTCCTTCCAGTGATGATCAGTACGGAACCGGGCAGGCATTTATGGGCAGATTGATTTATGCTTACAAACAACGTTATATGTTGACGGCTTCTGTCAGAAGAGACGGCTATTCTGCCTTCGGCGACAAGTTTAAATGGGGCACCTTTCCGGCTGTCGCACTGGGCTGGGAGTTCACCAAAGAACCCTGGTTTAAACCCAGTTGGCTGGATTACGGTAAACTGCGTCTTTCTTATGGGGTAAACGGGAACCGGGACATCGGCCGCTATGTAGCGCTGTCAAATATCACCACCGGCAAATATTTTCATGTGGGAGATGATGGTACCGTAGAATCCGTGAGCGAGCTCTTTGTAGCGAATATGGCCAATCCGAACCTACAATGGGAAAGAACAGCCGCCTACAATGTCGGATTGGATTTTAGGTTATTACATGGAATCCTCTCAGGAAGCATTGATGCCTATAAGAGTAAGACCACCAATTTATTGGTAAAACGCTCCCTGGAAGATATTATCGGTTTTGATTATATCTGGACTAATCTCGGACAGATTAATAATCAGGGGCTGGAATTCCAATTGACAAGCCAAAATATCAACCGCCCTAATTTTACCTGGTCCAGCAGCTTTAATTTCTCGCTGAACCGCAACAAAATCATAAGTCTTTATGGAGACAAACAAAATATCGTGGATGCAAACGGCAATGTCACCGGTCAGAAAGAGCCAGATGACATTACCAACGGCTGGTTTATCGGTCATCCGCTGGATGCCATTTGGGATTATAAAGTATTGGGGGTTTACACAGAAGCAGAAAAAGACCTGGCTAGTAAATACGGTCAACAACCCGGTGACTTTAAAATAGAAGACGTCAATGGAGACGGTAAATATACCAATGATGACAAACAGTTTCTGGGTTATAAAAATCCAAGGTATAATCTCTCTTTACGCAACGACTTTACTTTCCTTAAAAACTTTGATTTTTCCTTTGTGCTCTATGCCAAACTGGGCGCCATGACTACTTTCAATAATGCCAAAAACAATAGTGGCTTTATCGACCGCAGTAGTTATTATGATTTACCCTACTGGACCGTAGACAATCAGATTAATAACTATGCCAGGCTTTTCTCCAGTGACGGAGGTGCCAGTTATAATGTCTGGCGCAGTACGTCCTTTGTCCGGCTATCCACTATCTCTTTAGCTTATACCTTCCCTAAGGAGCTCATCAAAAAAGCACAGATTAAGGATCTCCGGGTTTATTTTACAGTGCGCAATGCGGCGTTATATGCACCCAACTGGGACTACTGGGATCCGGAAATGGATACCCCAGGACCTTCCCCAAGAAATTATACACTGGGGCTTAACGTAACACTATAGTGTTAGCTGAGACGCTTATCCCTAAGGAAGGATATTCTATTAAAAATCAAGAAAAAATAAAGTTATGTTGACAATACAATTTAAATATAAAGCCTTGCTGGCTATAAGTCTTGCAGGAATTATCACCGCCAGTAGTTGTAAAAAGGACTATCTGGACTCTAAACCCCTTTCTTTTTACACCCCTGCCACTACCTACAACACGGCCGCAGGTCTTAAAGGCGCACTGGTTGCCTGTGAGCGCAATCTGCGTTATAACTGGTCCGGTGACGGTGCTCCGGAGATCACCCAGCTCATTTTCTCCGATATCGCCGTAGATGGAACGGATGACAAGTCGGGGCCTGCCCAAAACATGGATCTGCAGATCACCCCTGATGCGATAAACAGCACTAACGACAACGCTGACCATAACCGGATTTTCTATTTCTGGCATCAGGGATATGCTGACATCAAGTATGCGAATACTGTTATCACCTACATTGATGAACCGAAATGGGATACCACGGATCAGGCGCAACTGGCCACCAGAAATGATCTGCTGGGCCAGGCCTATTTTCACCGTGCATTCCGGTATTATGAACTGACCAACGAGTTTGGCGATGTACCCTGGGTAGGCAGGCTTTATAATGAGCCCAAACTGGATTTCCAGACCGTGGATAGAACGGTCATTTTAAAGCAGATTCAGTCGGATATGCAATTTGCAGTAAAATGGGTAACCGATGAGGGTAAAGCCAAAGGAGAGGTAACCAAAGGAGCCTGTCAGCATCTGCTGGCTAAAATCGACCTTGCCCTTGGTGACTTTGACGGCGCCATCCAGGCGTCCACGGATTTAATAGATGGTGGGAATTATCATTTAATGACTGATCGGTTTGGCCAGGATGCCAATAACGCTACTAAAAATGTGGTCTGGGATCTGCATCTAAACAGCAATAAAGACATCTCAGCTAACAAAGAAGCGCTTATGTTGGTCATCGACAAGCCGGATATGGATGGTAAATTTTCAGGAGGCACGCAGATCATGCGACAAACGATGCCTTATCTGGCAGGTGGAAAGATTAAAACACCGATGGGTAATAACGGTGTTAGTGATAAGGTAGATATTGAATACTCTTATACAGCCACTATGGGGCGAGGACTTGGCCGCTGCCGTCCCAGCTGGTATACAGAGAAAGCCATTTGGGCAGATGCCGGCAATGATCTCAGACATGCGCCGGGAAACTGGGTTAAAATGGAGGATTTTGTATACAATGAACCTACCCTGAAAGGAAAGGACCCTTATTATGGTAAACACCTGCAATTATATGATGGCAACACCCTGCTGTGTTCAGATACATTAAGGGACTGGTTCGAATTCCCGTTTTATAAATTATATATCCCGGATGACATCAATACGCCTCCCAGAGGAGGTAATGGCGACTGGTATGTTTTCAGACTGGCAGAGACCTATCTGGTCCGGGCTGAGGCTTATTTTTGGAAGGGAGACCTGGCCAGTGCAGCAACGGATATCAACAAAGTCCGGGAAAGGGCTAAAGCAACGCCCATTAGTGCTTCGGATGTTAGCATAGCGACCATCCTTGACGAAAGAGCACGTGAGCTTTATTATGAGGAAGAAAGAAAAGTAGAACTAACCAGAATTGCTTATTTATTTGCGCAGTCAGGTAAGAGCTATAAAGGCCATACTTATAGCACCGCTAATTTCACGACTAGTAATTTCTGGTATGACCGGGTACTGGAATGCAATAACTTTTATAAAAACAATACCGTTACACCGCATGGGGATATGTATAAAATCAGCCCATATCAGGTCCTCTGGCCTGTCCCTCAGAGTGCTATCGATGCCAATACGGGCGCACAGATTAATCAGAACGCGGGGTATTCAGGTGCTGAAAAGAATGTAGCAGCACTAAAGAGCATACCAGAAGATTAATCAAAATGAATACAGCTGTTGCCATTGCTTAGGTATTGAAAACAGCAATACATTTTGGAGGTAGGTTTGAGTGAGTGTATGTGGATCAAAAAGGGAGTCGCTCCGTTCATTGATTATTTCAATGAGCGTAGAGACTCCCTCATTTATCAAAGCTTTCAATACAGCATTCAAATACGGCCAGATTAAATGACTAAGCTAAAAGAGTGCCCTGTATACATCACTACGCTGATGTATACAGGGCACTCTTATTTTATAAATGCTTGTCCGGTCAAAATGTATGATCGTTGAAAATCCTAGAAAGGATATCCGATGGCGATATTAAAAATCAGATTATCTTTTCTCCAGCTATTACTGCCAAAATCAATCTGGTCAAATACCCACCGGTCGCCTTTTTCCAACCAGGGTTTACGAATCGGCATCCCCACATCCAGTCTTAATATCAGAACGGTCAGATCAAAACGCAACCCTACCCCTGCATCAGCCGCCATCTGATTTATAAACTGACCGTTAAAAACACCGCCCGGCTGGCCTGCATTGGAATTAAAAAGCCATATATTCCCGAAATCCGCAAACACCGCTCCTTCCATAAAGCCAAATAAATGCGGGCGGTATTCTACCGTTCCTTCAATTTTAATATCTCCTGACTGGTCCGGAAAAAAGTCGCTGCCATTATACACATCTGCCACATTATATGTACCTGGCCCCAGGGATCTCGCCCTAAACCCTCTTAGACTATTGGACCCTCCGATAAAAAATTGTTTGCTATAGGGTAAAATGGTAGAATTACCATAAGGAATACCTACGCCGGCCATAAGCCGGGCTGCCAGTTTACTTTTTCTGGAAATTCTTCTAAAATACCTGAACTCGTTTTCTATTTTTACGTATTGATTAAAAGGCTGACCAAACAGTTCTTTAATCTTCCCCTCCCGGGCATTTGCACCCGTGATAATCCCATATAGATTCGCTGACAGGTCGATGGCGGCGTTATAATAATAAGTATTTCTTTTAAAAGCCTGAGCCGTATTGGTAACTGTATAGCTATAACTCGGACCAAAGGTAAACTGCTTGTCAATTACATGCGCCAGGGTTGGATTCTGACTATGAGCCACACTGTCTGCATAGGCTGGAGAAACGCCTGTCGGATTTACATAGCTTATATTAATCACATTGAGATTATGTGATCTTTTTTCATTTTCGCGCCACTCATACCCAAATGAGCCCGTAAAAGAATTCAATGTATATAGTCCCACCCTGCGGTTTATGGAATAGCCCAGACTCAGGTTGGTATGCGGGATGTATGCATTGTCTGATTTAAAGTCAAAAGGACTGATAAATCTGGGCCAGGTAATACCTGTTTTAATCCCCCCCTGATAAACATTATTACCTTTATTGCTACCCCCCATCTGTAAATCGGTACTTCCGAATAAACTAACGGTAAAAGCCTCCGCTCCCTTGAAAGCATTTCTGTTTTTCCAGTTAATATTAATCTGTGAACCCATAAAATTAGCAGATGTGGTTCTGCCTTGCAGTTCCAGCTGCAGGGATTTGCCCTGATAAGGAGTCAGGTAATAATAAACATCCAGCTTTGCCGAGTCTTCCTTGTGCTGCACAAATTTATTCTTGACAAATTTATACGGACCAAGGTTAATCATTCTATTGATACTGTTATTGTGAAGACTACGGCTATAAATATCTCCCGGATGCATCAACACTGTATTTTTAAAAGCATAGGGCTTAATGGTTTGATGAGGATCTACCACATTATACCATCCATACTGCTTCATTTTACTTTTGTGACGGGCCGTATCCCTTAAGGAATAGTCCGGGTATAAAAAGATGCTGTCAATTTTATAAATCCGCCTGGCTTTATCAGAAGTTTCCGGCTTCACGACTACATTCATATCTACCTGATGATTGCCAACCGTACTATCAACTTTAACCAATAAATCTTCAGGGGCAAAGAAGTAAAACCCTTTATTTTTCAATCGGTTATCAATCCGAACTCTTTCATCTTTAATATCATCCAGGTTATATTTCCTACCCTCCCTTAAAATAGACCTGCCGGTAGCCCTTTTGATGGCCTGACTTAAGGAATCTTTTGCTTTGGGAAAACTAACGCTGGCAATATGATAGGAAGGCCCTGGCTGGATCTGATAGACAGCGCGGCCTTTTTTTGCAGTAGTATCCAGACTGCCATCAACCGCAGCCTGAAAATAACTATTGTTTTGCAGATACCCCTGTAAGACTTCACTGTTTTTAGCCAAATTCACATCACTGACTAGTATCGGCGGTTCCCCGAATTTCTGGTTCAACCAGTGTTTTATCCCCTTGGTTTTCTGCGTTTTTGTTTTATTATATACCCATAGCTTAAATCTAAGTCCTAAAAAAGAACTATTGGGAACCGGCCTTAATAATTCCTCCATCTGTTCTTCCAGATCCTTACGCTCATCACTGGTAATTTCAGCAGAATCAACCGCCTGCTTACTGATATCCAGTGTACTGCCTGTATAAAGTTTCTGCCCCTCTGCCAGATATTTTGTATTGCTGCATCCGCTAAGCGTAGTCCCAATCACGTAAAGTAGGGCCAATACCGACAATATATGAACTGTCCTGCCTGCACAAAAACCGCGACCATGGCGGCTACCAACTCTGCTGCCATGCCCTTCCGGTAATCTTTTAACCGAACTCTTTTTCAATATGATATGTCTGCCTGTATGAATTTGCATATTCTATTTAGTCGTTGCGCAAATAATTGTTTATATCGGTTTGTTACCACGGTCCCATCTAATGGGCAGTGGCAGCCTCCTTATTACCATCCTCCACACTGCTATCCCCTTTTGCTTTTTTTAGAGGAGCTGAATTAACAAAGGATGTTACCGTATCGGTATTTTCACCGGCGCTCTTATTGCCGGACGCTGGTGCGACAGTTGTGGCGCCATTCAGGGTGTTTTCTGAAGCAGGCCTGACTGAAGATGTTGCACCCGTGCCATTTGCGGCACTGTCTGTTTTACTGCTGTCCTTTATTTGTTCTTCCTGTTGCTCCTGCTGCTGTCTGACACTGTCTTTTTCTGCCCGCTGTCTTTCTCTATATCGTCGCAGCCATTCTTTTTGCTCCTGACTACGCCCCCTTAATATCTCTTTGAATTTATCGTAATCAAGCGTCATGGAGAAGCCCACACCCGTTTCAATCACCTGTCCCTGAATTACAATAAAGTGATCATTACGGTAGGCACGTAATAAATAACGGCCATCGCGGCTAAGCTTATACCCCACCGAGACATTTCCTGCAATACTGGTGGCCTTCTCTCCCGCCTGAGCTCCTTCCAGGTTAAAGTTATTGCCTACGCTGACAGTCAGACGGTCATTAAGGAAGTTTTTTGAAACCCCTACATTCAGATCCGTCCGGTTGGTGGCCGTACCGCTGGAATAATCCTCTCCAGAAGTCAGGCCAAAGTCAAGATCCACCCCACTAATCAGATTATCGGCTAATCTGTTCAGCTGATCAGATAATAGGCTGGAGACGCTGCTGCGCAGTGCACCTTCCACTGTCTGACCTTCTACCATACTTTGTAATGGGTTATCTCCGATAAAATGACCCAGTACAAGCACCCCAAGTACTTGTTTATTCATTTCATTCGGATCCGTTCTGATCTGTGCCAGCCTGGTACTGACAGCATTGGTAACCTCACTTGACACATTTACCTTGCTGTTATCATCTGGCAGGGTGATATCAAAACTAAGTTCCGGTTTCAGCAATTCACCCTTCATCATCAGAGCGACTTCAAATGGCAGTTTTTGTTTAAACTGCGTTGTATTTTCACTGCCCGTCAACTGATTTTCCACAAGATCCAGTGGCGGCACATTGGCTGTATACACGGCCGTTAAGTCCACATTGGCACTCGTTGGATCTCCGGTCCAGATGATGGTACTTCCTTTTTTAAATTTAAAATTCCGTTTAACGGTGGCGTAAGACAGGTTATAGGAACCGTCGTTGACTTCATACGTTCCGGTCAGACTGGTCTTTCCACTGGGATCAATACCGCCGTTTAAATGTGCCTCCCCTTTTAGTTTGACCATATCTCCGTTGCGTTCATCGAGCACAATAGAAAAGAGCGCATTTTTATCTACATTAATTGTAGCAGAGATGTCCATACCCTGAACACCTGTATTACGCAAAGAATCCAACTGTTGCTCTATCATAATAGAGTCCAGGTTCGGCTTTTGATTTTTCTTTACAAATTCAACAACCCCGTCTCTTTCCTCTACGGAAGGGTCGGCTGAAGGAATTACGATGGTCAGATCTGTTTTATCCCTAACACCTATGGTGCCATCCACTATAGGCGTATTCATATCACCGGCAATATTCATACGGGCATCCATATAAAGTTTACCATAATAAAGAGGGTTATCCGCTTTAGTACTATTGATCACCTGAAAATCACGGGCATTAACCTTCAAACCAAAACCATAATCCGTATAATTCTGTGTTTTGATTACACCATCTACCGTCAGTCTCCTCTTTTGCTGATCCAGTACATGCACCTGATCTAAATGGATGCCCTCCTGATCAAATCGCACTTTCTCATCAGGCATTGTAAAAGGCGCATTGAGCATGGCTACATTAAACCCTGCCTGATTAAAATGCAGGCTTCCGTTAATCTTTGGTTGATCCGTATTGCCCTGAATGTTCAGCTTACCATCCAGGCTACCTTGCATATCTTTTAAATAGCCCAGGGTCAGCCCTTCGATTGATTTTAGATTCAGCTTTTGCAAATCCAGCAAAAAGTCCATTTTGCTTTCCGGAGCTGTATAATAGGCCCCGGAAAGATTTACCTGATTTCCCTGGCCTGTAATGTCAATCTTCGTCTGATAAGCTCCTGGTATTTTATTATCAATATTAACCGCCACATTACCAATTGTGTCAGTTTTAAAATTCAGATCCTGAATACGGACATTTGCTGTCACCAGCGGATTGGTCATCATGGAATCAATGCTCGCAGTACCGCTGAGCATCCCTCCCACCTGTATAGAATCCTGATTAACAATCTTAGTCAGGGTCTCTATTTTAAAGTTTTTAAAATCAATATTGACCGGCGCTCCGCTCTGCTCGGGCACTGACTGCACCTGCAACTCCTGCCCTTGATTCATCAGCTTGAAATTATGTATCATAAGTCCAAGCGAGTCATACTGAATCATGTTATCCTGGGCTACCTGCCACGGGGTATAATCCAACAAGAGGCTGTCAGCCATCAGTTTTAACTGTAGTTGGGGTCCATTAACGGAGGCCACTGCCCCTAGTTTATAATAATCCTTACCAGTCTGATCATGAACATTCAATACAGCGGTCAACTGATTATTTTTAGCGATCCCGGCTAAGGAAGGTCCGTCTAACTGCACCATGTCACCTATTGCCACATGTTTAAATCCCGCCTGATAACTGAGCACCTTTTGATCACCGTGAATCTTAAGCAGTCCTTCAGTCAACGTATCGGTGTCATAGACCGTATTGGGCAAAGAAGCGTCCAGATCCAATGCAGGAGTCAGGTTATCAAAATGACCGGTAATCTGTATAGTATCCAGCCTTTTTAAATCCGGTACAAAACCTGCAATCATCGGAGTTCTGAAGATGCGGGCATGAAAATCTACCCTTTGGTGACCTGTAGCCGTATCTGCCCCTTTAAGGCTATCTGCGTTGAGCACTGCACCTGAATTGGAAAAGGCCCTGGCCTGATCCAGGATGCCAGGCGCTGAACTGGCCTTAGCCATAGTGGCACCTTTGTTAATCTGACTGCTATCCGCAGGCAGGCCAGGCAGACTGTCAACCGCCAGATACCTGTTGAACATCTGTTGGAGAGCCGGAGCTAATTTAGTCAGCTGATATTTACCCTGCATACTGGCCACCATTCCCAGACTGGCTGCATCTAATACCAGACTACTGGAATCCGCGGTTGCAGTGGAGATAAAACGAATTGAATCTGATTGTAACCTTCTATTTCCACTGATTAAAACCAGATTATTAATATTGACTTGCCCGTTCAAAGAGTCAGGATCCGCGCTGGTAAAGCTGGCCCTCATATCCGTATGCATCTTAAGCGTGTCGGTAGTCAGATGCAAGGCTTGGAAATCCGCACTATCCAGTTGAAGATCTATATTTAATGCCGGTGACGGACCAGTCATATCCGCATCACCCACCAGTTTAAAACTTAAGTTGGGGTCGGCTAGCTTTGCATCTAATTTATATTTTCCCCGATCTGCATCGGCCTCAAATGTCAGATCCTTGTAATTATACCCTTTGAGTTCCATTTGGCGGATCACGCCATTCAATGCCAGGCTCGCTTTTTTGGGATTAAAACTTTCTCCTTTTAAATCCGTGGTTAGACTCAGCCTGCCTACCATATCCTGCATGCCCGCCAATTTTCCAATATTGAGATTATGGGTACTGAGACTTCCCTGATAGGTCTCAAAATCCGGGTGGCGCATATCGAGACGTCCTTTGAAGGAAGCGTCTCCATCGCTGGATTGTAAGGCCAGCGATGTATTGAACTGGCTGATTGTTCCTTTAAAATTACCGGATGCCCTTAAACTTGCAGGCAGTGCGTAGCCGGCGGGCATTACGCCCGGCGGCATCATTTTCATAATATCAGATCCGGTGGATACAAAATCTCCGAGTACCAGATCCATATAGGTTTTATCAGGATCAGGCAAGCCCATCAGATGGCCGGAGGCTTTCAGGCTGGTATTCCCTAATCCACTTACTACAAGTGTCGGAATATGCAAATCACCCACTTTACCCTCCAGCTTAGCCTTAAGTTTCACGACAGACCCGGCAAAATTAGTGATGGCCGGGTAGGCTTTTAAAAATGGCGCCGCCAGTAAGATGTCCTGCATACCGATTTCACTGTTATCGATATTAGCCTGAATGCCTAATAAGGCAGGATTAGCTGCCACAGCGTCCAGGGAAGGATAGTTTATCTGGATTTCATCACCCAGTTTACTATGCGGAAGACCTAAATAGAATTTTTTAAGATAGGCGGCCTTAGGGCCGTAAAAGAACAAACCGCTTAAACTATCTACCGCAAATCCACTTTTGTCCTTAAGACTTAATTGTCTGAGCTTACCCTGCATACTGTCTGCCACAAACCAAAAGTCCTCTACCCGGGCGTAAATGCCTTGCATATCCATGTGATAATAATCCAGTCCCTTAGGCTCCTTAGGCATATCCTCATTATCAAAAGCTACCCGGTTATCAGTCAGTGTCAATTTTTTAACACTGAACTGCCAGGGCAGCGCCGTAGCCATGGCGGTCGTTGGGGTGATTAAGGTATCAATATGTTTTACCGTTTCTGAGACAACCTTACCTACCGTTTTAGGGCTACGCATCACCACCTTAGCACTGGTCGTATCCAATAACACCTCATCCAAGGCAATATTTTGTCGGGGCAGGTCTATCTTATCAAAACGAACTAACAACCTGCCCAGGTCCAGACCTGCGTCCATTTCCAGGGACCGGTAGTTCATCAGTATTTTTTGCATATCCACCCTGCCAATACTTAAGGTCATATTCAGGGGCTCTGTAGCAGTATCAGCAACCGGAGCCGATTCAGACAAGGCTAGCTGTTCGATATTAGCCCTGACATTACTTAAGTGGGTTTCAGGGACGGCAAAGGCCATTTTATTAAGATCAAATTCCCCGATTTTCGTATCAAAATGCCCTAAAAATACATGAATATAATTCTGATCCACAGAATCATTATAACGAAGTTGTATCCGGTCCAGGTTAATTTTACCTAGATCAATGGCAAAACTGCTCTTCGAGGTATCCGCCGCTTCCGGTGTTGTAGCAGTCGTATCCGCAAATGCCTGAACAATATAATCAAAATTATAAACGCTGTCTTTGCTTTTTGAAATATGAGCAGTCACTCCCTGCCAGTCAATCTGATCGATAACCAGTCTTTTTTCAAAAAGTTTCCAGAGGTTCATTCTGGCTTCCAGGTCCTCGCTATACAAAAGGGTATCCTTATGCTGGTCTTCCAAATAAACCCCTTTAACGGACAGGGAAGTCGGGAATTTTAAATAAACGGAGGCAATTTCTACCCTGGTTCCCAGCTTGTTTTCCAGGTAAATAACGGTCTTTTTACGAATAAAATTCTGTACGGAAGGCACTTGCAAAAGCAAGATAACAAGTACCAGGATTACAATAATGGATCCCAGTACCCACAATATGGCCTTGAGTGCTATTTTAAGGGTCTTTGTCAATACCTAATTTTCCGGTAAAGGTAAATTATAGGCCGCGGGTTAGCAAGGATTTATAAGACAATTAAGCGAAGAAAAGCCTCTTAGCCGCCGGAAAGGAATAACTGGGCAATTTTTCCCGACAAATCGGGCAATTTTCTCTACAATGATTTATGCAACACTGGTATCTGATGGCAAAATAAACGCGAATTTACCAGGCACTATAATAAAATAAGGGCAAAAGAGCCATTCAATTTCATAAAAATCATAGGAACGGAGCGTTTATCCCTTGTTTATCCCTTATTCTGCTCTTAACTAATGCGCCAGCAAAAGGGGTCTGACATGCTGATAATCCATTTGCACCCTGGCTGGTTGCGTTAAGGAATCTGACGAGGAGGACTTTGTAGAAACAGCCTTATCCATGAATTTAAAGGGAATTAAATAAGTTTTTCTAGGAGACACTTTTGCTGAGCTGCTATGTGCATGAAACACATAATAATATGCGCCGCTTCTATCTTGGAAAATATCCCCATGTCCGGATCCTGGAAGACCGGTATTCTTTTTGGAAATCACCGGTCCGGATGAAGCCTTAACCCAGGGTCCGGTCGGTGAACTGGCAGTTGCATACCCCACCGCATAGTCCGGATTCCTAAAATCATTAGCACTATAAAAAAGATAGTAAAATCCTTTGTGATAAATAACCGTTGGCCCTTCCGTTACTGGCCATTCGGCATGAGCGGTATTCTCCCAGGCTTCCGTAGCCTTTATGCAAGGCTTTTCGGTGTTCAGTACCACACTAAAAGGTGCATTAGCCTGCCCAGCGAAAGAATTTTTAAGATTTAGTTTCAATTCACTTACATAAATATTGTTGCCATGGTCCAGTTTTACATAATAAATAAAAGTCTTTTTAGAAACCGGATCCGTAAAAATAAATGGATCAATATGTTTAAATCCGTCATTAAATAAAGGTAGAAATCCATCATTACCGTCTTTTTGAATAAAGGGTCCGCTTATTGCCGACGAATGAGCCACGGCTATCTGCTCATTTGCCGTATACGCTAAAAGAAATGCCGGCATTTGCGCGGAGCTCTTTTGCTCATCTCTGCCCTGAGTATCAAGGCGAAGTAACTGAGGGGCCCAAAAACCCTTATTTCCAAAGCTATGACTGCTGTCCAGGGCCAGATAATCAGTATTTGCGCCTTTTTCAACTCTATGCCAGTTTATCAGATCTGTAGAATGGTATAATTTAAAGCCTTCCGTCACTGTTTTATCGCCTGAAGTCCCGATTAGAAAATAGCTACCATTTGCATAAAAGATGGTGGGATCAGCAATTTTTAAAGTATCAGGGGTTACGGGCGTTGTACTATTACCAGAAAGGCTCTTTACACGCTGCCCCTTTACATTGAAAAGTAAACAGCCCGAACAGACAAGGGTTAAAGCCAGTAAAACTACCGATTTTACCTTTTGCCTTCGGCTGATATTGTTTAAAAATGAGTTCAAAACACGCATACGGCCTCCTGATTTAGTAAATAAAATAACTTAAGCTACAAATTATCTTTTTTTGTCCCAGATCCATGCCTTCAAATATAGTTCAGCAAATGCGCATAAGAATGTACCCGTTTATCATTAACAAGTACCATTAACATTCTTCCGCTTCAAATGGGTCTACGGAAGGTTTAGGACTATAAACACCTTGATGACGCTGCTGGGAAAAGGGCCACCCTAAGCGCACACTTGGAGGTGGGGCGTATGAGCGGTGCCTTACTTAAATTCACTGGTCAGTACACCGATAATAGCCTGAATAAACCCCAGGTCCAATGGTTTCACGCGGCCTTTTGGCGCCTGACCTTCAGGCGCTTCATCTTCTACGCCGGATTTATACCTGTCTTGATCTGAACGCACCTGAATTACGGGCAGATCATTACCAGAATTATTATTGCCGGGATGAAAGGGTTCATACAGGGCACCCCGAAAACTTCCCTCTTCATCCGGTTCGAAAACGACCGCCTGCGACGCAATGGTCGTAAAGATCTTATACGTATAACCAAGTTTGCGAAACACAAAATCCTGATTTATTATCCTGCCCCGGTAAGGTATAGCTAAACTAAATGTTTCTTCCATCCTTTAATTATTTAAATATTCAGCAACAAAATAAGGTAAAAATAAGATTCAGAGCCTAAAAGGATGTAAAACGAGCAGATGGCAAATCCCTACTT
>Ga0164242_10003403_pt1 | contig 18186 bp, 17 predicted proteins | sample OricomgcompostMG_FD_108783 | JGI IMG/M metagenome (GOLD analysis project Ga0164242, IMG submission 108783) | Miracle-Growth compost microbial communities from Emeryville, California, USA - Original compost - Miracle growth compost (MG) ... | reverse complement strand
TCGCGGTCAGCGCCATCGTCAGGTTCGTCCGGCCGTGGTAGGCGTGGTCGAACGCGACGACGGCCTGGCGGCCGGTGTGGTGACGCGCGATCTTGACCGCGTTCTCGACGGCCTCGGCGCCGGAGTTGAACAGCGCGGACCGCTTCTCGTGGTTGCCCGGCGTCAGTTCGTTGAGCTTCTCGGCCACGGCGACGTAGCCCTCGTACGGCGTCACCATGAAGCAGGTGTGGGTGAAGTCGGCGACCTGCTGCTGGACGGCCTCGACGACCCGGGGCGCGGAGTTGCCGACCGAGGTCACCGCGATACCCGAGCCGAAGTCGATCAGCTGGTTGCCGTCGACGTCGACGACGATGCCGCCGCCGGCACGCTCGACGTAGATCGGCAGCGTCGTGCCCACACCGGGCGCGACGGCGGACGTCTTGCGCCGGTGCAGTTCCTGCGAACGCGGTCCCGGGATCGCCGTGGCCAGGTGCCGCCGCTGCTCGATCGCCATCGATCTACCTCCTACAGCTACTGCGTCTCGATCACGGCGATGACGTCGCCGTCGCGAATCGTGTCGCCCGCGGCCACTGCCAGCTCGCGGACGATCCCGCTGACCTCGGCCAGGACGGGGATCTCCATCTTCATCGACTCGAGCAGCACGAGCATGTCCGTCGGGCCGACCTCGTCGCCGACCGCGACGTCCACCGTGCCGACACTCGCCACCAGCTCCGCGGTGACCGTATGCAACATGGCTTCAGGCTAAGGCCAACGGCCCGCTCTCGGGCAGGCGCGGGCATACAACGATCTAGACCTCGATGTTGTGCATGACGTGCTTGATGCGGGTGTAGTCCTCGAGGCCGTAGACCGAGAGGTCCTTGCCGTAGCCGGAGTGCTTGAACCCGCCGTGCGGCATCTCGGCGGCCATCGGGATGTGCGTGTTCACCCAGACGCAGCCGAAGTCGAGCCGGCGCGACACCCGCATCGCCCGGCCGTGGTCCTTGGTCCAGACCGAGGACGCGAGGCCGTACTCGACGCCGTTCGCCCACCGGACCGCTTCGTCCTCGTCGGAGAACTTCTGGACGGTGATGACCGGGCCGAAGATCTCGTTCTGGATCGCGTCGTCGTCCTGGTGCAGGTTGCTGACGACCGTCGGCGTCCAGAAGTAGCCGCGATCGCCCTGCCGCGCGCCGCCCGCGTCGACCGAAGCGTGGTCGGGCAGCGCGCCGATGATCCCGCCGACGCGCTCGAGCTGGTTGGCGTTGTTCAGCGGGCCGAGCGCGGAGTCCGGGTCGTCGGGCATGCCGGCCTTGGTGTTGTTGGCCTGCTCGGCGAGCGCGGCGACGAAGTCGTCGTAGACGCGCGGGCCGGCCAGCACGCGGGTGGCCGCGGTGCAGTCCTGCCCGGCGTTGAAGTAGCCGGCAATGGCGATGTTCTCGGCGGCGTTGGCGATGTCGGCGTCGTCGAACACGATGACCGGCGCCTTGCCGCCCAGTTCGAGGTGCGCGCGCTTGAGGTCCTTCGCCGCCGCGGCGGCGACCTCGAAGCCGGCGCGCGTCGACCCGGTGATCGACACCAGGCCCGGCGTCGGGTGCGAGACGACCTCGCGGCCGGTGTCCCGGTCACCGCACACGACGTTGAACACGCCCGGCGGCAGGAACTCGGCGGCCCACTCGGCCATCAGCGCGGTCGTGACCGGCGTGGTGTCCGACGGCTTGAGCACGACGCAGTTGCCGGCGGCGAGGGCGGGCGCGAACTTCCAGACCGCCATCATCATCGGGTAGTTCCAGGGCGCGACCTGACCGACGACACCGATCGGCTCGCGGCGCACGTAGGACGTGTGGCCGGCGAGGTACTCACCGGCCGAGCGCCCCTCGAGCAGTCGTGCCGCGCCGGCGAAGAAGCGCAGGTGATCCAGCGTCGGCGGGATCTCCTCGGAGCGGGTGACCTCGATCGGCTTGCCGGTGTTCTCGCACTCGGCGGCGATCAGCTCCTCGGCGTGCTCCTCCATCTTGTCGGCGAGCTTCAGCAGCATCCGCTGCCGCTCGGCCGGCGTGGTGTCGCGCCACGTCTCGAACGCGGCGGAGGCCGCGCGGTAGGCGTTGTCGACGTCCTCGGCCCCGGAGACCGGTGCGGTGCCGAACACCTCACCGGTGCTGGGGTCGATCAGGTCGCTGCGCCGGCCGTCGACCGCGTCGACCAGCTTGCCGTCGATGAAGTTCTGGACGTTCCTGCTCATGCCTCGGCACGCTACACGCGGCGTGGTCGGCCGACAACGACGGATTTCGTGGCGATTCCCGAATTGCACGACGGATCGCGATGTCGCGTCCGATTCGGACGGACGACTTCGGCCGTTCGCTGCTCGTCCACCGGCAACGCTACAAGCCGCGGGCGCATGCGCGCTATGCTCGGCGGACCATGACGCGCGCGCTGCTTCTTCGCGGCCGCGACGAGGTCCGGTAACGCCGGTCGGCCCCTCGTCGCGGGCTGCTGTTGCGCGCCGACCGTCCCTCACCCGACGTCGACGTCATTGGAGCAGCCCGTCATGACCACCCCCGCAGCACAGCAGCCCTCCGGCATGCCCTGCCATCGCTATCGCGCCTTCCCCGCCGTGGACCTGCCCGACCGGCAGTGGCCCGCCCGCACCATCACCGCCGCCCCGCGCTGGTTGTCGACCGACCTGCGCGACGGCAACCAGGCCCTGATCGACCCGATGAACGCCGCGCGCAAGAACGCGATGTTCGACCTGCTCGTGAAGATGGGCTACAAGGAGATCGAGGTCGGCTTCCCGGCCGCGAGCCAGACCGACTTCGACTTCGTCCGCAGCCTCATCGAGGGCGGCCGGGTACCCGACGACGTCCGCATCTCCGTACTCACCCAGGCGCGCGAGGAGCTGATCGAGCGGACGGTCCAGTCGCTCGTCGGCGCGACCAACGCGACCGTCCACATGTACAACGCCGCCGCGCCGGTGTTCCGCCGCGTCGTGTTCGGCTGGCCCGGGGACGGACGTGCCCAGTGCCGCGCGGTCGCTGTCGACGGCACGCAGGCGCTGATGAAGTACGCCGACATCTACCTGCAGGGCACGGACTTCGGCTTCGAGTACTCGCCCGAGATCTTCATGGACACCGAACTGGACTTCAGCCTCGAGATCTGCGAAGCGGTCATGGACACGTGGCAGCCGGGCGCGGGCCGCGAGATCGTGCTGAACCTGCCGTGCACCGTCGAGCGGTCGACGCCGAACGTCTACGCCGACCAGATCGAGTACATGTCGCGCAACCTGACGCGGCGCGAGTTCATCTGCCTGTCCGTGCACACCCACAACGACCGCGGGACGGCCACCGCCGACGCGGAGCTGGCCGTGCTGGCCGGCGCGCAGCGCGTCGAGGGTTGCCTGTTCGGCAACGGCGAGCGAAGCGGCAACGTAGACCTGGTGACGCTCGGGTTGAACCTGTACAGCCAGGGTGTAGACCCGATGATCGACTTCAGCGACATCGACGGCATCCGCCGCACGGTCGAGTACTGCAACCGCATCGACGTGCACGAGCGGCACCCGTACGTCGGTGACCTCGTCTACACGTCCTTCTCCGGCTCGCACCAGGACGCGATCAAGAAGGGGTTCGAGGACCTCGAGCGCCGCGCCGCCGAGCAGGGCGTCCCGGTGACCGCGCTGCCGTGGGAGATCCCCTACCTGCCGATCGACCCGAAGGACGTCGGCCGCTCGTACGAGGCGGTCATCCGGGTGAACTCCCAGTCCGGCAAGGGCGGCGTCGCCTACATCATGAAGAGCGACCACAAGCTCGACCTGCCGCGGCGGCTGCAGATCGAGTTCAGCCAGGTGATCCAGCGCCACACCGACGGCGAGGGCGGCGAGGTCGACTCGCAGACTATGTGGGACATCTTCAGCGCCGAGTACTTCGTGGACGAGCCGCTCTCGATCGTGAAGCTCTCGTCCACGTCGGACGAAGGCGTCGACAAGATCACCGCGACCGTGCGCGTGCACGGCGCGGAGCACGCGATCAGCGGCCTCGGCAACGGCCCGATCGCAGCACTGTGCGACGCACTGTCCGGCGTCGACCTCGGCTACGGCGGGCTGCGCGTGGGCGTCCTCGACTACTCCGAGCACACGCTGCTCGCCAACCGCGATTCGGCGGCCGCGGCCTATCTCGAGCTCGAGGTCGGCGACCAGGTGCTGTGGGGCGTCGGCGTCAGCGAGTCGATCACGCAGGCGTCCATGCGCGCGGTGATCAGCGGCGTCAACCGCGCGGCTCGCCGGCTCGGCTGAACCGTTCCGCCCTGCGCGGACGTGGTGTCGGGTAGAGCGCCTGCTCCCGTCCCGACCCCACGTCCCGTAGGAGCGTCATGAACCAGCCCGTTCCCACCGCCGGCCGCCGCCGGGCCCTGCTCGTGACGGCGGCCGGCGCGGCCGCCGCCGCCGCGATCACGTCCGTCGTCGTCGGCACCTCGGTCGCGAACGCCGCCGTGTCCACGAAGTCCCACCCGATGCTGACCACCCGGCACACGTCCATCGGCACCGTGCTGGTCAACAGCAAGGGCCGCACGCTCTACCTGTTCACGCCCGACTCGCCGACGAAGTCGCTGTGCACCGGCGCGTGTGCCGACGAGTGGACGGCGTTCACCGTCAAGGTCGGCACGCGCATCACCGTCGGTGGCGGCGTCCGTTCCAACAAGATCACGACGATCAAGCGCGGGCACGCACGCCAGGTCGTGTACGCCGGCCACCCGCTGTACACGTTCACCGACGACTCGCGCGCCGGCGAGACGAACGGCGAAGGTGACGACGGCACGTGGTTCGCGCTGACCGCGGCGGGCAAGGTCGTGCACAAGCACGCGGGCAGCTCGTCGTCCGCGCCGTCCGATCCGGACTCGTCGTCGGCGCCGTCCGACCCCGGCTCGTCCGACCCCTGGGGCTGAGTCAGCCCGCGTCGCCCGGCGGCGGGCCGCCGCGCGGGCCGATCTCGCGCCACACCAGACCGCCGGCGTCGACGACGTCGTGGGACGGCGCCGGCAGGTCACGCACGTCCTGCTCGATGCGCCTGCGGCGGCGCACGACCGCGACGGCGAGCAGCACCACGAGCAGCACGACCCCGGCCACCGAGATGCCGAGCCCGCGGATGACATCGGCATCCGCGCGATTCGGCGCGACGGGCCGGGGCGTGCTGCCGAGGTCCTGCCGCCGCGGTGCCGACGGAGGCGTCGATCCCGTCGCTGGCTTCTCGTGCTGCTGCGCCCGGAAGCGAGCGACGAACGGAGCGACCGCGGCCGCGATCGGATCCGGGGCGCTCGTGGGCACGGACCGCGTGATCGCCCGGTAGGGATTGACGATTCCGTATCCGTAGCCCGGGTCGCGGCTGCTGCTGTGGTGGTCGGTGGTCGCCAGCAGCCGCGCCGTCAACTGGGTCGCGGTGAGCGACGGGAACTTCGACCAGACCAGCGCCGCCGAGGCCGCCGCGAGCGCGGTCGCCTGGCTCGTCCCGCGCCCGTCGAACGCCGATCCGGCCTGCCGACCGAGCGAGGCGATGCCGACGCCGGGTGCGCTGAGGGCCTGGTACGGATGGCGCAGCGAGAACGGCGCGAGCCGCCCGTTGCTGTCAGTGGCGCCCACCGAGATCACGCCCAGACACACCCCCGGCTCCTCGACCGCGTCATGCGTGCCCGAACGCCCGGCGGCCTTGTTGCCGGCGGCGGCGAACAGCACCGCGCCCTTGCTCAGCGCGTAGTAGACGGCCTGCTGCTCGGCGACCGGACAGCCGTACAGGCCGTCCGCCGGTGTGCGGGTGCCGCCGAGCGACATGCTGATGATCTTGGCGCCGTGATTCACCGCGTACCGGATCGCCTCGTCGACGTGGTCGTTCTGCGAGTGGTCGGTCGTGCCGATCAGCGGCACGGCGAGCGGCAGGACCTGCGCGTCCGGAGCCAGTCCGGTGATGTCGAGTTCGCCCGGGTGGGCCACCATGATCGACGCCATCGCGGTGCCGTGCCCGAAGTCGGAGCGATCGCGGTCGGTGCGCCCGTCGCCGCCGTCCGCGCCGAAGTCCTTACCGCGCAGGATCCGGCCGGACAGCTCCGGCAGCGACGCCGTGACGCCGGTGTCGATCTCGGCGATGGTGACGCCCTGCCCGCGCGCGCCCTGCTGCCAGAGCTGCGGCACGTGCCAGGTGCCGAACCAGTACTCGGGGGCGGCGGACGGGCCCGGCACCGAGGCCTGGGCGCCACCGGCCGAAGCGAACACGAGGGCGCCCGCTGCGATGCACACAGCAGCCGCGAGGCGAAGGCGCGTCATGGGTGGTTCACCCAGCTGAGCTGTAGATCCTTCGCCAGGGAGGCCTGCGCCTGTACGGGGATCGACAGCGCGCCGCTGCGGTGGTGCACGACGTCCTGGAAGTCCAGTACGTCGTACGTGCCGTGGAACGTCACGTGGCCCCCGACAGTCAGTTCGCCACCGGCGTCGAGCGCGACGTTGTAGCCGAGCCCGTCGACCGACGTTCGCGCGATCGTCCCGTGCAGGCTGCCGGGCACGTACCGGTCGTCGGGCAGCGGGCAGTCCGCGGTCTGCGCCAGCGACGTGCTCGTCACGCAGGTATGCAGCATGGCTGTGAGTTGGCGGGTGAGGCGTTCCTTCGCCGCGGGCGCGACCTGCGCCCGCAACGAGATCGTCCCGACATCGCTGAGCCGCACGTCGTCGGTGGACGCCGCGAGCTCGAGATCGGGCGAGTCGAAGCGGATCGGGATCGCGCCGGGGAACAGCCACACCGGATCGACCGGGATCGGGGTGGTGGCGAGCGCGGCGCGGTTCTGCGCCTGCGCGAGCTGCAGTCCGACGTGGGCGGCGACGGTGTCGAGCCGCCACCGCGTGCCGTGCTCGGAGGTGCGCAGCGTCCCCTTCACCTGCTGGGGGCCGTCGGCGAAGTCGAGCCGGTAGGTGTAGCCGACCTCGGCGGTGCGGCCGTGCTGCGTGACGTCGGTGATGCCGATGCCGCTCATCGGCGCGATCGCGGACTGCTGCTTGAGTACCGCGTCGGTCAGGTACGGCGTCGCGCCGTGCGGCACCGTGCCGTAGCCGAGCGCGGCGGCGGCGTCATCGCGCGCGATCGCCTCGAAGTAGCCGCGCACCGCACCGTCCGGGCCGTCCGTCTGGCGGTAGGCGAACCACGCGACCGCACCACCGGCCACGACGAGCACGACCGCGCACAGGACGCCGGCCCAGAACAGGCCGCGGTGGCGCGCCATCGTCAGCCGGCCGTCAGTCGATCCGGCGCCGGCCGGAGAAGGCGCGGCCGAGCGTCACTTCGTCGGCGTACTCGAGGTCGCCGCCGACGGGCAGCCCGCTGGCCAGGCGCGTGACCGTGAGCCCCATCGGATTGACCAGCCGGGCGAGGTAGGTCGCCGTGGCCTCGCCCTCGAGGTTCGGGTCGGTCGCGAGGATGAGTTCGGTGACGACGCCGTCGGCGAGGCGCGTCATCAGCTCGCGTACCCGCAGGTCGTCCGGGCCGACGCCGTCGATCGGGCTGATCGCGCCGCCGAGCACGTGGTAGCGACCGCGGAACTCGCGCGTGCGCTCGACCGCGACGACGTCCTTCGGCTCCTCGACCACGCAGATCACCGACGGGTCGCGCCGCACGTCGCTGCAGATGCGGCACACGTCGGACTCGGCGACGTTGCCGCAGACCGTGCAGAACTTGACCTCGTTCTTGACGCGGGTGAGCGTCGCGGCGAGGCGTTCGACGTCGGCCGGCTCGGCGGCAAGCAGGTGGAAGGCGATCCGCTGCGCGCTCTTCGGGCCGACGCCCGGCAACCGGCCGAGCTCGTCGATCAGGTCCTGGACGGCGCCTTCGTACATGTCGAGCTGTCGTTACAGGCCGGGGATGCCGAGGCCGCCACCCATGCCGCCGGCCAGCGGGCCCATCTTCTCGCTCGCGAGTTCGGTGGCGGCGCGGTTGGCGTCGCGGACGGCCGCGACCACGAGGTCCTGCAGCGTCTCGACGTCGTCGGGGTCGACCGCCTTCGGGTCGATGACCAGGGAGACCAGTTCACCACCGCCGGTGACCGTCGCGGTGACTAGGCCGCCGCCGGCCGTGCCGGACACCTCCGTCGAGGCCAGCTCCGCCTGGGTCTGCTGAAGCTGCTGCTGCATCTTCTGGGCCTGCTTCATCAGCTGCTGCATGTTGGGCTGCTGCCCGCCGAATCCGCCGCCACGCTGGGCCACTGGGTGCTCCTGATCCTCGGTCGATCGTCCGGTTTCCACGCCGTGCTGCGGCGCGGTTCCAGGGTAACCGTCAGCCCCGCGCGCCGCCCCTCGCGGCGCGCGCGCTAACCCTGATCGACGGGGCGGGCGCCGAGCTGGTCCTGCAGCAGCCGGATCGCCTCGGTCTCGGGATCGACGGCGGACGCGTTCGGCTGCCCCGCCTCGAAATCCGGATCGTCGCGCGGGTCGGGCTCCGGCACGGACGGCGCGGCCGGCGCGGCCGGGCGGGTGGGTTCGGCCGGTTGCTGGACGGGCGAGGCGGACGCGCCCGCGGACGGTCCGGCGCCGGCGCCCGGCGTGGCACCGGGACCGCCCTCGACCTTGATCCGCCACTGCCCGCCGACGACCTGGGTCAGCGCGGCCTTCAGCACGTCGGCGTTGCTGTCCTCGGCGATCATCTTCGCGAGCGCCGGCGGCGCGGAGAGCGTGACGAGCTGACCGTCGGCCGCCGCGATCTGGGCGTTGTCGAGCAGCGCCCGGGTGCGCCGGCTCGTCCCCTTGACGATCTCGAGGATCTCGGGCCACAGCCGCCGCAGGGCCGCGGCGTCCAGCTGGTCGCCGGTCGGGACGGGCTGGGCGGCGCGGGGCGGCTGCGGCTCGGGCGTGGCAGGTGGCGGCGTCGCCGGACGGGCCGGGGGCGGGGGCGGCTCGGGCTGACGTTGTGCCGGTCGCTCGGGGCGTCCCTCGGACGCCCGCGCGCGCTCGGCCAGCTCGGTGACCTCGCTGCTGACCGACAGCGTCGCGCGGCGCTCGAGGCGCTCGATCCGCTGCAGCAGCGCGGCGGCGTCGGCGGAGGCGTCCGGCAACTGCATCCGGGCGCAGAGCAGCTCCAGGACGAGCCGGGGCGACGTGGTGCCGCGCATCTCGAGCAGCGCGGTGTGGACGATCTCGGCGTAGCGGGTCAGCGTGGCCGCGCCGAGGCGGGCGGACTGGTCTGCCATCCGCTCGACCTGGTCGGCGGGCTCCTCGATCAGGCCGCGCTCGGCGGCATCGGGAACGGCGTCCAAGAGGATCAGGTCGCGGAACCGGTCGAGCAGGTCCGAGGCGAACCGGCGCGGGTCGTGCCCGGCCTGGACGACGCGGTCGACCGTGCCGTAGACCGAGGCCGCGTCGCCGGCGGCGAGCGCGTCGACCATGTCGTCCAGCAGGGAGTTGTCGGTGACGCCGAGCAGCGCGACCGCGCGGGCGTACGTGACGCCCTCGGGTCCCGCGCCGGCGAGCAGCTGGTCGAGCAGCGAGAGCGAGTCACGCGCCGAACCGCCGCCCGCGCGCACGACCAGCGGCAGCACGGCAGGCTCGACCGAGATGCCCTCGGCCAGGCAGATCGCCTCGAGGTGGCTGCGCATCACCTGCGGCGGGATCAGCCGGAACGGGTAGTGGTGCGTGCGCGACCGGATCGTGGTCAGCACCTTGTCCGGCTCGGTCGTCGCGAAGATGAAGACGAGGAAGTCCGGCGGCTCCTCGACGAGCTTCAGCAGGGCGTTGAAGCCCTGCGTGGTGACCATGTGCGCCTCGTCGATGATGTAGACCTTGAAGCGGTCGCGGACGGGCGCGAAGAACGCGCGCTCGCGCAGGTCGCGGGCGTCGTCGACACCGCCGTGGCTGGCCGCGTCGATCTCGATGACGTCGATCGACCCGGGGCCGTTCGGCGCCAGCTCGACGCAGGACTCGCAGGTGCCGCACGGGTCGGGCGTCGGGCCCTTGGTGATGCAGTTCAGGCTGCGGGCCAGGATGCGGGCGCTGGACGTCTTGCCGCAGCCGCGCGGGCCGCTGAACAGGTAGGCGTGGTTGATCCGGCCCGCGCTCAGCGCCTGGCGCAGCGGCTCGGTGACGTGCTCCTGGCCGATGACCTCGGCGAACGTCGCGGACCGGTACTTGCGGTACAGCGCGAGGTTCGATGCCACGCCGACGACAGTAGCCAGTCGCCCCGACACCCCACCACGCCCGTCCACCCGTCCGGCCCCGCTGCCCTCCGCGATGAATCCCGTATCCAGCGGCCGTCAGGCCGTATCTGCCGGGAACGATCACCCGACACGGCCGTCCGGCTGGACCCGCAACGAGATCGAGCACCGGCTGAGCACCGGACGGTGGCGACGTGTGCTTCCCCGGACCTACCTGACCGCCGATCAGCTGACCTGGACGGACCGGTGCGATGCGGCCCTCGTCTACGCGGGGCATTCGGCCCCGCTGCCCTCCGCGATGAATCCCGTATCCAGCGGCCGTCAGGCCGTATCTGCCGGGAACGATCACCCGACACGGCCGTCCACAGGCCAGACGTCGTGTCCACAGCCGGCCGGCGCCACGGTCCTGCGATACCCGAACGGAAGACACTCGCTGCGTGGACGACTTCGACCCGGCCGCGCTGCCGCGCGTCGTCAGCCGCACCTACGCGCTGTCGCATGGTTGGACCCGCAACGAGATCGAGCACCGGCTGAGCACCGGACGGTGGCGGCGTGTGCTTCCCCGGACCTACCTGACCGCCGATCAGCTGACCTGGACGGACCGGTGCGATGCGGCCCTCGTCTACGCGGGGCACCGCGCCGTGCTCAGCGGAGCCGCCGCGCTCGCGACACTGCCGCAGCGAGAGCGGTTGCGCTGCATCCGCCAACCGTCCACCGTTCTCGTCCTTGTCCCCCACACGTCGACGGCTTCCTCGCGCAACTGGGTGCGGGTGCGGCGGACGCACCGCATGCCCTCGCGTGCGCCGCTCCCGGGCCCGGCGCGCGCAGACCTCGCGCGCGCAGTCGCCGATCACGCGCTGGACTTGCACAACCTCGACGACGTTCGGACGCTGATCGCCCAAGCGGTTCGGGCGGGCCACTGCACGACGTCCGAGCTCGGCATTCAGCTTCTCGAGGGGCCTCGTCGGGGCAGCGCACACCTTCGACGCGCCCTGGCCGACGTGGGCGCGGGCGCATGGTCCGCGCCGGAAGCTCGGACGGCAGCGCTCCTACGCCGCGCAGGACTCGGCGGCTTCGTCCAGAACGCCGAGATCCGCCTGCCGGTCGGTCGAATCGTCCGCGCCGACTTCCTCTGGCCCGAGCTGCGAGCGGTGCTGGAGATCGACAGCGCTGAATTCCACCTCGATCCGGCGGACTGGCGCCGGACCATGGCGCGTCACCGGGCGCTGGAGGCCGCGGGCTACAGCGTCGTCCACGTCCCGCCATCGCTCGTCCGGGACGAGCCGGAGCGCTTCACCGGTGAGATCCGGACGTGGTTGACGACGCGGCGACGCGAGTCGACATGATCGTTCCCGCGCGGAGCGGCACTGAGGCCGCTGGACACGGGGTTCATCGGCACGCACCGGCCGCGGACGTGAAGGACCCCCCGCGCACCCGCCAGAGCCTGCTTATCCTTGCTGCCTTCCGGCCCTGGGGAGGTTCGCAGGGTGAGCGCCACGCGGGGGGTCGGCGTCCGAGTCTACGTGCCGCGCGGCCCCGTTCGGTCCCCGGTCGCCGCTGCCCGTATCCTTCTGAGCGGAGGATTCGCCTAGTGGCCTAGGGCGCTCGCCTGGAACGCGGGTTGGGGGCAACCCCTCATGGGTTCAAATCCCATATCCTCCGCCATCGGCGACGGGCACCGGACGATCCGGTGCCCGTCGTCATTTCTGGACGACCACGGACGGGCCTACGGTCGGGCTATGAGCTATCCCGAACCGGCCTACGACGGCGACGGCACGGCCAGCGCGACGCTGCGCCCGGCAGGCGCGGAGCCCGACCTGGTCTATCCGAGCGGTGTGCGCGTCCACCACCTCGCGCTGGGCTCGCAGACCCGCAGCGAGTTCGGTCTGTACCGCTGGGACTTCAGTGCGCAGCGGACGGGCCCGGACCCGCACTTCCACCGCACGATCTCCGAGTCGTTCTTCGTGCTGTCCGGCACGGTGTCGCTCTACGACGGACGCCGCTGGCGCGACGCACATCCCGGCGACTACCTGTTCGTGCCCGAGGGCGGCATCCACGGCTTCCGCAACGAATCCGGCGCTGAGGCGTCGATGCTGTTGCTGTTCGCTCCGGGCGCCCCGCGCGAGGAGTACTTCGACCGCCTGGCGCACCTGGCCCAGCAGCCGTTCGACGAGGGCGAGCGCGAGGAGTTCATGCGCCGCCACGACACCTACTGGGTCTGAGCGACCGGGGCGTGCGGGGCGGCCTGCTGCCGGCGCCGCGCCTCACCGCCGACCGGAGTCACCACGATCGCGATCAGCGGGAAGACAGCGGCCACCAGGAACGCCAGCGAGTACCGCGAGTTGCCGATCAGCGCGGCCAGCACCGGCGCGGTCGCCACCGCGCTGATGTTCTGCAGCGTGTTCTGGACGCCCAGCGCGCGACCCGACCACGACGAGCCGGCGATCTCGGCGACCGACGTGTACGCAAGGCCGTTGTCGGCCACGGTCACGACCGCGCCCAGCGCGAAGCCGACGACGATCCAGCCCTGGTGGACGAGCGCGCCCAGCCCGAGCAGCAGCATCAGCCCCGCCGACATCACCGCGAGCTGACGCATCGGGCGCAGCCGGCTGCCCACCCGGTCCGACCACACGCCGGAAGCGATGCGCCCGGCCGCCCCCGCGGCCTGGAACGCAAAGATCCACCGGCCGGCGACCGAGGAGTCCCAGTGCCGCTGGGACACCAGGTACACCAGGGTGAACGACGCGACCGCGAACTGCGGCACGACCAGCGCCGAGCTGGCGAGGTGCACGCGCAGCAGCTCACGCGAACCGCGGTACGGCGAGGACGCCACGACGCCGGCAGCGCGCGCTGGTCGGGGCGGGTCCGCGACGAGCAGGAACACCAGCACCGCGGCGACGAAGCACAGCGCGGCTGGAAACAGCAGGGCCAGATACGCGCCGTGCGCGCGAGCGAGTGGCGGTAGCGCGATCGCGGCCAGCGCGACGCCGAGCGGCTGGGCGGTCTGCCGGGTTCCCATCGCGAGGCCGCGTTCGCTCACCGGGAACCAGCCCATCACCACGCGACCGCTCGCAGCGTTCACCGAGGCCGCGGCCGCGCCGGCCAGCACCAACAACCCCGCGAACACAGCCTCGCTGTGCATCAGTGAGGCGAACAGCAGCAGCACGGACGATGTGCCGACCCCGGACACGATGACGATCCGCTCGCCGTGCCGGTCGGCCAGAGCGCCCCAGCCGATCAGCGTCAGCAGCAGCCCCACGATCGGCGCAGACACCACCAGGCTCGACGAGAACAGGCTGACGCCGGACGCGCGCAGCGCGGGGACGAGCATCGGGATGCCGTAGAGGAACGAGCACGTCGCCGCCTGGGCGAAGGTGCCCACCGCCAGGATCGTCCACCGCCGTCGTTCCGCCATGTCGGACAGCCTAGATCATCGTCTCAGCGGACGGGACCGCAATCTTACATAGCAGGATGCACGGAGGCCGGCATCTCGGCGACGAACGACGCAATAGCGTCGGCGAGCGCGGCGGCGTGGCGACGGTGCGGTTCGTGACCGCCGTCCGGGAAGACCACCAGGCGGCTGTCCGGCAGGTGCGCGTGTGTCGCGTGCGCGTGCTTGACCGGGATGATCCCGTCCCGGCTCGACCACGCGACCAGCGTCGGGACGTGCGCCGCCAGGTACTCCATCTCGAGGAACGAGCCGCGCTGCCCGGCCGGCGCGATCACCCCGCGCAACGATGCGAAGAACGGTGCGCGCATGTCGGGGCGCAGCAGCGAGCGGCCGATCCGCCGGAACACCGCCATGCGCGGCTCGGTGATGCGCATCAGCCGGTACGGCCAGCGCGCACGCAGCAGCTTCTGCACCGGCCGCCGGTCCATCACCGCACCCACCACGCGCTCGGCACCGGGCAGCGCCAGCATCCGCAGCGCCGGGCTGACCTCCTTACCCAGCCCGCCCGCCGACACGAGGACGAGCCGGCCGACGCGGTGCGGGTAGTGGTACGCGAAGTGCACCGCGATCGCGCCACCGAGCGAGTGGCCGCAGATCGTCGCCGACGCGACGCCGACCGCGGTGAGGAACTCGTCCAGCGTCAGCGCGAAGTCGTCCAGCAGGTACAGACCCCGCGGCTTGGACGACAGCCCGTGCCCGAGCAGATCGATCGCGAACACCCGCAGGCCGCGCTCGGCCAGCTCGGCGACCAGCGCGTCCCACGTCGTGTTGTCCGACAGCAGGCCGTGCAGGAGCACGATCGGGTCGCCGTCGCGCGGGCCGGCCTCCTGGTAGGAGATGCGCCCGGTCGCGACGTCGACCTCGTGCCGCGCCGCGAGGACTGCCATGGTTCAGAAACTACGTGACGTGCGAGTTCGGCATGACGACGACCGGGCAGTGCGCCTTGGAGATCAACTGCGGTGCCAGCCACCCCGTCCGGACGGTCCCGGCGGCACCCGCGCGCGACTCGCCCACGACCAGCAGTTCGGCCTCCCCGGCCGCCGAGATCAGCGCGTTGACCGCCGTGCCCTCGACAACCCGGCACTCCACACCGTCCGCGGAACCGAGCGCGCCGGCGACGAACCCGCGCAGCGTCTCGACGGCGGCAGCCTCCGCACCGGTGGCCGCCCCCGACGCCGTGTGCACCGACGCGAGGGCGGTCGGCCCGGCGGGCGGGCGCGGCGAGTGCCACGCCATCACCGCGCGCAACGGCACGCCGCGCAGCCGGGCCTCGTCCGCGCCCCAGCGCAGCGCGCCGGGCGATCCGCTGTTCGGGCTCACGCCCACGACGACGGCCGGCCCGGTCATGCCGGTCATGAGGACGCCTCCTGTGCCGCGGCGGTGACGCCACCTTCAGGACGTTTCGAGGCCGACAGCGGATTCGCGATGTCCTCGAGCGACTGCCGTTCGGAGTCCACACCGATGAACCACGCGACCAGACCGCCGGCGATCATGATCCCGGCGCCGATCACGTAGCCGATCGTCAAGGGCCCGGTGTGGACGTGGGTGTTGTTGGCGCCGCCGATGAGGTGGCCGAACAGCCACGGCGCGACCACACCACCGGCACCTTGCGACAGCGCGAAGAAGTAGGAGATCGCCTGCCCGCGCAGCTCCAGCGGGAAGATCTCGCTGACGGTCAGGTACGCCGAGGACGCACCGGCCGAGGCGAAGAAGAAGATCACGCACCAGAAGATGGTCTGGGTGACGGCCGAGAGTATGCCGGCGTGGAACATCCACGCCGAGATCAACAGCAGGACGCCCGACAGCCCGTAGGTCCCCAGGATCATCTTGCGGCGGCCGATGCTGTCGAACAACGGGCCGAGCAGCAGCGGGCCGACCAGATTGCCGACGGCGAACGGGAAGAAGTAGTACGGGACGCTGCCGGACGGCACGTGGTAGAAGACCTTCAGCACGAGCGCGTAGCTGAAGAAGATCGCGTTGTACAGGAACGCCTGCGTGACCATCATCGAGAACGCGTAGATCGAACGCTTCGGGAACTGGCCGAAGAACACCTTCGTGAGCGTGACCAGCCCGAGTCGCGGCGACTCGGTGATCTCCAGTGCCTTCGAGTCGTCCACCTTCATCAGGTGCACGCCCTGGTCGGCGACCCGTTCCTCGATCTCGTCGACGGTCCGTTCGGCCTCGTCGTTGCGGCCGTGGGTCATCAGCCAGCGCGGGCTCTCCGGGATGCTGCGGCGCAGGAAGATGATGATCAGGCCGAGCACCGGGCCGATGAAGAAGCCGATGCGCCAGCCCCACTGGATCGGGACGTAGTGGGTGTTGAACAGGTAGAGCCCGAGCGCCGAGCCGATCGCCGCACCGCCCCAGTACGTGCCGTTGACCGCGATGTCGATGCGGCCGCGGTACTTCGACGGGATCAGTTCGTCGATCGCGGAGTTGATCGCGGTGTACTCGCCGCCGATACCGGTGCCGGCGATGAACCGGCAGATCAGCAACGACACGTAGTTCCAGGCGAAGCCGCCGAGGCCGCTGCCGATCAGGTAGATGGCGAGGGTGACGATGAACAGCTTCTTGCGGCCGAGCTTGTCGGTGAGCCGCCCGAAGAACAGCGCCCCGACCACCTCACCGATCAGGTACATCGACCCGAGGAAGCCGGCCTGACCGGTCGTGAGGTGCAGCGTGCGCGCGTCGGTGAGGGGGCCGGCCACCAGCGACACGATCTGGATCTCGAGGCCGTCGAGGATCCACGAGACGCCGAGGCCCACGACGACCAGCCAGTGGAACTTCGTCCACGGCAGCCGGTCCATGCGGGCCGGGACGAGACTTCGCTCGGGTTTCGTGTCGGTCGATGCGGCGACGGCGGTCATGGGTTCAGCTCCTGCGGCGACGGAGGGACCACCAGGTTGTGCCCGCGCGGCGAGCCTCTTACACCGTCCGAACACGAGCAACGATCGATGACCGGGACGAGCGGCCGGTACGGACACGACAGCGCCCGCGGTCCACCCGGAGCGGGCGAACTGCGGGCGCGCTGCGCAACGAGCTGTGCGCCGGACGGGCGGACGGACGGATCGACCGGACGGGCGGGCTGCGGCGGTCCGCGCCGACCGGGAGGGATCAGGCGGCGGCGGTGCGGCGCCGCGCGCGCGTGGTGCGGCGCGGCCGGTCGGCGCGGGCGGCCGCGACGATCTCGGTGTTCAGGCCGAGGATGTCCAGCAGCAGCCGGGCGTCGTCGGCGTCGCGGGCTGCTCCGGCGACCACTCGCACGGTGCGGCGCTGCCGCTCGGCGTGCAGGGCTTCATCGGCCTCCATGCGGGCGATGTCGGCCTGCGAGATGGGCGTTCCGTCCAGGGACATGGCAGCGATTCGTCCGGTCATGGCTCGACTCTTCCCAGCGGTGTGGGCGGTCTAACGATGGTCTCCGGACGTGCGGATGAACAGCGGATGTCAGTTGACGGGGAGCTCGGCCACCACGCCGAAGAAGTCGTCGATCTGCTTGACGACACCCGCGAACTCGTCGAAGTCCACCGGCTTCGCGACGTACACGCTGGCGTGCAGGTCGTAGCTGCGGTTGATGTCCTCGGGCGCTCGCGAGGTGGTCAGCACGACGACCGGGATGCGCCGCAGATCCGGGTCGCTCTTGACCTCGGCCAGCACCTCGTGCCCGGACATCCGCGGCAGGTTCAGGTCGAGCAGGATCAGGTCCGGACGGGCTGCGTTCGCGTACTCGCCCTTGCGCCGCAGGTAGGCCATCGCCTCGACGCCATCGCTGACGACGTTGAGTTCGGTGTCGAGCTGGCCCGCGGCCATCGCCTCGCGCGCGATCAGCACGTCCCCGGGGTCGTCCTCGACGAGCAGCACACCGAGCGGCCGGGCTTCCCCGGTCGTATCTGTACTCACTGATCTCCTCGGTTCGGCTGGATGGAACGTGCGTCGCCGGGTTGGGTCGCGGTCGATTCGTCCGGAAGCGTGAAGCAGAACGTAGCACCCGGCCCGCTGTCAGCCGGGCGCTCGGCGAGCCAGATCCGGCCGCCGTGGAAGTCGACGATCCGCCGGCACAGCGCCAAGCCGATGCCCGTGCCGCCGTACTCGTCGCGCAGGTGCAGCCGCTGGAAGATCGCGAAGATCCGCTCGGCGTACTGCGGATCGATGCCGATGCCGTTGTCCGAGACCGTGAACAGCCAGCCGCCCAGCCGGTGCTCGGCGGCGATCTCGATCCGGGGCGTCCGCTCGGCCCGGTACTTCAGCGCGTTGCCGATCAGGTTCTGCAGCAGGGCTGTGAGCAGTGAGGCGTCACCGAGGACGGACGGCATCGGGCCGCGGACGATGTCGGCGCCGGACTCGGTGATCCGGTCGTCCAGGTTGGCCACCGCGCGCTCGAGGACGTCGGCCATGTCGACGGGGACGAACCGGTCGGTCGTGCGGCCGACACGGGAGAACGCGAGCAGGTCACCGATCAGGACCTGCATGCGCTTGGCGCCGTCGACGGCGAAGCCGATGTACTGCTTGGCCTTGTCGTCGAGCTGATCGCCGTACTGCCGTTCCAGCAGCTGGCAGAAGTTCGCGACCTTGCGCAGCGGCTCGGACAGATCGTG
>Ga0164242_10003402_pt1 | contig 18191 bp, 10 predicted proteins | sample OricomgcompostMG_FD_108783 | JGI IMG/M metagenome (GOLD analysis project Ga0164242, IMG submission 108783) | Miracle-Growth compost microbial communities from Emeryville, California, USA - Original compost - Miracle growth compost (MG) ... | reverse complement strand
GATACGCAAGTCGTTGACCCGCAAGATGCCATTGCATGGGGCGGCGAGCACCTGCGCGCGACTGGTCTGCAACGTTTGGAGTCGCAATATCCACTGCTTTTAAAAATACAAACGGCGAAAGCTGCAGCATTCCGCAATCAGAAACAAAAACTGTACCGATCACTGGAACAACTTTATCTCTTTCAGAAAGAAACGCAGGGACATAAATTCTTGGGCGACGCGACGGAAGAAAGAATGTGGCGCGGTGCTTACTATTTGAAAACGCTTGGCGAAGGTAATTTTGAGAAACAGTTGAATAAAGACTTGCATCAACATTCGCAAGATTTGCTTGCGCAAGTGGGAACAAACTGGCAAAAATACGAAAGTGAGTTTGGCTTTTCGATGGAATATCCCGGGGCATGGCGCATCGATCCGCAGGTTGATGGTCGTTATCGCACCACCTATTTTAGATCCGAATCGCCGCATGTTAGAGTTGCTGTGGAGCTGGGGGAACGCACCACGCCAAGCTATTCTCCAATAATCGACTGGACAGGAATGGAGCGCGATCGAAAAGCCCGATATGGCAAGAACTATAAACGGATTGCTATGGATTCAACCGACCTTGGAGATCATTACGCCAGCACCTGGGAGTTCGAAATAAAAAGCCCCGGCAGCCCTAAATTGCGTAAGCGCTACATCGGTTATTCTACTGCGTGGAGCAGTGTTATCCTTTCTGTCACTACACCAGCTGCAGAATGGAATAACTGGGAGCAGACGTTCACTCGCATGGCGGATAGTTTCGGGATGAATCATTAATCTTCAAGCTTGGAATCCGCCAAGATTATTGTCGGAAGAATGAATAGGGACATTGTATAAAAGGTATGATGTATTCATAATCATGAATTCTGTATTTGATGAAGAGGAATTTAAGAGTTCAGTTCTTTGGCGCTTGAGGGCCCAAAAAGGAGCGATTGAGACAATTGGCTGTGTTGCTGCGTGGATGGATATATGCGGATTTGGCACGCTGCTCGAAAAAAGTCGGTGGAATTTGGAGGAGCTACCTGAAAATGGAGCTTTTGCATTTCTCAGTAAAGTCTATAGTACTGCAGCCCGCCCCCTATGTTACGGGGTTCCACCGATGCCATTTGAGATGGTTTTAGTAATAAATGATGGTATCGCTAGAACTTTGAATTTTAAATATAATGGGCCGAAGCATGATCATGGGCTCTCCTATGCGTTTTATATTCGCAATCTATTAATTTGTCATCGGAATTTATTTCATGATGCGAAGGAATATAATTGTGGTATTAGGACAGTTCTTGCAGGGGGAGAAACATCGCAATATTCACCTGAAAAATTTACTGGAAGTTACATCTTGCGCCCCTCAGATCATGCAGATGCAGCTACAAAACATTACGAAGATGCAATGCATGCTAAGACGTTCGTATATAATCCGGCGGAATTCCAGATGAATACAGCTTTTGCAAAGGCCTATTCCATTGAGTCGCTTGGCAGTAAATCAGGTATTTGTGTCAACAGCTGCTATATGGAATTGTCGTTTTGGGAAAAGCTAAATAACATCCCAAGCTTAAATGCTTATATGAAGGAGGGTGTTATGGTTTTAGATTATGATGGGGAAACCGTCATAGAACTTAAGGTTGATCGTAAACAGACAATTCATTTCAAAGGCTTGGATATGTCAGTTTATAAGTTGTTGTCTATGAAGATCTTGCCGAGACTGGATGGAGACGAAGTGCTTTTTGACCTGGTGACCTGTGAATACTATTAAAAGGTGTCTTTACTCTCAGCATCAACGCCACATGTATGTGGGGCCGCCGCTGGCCCACTTATCCTCCCCAAACTTTTCTGGTAAATTAAGGGCAATTCAAACAACGCACCATTGTTGATGAAATTTAAGGGAAATGCAGATTGCAGGTTTTTGGCGTTTTTCTCTTTTTGAGAAATCATTCAGTTATTTAATCTTCCGTTCAACTAGGCATGCCATTATGGGGAATTCCTCTCAGGAGGAGTTTCGCCAAAGTACTTTTTACGCCGTAAAGCTGGCGGGCGTGCCGTTGCTTGCTGCATTTTCTGTGTTATTCAATTGTAAGGGGAATCGATGAGCGAGCTCATTACCGATTATCAGGCTAAATATTACGCGCACGAACTGCAGCGCAGTTATGCTAATGACCATGTTGGCAAATTGGCGGGGCTTTTATTTGATGCGCAAGTGGAACCTAAGCCGCACCAAATTGATGCGGCTTTGTTTGCATTGCAGACGCCATTTTTGCCTGGGGTGATTTTGGCTGATGAAGTGGGATTGGGCAAAACCATTGAAGCTGGCATTGTCATTTCGCAGTATTGGGCGGAGCGGCGGCGCAGCATCTTGATCATTGCGCCTTCCAGCTTGCGGCAGCAATGGCAGCAGGAGTTATATGAAAAATTCCTGATTCCTTCCGATATTCTGGAGGCAAAGACAAAAAGTACTTTGCTGAACCACACCGCCGCACACTCGGCGCAGGTTCTCATTTGTTCCTATGAATTTGCCCTGCGCCACGCGCCATCACTTCAGCGGACGTGGGATTTGGTGGTGGCTGATGAAGCACACCGTTTGCGCAATTACTGGACGGGAAAAACCAAAGCTGCCGAAGCGGTTGCGCAGATTGTGCAGAGAGCGCACAAAACATTGCTGCTCACCGCCACGCCGCTGCAAAACAAATTAGAAGAACTCTATGGATTGGTTTCCATCTTTGATCCCGATTACTTCTATTCCCTCGACGCCTTTCGCGAACGCTATGTCAAAAACCGTGATCTCACCGGCGATGATGATTTGGTGGATCGCGTTGCCACCATATCCAAACGCACCTTGCGCCGTGATGCCGATAAATATATTCACTTCACCAAGCGCCTGCCGCTGACCGTGGAATTTACGCCATCGCCAGAAGAATCAAAACTCTATGACAAAGTAAACGAATATTTGCAGCGAGATGAACTCTTTGCTTTCGCGGGATCGCAACGCCATCTTTCCGCTCTCATTATCCGCAAACGTCTGGGATCTTCCACTTACGCAGTGGCCAGCACATTAGAAAATATTGCCAATCGCTTAGCAAGCGAAGTGGCATCGGGGCAGCGGCGTGATAATCGTGGTGGCCTCATTGCGGCTGATTTTCTGACCAGTGATGAACTCACCAGCGACGAACTCGAAGAAGCCGATGAAATGAGCGACGCGACTACTACCAATGAGCGTTTCGGTGATGACCTGCTCAAGGCGATAAATGCGGAAGTCGCCGAATTGCGCGAATATGCGGCGCTGGCGCGTTCCATCACGGTGAATCAAAAAGCGGTGAAATTGGGCGAAGCGTTGGATCGCGGGTTTGAGCGGCTTTGCGAATTAGGTGCACCACAAAAAGCCATCATCTTTACTGATTCCACCAAAACGCAGCAATACATCGCTCGCGCGCTGACCGAATCGGGACGCGGCGAAGGATTGGTGCTGTTTAACGGCACCAATGATGCGCCCGAACAAACCGCCATCTATCAGGAATGGCTCAAGGAAAATCAGGACAGCGACCTCATCACCGGCATTGCCACGGCGGATCGCCGCAAAGCGTTGGTGGATTATTTCCGCGATAAAGGCACTATCATGATTGCCACCGAGGCTGCTGCCGAAGGTATCAATCTGCAATTTTGTTCGATGTTGGTGAATTATGATTTGCCGTGGAATCCGCAGCGCGTTGAACAGCGCATTGGCCGCGTGCATCGCTTTGGCCAGAAGTACAATGTGGTTGTGGTCAATTTCTCCAATAAGGGCAATATCGCCGAGCAGCGCATTTTGGAATTGCTGACCAATAAGTTTCAACTCTTCTCCAGCGTGTTTGGCGCCAGCGATGAAGTGTTGGGCGCGATTGAGGACGGCCTGGATTTTGAAAAGAACATCAGCGACATTCTCAATCGCTGCAAAACGGCGGATGAACTGGACAGCGCTTTCAAGAGATTAGAGGAACAATACGCCAGCGAGATTTCGCAGGAAATGGCCAGCGCCAAAGCCAAAGTCTTCGATAATCTCGATCCGCATGTGCAAGATCGGCTCAAGGCATACGACGCGCAATCTGGCGATGTGCTGAATAAATTTGAACGGCTGCTGCTGGCTGTGACGCGGCATGAATTAGCGGAAGTCGCCACTTTTGAGGAAGACGGTCGCACTTTTGTGCTGCACAATGCGCCCACGGACGATGCGCCGATTGGCCGCTATTTCTTCAAATCCAAACCGCAGCACAACGCCCACCAATATCGCTATGCCAGCCCGTTGGCGCAGCATGTGGTGACTGCCGCTAAAGAACGTCCCACTCCCGCGCGCGAATTAACCTTTTCACTCAGTCAATCGGCCCGCGCCAGCAATGCTGTCAAAGCGCTGGAAAACAGCAGCGGCGAATTGACGGTGAATTTGCTGACATTTTCCATGAAGGCGCGCGATGAAGTGATTTCCGAATCCTACATGCTCAGCGGCGCGCTCACAGACACCGGACAATGGCTCGATGAAGAATATGTTGCTGACATTCTCGATTTGGCATGCACCGATAAAAGTACTTTTGAGGCGCTCGTCAATGCATCTGCTTTTGAGCCGCATCTGGCGGCGCGGCGGGCGGAGCTGGAAAAGGATGTCAAAATCCGCAATTCACGCTATTACGATCAGCAGGAAGAATTGCTCTATCGCAATCAGCAAGATCGCAAAGCCGAGCACGAAAGCAAAATCCGTGAATGCCGCGCCAGAGAAAAGGAAGCGCGCAAAATGGCCCGGCAGGCTGATGATCCCATGGAGCAACTGCGCTTCAAGAAAGAAGCTCGCAAATGGGAGCAACGCGCCGAAGATGCAGATGAAGAGTTTCGCGCCACCCGCAAACAGCTGCGCGCCGAAGCCGATAAAATGCTGGAGCTCATCGAACAATCATTGCAAGGCTCGCAACAACTGGAACATCTGTTTACCATTCGCTGGAGAATTGTGGCGTGAGTTCACAATGAGAGAAAAAATTGCTAAGGTTTATTCATCGTAGTGGCGCGTAAAAGTACTTTTGCCACGCATCATAAAAGTACTTTTATCGCAACCTATGAACAGCTAAACAAGGAAATTCCCATGACTGACGAAATCAACGAAACACCCTCTACCACACCTAATTTTCAAACAGAATATGCGGCCAAACTGGCCGAGCTATTTCCTGAAGCTATTGCTGATGGCAAGGTGGATGTGGAAAAGATTAAAGAACTTCTGAATGGTGATGCCGCTGATGAAAGTGAGCGGTTTGGGTTGTTTTGGCCGGGCAAAAAACGCGCTTTGCGGGCGGCGCAGGAACCGACAACGGCCACGCTGAAACCTGATTTGGAAAATTCGAAAGATTGGGACACCACCAAAAATATCTTTATTGAAGGCGATAATCTGGAAGTGCTGAAAGTGTTGCAAAAGCATTATCACGCCAAAATTAAGATGATCTATATCGACCCGCCCTACAACACCGGCAAGGATTTTGTGTATCCGGATAATTATAAGGAAGGACTGGAAAATTATCTGGAATGGACGCGGCAGGTGAATGAAGAAGGAAAGAAAGTTTCAACCAATGCCGAAACCGAAGGACGTTATCATTCTAATTGGTTGAATATGATGTATCCGCGGTTGAAGTTGGCGCGGAATTTGTTGACCGATGATGGGGTTATCTTTATTTCGATTGATGATAATGAAGTTGATAATTTGAAGAAAATTTGTAATGAGGTTTTTGGGGAAAATAATTTTATTGCTCAATTAATATGGGAACGTGCCTATGCGCCGAAAAATGATGCAAAATATGTATCGAATAGTCATGACTACGTATTAATATACGCACGCAATATCCAATTTTTTTCCATAGGACGATTAGATAGAACAGAAGAAGCAAATGCGAGGTACTCTAATCCCGACAATGACCCAAGAGGTGATTGGAAACCTAGTGATCTGTCTGTAAAAACTTACACTGCGGCCAATGATTATCCTATCACTCTTCCTTCTGGCCGAGTTGTAGAGCCTCCAGCAGCGCGCTGCTGGAGTCTCTCTGAAAAAGCTTTTTCAGAGAGACTCCAGGACAACCGTATTTGGTTTGGTGCGGATGGCAATAGCGTGCCCTCTATTAAGCGTTTTTTGTCTGAACTCAAGTTCGACGGCATGGCTCCTACATCGATACTGTTCTATAAGGATGTTGGGCATAGCCAGGAAGGGGCAAAGGAAGTGGTTTCGCTATTTGATGGAGAAGGAAGTTTTGATGGCCCCAAACCAACACGCCTGCTTCGACGGTTATTAAAACTTGCTAATACGAAAGATGATTCGATTATTTTAGATTTTTTTGCAGGTTCGTCTAGTACAGCTCACGCCCTAATGCAACAAAATGCGGAAGACAATGGCAAACGCAAATTCATCATGGTTCAACTTCCCGAACCAACGCCAGAAAATTCCGAAGCACAAAAGTCAGGATTTAAAACCATCGCCGACATTTCACGCAAACGAATAAAACTTGCTGGCGAAAAAATAAAAGCAGATAATCCATTAACCACAACAGATCTCGACACCGGCTTTCGCGCATACAAACTAACCGACACCAACTTCGCCAAATGGCGCGTATCAAGCGATGTGGAATCCGATGCACTGCAACAGCACCTCCTCGAACTGCGCGAAAGCAGCAGCGCCGATGAAGCGACATCCGACGATTTACTCACCGAGATTTTGCTAAAGCAAGGCTATTCCCTCACCGAGCAAATCACGCCGCGCAACATTGCCGGATTAGATGTGTGCGCGGTGGGCGACGGTTTGGTGCTGGCCTATCTCGATGAACACACCAAACCCACATTGGAACAACTGCGCGCCATTGTGGATGAAGAACCGCAAAAAATCATCATCTTGGAAGATGCCTTTCAGGGCGACGACGAACTGAAAACCAATCTGGCGCAACTGGCCAAGAGCAAAGGAGTTGAATTGTGGACGGCATGAAAAACAACACCGGATTTCAATTTGACGCCAGCCAGCAATATCAACTCGATGCCATTGCTTCGGTGGTAGATTTATTTGATGGCCAACCCAAAGACGCCGCGCAATTGATGACCACGCTCCGCGGAACAGCGGCGCTGCCCGAAACAAATCAGATTGCGATGGATATGGATCTGACGCAAGAAATTGGCGCGGTGGGAAATAGCCTGGTGCTGGATCGCGACGTGATTTTGGCAAATCTGCAACGCGTGCAAGACCGCAACGGCTTGGAAGTGGCCGCAAAGCTGCATGATGATGCGCTCGATTTCGACATTGAAATGGAAACCGGCACCGGCAAAACCTATGTGTATCTGCGCAGCATCTTTGAGCTGGCACAAAAGTACTCTTTCACCAAGTTCATCATTCTGGTGCCCAGCGTGGCGATTCGCGAAGGCGTGAATACCAGCATTCGGCTGATGCGTGGGCATTTTGAAAATCTCTATAAACAGCACGGCATCACTTTTGACGCATCGATTTATAGCGGTAAAACAGCAGAGGAAGTGCAATCGTTTGCCACATCCACGAACGTGCAAATCCTCATCATGACCATCGACTCGATTCGCGGCAACGCCAACACGCGCATCATTCATCAAACGCGCGATAAGTTGAATGGCCTGAAACCCATCGATTATTTGAAAGCGACGCGGCCCGTTGTGATTATGGACGAACCGCAAAACATGGAATCGCTGTTGTCGCAATCGGCAGTGAGCGAACTTGATCCCGTCTTTACCATGCGATACAGCGCCACGCACAAGCAGCAGCGCAACGTGGCCTATCGGCTTGATCCGGTGGATGCGCATGATTTGGGATTGGTGAAACAAATTGTGGTGGCGGACGTGCAGCAACAAGGCGCGGACGCAGCGCCGTATATCAAATTGGTGAAAGTGAAAAGTGAACCAAGCTGGATGGCGCAATTGGAATTATCCTGCCGCAAAGCCGACGGCACGCTGGAACGGCGCGTGGTAAATGTGAAGCAGCATCAGGAACTTTCTGACGAGCGATTAACTAATAATCCGGTTTATGAAGGTTGGCGCATCAACGAGATGAGCATTGATCCGGCGTATATCGATCTGACATTGCATGGCTATCTGTATGAAGGCGAAAGCATCGGCGCGGCCACAAGCGCAATTTACAAAGAAATGATTCGCGAAACGGTGCGCGAACATCTGCGCAAAGAGATGACGCTGCGCAAACACGGCATAAAAGTACTTTCGCTGTTCTTTGTGGATAAAGTGGCCAGCTATTTGGGCGATGGCACCAACAACGAAGACGCCAATGGCGATTTTGTGCGCTGGTTTGATGAAGTGTTTGTGGAGGAACGCAACAAGTCGGCTCAATATAAGGAGCTGTTGCCACAGGAACCAATCGAACTGCGCCGCGCTTATTTTTCACAGATCAAGAAAGGCACCTTTGGCGACACCACCGGCACGACGCAAAAAGATGATGACGCCTATGAGTTGATCATGAAAGACAAGGAGCGTCTGCTCGACGAGAACGAACCAGTGCGTTTTATCTTCAGCCATTCGGCACTGCGTGAAGGCTGGGACAACCCGAACGTTTTTCAAATCTGCACGCTGCGCGAAATGGGCGCAGAAACCGAACGCCGCCAAACTCTTGGCCGTGGCCTACGGCTGCCAGTGGCGAAGACGGAGGAAGGTTATGTGAGAGTTGCCGATCGCGGAATCGCCACGCTAACCGTGATTGCCAACGAATCATACACCAGATTTGCGGATGCGTTACAGAAAGAATATAAAGAGGCTGGAGTGGAAATTGGCCGCGTACGCCGCAGCGAGTTTTCGAAAATGGCACTGCTGGATAATAGCGGTGCTGTGACGGATGATTTCTTTGGTTACCAACGTTCGCTGGCGGTGTGGAATCATTTGCAGGAAAAAGGGTATCTTGATAAGCAAGGCACTGTCACTCCTAAATTCCAGCCAGATAATCTTTATTTCAGTCTCGACCTGCCGAAAGAATTTGCTCCCTATAGAGAGCAAATTACCGATCTCATGAAACGCGCCAATATTGGCAAATACGTGAAACCGGCCAGCAAGCGCCGCGCCCGCAAATTGAACAAGCAACTTTACACGACGCCGGAATTTGAAGAGTTCTGGGAAACCATCAGCCGCAAAACAACCTACCGCGTCAGCGTCAGCCGTGATGAGGTGATCGCAAACACCGTGAAGGCAATCAAAGCAGCGCCCGATATTCCCGCGCTGCGTATCCAAGTCACGCGCGCTGGCGTGAAGGTTCTGCGTGGTGGCGCGAAAGGGACAGAAATAAGTAACCGCTCATCTGAGCTGCGCGGAAGTTACGACTTGCCGGATATCATCACAGAATTGCAAGAAGCAACTTCTCTCACCAGAAAGACCATCGTTGATATTCTTGTACAAAGCGGACGGCTCAATGAATTCATCGCAAATCCCAACGATTACATCGCGCAAGTAAAACAATTGCTCCAAACCGAATTAGCCAAGATCGTGGTGGAAGGAATTCAATACGAAAAAATCGCCGGCTCCATTTACGAACTGCGCGAATTGCAACGCGATGGCGAAGAAGAAAAAGAATGGTTCTTGGACCGCATGTATCAAGTGCAAAACACGCAGAAAACCGATTTTGATTATGTGGTGTGGGATTCCGATATAGAACGCAAATTTGCCGAAAAGCTCGACGGCCTCGAAGATGTCAAGCTCTTCATGAAGCTACCCGCGAAATTCAAAATCGACACACCAGTTGGTCCCTACAACCCCGACTGGGCCATCATCAAACAAGTAGACGGCGAAGACCGCATTTATATGATTCGGGAAACAAAAAGTACTTTGGACGACTCCAAACTGCGTCCGACAGAGTTGGCAAAGATTAAATCCGCCAAAAGGCACTTTACGGCAATTGGGGTGGAAGATTATGAGAGGGTTGCACCGGGGAGATGGAGAATATGAACGATATGATTTCTGAAGATCACGAGATGGGAGATATTGCTAATTTGTCGTCCCCACTATTCCTTGATGAACCCACTGATATTGATCTTCTCTCTTTTGACGCGGTGGCTTCGACCGTCGTTGACGCGTTGCTGGATCCACGACTCGATCCAATCGCGCTTGGACTGTCTGGAAGCTGGGGCAGCGGCAAAACCTCGGTGTTACGTCTGATTGCACAACAATTGCGTTCTGGGGACGAAGAATCGCCGTCTTGTCTTATTATTGAAACTGACCCGTGGAAATACGATCCGCAAATAGGAATCAAGGAGTCATTGATCGGCGAAATACTAACGTCAATCGATGCATCTCTTCCGTCCGAGGATACAGAAAATAAGGCAAAAGAAATTGTTCAACGTCTCATTAGGCGCGTCGACTGGACAAAAGCGATGAAGCTCGTAGCGAAGTCCGCGATTACATTATCGCTTCCGTCGCTTGATGGTTTGGTTGAACTGATAAAGCCAAAAGAAGGTGGCGCGGATAAGCCTGAGCCGATTACGGATATGGGACAGTTCCGCACCGAGTTTCGCGACCTACTCATGTCAGACGGGCTAAGGACAATCCGCAATGTAGTAGTGCTTGTTGACGATCTTGATCGTTGCCTGCCAGATACCGTCGTAGAGACATTGGAGACGATCCGTCTTTTTCTGTCAGTACCAAAGATGTCATTTGTTATCGCTGCAGATGAAGAGCGAGTGGCAGACGCTATTGCAACACGCTACCCGCCTCCCTCTGGGGCTCAAGCTGGGGAAGAGACGCCGGCGCAGCTCTACCTACACAAGATCGTGCAGACCTCGGTTCCTGTTCCCGCGCTCTCGGACTTTGACGCAGAAGCGTACCTCGTCCTATTGCAGATCCGTTCCTTGGTCAAACCAGATGAGTATGAACAGATCGTCGCGGATGTGTCACTCGCTCGCCGTGAGGCAGTTGCATTTGAATTGGTCACCTCGCTCCAGAAGGACGAATTTGTCGAGCAACGTAATAACGCCGCACGTATCCGCCCCATTGTGCACGAGAAAACTAAAGGTAACCCCCGACGTATTAAGCGATTTCTCAACGATCTCTCGGTGCGCCTCAGTATTGCTGCCCGACGGGGCATCTCGCTTGATGCTGCAACAATCGCGAAGCTTATGGTGCTTGAGCAGTACTTCCCGGATGAGTTCAAGGAAGTGACTGACTGGTTACGCGGGCAGACTTTACGGCAGAACATGGCAACACTCGAAGTGCAGGCTGGAACTCCATCTGAACAAGACGATGACGAAGCGCAAGAGTCCGAGGAAGGGACGGGCGATGCTGAGAAAATGCAAGATGCTGACAAAACAACCAATACGGACAAGAAGGATATAAAGGACAAGAACTCGAAAGCAACCTTCAGCGACGCTATGATCCGCTGGGCACGACTCTCCCCACCGCTTGCGAAAAAAGATATCGCGCCTTACCTCGTGTTCGCAGCAAGCTTCAAAAGTGTATTCTTGGCTTCAGAAGGGTTGCCTGAATCTATCCGTGATATCGCATCGCAGTTGTTGTCACAATCAACATCAGAGGCACGGCGTGTAACCGAGGACATGTTGCGGAACTTGAAACCTACAGAGGTAATTCATCTGATCAGGTACATCGGAGGCGTCATCGTGGATGAGCCGCAGAAGCAATCAGCAGGAGTGGTTGCGATGTTACGCATCGCACGAATTCATAAGAGTGCCGTCGATCCAATTGTCATGGCGCTAAAAAGAATTAAACCCAGCGATCTCAAGGTTGGCGGTCTGGTTGGACTGCAAGCCGATGACCCACAGGAAATATTCGATCAACTAACAATGATGGCAACTGCGAGCCATAAATCTGAACTCGTGGAAGCCATTAATTTCGCCAAGGAGGAAACTTAATATGGGAACCAGTTCTTCGTACAAAGGTTCGACGAGTAAGGTCTCTCGTGAACTCAGAGATGGTGTCGAGGAATGGGCACAGTGTCAAACCGACAATACCAAAACGTCAATCCCTGAGAATGTCATAGCGCAGGCCCTCAAGATTCCAGTTTTCCCTCGTCGATCTTCGAGCAACGGCGACGGAAACGGAGGCACGGCTGGCGGTGGCGCATCGGGTGGTGGCCGTAAGCAGAGTGCCCCTCATCGCAATGCTCGCGCCTTCGCGGCAACCGCAGGCCGTGCTGCCAATCTTGCACGTGCATTCCGTGAGGGTGACCGTGAGTTGCTCGCGAAAGCCGGTCTTGATTTCGACAAGCTATCGGCACTTCCTTCCCGCCACGAAATGGTGCGCACAATCCTCGACGTAGTTTGCGAGGCGCAGACGAGTAGTGACATTCCGAATGAGGAACAGCGTGACATCGCTGGCAAGTTGCTTGATTGGATGCTTGATTCTGAGCAAAACCCAACTACGCCTGACGCAACAGCAACCACCGAATATGCGATCGGGCTTATAATAGCGGAAATTTTCATCTCAGAATCTGGCGAATTTACTTCTAGGGATAGGGTTAATCGGGAAGAATTCATTGAGAGCGTCCAAGATGCGAGCTACCAACTTGTAGCAAGAGCGAACCTATCAATACAAAATGCATCTCAGGACATGATAGATAAAGCAATCGAAAAAGGATTAAAGGACCTTCGTCGTATATACCGTGGGAGGGTTAAGTAACCATGTTTGAGTATGAACTCACTGTTGCAGACGTCCCAGACCCACTGACACCAAAATCAGATCAAACATTTTATTGGCACAGCAACAAATTCACTCCATATTTCAAGACAAATGTTGGGCCTCGCTTAGATAGTTTTGGAGTTGTCAATGACCGGAATATCGATTTTGTGCGCATCGCAGCTGCAGTACTAGCGGCTGATCGCTCTTCAAGTCGCTCCGGGAGATTATCGAGATGGAATCAGCGTGAGATCTCGCTCACCGTCGATGTCCTATCGGTACATCCTTGGAAAAAGGTAAAGGATGACTTGGAACGTCTGCTCGGGTTTCTTACCGGAGATAGATGGCACTTCAGCTTTCAGCGGCGAATTGGAAAAGGGGGACAGATTCGCATGGTTGAGAGTGACGTAAGGCGAGTAGTCCTCCTCAGTGGCGGTGCTGATTCCGCAGTAGGTGCACTTCTGTCCGCCCACGAGCTTGCTGCGCGAGGTGAAAAGCATGTTATTGTCTCGCATTGGGCATCAACCATTCTCTCTCCATTGCAGTCACGCATTGCCAAGGAGATAGATCTCCTTGTTCCTGGTGCAATGGCAGATCACGTGAAAGTACATCTTGCACGTGGTCGACAGGCGCCGTCAGGAATATCTTACGGGCGAGAGAACTCAACGCGCTCGCGCTCACTCCTCTTTATTGCACTCGGGTTAGCAGTAGCTTCAGTGAACAAGATTCCACTTTGGATTCCGGAGAATGGATATGCCTCTGTCAACCCACCTCTATCGTGGAGTCGACGTGGCAGTCTCTCGACCAAGACGACTCACCCGAAGTTCCTCAGTGATTTGGTTTCTCTGCTCGACAGCGTCGGGGCGCATAGTAACCTCGTAAATCCCTATGCCAACATCACTAAGGGTGAGATGTTCACGCAGGTACGAGACACTTTTGGCGCGGACAAAGCCAGTGCATTTCTCAGTGAGACTTCTTCTTGCTCGCATACAGGAGCTAGAAAATATGGCATTTCTCCCAAGGTAGCTTGCGGAGTATGCTTTGGTTGCGTACTCCGCCGTGCGTCGTTCACAGCCTCGGGAATAGTAGACGCCACTACCTATCTCGTTCCAGAGGGTGATAAGCAGGTCGCTTGGCTTGCTGAAAAGACTGTCATCCCTGCAATGCGAGACTTCCTGCTGGAACCGTTCGGAGAGTCGGAACTCGCCCGGCTGCAACTTCCGATGAGTCTCTCGCTCGCTCAGGTGAATGAGCTCTGCCGTCGTGGGCGAGATGAATTAAGGGGTCTTTCGCTTTGAATAAAATCCTCTTACCTCTCGATACGCATGCCCATATAGACACCGGTATCGCTGAGTACGATCTCCGCCAGTTAGACGCGTTCGTATTTGCGATGACTCGGTCTATCGGTGAGTTCGAAGCCGTTCGAGAGCGGCGCGATATCAGAACAGTTTGGGGATTAGGCGTTCATCCCGGCCTTGCAAAAGCAAACAAGTCATTCTCAACTGAAGCTTTTGAGGAAGCTGTTAATAACGCAGCAATCGTAGGAGAAGTTGGAATCGATGGGGCAAGTCGCGTACCAATAGAACTCCAAATCAAGACGTTCCGCTCAGTGTTGGAGGTACTTCAACAACACCCACGGATAGTAAGCATCCATAGCACGGGGGCACATCTGCGTGTTCTGAGAGAGCTCCATCGAACGCCGGTCAAGGGGGTGATACTTCACTGGTGGACAGGTGGCACTGAGCTGACAGAAGAGGCTGTCCGGTTGGATTGTTACTTCTCACTCCCTCCTGCGATGATGTCAAAAGTGGAGATTCTGCGTTTGATTCCTCATAATCGTCTACTACCAGAGACAGATCACCCATACGGTGATCGCCGCACGCTCGGCCCTCGACGCCCCGGCGGCGTAGATGAAGTCGAACGTCGACTGGCGGTGCTTTGCGGTTTTAATCGATTAGAGATGCGCAAAAATCTATGGCGAAATCTTGCGCAACTTGTCCAATATGTGGGCGTATTGGAACGATTCCCTATGGAATGGCAAGCTGTATTCCGCCAATTTGAACGATGAATGTTTGAATTAGGAATGGTTTACCAGTTTAAAACAGGCAAGGATTATTATTGAAAATTGGAGACAGGATTACAATCCGATCAGGCCGCATAGCTCTCTCGGTTATCTATTCCGAATCGAATTTGTGCGGCTGAAAAATAATGAATTACTCCACTTTTAAGTGTGATTAAGTTCGGGGCAAGGTCACCTCCTCACTAATGTTTTTTACAGAGTAAAATAGCCGTAAAATCAATGGTTGCAAGTTACAATCCCAAGGACAGCCGATCTGAATATTAAACCTTTCGAATCAACGGCGAAGCCAGAGATAACGCATCGTCGACATAGTAGAACAACCTTAAAAACACCAGTTCATCGTCAAATCGTGCCGGACAGTCAAGCCGATTCTTCGGACTATTTTAAGCTTTTCACTATATGTTGTGGCGAAATGAGCAACACCGATTCTACGCACTTTGTTATATGTAACCAAAAGTGCTATTCCTTATGCATGATGGCGGGAACATGCACACAAAAGCGTTATCGCGAATAGCGTCATTGTTAATATTAATCGCGTTAAAAATCGCTTTTTCCAAAACCGCAAGGATCGCAAGCGTTCCTGAATCTGATCTTTGGCCGCGCTGATGGCGCGCCGCGCTTTCAATAAACGCACCGAAAAATGCCGTTTCTTATGCACGAATAGGTTAATTTTTATAGCAATTTCATGCATATATTTTGTGTATTGGAACAGAATTCTTTGCCATAATATTCGGTATCGTTTTACAGACTTGACATCCTCTTTCAATGCAGCTTAACTTACAAATCGCAGAGATTAGTTGCACCTATTTTTAAAGGGCAAATATATCAAATCAGACTAACAGCAACCACATCCCTGGGGGTAATGCTGCATTCAAAAATCTCCATTTCCTACGGACACGATGATCTTCCAATGCTCTAACGCACCTTACTTTGCTGCGCCAGATTAAACAATCGCATACGCACAGAAGCAACAACATTAGTTAATGTATCTTTGCTCAAGAAGTCATCACCGCCTCGATATAGGGGCGCATCACGTTGGCAACACGGCACAATCGCGCATATTTCCATAGCTCGTCCATCGTAAAGCGGCGTTCACGCCATCCTTCATGCAACGCTTCCAGCGCTACATCCAAACCGACTTTTGAACGATATTTGAAACAATCGGCAATCGTTTTTTCTACGCCATATATACGAACAGGTACATTTTCAATTACATGTGTTTCAATCCCCGCACGATATGTCACTTCATTCATCCGCACTGTGGAAAGCGGTGGATAGTCGACCACTGGCTGATGTGATCGCAATGGTAGTGCGATCCAAACTTCGTGTGGTTCCTGTGTTGTTAGATCATGGAAACGCAACGCAGATAACAGGCATACCACGCCTTGGGGTACGCGTTGGGTAGCTTCGACAAATGAGTGATGTTCTGTCAATGGTGCATCAGGAGAAAAATAAATGCCGCGCCCACTTTGCACTAGTCCTCCTCGGTCACGCAAACGACGCAGCGTCTCGCGCGAGATTCCGTGATCTTGAAAATCACGAGATCTTACAATAACCACGCTTTCTTATTAGCTGAAGCGCCTTTTCTTCACTTGTGACGTTTCCTTGCATCTTATTGGTAAGTTTACATGAAATATCAAATTAGCAATACACTTCGGGAATTATCGCCCCCAATGGAATACAAACCCATTCAATAGCCCACGTGAGGATGATCAAACGGCAAATGTGTGGTAATGCTGGATTTGCCTTATTAAGGCAATGTATTATAGTGACACGATTTACTCAGATATACTTATGAGCGCTTTGGCTAACATTATCCCACAATTCAATTGACCAAAACGCTCCATTTCTGGTAGCGTGAATGTAAGAATTGCGAAAGATATGGCAACGCTTACGGTGGAACATTTGCAAAAGAGGGGAGAGAGCTCTAGCAAACAAGCGGAAGGAAAGTTATGAATAATGAATCGTATCAAGCTAAAACTATTAACATTCAAGGTGGAGATTTATCACGAGGAAATGTGCCTCCACTATTGGCCGATTTAGGTGATATCGAAAGCAAGACGATTTTAAAGAAGCTGACGCTTGCACATCGGGCGCTAGCTGAACTAAAGGGCGTCGCCACAGGGATGCCCAATCAGCAGATTCTTATCAACACCCTCCCTTTGCAAGAAGCAAAAGATTCATCAGCAATTGAAAACATCGTTACAACGCATGATGAGATCTATCTCAGCGACAGCCGTAAGCAATTGTTTGTCAGCTTAGCCGCTAAAGAAGTGCACGCCTATGCTACAGCCTTGCGTGAAGGGTTTGAGCAAGTGCAAAAAAGTGGGTTATTAACGAATCAAGACATCAAAAACATTCAGGCAACTATCGAGCAAAACAATGCTGGATTCCGCAAACTGCCTGGCACAGCGTTGAAAAATGAACAAACCGGCGAAATCATTAACATACCACCGCAATATGCTGACGATATTGTGAATCTAATGGACGATCTGGAGCGGTTTATTAACAGTAAAACTCAGAGCGACCTGGATCCTTTGGTCAAAATGGCCGTGATTCATCACCAGCTGGAAAGCATCCATCCTTTCTATAATGGCAATGGGCGCACCGGGCGCATCATTAATATCCTCTATCTCGTGCATCAGGGATTACTTGATAGCCCCATTTTATACCTCTCACGTTACATCAATAGAAATAAGAGTGAGTATTATCGTTTGCTGCAAAGGGTGCGCAATTCCGGCTATAATCTTGCCGCTTGGGAAGAATGGGTGCTCTTCATCGTTACCGGCATTGAAGAAACATCGTACCAAACTACGATTTTAGTGAACGAAATCAAACGTCTGATGCAACATCACAAAGCCGTCCTGCGGGAGCAATTGCCCAAAATTTATAACCAGGATTTGATCAACAACCTGTTTCGCCATCCGTACACCAAAATTGAGTTTGTAATGGATGATTTGCAGATTCACCGGGCAACAGCTGCAAAGCATCTGGACGCTGTTGTGCAAATCGGCATCCTTTCCAAACATAAAATCGGGACACATAATTACTACCTGAACGATGCACTTTTCGACTTATTGCACAGTGTTGGCACCCAACAAAATGGCCAAAATGACTAAAAAACGATAAATCTTGTTCACTATTGGAATGATATGTCATTAAAATGCTGTTTTTTGTGACATATTCATTACCTTATGTCGCCAAATACGCTATTGTTGCGACACATTGGCGAACATATGTCACAAAAGATGCCATTTCGTGTGCCTAGGCGAATCAACATTTGCCCGTTATTTTATAATCCTACTTTTTGTGAAATAACAACCAAAGAGCCATCCGTTATTAAAGTTAAGCGAGATCGCAGTAGCCCCTTAAAAGTAGACCGAATTGAATGAGAGATTTATCCTCAATTAAGGAGCGCATCCAATGAAGAGTCGATTTAGTGAAGAGCAGATAATCGGTATTCTGCGTCAGCATG